>OEIV010000997.1_pt1 | contig 13937 bp, 13 predicted proteins | sample 1539231 | NCBI WGS metagenome assembly OEIV01 (sample SAMN03794762, study PRJEB22550) | activated sludge metagenome | feature: wastewater treatment plant; material: activated sludge; isolation source: Wastewater treatment plant of a petroleum refinery complex | place: Argentina: Buenos Aires ...
CGTACGCAAGCGCGTGGTGCGTCTGACGGGCGGCGCGCTGGCGACCGGCGGCGAGGTGCGGGCGGGCGACGCCGTCATCGGCACCATCGGCACCGTGGCGGACGGCAAGGCGCTCGCGCTGCTGCGCCTCGACCGTGTCGCGGAAGCGCTCGACAAGGGGCAGCCGCTGACGGCCGGCGGCGACGGCATCGAGGTCGATCGCGAGGCCGTCGAGCGCTACCGCCGCAGCGTCTCCGAACGGCCGCAGAGCCCGTGAGCCGGCGATGAGCGGTCGAGACAAAGCAGCGCCGCCCGGCGCGGAAAAGGTCCGTTGCCCCTGGTCGGGCATCGCCGACGATCTCTATGCGCGCTACCACGACGAGGAGTGGGGCGTGCCGCAGGCCGACGATCGCGCCCTGTTCGAGAAGCTCGTGCTCGAGGGTTTCCAGGCGGGGCTCTCGTGGCTGACGATCCTGCGCAAGCGCGAAAATTTCCGGGCGGCGTTCCATCGGTTCGATCCCGAGCGCATCGCCCGCTACGGCACCGCCGATGTCGAACGCCTGATGGGCGATGCCGGCATCGTCCGCAACCGCGCCAAGATCGAAGCGACGATCGACAATGCGCGCGCCATGCTCGCACTCTCCGATAAGACCAGTCTCGCCGCCATGCTCTGGCAGATCGCGCGCGAGGACGCGACGGCGCGGGCGCCGCTCACCGGCATCGCCGATGCTCCGGCCGAAACGCCAGCTTCGCGGCGCATGTCGAAGGCGCTCAAGGCTCAAGGCTTCCGCTTCGTCGGGCCGACGACGGTCTACGCCTTCATGCAATCGGTCGGCATGGTTAACGACCACATCGCCGGCTGCCATCGCCACGGCCCATGCGCACGCCTTCAGAAATCATTCGTGCCGCCGCACCGCTGATAGCGAGACCACGATGAACGACCCGACGACCGATGCTCGCGTGACGGGCCCTGGCGCCAACACCGGCAAGCCCCAAGCCGCGCCGCCACGCGCGTGGCAACGCATGTTGTCCGGCCGCCGCCTCGATCTGCTCGATCCAGCCCCGGCCGACATCGAGATCGAGGACATCGCCCACGGCCTCGCGCGCGTCGCGCGTTGGAATGGTCAGACCATCGGGGCGCATGCCTTCTCCGTTGCGCAGCACGTCTTGATCGTTCAGGAGATCGCGTACGCGCGCAATCCCGGCTGGGAGCGTCCCTGGCTTCTCGCGGCACTACTGCACGACGCGCCCGAGTACGTGGTGGGCGATCTCATCAGCCCGTTCAAAACCGCGATCGGGCTGGACTACAAGGCATTCGAGAACCGGCTGCTCGCCGCCATCCATCGCCGCTTCGCCTTGCCGGAGCAACTGCCCGACACCATCTCATATGAAATCAAGAGCGCGGATCGCATCGCAGCGTTCTTCGAGGCAACCGTTCTCGCGGGCTTCAGCAAGGACGAGGCGTACCTCTATTTCGGTATACCGGAAGGCCTCGGCACCGAGCTTGCGCGTTCACTCGAACGGCTCGAGCCCTGGCACGCCGCGGAGGCGCAGCACCGCTTTCTCGCTCGGTTCGCCGAGCTCGCGTCGTAACGCGTTGGCGCGCGTCCGGGCCATGCCGTGCATGCTTGTCCGAGAGCTGCCCCCATCACCGCACATCAGTTGTTCCGAAAAACGCCACGATCGGCGCATACTCCGACTCCCGGGAGGATCTGAACGCCATGCTCGGGGGTTTGATTGAAACATGCACTCGATATCGCCAATGCGCCGGCCGCTCGCCGCCTCGCAATGGCACGCGAAGAAATGACGCGAACAGAATGTCCCACCGTTGAGATCGGACTGAATGCCGCGATCGTTTCGGTCCACAACGACGAGCCCGTCGTGCTCGTGGTGCGCGAGCCGGCCGGCGACGGCAGCGGCTCCATCGAGAGCCTTCCATCAGGGCCGTTCTCTCCGGTCGAGCATCGCACGCTCGAGATCGGACTGAGGTCCTGGGTTCGAGAGCAGACTGGCCTCGACTTCGGCTATGTCGAGCAGCTCTACACATTCGGTGACCGCGGCCGCCATGCCCTGGCCGACGATCGTGATCCGCACGTCGTTTCGATCGGTTACCTCGCACTCACCTACATCGAATCGATCGAGGAGCTGCAACGCGGCAGCTGGCGGAGTTGGTATCACTTCTTCCCGTGGGAGGATTGGCGCCGAGGCCGGCCGGGTGTTCTCGACGACATCATCATGCCGCGCCTGAGATCGTGGGCGGCGATGCCGCAACTCCGGCCCGCGCCCAGCCGTCCGCTGCTGCGCGAAGATCGCCTGCGTATGTGCTTCGGCGTCGACAACTCGTCGTGGGACGAGGAGAAGGTGCTCGAGCGCTACGAGATTCTCTACGAAGCCGGTCTCATCGACGAGGCGCGACGCGATCGCCCTGAACTCGCGGCGGCCAACGAGGATGCCGTGGAGCTCGGCGCGCCGATGGCGTTCGATCATCGCCGCATCCTCGCCACCGCGATCAGCCGCGTGCGCGCAAAGATCAAGTATCGCCCGGTGATCTTCGAGCTGATGCCTAGAGAGTTCACACTGTTCGAATTGCAGAAGACGGTGGAGGCGATCCTCGGCCCGCACCTGCACAAACAGAACTTCCGGCGACTGGTGGAAAGCGCTGGCCTCGTCGAGCCGACGGGTGAAATGAAGACCCGCACCGGCGGGCGGCCCGCCAAGCTGTTCCGCTTCCGGCGCGAGGTTCTGCTCGAGCGTCCTGCACCGGGCGTACGTGTAAAGCCTGGCCGCGGCTGAGCCGCGCGACACCTAAAAGCGACGAATCTTCTAGAAGCCCTGGCGCCATGCGCCTGGGCTTTTCCACTCTCTAAGCCATCCTGCTCAAACGATCAGCTCGAGGCGGCGTCCGCGATACGGGCAACCGCCGCCGACATCGGGTTGCGGACGCGCGGCCGCCCCGCCATCCTGGTCGGTACCTGAAGGGTCCTGGCGCGCATCGATATCGTCGGGCACGGGGTTCGGCTGTCCGGGTGGAGCGACGGTCACCCCGGGCGGCGTGAGGATGCCCGCGGGCGGTGCACCCTGATCGGCCGTTGCCGCGGATACAGCGATGCCCGTCGCCAGAATGGTCGCCGCGAGAGCGGCCATGCCCCGGAGCGGCACAGCCAACCGTCCCGTTCTGGACAATCGAGCGGGGCGATCGTTCGAGGGCATGGCGCGCATGGTGCAGCCCGAGACCTCGCAGCGGTCGTACTTGCGCATCATGGGTGCCTCCTTGGCCGCCGCCTCGGCCGAGAATGCCGGGCGAGCACCACTTTCCACGCGGCCGTCAGCGGTGCTCCGGCCTATCGCCAACCCGCATTCCCTTGCCAGCATACAATGGATCGGCGCCGTTGGCTTCCATCTTGCTTACCCAACCGTCAACGCATTGGACCGTGAAACGAGCCCGTTAACGTGGCCTTGAGGCGAATATGATGGCATCCGGTTGGCAACCTGACGAAGACGCGACCCCGACTCCACGCGAGGTCGAGTTCATGGCGGCAACGCTGGAAGGACGGCACGGGTTGCACGCCGCCGATGTTGCCGAGTTCTTCTCGAGCCTCCACTCGGAGAAGGGCGACGCGGGCAGATCGTGGGCGTGGGCGGGGGTTGCCGAGCTGGTGCGCCAGCGTGAGCGGCGGCGCCTGCAGGCGAGTTGAGTACACCACGATCGAGCGTCGTGGCGTTGCGAGGGCCCATGAGCCACGACACATTAGCCGCGCAAGCCCTTCGCGCGAATGAGCCGAAGCCGCTGCTGCGTCTCGCGACCGAGCGCGTCCGCGCGATTCTCGACGGGGATAGCGACCAGACCCGCGCGCAGCGTGACGCCCTGACGGCCTTTCTCGTGCGTGTGACGAGTGCGGGCCTCCTCTATCTCTCGCAGATTGCGCTCGCGCGCTGGATGGCCAGCTACGAGTACGGCATCTACGTGTTCGTTTGGACGTGGGTGCTGGTGCTCGGCGGACTTTCGCATCTCGGTCTCAACCTGACCATGATCCGATTGCTTCCCGAGTACCGCGAGAAGGGCGAGCACGATCTGCTGCGCGGCCTGGTCCGCGGCGGACGTCTTTCGACGCTTGCGGTCGGAACGTTCATCGCGACGGCCGGCATGGCGGGCCTGATCCCGCTCGCACCCTACATCGACAGCCACTACGTATTGCCGCTCTATCTCGGCCTCGTATGCGTGCCGCTCTACGCGATCACCGACGTGCAAGATGGCATCGGCCGCGGCTTCGCCTGGATGGGCGTCGCCCTTGCGCCGCCCTACGTCCTGAGACCTCTGCTGCTGTTGCTGACGATGGGCGCGGCTCATCTGGCTGGCCTCACCATGAATGCGACGACGGCCGCAGGTGCCGCGATCTTCGCGACGTGGGCGACGGCGGCCGTGCAGACGCTGCTCGTCAATCGCCGCATCGAAGCGACGGTGGAGGCCGGACCTCGCCGCTACATCTTCGGCCACTGGCTCCGCTACGCGGCGCCGCTGCTCGTCATCGGCGGCGCCGAGATCGTGCTGCAGAACGCCGACGTACTCATCATCTCGCGCTACCTCTCGCCGACCGAGGTCGGCATCTATTTCGCCGCGGCGAAGACGATGAGCCTCATCATGTTCGTGCACTACGCGGTCGGCAGCGCCGTCGCCAATCGCTTTTCCGCTCTCAACGCCCGGGGGGACCGAGCTGGCCTCGAAGCCTTCATCCGCGATGCCGTGAGTTGGACGTTCTGGCCATCCCTTGCCTGCGCCGCCGTCATCCTGGCACTCGGAAAACCGCTGCTCTGGCTGTTCGGACCGCAGTTCGCCGACGGCTATCCCGTCATGTTCATCCTCGTTCTCGGCTTCCTGTTCCGCTCGGCGATGGGGCCTAGCGAGTTCATGCTCAACATGCTTGGCGAGCAGAAGCTGAGCGCCGTCGTGCTCTCGCTCACGGCCGCACTTTCTATCGCTCTCAATTTCCTGCTGGTGCCCCGCTACGGCATCGTCGGTGCCGCGAGCGCAACCGCGACGGCGCTGGTGATGGCGGCACTGATGAACTACTTCGTCGCGCGTCGCCGGCTCGGTATCGAGATCGGCATCTGGCACAACCTGCGGCGCAAGCCCTGAGCCGCCAGAGCGCCCTCCGATCGACGGAACGACGGGCGATTTCCCAGATCGGGTGAGCGTCCTCGTTCCCTCGAATGACAGGGCATCTTCGGACGTGCCCTAATCGCTGCCGCGATCCTGCGCAGTTGGATGAGGCTATAGGCTCGCACGAGCACAGCATCTCCAACGCGATTGCATGCCAGATCCGCACAGGCTCACGACTGCGTGAACGGCGCGCCGGCGGACCTCGCATTCGCCCGCGCGGCAGCGATATAGAGGCAGTCCCGCGCCTGGCTGGACGGGCGGCTCCCTGCCCGGCCCATCCGCGGGCACCCAAGACACATGCCGCGCGGCATCTCTTCGCGATACCACGCCCGCCGTGCGCTGCTCCCCGAAGTTCAAGCAAGAGGCTTTCCATGCCGCATCTGCTCGATCCGATCTCGATGGGCGATCTCCACCTCAGGAACCGCATCATCATGGCTCCGCTCACGCGCTGCCGGGCGAGCCCCGGGCGCGCTCCGAACGCCATGATGCGTGACTACTACGTACAGCGCGCTGCCGCCGGCCTCATCATCTCGGAAGCGACGAGCGTCGACCCCATGGGCGTCGGCTATCCCGATACGCCGGGCATCTGGTCCGACGACCAGGTCGAGGGCTGGAAAGCGATCACCTCCGCCGTTCATGCCGCCGGCGGCACGATGGTGCTGCAGCTCTGGCACGTCGGGCGCGTCTCGCACCCGTCCTATCTCGATGGCGCGCTGCCGGTCGCGCCAAGCGCCATCGCGGCGAAGGGGCACGTCAGCCTCGTGCGGCCGAAAGCCGATTACCCGGTGCCGCGGGCACTCGCGACGGCAGAGATCGCGGACATCGTCGCCGCTTACCGGCGCGGTGCGGAGAATGCCCGGCGTGCGGGCTTCGACGGCGTCGAGATTCACGGCGCCAACGGCTACCTGCTCGACCAGTTCCTCCAGGACAGCACCAACACGCGCACCGATGCCTGGGGCGGCAGTATCGAGAACCGCGCCCGACTGCTTCTCGCCGTCACGGACCAGTGCATCGACGTGTGGGGCGCCGGTCGCGTCGGCGTTCACTTGGCGCCGCGCACCGACGCTCACGACATGGGAGACAGCGACAGGCTCGGGACGTTCAGCTACGTCGCGCGCGAACTCGGCAAACGGCGCATCGCCTTCATCTGCGCGCGCGAGCACACCGGCGAAGGCCGCATCGGCCCCGAGCTGAAGCGTGCGTTCGGCGGTACGTGGATCGCCAACGAAGGCTTCACCGGCGACGATGCGGAGCGCGTGCTCGCCGCGGGCGAAGCCGATGCCGTTGCATTCGGCAAGGCGTATATCGCCAACCCCGATCTCGTCGAGCGCCTGCGCACCAACGCGCCGCTCAATACGCCCGACCCCATGACGTTCTACGGCTCCGGGCCCCAGGGTTACCTCGATTATCCCGTGCTCGAGACGGCGTGATGCGCGATCGATTGTGAACGCGCGCCCAGCGCTTCACGTCTCGCCTGATCCCCCCCGCCTCGGTCAACCAACAGAAATACAGAGGCCGCCGGGATCTCTTCCGGCGGCCTCGTTTGTTTCAAACGCGAAGCGCGTTCTCAGTCGCGATCGCGGCGCGGACGGCGATCACCGCCACGGCCACCCTCGCGGTCGCGCCGCGGCGGACGCTCGCGATGCATCTCTTCCTCGGGCTCCGCGCCTTCCTCGCGCGGGATCTCCGTGCCCGTGGCCTGATCGACGATCTTCATCGACAGGCGCACCTTGCCGCGATCGTCGAAGCCGAGCAGCTTGACGTAGACCTCCTGGCCCTCCTTGACGACCTCACCGACCGTCGCCGGACGCCCCGGTGCGAGCTGCGAGATGTGCACGAGACCGTCCTTCGCGCCGAAGAAGTTCACGAACGCGCCGAACTCCATGATCTTGACGACCTTGCCCTTGTAGATCTGGCCGACCTCGGCCTCGGACGTGATCATCTTGATGCGGTGCAGGGCCTTCTCGATGCTCTCGCGATTGGCCGAGGCGATCTTCACCGTGCCGTCGTCGCTGATGTCGATCTTGGCGCCCGACTCCGCGACGATCTCGCGGATGACGGAACCACCCGAGCCGATGACCTCGCGGATCTTGTCGGTCGGGATCTTGATCGTCTCGATGCGCGGCGCGTAATCACCGAGTTCGTCGCGGGCGCCCGAGAGCGCCTTCGACATCTCGCCGAGGATGTGCATGCGGCCGTGGTTCGCCTGATCGAGGGCGATGCGCATGATCTCTTCGGTGATACCGGTGATCTTGATGTCCATCTGCAGCGACGTGACGCCGTTGGCGGTGCCAGCCACCTTGAAGTCCATGTCGCCGAGGTGATCCTCGTCGCCGAGGATGTCGGAGAGAACGGCGAACTCGTCACCCTCCTTGATGAGACCCATGGCGATGCCGGCGACGGGCGCCTTCATCGGCACGCCCGCATCCATCAGCGCGAGCGAGGCGCCGCACACCGTCGCCATCGACGACGAGCCGTTCGACTCGGTGATCTCGGAGACCACGCGCACGGTGTAGGGGAACTCCTCGTGCGCGGGCAGCAGCGGGCGCACTGCGCGCCAGGCGAGCTTGCCGTGACCGATCTCGCGGCGGCCGGGCGAACCCATGCGGCCCGTTTCACCGACGGAGTAGGGCGGGAAGTTGTAATGGAGCATGAACCGCTCCTTGCGCGTGCCCTCGAGCGCATCGACGAACTGCTCGTCCTCGCCCGTGCCGAGCGTCGCAACGACCAGAGCCTGCGTCTCGCCGCGCGTGAACAGCGCCGAACCGTGTGCACGCGGCAGAACGTGAACCTCGGAAACGATGGGGCGCACGGTCTTCAGGTCACGGCCATCGATGCGGCGGCCGGTCTTCACGACGTCGGTGCGCATGATGTCCATCTCGAGCGACTTGAAGGTGTCCATGAGGAGCACCTTCTCGCTCGGGTCGTCCGGAATGCTGACGCCCTCGACGACCTTCTTCTTCGCTTCGGAGACGAGATCGTTGCGCTTCTGCTTCTCGGCGGTCGAGAACGCCTGACGCAGCGTCGCCTCGGCGATCTCCTTCACCTGGGCTTTGTACTTGTCCTTGTCGGGAAGCTTGATGTCCCACGGCTCCTTCGCCGCCTTCTCCGCCAGCTTGATGATCGCGTCGATCACCGGCTGGAAATGGCGATGGCCGAACATGACCGCTTCGAGCATGGTCTTCTCGGAGAGTTCCTTCGCCTCCGACTCGACCATCATCACGGCGTCCTGAGTGCCGGCGATGACGAGGTCGAGCGACGACTCGGTCATCTCGTCGATCATCGGGTTCAGCACGTACTCGCCGCCGATGTAGCCGACGCGCGCGGCGCCGATCGGTCCGAGGAACGGCAGGCCGGAGAGCGTCAGCGCCGCGGAGGCGGCGACCATGCTCAGAATGTCGGGGTCGTTCTCCATGTCGTGCGACAGCACGGTGATGACGACCTGCGTCTCGTTCTTGAAGCCGTCGATGAAGAGCGGGCGGATCGGACGGTCGATGAGGCGCGAGGTGAGCGTTTCCTTCTCGCTCGGGCGGCCCTCACGCTTGAAGAAGCCACCGGGGATCTTGCCCGCAGCGTAGGTCTTCTCCTGGTAGTTCACGGTCAGCGGGAAGAAGTCGATGCCGGGCTTGGCGGACTTGGCGGCGACGACGGTCGCCAGCACGCTCGTCTCGCCGTAATGGGCCAGCACGGAAGCGTCGGCCTGGCGGGCGATGCGCCCGGTCTCCAGCTTCAGCTTGCGTCCACCCCAATCGATTTCCACGCGATGGATGTCGAACATGTTCGGTCTTTCGTTTCGGTCTTCGTTTCTATTCGTCTCGGTCGAAAGTCTGCGGCAGAAGGGCCGGGCCCTTGCCGCACCCGGGCAGCGGATTGTCCCGCCGGGCAGGAACGCGAGCGGCGCCGGCATCTCTCATGGAGCCGGCGCCGCGGGTCGTGTCAGCTCGGTGATCGAGGGTTCGGCTTCTCCGTGAACATCACCGTGAACCGGCACATGCGGTCCACCGCGCGTCAGCGGCGGATGCCGAGCTTCTCGATGATCTTCTGGTAGCGCGGCTCGTCCTTGCGCTTCACGTAGTCGAGAAGCTGGCGGCGATGGCCGACCATCTTCAGCAGGCCACGGCGCGAGTGGTTGTCCTTCTTGTGCGTCTTGAAGTGGTCGGTGAGGTGGTTGATGCGCTCGGTGAGAATGGCGATCTGAACCTCGGGAGAGCCGGTATCGTTCGGCTTGGTGGCGTTGTTCTTGATGACTTCAGCCTTGGCGGCCTTGCGCTCGGGCGCGATCAGCGACATCGGGGGTCCTTTCAGTCTGGAGGAAGAGGAAGCGACGCTCGGGGCCGTCTGCCCCTGGCTCGTGCCCTGAACTCGTGCCAGGGCGCGGGCCTCTGCGTCACATGGGCGGCCACAGCCGGGATGTCGTCCAGCAGGGTCGCGGGTTCGCGTCATAAAAACGCCAAGCGCGGGCCGCGAGACCCGCACTCGTGGCGCCGTTATACACGAAAGCTTCAGGAAGGGTAGGGCAATTTGGGCCGAGGCGACGGAGCTAACCCGCGACATTCGCGGCGCTGCTCCACCCTCGCCAGGCGCCACCGCCGGTTGTAGCGACCAACCCGGCGGCGGGGGCTGAACACCCTTCTCGCGGCGCTTGTGGCGCGGGGGCGGGCATGTTAATCGGACGCTCCGAACGCGAGCTCCGCCCTGGCGCGGCTGTCGTTCACCTTCGCCGGGAAACCACACGGCGTCGTAGGGAAAGGCCACGTGGCGGAGTGGTTACGCGCCGGACTGCAAATCCGTTTACCCCGGTTCGATTCCGGGCGTGGCCTCCACTCTTCTCCGACATTTCAGAAGTGGCCCGTGGCTCCGGAGCCCTGCGCGGGCTTGGCCGCGCGCGAGGGATGCGTGTGCGCGAACAAGCGTATGCCGCACGCTGTGCAGCTCTGGTAAAGCCGAATGTCGGGAGAGATGGCTCCGCGGGTAGGGCTCGAACCTACGACCGTCCGATTAACAGTCGGATGCTCTACCACTGAGCTACCGCGGAACAGGCTCTGGCGAAGCAGAGCGAGCCGCGTCATAGCAGCGCTTTGGCGTCGCGCCAACTATTTTTTGGGGTGCGCCAAGTGGCGCGCAACAAGCGCACCGGCACAAGCGGCCCTTGGCCGCGGAGCCCGCTTGCGCGGGCCGCACCCGCTCCGATCGGCCGGGCCCTTTAGCGAGGACGAGAATCGGCAGCGGCAGCAAGAACACCCCGCTCAGATCGGCCGAGCCCTTCGGGGAGGACGTGAATCGGCAGCGGAGAACAATACCCTCTACTTGAAGTGCTTGGAGAGCTTGAGGCCCTGAGCCTGATAGTTCGAGCCGAGATCGACGCCATAGAGCTTGTCGGGAACGGAAAGCATGCGCTCGTAGACGAGGCGGCCGATCACCTGCCCGTCCTCGAGCACGAACGGAACCTTGTGGCTCCGCACTTCGAGCACGACCCGCGCCCCCGTCCCACCCGCCGGAGCATGGCCGAAGCCCGGGTCCATGAAGCCGGCGTAGTGGACGCGGAACTCGCCGACGAGAGGGTTGAACGGCACCATCTCCGCCGCATGCGTCGGCGGCACGTGCACCGCCTCCTTCGACGCCAGGATGTAGAACTGGTCGGGATCGAGGATCAGGCGGCGCTGCGCGCGCGCATGGATCGGCTCCCAGTAATCGAGCAGGCTGCAAGCGCCGGGCTGATCGACATCAACGAGACCGGTGTGGCGCTTGGCGCGATAGCCGACGAGCCCGGCCGAGTCGCCGGCAAGATCGACGGAGAGCGCGATGCCGCCCTGGATGTCCGCCATCGGCTCGGCGCCGACCAAGCCTGCCGCGTCGCCCCCGACGAGCCGCTCGCGCCGGCGCAGGTCCGCCCGTTCGGCGTCGGAGAAGGTCGGTTGACCGGCGCGGAAGCGCAGTTGCGACAACGTCGAGCCGGTACGCACCAGAACCGGGAACGTCTGCGGACAGATCTCGGCATAGAGCTGGCCCTTGTAACCCGCCGGAACGGTGTCGAATGCCGGCACGCGATCGGCGATGACGCGCGTGAACACGTCGAGACGACCGGTCGAGCTTTTCGGGTTGGCCGCGGCGGCAAGATGCGGCGGCAGCGCCAAGCTTTCGAGCAGCGGCACGACGTAGACACAGCCCGTTTCGAGAACCGCGCCGTTGGTGAGATCCACCTCGTGCAGGGCGAGATCCGCGAGGCGCGAGGCAACGTCCGCGGTCGGTTGTGGCAGGAAGCGCGCGCGCTCCCTGTAGGCAACGGCGCCGAGCCGCAGATCGAGACTCGCGGGCTGGACTTGGCGCGCGCCGAACGGGGTGGCCGCCAGGATGACACCCGCCTCGGCCAGCGCGCGGATGTCTTGAGCAGGGAGAATCCCGCCCGGTGCCGCCGCGACGGCCGCAGACGCCTTCGACGATACCGGCTTGGTTGCGCTCTTGGCCATGCTTTCCCCTGTTGCCCGACCGCCGCCGCAGGCTCATCGTAGACGGAGGGAGGTCGCGGCCCTCATGCCGTCTCCCCGTCCCCTCGTCAACCGGACGCGATCCGGCTATTTGTACTTGACTGGACGGCCAACTCCAGGGTTTACACACGTCTCGCCGTGGCGGTCCGCGAAGGTGCGTGGACCAGCGGCCGCGCCCAAGGGCCGGCCCGATCCAAGGCAATGAGGTTTGCCGCCTTAGCTCAGCTGGTTAGAGCGCCGGATTGTGGATCCGGAGGTCTCCCGTTCGATCCGGGAAGGCGGTACCATCTCTCTTCGAAAATCGCGAAATCTGAGGCCGTGCAGGAGCCATCGCGGCAGGCGGCAGCGCGCGTGAGCTTGTGACGGTCGCGATCCGTCGGACTCGCGAATTTGGGTACGAATGCAGGTGCTTGGCGCGCGAGGCACGCAATCGACGAAAGCGCGGAGCGCGCAACAAAACGCCAGCGCCCGGGTCTCAGCCCGGGGCCGGTTATCCAGAAATCATGGAACGTGTGCGTGGCGGCTCAGTCGCCCGTCCCGGGCTTGTCGGTGAAGTACTTCTCGTACTTGCCCTCGACGTCGCGGAACTCCTCGGCCTCTGGCAGCGCGTCCTTCTTGGCCGTGATGTTCGGCCATTTCTCTGCGTAGACGCGGTTGACCTCGAGCCACTTCTCGAGGCCCGGCTCGGTATCCGGCTTGATCGCCTCGACCGGGCACTCCGGCTCGCAGACGCCGCAGTCGATGCACTCGTCGGGATGAATGACGAGCATGTTCTCGCCTTCATAGAAGCAGTCGACCGGACACACCTCGACGCAGTCGGTGAACTTGCATTTGATGCACTTGTCGTTGACGATGTAGGTCATTCGCTCATGTCCGAAGTCTTGATGAGTGCTTCCCTCGCCCGACCGGGCCGATGCGAAGGAACGTTCCCCCGTATTCCGCTCGAAGGTACCAGCCGCGTCCTCGATTCGAGAAGGCTCGGCGCCTCACGAATGCGTGTTTCTGGCGCGTCGGCCGACCTTATATCCGCACCGGCGCCACAGCGAAACCCCAACCCGCCGGATACCGCCGCGAACGGTCGAGAACCGTCTATCAGCGCTGGCCGCCCTTGAAATTGAGAATTTGCCGTCGATCGCGCTTGGTCGGCCGGCCACTCCCCGGGTCCCGGTGAGCGGGAGCGGCCTCGGCGACCTTGCCCGGCGCTCCACTTCCGACAAGGGGGCGTTCGGGGGCGAGAGTCAATTCGTCAAATAGTCCGCGCGCCTCGGTCGCGGGACCGCGCCGCACGCCAGGCGACAACATTTTGAGCACACGGACCTTGGGGCCCACAGACACCGTGACGACGTCACCGGGCTTGATGGTGTGGCTCGGCCTGTCGACCTTGCTCCGGTTGATGCGCACCTTGCCGCCGGTGACGAGCCCCGCCGCCAGCCTCCCCGACTTCGCGACGCGGGCGTACCACAACCATTTGTCGAGCCGCTGGCTGGTCGCGCGAGGATCGCCCGGCGTCGCTTCGCCGTCGTCGTCGTCGTCGTCCGCGCCAGGGGCATGGGTCATGGAGTCGAGCTTTCCTTCGTCCGCTTCTCCATGGCCTCCTTGAGGGCGCTGAGCTTGGCGAACGGCGAATCGGGATCGACGGTCCCCTTCTTGGCGCCCCGTGGGGCAGCACTGATGACCTGCGGCTTGCCGCCGCGCTGCTCGTCGCGCCGGCGCCGATCGCCACCGCCGCGGCCCTCCTGACGGCCCTCCCCTCGCCCTTCGGAACGGCCGCCCGGACGCTGCTCGCCGCCCGGACCGCGCGGACGATCGCGATCGCGATTGCGGTCCCGATCGCGATGCTGCTGGCCTTCCGGCCTGTTGCCGCGCTCGCCGCCTTCGCGACCCTGGCGCTCGTGGCGATCGCGACGCTCGCGGCCCTCCCCGGCCGCATCGGCCGCCGCGACCGGCGCGGTCTCTCCAGCGGCCTCTGGCTGCCCGGCACCGGCTGGCGCGCCGCCCGCGTTACCCTGACGGCCACGCGCTCCGCCGCGTCCGCCACGGCGCCCGCGATGCTGCTCGCGCGCGCCCTGCTCGGAGCGATGGCGGCGCGGACGCCAGATGTCGATGAATGTTTCGGCCGGCTCCCCGGCGGCGGGCTCGGAGGGTTCTGACACGCCTGCCGGCTCGGCCGCGGCCGTAGGCTCCGGCGCGGTTTCGGCAACAGCCTCGACCGGAGCGGTAGAGGTGGCCACCGCTTCCGTCTCGACCGTCGTCTCCTCAGTCGGCGCCGCTGGCTCATCTCCCGTCGTTGCCTCGGCCGCCACCTCGGGTGCGGT
>OEIV010000998.1_pt1 | contig 13925 bp, 11 predicted proteins | sample 1539231 | NCBI WGS metagenome assembly OEIV01 (sample SAMN03794762, study PRJEB22550) | activated sludge metagenome | feature: wastewater treatment plant; material: activated sludge; isolation source: Wastewater treatment plant of a petroleum refinery complex | place: Argentina: Buenos Aires ...
AGGCAGATGTCGCGCCACATTTCCGGATGACTGCTGGCAATGCGCGTGAAGTCGCGAAAGCCGCCGGCGGCGAACCCGAACAACTGATCGGCATTCTCCCGACCGGCGAGATCGTGCACCAGCGCGAAGGCCAGCAGGTGCGGCAGGTGGCTGACTGCCGCGAATACCCGGTCATGCTCATCGGGCGCGAGTTCCGACACCCGGGCGCCACAAGCTTCCCAGGCCGCGCGGACGCGGGCGACGTCCGCCGGCGCATTTTCCGGAAGAGGCGTCAGCACGACCCGCCGACCCTGATAGAGATCATCTCGCGCCGCCGCCACGCCGCTCTTTTCGGCGCCGGCAATCGGGTGGCCCGGCACGAATTGCGCACGCCGCGCGCCGAGCGCGGTACGCGCAACCGCGACGACATCGGCCTTGGTGCTCCCGCCATCGGTGACCAGCGTGCCCGGCGCCAGGTAGGGCGCCAGCGCCGCCATCACTGGCGCCATCTGGCCGACCGGCATGCCGAGCAGCACCAGATCCGCCCCATGCATGGCGTCCGGCCAATCCGCCGCGATGCGATCGATGACGCCCCGCCGTAGCGCTGCCTCGAGCGGAGCCGGCGTGCGGCCCAAGCCGACGACTTCCCGCACGACGCCCGCCGATTTCAGCGCCAAGGCAAACGAGCCGCCGATCAGACCAACGCCGCAGACGACGACCTTCTTGAACATCAAGCGTTCAACGCCTGTTCGAGCGCCTGGAGGAAACAGTCATTTTCCCGTTCAAGGCCGATGGTGACGCGCAGATGATTGGGCAGCCCGTAGCCGCCGATGGGCCGGACGATGACGCCCTGCCTGAGCAGCTTCTGATTCACCGCGCCGCCATCGCTGACTTTGAAGGTGACGAAGTTGCCGTGCGAGGGAATGTGTTCGAGGCCGAGGCGCTTGATACCCGTCACCAGTTGCTCCATGCCGCGCCGGTTGAGTTGATAACTCTCGGCCAGGAAGACATGATCGTCGAGCGCGGCGATCGCCGCCGCCAGCGCCAGGTTATTCACATTGAACGGTTGGCGCACGCGGTTCATCAGGTCCGCCACCGCTGGCGACGCCGCCGCGTAGCCGACCCGCAAGCCGGCCAGACCATAGACCTTGGAGAAGGTGCGGGTGACGATGAGGTTCGGAAAGTCGCGGATCCAGGACAGGGTGTCCACGCGATCCGCCGGCGCCAGGTACTCGGTGTAGGCTTCGTCGAGCACCACGGCGACAGCCGCCGGCACCTTGGCGAGGAAGGCCTTGATCTCCGAATAGGGCAGAAAATTGCCCGTCGGGTTGTTCGGATTGGCGATCCAGACGAGGCGCGTGTCGGACCGGATCGCCGCCAGCATGGCATCGAGGTCGTGGCCATAATGCTTCGCCGGCGCGACGATGCACTCGGCGCCGGTGCTCACCGTCGCCAGCGGATAGACGGCAAAAGCATGCTGTGCCATTACCGCCGAACGACCGGGGGCGAGAAAAACGCGTGCCGCCAGATCGAGGACGTCATTGGAGCCGTTGCCCAGCACGATCTGCTCCTGCGCCAGCCCGGTGCGATCCGCCAGCGCCTTGATCAGGTCGAACTGATCGGGGTAGCGCTCGATGCCGGCGATCGCCTGCTCGACCGCGACGCGGGCCCGCGGGCTCATGCCCAGGGGATTCTCGTTGGAGGCGAGCTTGACGATCTTGTCCACCGGGATGCCCATCTCGCGGGCAAGCTGCGTCATCGGCTTGCCGGGAATGTAGGGTGAAATGGCCCGGATATATTCAGGTGCCTGTTTGGCGATGCTCATGGCGTCACTTTCGATCAATGGGCGGCTCGCGGATACGAGCCCAGTTCCTTGAGGAAGCCGACCTGGCCGCGCAACTCTTCGAGCGCGCGCGCCACGACCGGATCCAGCCGATGGCCTTCGATGTCGATGAAGAACACATAGGCCCAGCGCGAGCCGCCGAAACCCCGTGCCGGGCGCGACTCGAACTTGCTCATCGACACCCCGTGGGTCTTCAGTGGCGTCAAGAGATCGTGCACCGCTCCCGGCTTGTTCTGCGCCGAGCAGACGAACGAAGTCTTGTCCACGCCGGAGGGCCCCGCGTCATGCTTGGCCAGCACCAGGAAGCGCGTGGTGTTGTTGGGGTCGTCCTCGATGTTGGCCGCGAGTATGTTCAACTCGTAAAGCCTGGCGGCGGCCTCGCCGGCGATAGCCCCGGAGCAGGGGTCGGCGGCCGCCAGCCGCGCCGCCTCGGCGTTGCTGGCCACCGGCACGCGCGGAAGCTCGGGCAGGTTGCGGTTCAGCCATTCATGGCATTGCGCCAGCGACTGGGCATGCGAATAGAGCTTGTCGAGGCGATCCACCACGGCTGACTTTGACATCAGGTTCTGCTGGATGCGCAGGCCAACTTCGCCGCAGATCATCAGCGGTGAAGTCAGCAGCAGGTCGAGCGTCCGACCGACCGCGCCCTCGGTGGAATTCTCCACCGGCACCACGCCGTAATCGGCATTGCCGGATTCCACGGCCCGGAACACGTCGTCGATGGCGACGTGCGGCGTGAACGACGGCGCCGAACCAAACTGTTTCTTGGCGGCGCTTTCGGTGAAGGTGCCGGCTGGACCAAAATAGGCGATCCGGAGCGGCTGCTCCAACGCCAGGCAGGCCGACATGATCTCCCGAAAAATCGTGCGCACGGCGTGTTCCGGCAGCGGCCCAGGATTGTGCTCGGCGATGCGCCTCAGCACCTGCGCCTCGCGTTCGGGACGATAGAGATTGCCCTGCTTGATTTCGCCGATGCGATGCGCCAGCTGCGCCCGCCGGGAAAGCAGGCGCAGTACTTCATCGTCGAGGGCGTCGATGCCGTTGCGCAGTTCCGCCAGTTCCCGCCGCGCCTGGTCGTCCTCGTTGGCCATCGGGCGCCTCTCCGTTCAGGCCTCGACCGGCAGATAGCGTACCGCCAGCACGCCTTCGATCTTGCCGATGGCTTCGATCACCTTCTTCGGCACCTTGCTATCGACATCTACCAGGGTATAGGCGACATCGCCCTTGGCCTTGTTCATCATGTTGCCGATGTTGAGCTTGGCCTCGGCCATTGCGGTCGAAATCTGGCCGACCATGTTGGGCACGTTGGCATTGGCGATGGCGATGCGAAAACCCGACTCGCGCGGCATGACGACATTGGGGAAGTTCACCGAATTGACGATGTTGCCATCGAGCAGATAGTCACGAAGCTGGTCGGCCACCATCAACGCACAGTTCTCCTCCGCTTCACGCGTCGACGCCCCCAGATGCGGCAATGCGACGACATGCGGATGGCTGTTCACTTGGGCGCTCGGAAAGTCGCAGACATAGGTGGCCAGTTTCTTGGCATCCAGCGCGGCCAGCACGGCCGTCTCATCGACCACGCCCTCGCGCGAGAAGTTGAGCAGCACCGCACCGGCCTTCATCTGCTCGATCGCCGATCCGTTGATCATCTTGCGCGTGGCATCGACCAAGGGCACGTGCATGGTGACAAAATTGGCATTCTTCAGCACCTCGGCCAGGCTATGGGCTTTCCTGACCTGCGACGGCAAACTCCAGGCGGCATCGACGGTGATCTCCGGATCGTAGCCGATCACGTGCATGCCCAGCTTGATGGCCGCGTCGGCGATCAGGCAGCCGATCTTGCCCAGGCCGATAACGCCAAGGGTATGGCCGGCCAATTCATAGCCGGCGTAGGTCTTCTTGCCGCCCTCGACCTTCTTTTCCATCTCCGCGTCCTTGGGGTCCAGCGCGGCGACGAATTTCATGGCGCCGCCGAGGTTGCGTGCCGCCATCAGCATGCCCGCCAGCACCAGCTCCTTGACCGCATTGGCGTTGGCGCCCGGCGCGTTGAACACCGGCACGCCGCGCTTGCTCATGTCCTTGACCGGAATGTTGTTGGTGCCGGAGCCGGCGCGGCCGATGGCCAGCACCGATTTCGGGATGTCCATGGCATGCATGTCGGCGGAGCGTACCAGCACGGCGTCGGGCCGCGCCACCTCCTTGCCATGATCGAAGCGTTCGGCAGGCAGGCGCTTCAGGCCATGGGCGGAGATGTTGTTGAGAATCAGCACCTGGAACTTGTCGGACATGACTTACCCCTTGCTCGCCGCGAACTCTTGCATGTAGTCGACCAGCGCCTTGACGCCTTCGACAGGCATGGCGTTGTAGATCGACGCCCGCATGCCGCCGACCGAGCGATGGCCTTTCAACTGCACCATGCCGCGCGCCTTGGCGCCCTTGAGAAACTCGTCGTCGAGTCCGGCGTCCTTGAGTGTGAACGGCACGTTCATGCGCGAGCGGTCCGGCCTGGCCACGGGATTGCGATAGAAATCGGAGTTCTCCAGATAACCGTACAGCAGATTGGCCTTGTCGATATTTTTCTGCTCCATGGCGGCGATGCCACCATTCCTTTTAAGCCACTGGAACACCAGCCCGGCGATGTAGATGGCATAGGTCGGCGGCGTGTTGTACATCGATTCGGCGTCGACATGCGTCTGGTAGTTGAGCATGGCCGGCGGCGTCGGTACCGCCTTGCCGACCAGATCATCGCGGACGATGACGATGGTCAGGCCGGCCGGGCCGATGTTCTTCTGCGCGCCGGCGTAGACCAGACCGTACTTGGCGACGTCGACCGGTCGCGACAGGATGTTCGACGACATGTCGCACACCAGCGGCACGTCACCCGTGTTCGGAACCCAGTTGAACTCGACGCCGCCGATGGTCTCGTTGGCGGTGTAATGCACGTAGGCGGCATCCTTGGTCAGCTTCCAGTCAGCCTGGGCGGGAGCATAGGTGAAGCTCTTGTCCTCGGCGCTGGCGACGACATTGACATTGCAGAAAGTCTTGGCCGCCTTGATCGCCTTCTTGGCCCACTCGCCGGTATGCACGTAGTCGGCAACCGCCTTGCCTCGCAACAGGTTGATCGGGATCATCTCGAACTGCAGAGAGGCGCCGCCTTGCAGGAACAGCACCTTGTAGTTGGCGGGAATGTCCATCAATTCCCGCAGATCGGCCTCGGCGGCCTGGGCGATGGCGATGAACTCCTTGCCGCGATGGCTCATCTCCATCACCGACTGGCCGGAGCCTTGCCAATCGACCATCTCGTCGGCGGCCTGCTTGAGCACCTCCTCGGGTAACGCGGCGGGACCAGCGCTGAAATTAAATACGCGTGCCATGATTGTCACTCCTCTTCCGTTTCGATGACCTTGTCGATGCCGGCCAGTTTGGTGCCGTCATCCAGATTGATCAGAGTCACGCCCTGCGCCGACCGGCTGGTCTCGCGCACCTGCTCGACCCGGGTGCGGATCATGACGCCGCCAGTGGAGATGAGCATGACTTCGTCCTCCGGCTTGACCAGCACGGCGCCCACCACCTTGCCATTGCGTTCCGACGTGCTGATGGCGATCATGCCCTTGGTGCCGCGGCCGTGCCGGGTGTATTCGGCGATATCGGTGCGCTTGCCGTAGCCGTTCTCGGTCGCGGTCAGCACCTGATAGTCCTCGCCCCGCGCCACCAGCATGGAAATCACGGCCTGGTCGTCTTCCAACATCATGCCGCGCACGCCGCGGGCATTGCGGCCCATCGGCCGCACATCGCCCTCCTCGAAGCGCACCGCCTTGCCGGCATCGGAAAACAGCATGACGTCATAGCCGCCGTCGGTGATGGCGACGCCGATCAGATAATCGCCGTCGTCCAGCGCCACGGCGATGATGCCGGCCTTGCGCGGATTCGAGAAATCGGTCAGCGGCGTCTTCTTCACCGTGCCCATGGCCGTGGCCATGAAGACGAAGTGGTTCTCGTCGAACTCCTTCACCGGCAGCACGGCGGTGATCTTCTCGTTGTCTTCCAGCGGAAAGAGATTGACGATGGGCTTGCCGCGCGAAGTCCGCGTACCCTCCGGCACTTCGTACACCTTGAGCCAGTACACCCGGCCGCGATTAGAGAAGCAGAGGATGTAATCGTGGGTGTTGGCGATGAACAGGTGGTCGACGAAATCGTCCTCCTTCACCGCCGCCGCCTGCTTGCCGCGGCCGCCGCGCCGCTGCGTCCGGTAGTCGTCGAGGCGCTGGCGCTTGGCGTAGCCGCCATGGGAGAGCGTGACCACCATGTCCTCGCGGGCGATCAGGTCTTCGAGGTTGATGTCGGCCGTCTGCAAGACGATTTCCGAGCGGCGGGGATCGTTGTACTGCTGACGGATCGCCGCCAGTTCGTCGCCGATGATCTGGGTGATTCGCTCCGGACGGGCCAGTATGTCGAGCAGGTCGGCAATCTGCGCCATGACTTCCTTGTACTCGGCGACGATCTTGTCCTGTTCGAGTCCGGTAAGCCGCTGCAGACGAAGTTCGAGGATTGCCTGCGCCTGAATGTCGGAAAGGAAGTAACCCCGCCGCGACAGGCCGAATTCCGGCGCCAAGCCTTCGGGGCGCGACGCCTCGGCCGCGGCGCGGGCCAGCATGTCCTGCACCAGTGTCGACTGCCAAGCCCGCGCCATCAGTTCGCGCTTGGCATCGGCGGGGGTCGGCGCCGCCTTGATCAGGGCGATCACCTCGTCGACGTTGGACAGTGCAACGGCCAGGCCTTCGAGGATGTGGCCGCGGTCGCGCGCCTTGCGCAACTCGAACGCAGTCCGCCGCGTCACCACCTCGCGCCGATGGGCGAGGAAGCATTCGAGCATCTGCTTCAGATTCAGCAGTTGCGGGCGGCCATCGACCAGCGCCACCATGTTCATGCCAAACGTGTCCTGCAGTTGCGTCTGCTTGAACAGGTTGTTCAGCACCACGTCGGGCACTTCGCCGCGCTTGAGTTCGATCACCACCCGCATGCCGGACTTGTCCGACTCGTCCTGCAGGTGCGCGATGCCCTCGATCTTCTTGTCATTGACCAGCTCGGCGATCTTCTCGATCAGGCTCTTCTTGTTCACCTGGTACGGCAGTTCGTCGACGATGATCGCCTGCTTGCCACCCTTTTCCAGATCCTCGATGTGAGTACGGGCGCGCATGATGACGCGGCCACGCCCGGTCAGGTAGCCCTCGCGGACACCGGCAACCCCATAGATCAGGCCCGCGGTCGGAAAGTCCGGCGCCGGGACAATCTTGATCAGATCCTCGATGGCGATCGCCGGATTCTCCAGAACCGCCTGGCAGGCGTCGATCACCTCGCCCAGGTTGTGCGGGGGAATGTTGGTGGCCATGCCGACGGCGATGCCGGCGCTGCCATTGATCAGCAGATTGGGAATGCGCGCCGGCAGGATCAACGGCTCCTGCTCGGAACCGTCGTAGTTCGGCCCGAAGTCGACCGTCTCCTTCTCGATGTCGGCCAGCAGCTCGTGGCCGATGCGCGCCATCCGCACTTCGGTGTAACGCATGGCGGCCGCATTGTCGCCATCCACCGAGCCGAAGTTACCCTGGCCATCGACCAGCATGTAGCGCAGCGAGAAGTCCTGCGCCATCCGCACGATGGTGTCATAGACCGCCGTGTCGCCATGCGGGTGATACTTGCCGATGACGTCGCCGACGATGCGCGCCGACTTCTTGTAGGCCTTGTTCCAGTCGTTGCCCAGTTCGTGCATCGCATAGAGCACGCGCCGGTGCACGGGCTTCAGGCCATCCCTCGCATCGGGCAAGGCTCGACCGACGATCACGCTCATCGCGTAGTCGAGGTAGGAGTGGCGCATCTCCTCTTCGAGGCTGATCGGGAGCGTTTCTTTGGCGAAGGAAGTGGTGGGCATCGAGAAGCGCGGCAATAATGCGGCCGGGAAACCTCAGGGCCGAGGAAGCTTGGGATTTTACCATGCCGAGCCGCCGGACCGCGTTGTTCGCCAAGGATGAATCTGCTTTAATCGGCCACCATGTCCGCGACTGCCGCACCTGTCGACCTGCTGATCGAGCCAGACTGGATCATCCCCATCGAACCCGCCGGCGTGGTGCTGGAGAACCATGCCCTGGTGATCGACAAGGGGCGCATCCTGGCGCTCGCGCCGGTCGCGGATGCCCGCCAGGCCCATGCCCCGCGCGAACACGTCAGACTGCCCGGGCAAGTCTTGCTGCCAGGACTGGTGAATCTTCATACCCATGCCGCGATGACACTACTCCGTGGCCATGCCGACGACCTGCCATTGATGCGCTGGCTGAACGAACGCATCTGGCCGGCCGAGCAGCAGTTCGTCTCGCCCGACTTCATCCGTGACGGCACGCTGCTGGCGGCGTGGGAAATGCTGCGCGGCGGCATCACCTGCTTCAACGACATGTATTTTTTTCCCGGCGCCGCCGCCGAAGCGGCTCACCAGGCGGGCATGCGCGCCGTGCTGGGCGTCACGGTCATCGAGTTCCCCTCCGCCTATGCCGCCGATGCCGACGATTATCTCGCCAAGGGCCTCGCCGTGCGGGATGCCTGGCACGATGACCCGCTGATTTCCTTCGCGTTGGCGCCCCACGCGCCGTACACCATCGGCGACTCGACCTTTGAACGGGTGGCAACGCTGGCAGCCCAACTCGACATGGGCATTCACATTCACGTGCATGAAACGCGGGAGGAATTGGCCAAAAGCATCCGGCAGCATGGCCTGCGGCCACTCGGGCGCCTCCAACGCCTGGGAATCCTGGGCCCGAACCTGATCGCGGTTCACGCCGTCCACCTCGACGGCCGCGAAATCGAGCAGCTAGCGCGCCATGGCTGTTGCGTCGCCCATTGTCCGACCTCGAACATGAAGCTGGCCAGCGGCATCGCGCCGATCGGCGACCTGCTCGCCGCCGGAGTGCGCGTCGGCCTTGGTACCGACGGTGCCGCCAGCAACAACCGGCTCGATATCCTCCGCGAAGCCCGTCAGGCGACGCTGCTGGCCAAGGTGGCCAGCGGCGACGCCGCCGTGGCGCCGGTACACCGCGTCCTGCGCATGGCCACGCTCGATGGCGCCATCGCCCTGGGCCTTGGCGATGCCATCGGCTCCCTGGAAACCGGCAAAATGGCCGATCTTTGCAGCATTCGACTGGATGATTGGCCCATGCAGCCCCTCCACGACCCGGCATCGCACGTTGTGCACGTCGCCGGCCGGGACCAGGTCAGCCACGTCTGGGTCGGTGGCCGTTTGCGGATTTGCAACACTCAGCCCGTTGGCATGGCGCCCGACGGTTTGATCGATCTTGCCAAGTCGTGGCATAATCGGACGCGCTTGGCTAGGCAGCGGTAAACGGACAATCTTGGTTGGCGTTGGTTAGCACGGATTCTTCCCGCCGCGGCCATTGGCACGAAACAACGAACCTCAACCTCAAACAATTCCGATCGCAGTCATTTTCAACGGGGAAAAACGATGAATTACTTGACCAAGTCCGCACTGCTCGCCGCCGTTCTTGGCACCGCCGGCGCCGCGTTCGCGCAAACACCGGGCGTCGACATGAAGGGTACCGTCGGTTACGCCATCGACCAACGCGGCTTTGTCGCCAAGAGCGGTCACGGCTTGTGCTGGCGCACCGGTTACTGGACGCCCGCCATGGCCATCGAGGAATGCGATCCGGATCTGGTCAAGAAGCCCGAGCCTCCGAAGGCGGCACCGGCCGCCGCGCCTGTTCCCGCGCCGGCTCCCGCGCCCGCCCCGGCGCCCAAGCCAGCAGCTCAGAAAGTCACCTTGGCGGCCGACGCCCTGTTCGATTTCAACAAAGCCGTGCTGCGCCCGGAAGGCAAGGCGAAACTCGACGATGTCGCCGCCAAGATGAAGGACATCAAGCTGGAAGTCATCATCGCCGTCGGTCACGCCGACCGCTTCGGCACGGATGCCTATAACCAGAAGCTTTCCGAGCGCCGCGCCGCCGCGGTCAAGGATTACCTTGTAGCCAAGGGCGTCGAAGCCAACCGCGTCTACACGGAAGGCAAGGGCGAAAAGCAGCCGGTCACCAAGGCCGACCAGTGCAAGGGCCCGAAGAGCAAGAAGGTCATCGACTGCCTGCAGCCCGATCGCCGCGTCGAGATCGAGATCATCGGCACCAAGTAATCACCATTGGCCCGGGAAAAAGCCCTGCTGCGCAGGGCTTTTTTTCTTGTCGGGATGAAACGCAATACTCATGACGGACAACGTTGATCCTCGGGAACTGGCGAAATTCGGCGAACTGGCACACCGTTGGTGGGACCCGAACTCCGAATTCAAGCCGCTCCATGACATCAATCCACTGCGCCTGGGCTGGATAGACAAGTGCTGCACGCTGCGCGGCAAGCGCGTCATCGACGTCGGTTGCGGCGGCGGACTGCTTGCCGAAGGCATGGCCACGCTGGGCGCCGATGTGGTCGGCATTGATCTTGGCGATAAGGCATTGGCGGTCGCCCGCCTGCACCTGCTCGAATCCGGTCTCGAGGTGGACTATCGCGCCATCGCCGCCGAAGCGATGGCGGCGGCCGAACCCGGCCAGTTCGATCTAGTGACCTGCCTGGAGATGCTGGAACACGTGCCCGATCCCGCCAGCATCGTGCGTGCTTGCACGGCGCTGGCCAAGCCCGGCGGGCAGGTGTTTTTCTCAACCATCAATCGCAACCCCAAGGCGTATCTTTTCGCCGTCGTCGGCGCCGAATATGTACTCAAACTGCTGCCCAAGGGCACGCATGACTATGGCCGTTACCTGCGTCCCGCCGAACTTGCCAGGCTGAGCCGCGACGCCGGCCTGGCGGTCGAAGAAATCATTGGCATGAGCTACAACCCGCTGTCCAGAACTTACACCCTTGGTCGCGATACCTCGGTGAATTACCTGATTCGTGCCCGCCGCGATGCCTGATGGCGGCATTCGAGCCGTCTTTTTCGACCTCGACGGCACGCTGGCGGATACCGCGCCGGACCTCGGCGGCGCACTCAACGCGCTACTCGCCGAACTCGGGCGACCGCCGATCGCGATGTCCGTGCTACGTCCGCACGTCTCCGCCGGCACCCGCGGCATGCTCGGCGTCGGCCTGGGGCTGACGCCAGACGATCACGGATATGGCGAGAGGGCAACGCGATTCCTCGAACTGTATGCCGAGAGACTCTGCGTCGGCACCCGCCTGTTCGATGGTGTCCGCCAATTGCTCGAAGAATTGGAGCGACGGGACATCCGCTGGGGTATTGTCACCAACAAGCCGGCTCGCTTCACCGAGCCACTGGCCGAGTGTCTGAAAGTCAGCCATCGCGCCTCGGCGATCATCTCGGGGGATGCCACACCAAGACCGAAGCCGGCGCCCGACGGCTTGGTGCTGGCCTGCCAACGCTCCGGCGTACCGCCACCGCTGACTTTGTACGTGGGCGACGACCTGCGCGACATCCAGGCCGGCCGTGCCGCCGGCATGCGGACGGTTGCCGCGGCGTGGGGTTATCTCGGCGACGGCGCACCGATCGAAGTCTGGGGCGCCGATGCAACGATCGCCCAACCACTCGACCTGTTGCAGCTACTCTGAGCCTAGAAACCTTCGGTTAGCGGATACCGTTTGCATGATTTTGGAGCAAACGGTAGCGCCGGCGAAATATCGCATCGCGGCACGCCGAACCGTTGCTTCGCCTTGGGCGACAGATCGATTGCATGACGGACGAGCGCCCCGTGTTCCGTGAAGACATGGGGCAGCCCAGTGCGCTCGAACCTACAGCACCGAATCCCGGCCGACGCCTTCGTGCGCGAGTTGCCGGCGCAGTTGGCCGAGCGCCTCGAGTTGTATCTGGCGGACCCGCTCGCGGGTAACGCCGAGGTCGTGGGCCAGCATCTCCAGCGTCGCCACGTCGCGGCCGTTGAGGCCGTAGCGGCGCTCGATCACCAGCCGCTGCTTGTCGGACAGCCGGGCCACCCATTCGGCGACGTGCCGCTCGACTTCGGCGTGCTCGAGCTTCAGGTCCGGCGCCTCGATGCGGTCGTCGGCGATGGCATCGCCGATGGACAGATCGGGGTCGATGTCCAGCGGCGCGTCGAGCGAGGCGGTGCGTTCGTTGCAGGCCAGCAGGCGCCTGACCTCCTCGACTGGCCGGTCGAGCAGGCGGGCGACGGCGAGGGCATCGGCGTGGTGGTCGGGTTCGCTGTCGACAGCGGATTCGAGCTTGCGCAGGGCGCGCAGCACGATGTTGAGCTCCTTGACGACATGCACGGGCAGGCGGATGGTGCGCGACTGGTTCATGATGGCGCGCTCGATGTTCTGCCGCACCCACCACGTGGCGTAGGTGGAAAACCGGAAGCCGCGCTCGGGGTCGAACTTTTCCAGCGCGTGAATCAGGCCGAGGTTGCCTTCCTCGATGAGATCGTCGAGCGGAATGGCGCGATGCTGATAGTGCTTGGCGATGCTGACCACCAGCCGCAGGTTGGCCTCGATCATGCGCTGGCGCGCCGCGAAATCCCCGGCGCGCGCGGCGCGCGCCAGCGCCAGTTCCTCGGCGGGCGTCAGCAAAGGGCCGGCGCCGATCTCGTTCAGGTAGATCTGCGTGACGTCTTCGATGAAGTCGACTTCGCCGCCGCCGCTGTCCGCCTCCGTGGCGGGGCCTTCTTCGCCTTCCTCGGGGAATCTTTCCTCGTTCACTAGCGCGCCGGCAGCAGCTTGAGCGGATCGACCGGCCGGCTTTGCTGCCGGATTTCGAAATGCAGCTTGGGTTGGTCGGCGTCGGAACTGCCCACCTCGGCGATCTTCTGGCCCTTGCCCACCACCTGGTCCTTCTTGACCAGAATCTTGCTGGTGTGGGCATACACGGAAATGTAGTCACTGTTGTGCCGGATGACCAGGAAGTCGCCATAGCCGCGCAGGCTGCCGACGTAGGTGACCTTGCCCGCCGCCGCCGCCTGCACCGGCTCGCCCATGCGTCCGGCCAGATCGATGCCCTTGTTGCTTTCCTTGCCGCCGCCGCCTTCGACGAATTCGCTGATGACCTTGCCCCCCACGGGCCAGGTCCAATCCACCGCCTCGGCGGGTGGAGTGGCGGGCACTGGCGGTGCCGCGGGTGGCGTCGCCGCCGGGGCCGTGGCAATGCCCGCGGTTGCCGGCTGCGGTGGCGTTGCCGCCGGCGCCCTGGCGGGCGCGGCGGCCCCGTCGAGCGCCTTGGCCTGCGCCAGCGCGGTTTCCGAATAGGCGATCTTGCCACCCTTGGGCCAGCGCTTCAGCGTCTCGCCACCACTGACTGTCGACGCCGCCGGCTCCGGCGCCACCACCACCGGCGCCACGGTGACGATCGGCCTGACTTCCGCCTCGCCGTCGGGCGGCGCAATGCGCAATTCCTGGCCGACCTCGAGCTTGTTCGGATCGGTCAGGTTATTCCAGGCGGCAACCTGCCGATGGTCGCGGCCATGATCCTGCGCGATCTTGCGCAGCGTGTCGCCCTTCTTGACGATGTAAAAACCCTCGCGGCCGGTCGCAGGCGCGGCAGGCACGGCAGCCGGAGCAGCGGCGGCCCCGCCTTCGACCACGACCGGCGCACTCGGCGCGCCCATGGGTGCCGGCGCACGGCTGGCACAACCGGCCAGGGCGACGACGATCGGCAAATAGAACCAGCGGCAAAGCGACATTCAATCGACTCCCGGCAACAGCGGCACGAAGCGAACCGGATCGAACCGCGTTTCCACCACGCCCTGTGCGGTCCTCTCGAACAGGCTGAGTACCTGGTCCTGGCTGCCCAGCGGCAGCATCAGGCGGCCGCCCGGCGCCAGTTGATCGAGCAATGCGCGCGGCACGGCGGCCGCCGCGGCGGCGACGACGATGGTATCGAAGGGCGCGGCTTCCGGCAGTCCCACCATGCCGTCGGCGTGCTTGAGGCGGACGTGCGACAGCTTCGCGGTGCGCAGGTTGTCGCGCGCCTGCGCCAGCAGCGGCGCCAGCCGCTCGACGGCAAAGACCTCTTTGCTCAGGGTGCCGAGCACGGCGGCCTGATAGCCGCAGCCGGCGCCGACTTCCAGCGTCTTGCCCAGCGCCGGGCGCCCGGCCA
>OEIV010000999.1_pt1 | contig 13914 bp, 14 predicted proteins | sample 1539231 | NCBI WGS metagenome assembly OEIV01 (sample SAMN03794762, study PRJEB22550) | activated sludge metagenome | feature: wastewater treatment plant; material: activated sludge; isolation source: Wastewater treatment plant of a petroleum refinery complex | place: Argentina: Buenos Aires ...
CCGACGGCAGCTTCACCCTGGTGCCCGTGACCACCGGAGCCCAGGAATACGGCTTGCTGGAGCTGGTGGACCCGCCCGCGGAACTGCGCCAGCGCCCCGTGGCGGTGAAGGGGGCCTACGGGTTGCTCTCCGTGCTGAAGAACAGCGGGGAGGAGGAATAACTCCAGGTCGCTCAGTGCGAGATGAGCTTGACCAGGGCCATTGCGTTACGGATGTGAATTTCCTTGCCGGCGAGCGTGATGATCCTTCGTCGGTGCAACTGGGCGAGCGTGCGAATGACGCTTTCATAGGTGGTGCCTGCCGCGTTGGCGATATCGCGCCGCGAGAGGGTGAAAGCCAGCTTGCCGGGCTGCTTCACGTCGAAGCCGAACGTGTCCATGTTGAGCTTGATCACCCTGGCCACGCGGCCGGTGACATCCAGCCGGGAGAGGTCGCGCATCTGTTGCTCGAGCCTGCGCATGTCCTCCGCGAAGAACAGCAGGAACTGGTAGCAGAACGCGCCGTTGGCCTTGAGCGTGTTCAGGAACAGGGGCATCGGGATGGAGTTCACCTCCGTGGCGGTGAGCGCCGTGGCGGTGGCGGCGTAAACCGGCTCATCGCCGATGGCACGATGACCCAACACTTCGCCGTCCCCGGCCAGGCGGATGATGCGCTCGGTATCGCTGGTGAGCTTCGCGGTCACCTTCACGCATCCGCGTGCGATCATGAACATGCGATCGGCGTGGTCGCCGCTGCGGAAGATGTGTTCACCCGTCCGGAAGGTGAGCACCGTGTTGCGCTCGCGCAGCAGCTCCTTCCACTCGGGCGAGCAATAGTGTTCGATGAGCTCGCTCAGATGGGCGGGATCGGCCGGTGTCGGGGGGCGCGCCGTCATGATGTGTGGTGCGAAGCTATCGGCGAACGCGTGTACGGACGTCAGGGGCATCGCCAGCGTGCTCATCATCGGTATCAGAACGGGTTGCTCAGCGCGGCATCCGTCAGGAAGGTGTCGTCCGTGAAGGTGTGCAGGAAGGCTACCAGGTCGGCTTTCTGCGTCGGCGTGAGGTTAAGTGTGGTATTGCCCCCGAGCTTGGTCATGAGCGGATCCAGGCTCGGCGACCATTTCACACCCGAGTTGTAGTGCTCCACCACTTCCTCCAGCGTGGCGAAGCGTCCGTCGTGCATGTAGGGTGCAGTGAGCGCGATGTTGCGGAGCGTGGGCGCCTTGAATTCGCCGAGATCGTCGGGATCACCGGTGACCAGATAGCGGCCACGGTCTTCGCCCTGGAAGGTGGAGTCGAGCCCGATGTTGTGGAAGGCGTTGTCGGTGAGCATCGGGATGCCGTGGCAATGGAAGCAATCACCCACTTCGCTGAGATACACCATCATGCCGCTCAGTTCCTTCGAGGTGAGCGTGCCGGTATAGGAGAGGTAGCGGTCGAACTTGCTGTCCATGGAGTTCAAGCGGCGGAACCACTGCGCCAGGGCCTTTGCGACATGCTCCCGCGTGATGTTGCCTGTGCCGAAGACCTTCCTGAACCGCTCGCGGTAATCAGCATTATCCTGCAGGAGCTGCACGTCGACCTCGAAGAACTCATCCACCTCGAAGCGCATGATGTCCTCCAGCGTTCCGCTCACTGCGCCGGTCCAGAGGAAGTTGCTGTTCCATCCCAGGTTCACGTGCGGAAGGATGGCCGTTCCCGTGGACGGCTCGGTGAAGGATGCGGACTGCGTGTGGCAGCTGGAACACGACCGCCCGGCCTGTGGACCGCCGGCGGAAAGCAGCGGATCATGGTACAGCCTCCGCCCAAGTTCGATCCCTTCCACGGTGAGCGGGTTGAACGCAGGGACTTCCATCGGCGGGAAATAATGGGGCGCCCCGACCGCGTACGGCGTGGCCGATGGACCATGCCAGCCCATCTCCTCCGCATTGTCACGCCGGCAGCCCAGGAGCAATGACACCACGACCAACGAGCCGGTGAGCGCCAAGCGGTTCATGGCGCGTATGCGATGGTGAAGGCGTCGGCCGCGTTCTCGGCGATCTGCGTCATGAGCGCGGCATTGCCCATGGAATAGTTGCCCGCCGCGAGGTCATACGTGTGCGGCGTCCGGAACATCTCGTTCATGTTGTACCTGAGGGTGATCGTACCGGACGCGCCGTCGAGGGTGAACGGCTGCGCGATGCCCGCCACGGGAAGGCAGGCGTTCGTGCCCAGGTGCATCGCGAAACCGTCCAGGTCAGTGCCGTTCATGAAGTGCCCCTCGAACTTGAGGAAGTGATAGCCTCCGCCCATGGGCCCGGGCCAGGCCATGTTCAGGTTATCCACCGTATTGGGCAATCCCCCCGTGACGTTCAGCGAGGCTGGCAAACCGAGCAGCAGGGTGGCGCCTGCGTACTCACCGGCATGCGAATGACCAAGATCGAACCGCTCCGTTGATCCAGCGTTCACCAGGAACGGGCCGTGAAGCGTATCGTTCGGCGTTCCATTGATGCCCAGCAGCACGACCTCGCTGATATAGTGCTCGATCCGGGATATGCTGAACGCATGCCCGGCCTCATTGATGTAGGCCAGCGAGTCGAACAGGACCGGCATGCCATCGACATGGTGCTCGACCGACAGCGTCAGGCGCGGTGTGACCGGAGTGGTCGCGGGCGGCTCTTCCTCTTCCTTCCGGCAGGAGGAGAAGCACACGACGGACACGGCCGTCAGTACGAGAACGGAGCGGAACGATACCAGCATGGGGAGGGACCTATGGAACAAAGGCTGCACGCTTAGGGCCCACAAACAATGATATCCGTCATAATACATCCGGCCCTGCATCCGGATTCGTGGTGGCGCAGTGCACAACCATGTAGGTTCAACAGGGCCACTGATCGCCTGACGTAAAGGCTTCCTCTGTGCCATACATGATGCAAATCATATGCTAGGGGAATAGGTCCGGTACTTTGCCACCCCAATCCCCCGGTCATGCGATCGATCCGTACGCTTCTTGCGATTGCCGCGCTCTCCTTCGTTCACGGCGTCTTCCCGCAATGCACCACCACCAACGCCACCTCGTGCGCGTGCCCTGACGGTGGAAGTGTCTGCGACCTGAAGCCGGACATGACGATCTCCTGGTACGGACTGCTCAATTACCTCGGTGGCCCGAACGAGCAGCCCGGCCGCATCTACGTGAGCGGCTCCACCCCGAACATAGGTTACGGTCCGCTCGAAGTGCGCGGTGTCGATCTCAGCGGCAACCGACGCTTCGTATGTGGCGTGGACACCTTCGTGGTGTACGATCCCTCAGCATCGATCGACTTCCTCTGCCCCAATGGAGGAACGGGCAAGCAACTCACCACGCAGCGCATCTTCCACAAGAACGGCAGCGCGATGACGAGTACGGAGATCGTGATGGACCAGGGCATGACGTATCATCCCACGCACGGCCACACGCATTACGACCAGTGGGGCATCTACAGCCTGCGCCTGCCCGAACCCGGTGTGACCGATCCGCGTCAATGGCCCATCATCAACGAGGGCTTCAAGCTGGGTTTCTGCCTGATGGATTACAACAGTTGTTCCGACGGAGCGGCGAACCACCACTGCAAGGACGATAACACCGTGTACAATGCAGGTACGACGCTCTATGGATCCGACTTCCCGAACCATGGGCTGGGCGGACCCTATGGCTGCAGCATGGTGCGACAGGGGATCTCATCGGGCTACACCGACATCTACAGCGAGTACCTCGACGGCATGTGGATCGACATTCCGGCCAACACCTGCAACGGGGACTATTGGATCGTGTACGAGGTCGATCCGCTCAACGTGGTGCAGGAGACCGACGAGAGCAACAACTACACCGCGGTGCCCATCACGCTGACACAGCAGAGCGGTTCGGGCACCCCGCAAGCGCGGATCACCTGCGATGAACAGGCGTTCGTGTGCGCCGGCGAAGAGGTGCGCCTCGAAGCCAACGCCGGCCTGTCCTACCTGTGGTCGACCGGGGCCACCACCAACAGCATCATGGCGGGGCCCGGCACTTACACGGTGACGGTGGAGACCTATTGTGGCACGGCGACATCGGTGCCGTTCACCGTTACCGCCTTGGCGCAGCCGGCCACGCCTTCCGCTTTCGGCGCGACGATCTGCGAAGGGGATGAGGCGGTCCTGAGCACCACCGCCCTGAACGCCGTGTGGTACGACGCACTGGGCAACGTGGTCGGTACGGGACCGACCTACACCACGCCGCCGTTGTTCACCACCACGCAGTACCAGGTCGCCGATGTGAACACCCAGGCGGGTATGATCATCAATGGCGGTAAGCCCGACAACACGGGTTCTGGGGGCTATCATGCCGGCGGTGAATACCTGCGGTTCGATGCGCTTTCCGCGTTCCGCCTGAAGTCGGTGAAGCTGTATGCGAACTCCTCGGCCTGGCGCACGATCGAACTGGTGGACAATGTCGGCGTGATGCGTGCCACGCGGTCGGTCTACGTCGCGGCCGGAACATCCGTTCTTCAGCTGGACTTCGATATCCTGCCAGGCACCAACTACAAGCTCACCGTGAGCGGCACCACGGACCTGTACCGCAACACGAGCGGTGTAAGCTATCCCTACACCATCGGATCGGTGGCAAGCATCACCGGATCAAGTGCGGGCTCGGGGAGCTACTACTACTTCTACGACTGGGAAGTGGAAGTGGGCGGCGGCACCTGTTCCAGTGCAATGGTACCCGTGACGGCGGAGGTGGAGGTATGCGCCGGCATCGATGAGGATCTTTCGCTTCGCGGGATCGAGGTTTTCCCCAACCCAGGCAATGGCCTCTTCACCGTGCGACTGCACTTGCTGGAGGGTGAGGATGTGCGGCTGGAGCTGACGGACGTGCTGGGCCGCATGGTCCACGCGGAACGGTTCTGGGCCGCCACGGGTCGTGTGGATCGAACGCTACACCTGCCACATGCTTCCGCCGGTGTTCATACCCTGGTCCTTCGCATTCAGGGGCGCACCTTCACGCGCCGGGTCGTCATCGAGAAGTGAGCGGCGATGGAAGCGGCGGTGAAACCACGCGCTTTCGCCCGCTGGCGTCTGGGCACCTTGGTGGGCGTTCACGTGCTCTTCATCGCGCACTTCGTTCACTGGAAGCTGAAGGGCCGAACCCTCGCACCGCTTGAGTTCAACGAGGTGATGTACACGATCCATCAAGGCATCGTCACGGCCGGCTTCGTACTGATGGCGCTGGTCATGGTGGCCACCCTGGTGTTCGGCCGCTTCTTCTGCTCCTGGGGTTGCCACATCCTGGCCTTGCAGGACGCGGCGGGTTGGATCATGGACAAGCTGCGCATCCGCCGTCAGCCCATCCGCTCGCGCACGCTGATCTGGATCCCGCTCGCCGTGATGTTCTACCTCTTCATCTGGCCGCAGATCCTGCAAGCGTGGCACGGCGTGGAGGCGGCGCCCATCCACATGGTCGAAGCGGGGGGCTCGCGCTGGTCGTCCTTCACCACCGATGACATGTGGCGCAACCTGCCACCACCGGGCGTGGCCATCCTGACCTTCTTCGTTTGCGGTTTCCTGATCGTGTACCTCCTGGGCAGCCGCGGGTTCTGCTTCCAGGCCTGTCCGTACGGCGCGCTCTTCGGCATCGCCGATCAGCTGGCTCCTGGCCGCATCGTGCTGGCGAAGGATTGCAGCCAATGCGGTCTTTGCACCAAGGCCTGCACCTCCGATATCATGGTGCATCGCGAGCTCGCCATGCACGGCATGGTCACCAATCCGCGCTGCCTGAAGGACCTCGACTGCGTGGCGGCATGCCCGGAGAACGCCGTGCGGTTCGGCTTCCGCAAGCCACCGCTCTTTCGCAAGGGCCATCCCATGGGCGCCTATTCAGGCCGCTTCAGCACCACACTGCAGGAGGACCTGTTCATGGCCGGCGCGTTCCTGCTGATCATGCCCGTGGTGCGCGGGCTGTACGACGTGGTGCCCTTCCTGCTGGCGGTGGCCCTCTCGCTCTGCTGCGCCTTTGTGCTGATGATGATGGGCAGGCTGCTCCGCAAGGGCGCGGTCCAACTGCGCGGTATCACCTTGAAGATGGACGGCCGGTTGCGCCCCGCCGGGATCACGGTCGGAGCCATCGGCGTGGTGCTCGTGCTCTTCCTTGCGCACAGCGGGATCGTGCAATACCACACCATCGTCGGAAAGGACCGATTCAGCCGGATCGCACAGGGGAACGCTGATCCCGTCGCGATCGATCGCGCGATCGCGCATTACGAAAGCGCCCTGGCGATCGGACTGTTGCGGCCGGTGGACCGGCGCATGGAGCTCGCATCGCTGCGCCTGCTGCGCGGCGAAAAGGCGGTGGCCGGAGCGCTGCTGAACGGCGTGCTCGACGACATGCCGGACAACGCCGAAGCGATGTTCCGCCTGGGTGGCCTCAGCCGTGACGCGGGTGATGGCGCGGGCGCCATGCGATCGTGGCGGCGCGCGCTGGATGAGGGCCGCGACCGCTCGGGCAGCGCGAGCCGTGAAGCGTTCGAAGGATCGGCGATCGCCCTGGGAAAGGAATGGAACGATCGCGGCGATCCCGCGCGGGCGCAGGAGGCCTATCTGATCGGCTTGATGCGCGCTCCGGCATCGACAACGTTGCTCATCGCGCTTGGAAGCACGGAGGCGCGAATGGGCCGCACCGATGATGCGATCGCCCATTTCGAAGAAGCCTTGCGCACGGGCGGCGCCTCGCCCGTGCTGCACAACAACCTCGGGGCGCTCTACCTGAAGCAGCGGCGGACGGCCGATGCCACCGTGCAGTTCGAGCAGCTCGCACGGCTGCGGCCCGGGGATGCGCACGTGCGCTACACGCTCGGCGTGCTGCATGCGCGTGCGGGAAAGTTGGGATCCGCGCATGCGCATCTCGCCGAAGCCGCCCGTCTAGCTCCCACCGATACACGCATCGCCCAGGCGATCGCACAACTCAGCCCCCGATGATCGTCCGAGGCCTGTTCCTCCTGGTGCTTCCGTTCACCGCCTTGCAGCAGCCTGCCACGCCGGTGCCGTGGATGGCGCCGCCCGAGGCGGATGCCTACCAGGACCCGCTGGCCGCTGATACAAAAGCCACGGTACGCGGGGAGAAGGTCTTCACGGCGCTCTGCTGGACCTGCCATGGGATCACCGGCCAGGGCGATGGACCGAACGCGACGGCGCTCAAGATGAGACCCGCCACGCTCGCTTCGCCCGCGGTACAGCACCAGTCGAACGGTGCGCTTTACTGGAAGGTGACGCACGGTCGCGGCGAGATGGCCTCCTACAAGGAAGTGCTCACGCGCGATGAGCGCTGGGCGGTCGTCCATTATCTCAGAACCCTCGCGAGCCGATGAGAACGACGTTCACGCGTGGATCCCTTGTCACCGCGGCGCTGGCATGCACCGCGGTGCATGCGCAGGAGGAGATGGAGTACGTGTCCAACACGTTCGCGAACACCACCCTGATCAACACGCAGACGATCGAGACCGTTCCGCGTAAGCGCTCCTTCGGCTTCATGATCCAACACCGCTTCGGCGCGGTGGGGCCCGATGAGCAGGCCTGGAAGCAGTTCGCCGGGCTTGATCTTCCGGCCAACATCCGCTTCTCCTTCCAGTGGGCGCCCTTCAACCATATGCACCTGGAAGTTGGCCGCTCGAAGAACGGCAAGACCTGGGACCTGGGGGCCAAGTGGCGCGTGCTGCGCCAGACCGAAGGGAATGAGCACGCGGTCTCGCTCACCGTCCTCGGTAATGTGGCGCTGATGACCGATGACTTTCCACCAGTAGGCGACAACCTCTACTTCGGTGATGGTACCACGCCGTTCGTCTACCGGTTCGAGCACCGGCTCTCCTATAATGCGCAGGCGATCATCGGGCGCCGCTTCACACGCTGGCTCGCCGTTGAGATGGCGCCGGTGCTCACTTACCGCAACCTCGTGCCGGTGAACGGATCGAACCTTACCGCGGCGGTCGCCATGGGAGCGCGCATCAGGACCACGGTGAAGGGATCGGTGATCGTGGAGTGCGCCCCGATCCTCGTGGGCCGCCAGCAAGCGGGTCATCGCCAGCCGTTGGCGATCGGCTATGAGGTGGCCACCCTCGGGCACGTTTTCCAGATCGTGCTGTGCAGCAGCGCGGAGATCGTCGAGCAACGGCTCTATCCATCGCCGATGGCGCCCTATGAGGACGGCTACCTGCACCTGGGCTTCAACATCGCGCGGACCCTGCTGGTGAAACCCAAGGCACCAAAACCATGAACGGACGCGGCATCAACCGGTTGATCGGAATGACGATGGTGCTGCTGGCCGGCTGCGCCAAGGACGAAGGACCCTTGTTCGTTCCGCAGGTTCCGCCAGTGGTGCCTGGCGAACCGATCGACACCGCGTACTTCACCACCGAGGTGCAGCCGATCTTCGACCAGAAATGCTGGGTGTGCCATCCCCCCAATGCCGGTCTTGATCTGGGCGAGGGCATGGCTTATGACGACCTGGTGAACGTGACCAGCACCGGCTTCGCACCCATGCTGCGCGTTGTGCCAGGTGATCTGGAGAATTCGCTGTTGTGGCACAAGGTGTCCTTCACAGGCCAGTATGGACTGAACATGCCACCCGCTGGTGAGCCATTGTCGACGGAGGAGCTCCAGGTCATCCGCGACTGGATCGAGCAAGGGGCGCAGGAGAATTGAACGCGCTTGCAAGGAGGTGGCGACACGGTCACCGGTCTTGGATCAGCCATCAGCCCTATCCATGGCCCACGGTGCGATCACTCACGCACCACCGGCTGCCGCCCCCATCGTCCTCGTTCCGCAGGAACAGCAGTTAAACTCCCCAAGGCAAGGCGCTCATAGCGATCGTTCCCTTGCCTGCCTACTACCAGGTGCCTTGCAGAACTTACGGCCAGGCCCTCGCCATCCTCGAGGATGCGCGCTTCATCCAACTGCAACAGGACCACCTCGTGGCCCGGGGGCGTGTGGACCTGCTGCGCATGGACTTCGAGCGCCAGAAGGCCTTGAACGCGTCGAAGACCACCAGTGACAAGGTGTTCCAGGAGGCGGCCACGGCGCTGAACACCGAACAGGTGACGCTGCGCGCACTGGAGGAGCAGCTGCGCCTCATCGGCCTCGACCCCGCGAAGCTCACGGCTGAGAACATCTCGCGCAGCGTGGCGCTGCGTTCGCCCATCCACGGCTGGGTGAGCAGCGTGAAGGTGAACATCGGTCGCTACGTGCAGCCCACGGACGTGCTGTTCGAACTGGTGGACCCGAAGGACATCCACCTCGCGCTCACCGTGTTCGAGAAGGACCTGCCGAAGGTGAAGGAAGGTCAGGAGGTGCACGCGCGGCCCACGGCGCATCCGGCGGATGAGTACGAGGCCGAGGTGATCCTGGTGGGCCGCAGCCTGGACAGCGATCGCAGCACCGTGGTGCATTGCCACTTCACCAAAGCCCCGCGCGACCTGGTGCCGGGCATGGCCATGAGCGCCACGTTGGAAAGCCGCACGGACAGCGTGTGGTGCGTGCCCGAGGAGGCGGTGGTGCGCACCGGTGAAGGCCAGGCCATTTTTGTCGCGAACGCCGACGGCAGCTTCACCCTGGTGCCCGTGACCACCGGAGCCCAGGAATACGGCTTCATCGAGCTTGCCGGACCCGCGGCCGTGCTTCATCAGGCACCGGTGGTGGTGAAGGGCGCATACACCCTGCTCTCCGTGCTGAAGAACAGCGGGGGGGTGGAGTAGGCTCAGCGGTCCTCCGCCTTCGCCCGCCGCAGGTCCAGGTTGCACACCACGGCGAGGTGCACGGTGCTGTTGAGCTCGATGAGGTCGGCGCCCGCCGCAGCGCCCGGTCGCTGGATCGTCTGGTACAGATAGCCGAGCAGCACGCGCACCGGCTTGTTCACCTGGTAGCCCAGCAGCAGGGAGATCCGGTTCTGTTGGATGAGGTCGAGCCGCTCGCTGTCGCCGAAGCTCAGGAACACCTCGTCGTACAGGTCCGCGGTGAAGGTGCCCGGCTTCACGGTGGGGCGGTTCAGCGGTACGGTCACCCACACGCGGTAGCGGAAGCGGCTCTGGTACACATAGCGGTCCAGCACCCCGGTATCGGGGTCGTCCGCGGAGGGCACCATGCGGGCGATGAAGCGCTCCTCCATGCGGAAGCGGTGCTGCAGGCCCACCCGGCCGACGGGTTGCGTGAGCTGCACCTGCTGGTAGAGATGATGCTCGTGGTTCGCGAAGCGGATGGGGTGGGCGCCGTAGGCGTAGTTCTCGTAGTAGCTGTAGCCCAGGGTGAGCAGCACCGGATCGTTCAGGTGGAAGTTGACGGCCGGACGCAGCAGCAGCTGTTGCGCATGCTCGCCCAGCCCCGCCCGGCGCAGATGGCCCTCGGTGTGCACGCTCCACCGCGCGGTCAACCGCTGGTCGCCCCAATGCGACAGCCACAGGTTGGCGTTGGGACTGGTGACGCGCTGGGCCAAGGCGGGCAGGCCGAAGCACAGGGCGAGGACAAGGAGCGCGTGGCGCATGCGACCGCGAAGAAAAGCGGTTCGCGCCGGGTGCCGACCTTCGCGACGCCAACTTGGCAACACGTCCCCATGCCCCTCGCCCGCACCGTCCGCGTCACCAAGCGCTTCACCTTCGAGATGGCCCACGCCCTGCGCTGCCACGATGGCCAGTGCGCCAACATCCACGGCCATAGCTATGTGCTGGACATCACCATCAGCGGCACGCCTGCCGTTGCGCCCGGCCATCCGAAGGACGGCATGGTGATCGACTTCGCCGACCTCAAGCGCCTGGTGAAGCCCATCGTGGACCGGTACGATCATGCGCTCTTCCTGCACGAGCAGGAACGCGGCACGGTGGATGCCGCCAACCCGCTCTTCGGCCGTGTGATCCACACGCCGTGGCAGCCCACCTGCGAGAACATCCTGCTGGCCATCGTGGAGGAACTGGCTCCGCAGCTTCCGTCCGACGCCACCCTCATCGCGGCGCGCCTTCAGGAGACGGCGACGAGTTGGGCGGAGTGGGTGCGGTGAATCGGGGCGTTCGGCGATGGCCCTGGTCCGGTCGCAGCGGACCAAGGCCGGATCTGGCGGCGGGGATGCCAGGAGAGGTCCGCTCCTTCAGCCGGGCGCGCCTTCGATCGAGCGCAGCGTCCGTTGGGTCAACGGGGCGCTGCGGATCGCCGACACGGTCGAAGGATGAGGGAATGGTCGTTCACACTTCGAGGATGGCCGCCTCCGAGCCGGTGCTCCGGCTTCGCCTTCTGCGCGAATGGTCCAGCAGGTACCGGCCCATGAAGAGCAGCAAGGCCAGCAGGATCAGGCTGTTCTCCGCCCAGTGTTCGAGCGGATGCACCCAGATCTCCTTGAACAGGCCCCAGCGACCGGCCACCTCCACGAAGTTCCAGAAGATGACCACTGTGGGTACGGCATAGCGCACGGCGTGGTCGAAGGCGTGGATGCGCAACAGTCGGGCGATCAGCCAGGCCGACCAGATCAGGGAGCCGAAGGCCACCGACCAGGTGAAGGGATGGCGGTCACCGGCCAGGGCCGGGTCGTAGGCCAGCAGCAACAGCAGGTAGAAGGTCCAGATGATCATCACCGTCTCGATGAAGGTGACGACCGCCAGCGGGCGATGCACCACGGCCGCGGGGCGCAGACCCATTTGCTTGTTGGTGCGGAGCAGGCGCTGGAGCCAGAGGATGAGGTTGCACCGGGTGGAGGTGAACAGGAAGAAGAGCAGCATTGAGCCCAGCAGGCCCAGGGAGGAGACCATGACGAGATACTCCGGGCGAGTAGCCACTTCGTCACCGTCCATCAGCGGGGCCACGCCATGCTTCTCCGCGATCCATACAAAGGAGAACTCGACCCATCCGGTCCAGACCAGGATGCCGGCGACCAGACCGAGCAAGGTGGCGCGCAGCGCGTGTCCGTTCATCCGCACCCCGAGCAGCAGCAGCAGTGCGCCCAGCGAGCCCATGATGCCGGCACCCATCAGCTTGGACGCCCCCAGCACATGCTCGTTCAGCACCATCAGCGCGTGTCCGATGGGCATGAAGAGCAGCACGATGATGAAGGCGAGCACGCCCGTCAGGCGTCCTCCTTTCACCACGGTGCGCGTACGTTCTGGTGTGGCTGAGGTCATGTTCCGCAGGGGTGGGCTTCGGAGCGCGAAGGTGAAGGCGCTGCCTGGGCAGGGCAATACCTCAATTGCGGTATGCCCGATGGGCGTCCGCTCCATCGGTCGCGATCACCGCCACCCCACCGTCCCCCCCCGCACGACCGGAATGCCCTTCCGAAGCCCGGGTGGTGAAGCACCTGTGCGGCCTGTGCGCTGGGCCCACCACCGTTCGTGCACACGGTGATGATCCGGTCTTTCGGCGACCGGTTGCGCGTGTTCCAGCGATCCGACGAACGGTATGGTTCCGCTTCGGGCAGGAGACCGCTCGCGTGCTCTTCGGCGTGGCGCACATCCATCACGCGCACATCGTTGCGCCCCGGCATGGGCTTCAGGTCTTCCGGCTCCGGGTACTTGCGTTCGCCGGTCATGCGCGACCACGCCACGCGCTCCACCTTCGAGATGACCCACGCTCTGCGCTGCCACGACGGGCAGTGCGCGAACATCCACGACCACAGCGACGTGCAGGACGTCACCATCGCCGGCCCGCCCGCCCACATGGCCGGTCACTCCAAGGCGGCATGATCACCGGCCCGCCGACCTCAAGCGACCGGTGAAGCCATCGTGGACCGGTACGGTCACGCGTTCATCCCGCACGAGAAGGAGCGCGCTGTGGTGGATGCCGCCAACCCGCTTTTCGGCCGTGTGGTCCTCACGCCGTGGCAACCCACCTGCGGGAACACCCTGCTGGCCATCGTGGAGGAGCTGGCCCACAGCTTCCATCCGACGCCATGCTCATCACCGCGCGCCTCCAGGGGACGGCGACGAACGGGCGAAGCAGGCCCCGGGGCCCCAACGTGAACAGCCCCGGCTGGACACCGGGGCCGTTCACAGGAAGAGGAAGGTCCGTACACAGGGCCTGCCGCGGCCCCGGGGCGGTGTTGCTTAAGCGGCGCGGGCGATGGCGGGGTCGCTCATCAGGCCCTCACCGGCGGTGCCGATCGCGCTCACGCTCACCCAGTAGGCCTTGTAGCTCTCCAGGTGCGTGAGCAGGAAGCGCGCCTTGGTGGTGACCCCCACCACCTCCCACTCGTTGTGGATGTTGGGGTCCTTGTCCGTGAGGCGCACATGGTACGCATCGGCACCATGCTGGGCGGTCCACACCACTTCGGCCTGGCCCTGTTTGCCCGTCATGCGCACAAAGCGGATGAAGGGCGTACCCGGCAGACCCACGGGCTCGGGCACCTTCACCAGCTCGAAGCCCGAGCTGGCCAGGATGGCCTCATCGCCCTGTGCGGTCAACCGCACGTAGTCCGCCTGTTTGCGCAGCATGTTCTGCGCCGCCTTTACCGTGTTGTTGCGAAGGATGCGGTCGTCCAGCCCGCCGTGTTTGGCCTTGTTGATGGCCGTTTCCAAGTCGTTGCCCATCGTCTCCATATCCGCCAGCGGCACGGCGGGGGTGGTGAAGTGGGGGTTCCCGGTCATCTTGGCCAGCACATAGCGCAGCAGGGCCAGCAACATGGTCGGGATCAACCGAGAGAGAGATAGCTTGATGTTCGCCATCTGATTTCCGGGCTTTCTGGATCCGGCCTGCCCGGCGAGGACGTTTGTTAGGCGATCCGGGGCCTTTAACGCAGCCGGTTCCGCCACACCGCCACATTCCTGCATGAATATTCCATGCCTCCCCAACACCGCCGCCCAGCGGCCTTCCACGCCGTTCATTCCCGCATGAATAATTCATACCACGTAACCACCCCGGTGGGGCGGCCTATCCCTGCACCCTGCCTGGCAGGCCCCGGCCAGGGCACCGGAGCACGGCACGG
>OEIV010001000.1_pt1 | contig 13911 bp, 9 predicted proteins | sample 1539231 | NCBI WGS metagenome assembly OEIV01 (sample SAMN03794762, study PRJEB22550) | activated sludge metagenome | feature: wastewater treatment plant; material: activated sludge; isolation source: Wastewater treatment plant of a petroleum refinery complex | place: Argentina: Buenos Aires ...
ACAAACATCGCCTGAAGGTCGCCGGCATCCCCGAGGCGCTGGCGGGCGAAAAGGCGGCCTTCGTGGCCACGGCCTCACGGAGCACCGAACCGCTGGTGCCGGTGATGTGGAACCGCTTCATCCGGCTCACCTTCGTGCACCGTGAGCGGGCGGAGCGCCTCACCCTCGACCTGGGCCTGCGCTTCAGCCTCTTCCACGAACCCGCCCGCGAGGCCGCGCTGGGCGGCATTGTGGTGGCCGAGTTGAAGCAGGGCCGGGCCGATAGAGGTTCACACTTCGCCCAGGCCATGCGCGCCCGGGGCATCCGCCCGGCCGGCATGAGCAAGTACTGCATCGGCCTGCTGAGCCTGCTGCCTTCCCTGAAGTACAACCGGTTCAAGGAGGTGCTGCGCCACCTCGAGCGCGTGCGACCCGCCGCCTGATCCCCACCGACATGATGACCATGAAGCTCTTCGGCATGCGCGTCTTCCACGAGGACATGTGGGAGTTGCTCTTCAAGTTCGCGCTGGACGCGGCGGTGCTCTTCATCCTCATCCGCCTGATCTACTACCCGATCCACCGGAAGAAGGACTACCTCTTCACCTACTTCCTGTTCAACATCCTGATCTTCTTCCTGTGCGTGCTGCTGAACAACGTGAAGTTGAGCATCGGCTTCGCCTTCGGCCTGTTCGCCATCTTCGGCATCCTGCGCTACCGCACCGAGCAGATCAGCATCAAGGACATGACCTACCTGTTCGCGGTCATCAGCCTGGCGGTGATCAACGCGCTGGTGAGCAAGAAGATCAGCCTGGCCGAACTGCTGTTCACCGATGGCATGATCCTGCTGGTGACCTATGCGCTCGAGCACCTCTGGCTCACCCGGCACGAGGCCATGCGCCAGCTGATCTACGACCGGGTGGACCTCATCCGTCCCGGCCAGCGCGAGGCCCTGCACACCGACCTGAAGCAGCGGCTGGGCATCTCCGTGAGCCGCGTGGAGGTGGGCCGCATCGACCTGCTGCGCGACACCGCCCAGCTGCGCGTGTTCTACTACGATGACGAGCAGGCCCCCGGCTCCTTCACGGAGATGGCGGCGGACGACGGGGACGATTAGTCGGCCTGGATGAGCGCCACGGCGTAGGCGCAGGCGCCTTCCTCACGGCCCACATAGCCGAGCTTCTCGTTGGTGGTGGCCTTGATGCCCACGGCATCCTCCTCCACCCCGAGGATCGGCGCGATCACCCGCTTCATGGCCGGGATGTGGGGCTTGATCCGCGGGCGCTCCATCACCAGGCTCATATCCACGTTGCCCACGTGCCAGCCTTTTTCGCCGATGAGGCGCACCACCTCGCGAAGGAGTTCGGTGCTGTCGGCCCCCTTCCAGCGCGCGTCGGTATCCGGGAAGTGATGGCCGATGTCGGGCAGGCCCGCGGCACCCAGCAGCGCGTCACAGAGCGCATGGAGCAGGACGTCGGCATCGCTGTGGCCCAGCAGGCCGGTGCTGTGATCGATGGCCACACCGCCGAGGTGGAGCGCACGGCCTTCGGCCAGCCTGTGCACGTCGTACCCGAAGCCGACCCGGAAGCGCATCACTCGGCCTCCTGCTTCTTCTTCTTGCTCTTGTCGAAGTTGAACCCGAGCGTGAAGCGCAGTGTGTTGGCCAGCGGGCTGCGCTGGGTGTTGGCGATCAGGTAGCTCAGGTCGATCGAGAAGATGCTGTAGCGCACCCCGGCGCCCAGGGTGAAGTACTTGCGGTTGCCCTTGGTGTAGTGCTCCCAGAAGTAGCCGGCCCGGAAGGCGAACTGCTTGGCGTACCAGTACTCCAGTCCGCCGCCCAGGTTGATCTCGCGGAGCTCCTCCTTGGTCTTGCTGCCGCTCACCAGCTGGCCGTTCTGGTCGTACCAGCCCGGCGCGTCGCCGAAGCTCTGGAACACCCCTTCGGCCACGCCCACGTTGGGGTCCTTGCCGCTGGCGATCACGAACTGCCCGGTGGTGGGGTCCACCATGTAGTTGCCGGCGCTGTCCAGCTCGAAGATCGGCGGGGTGGGCACCAGCAGCTTGTTGGCGTCGAAGTGGATGCTGATGCTGTTGTAGTCGTCGATGTCGTAGGTGAAGCGGGGGCCGAGGCGCAGGTTGATGGGGATGAAGTCCCGGCGGGCCGTCTCCGAATAGGACATCTTGGCGCCGATGTTGGAGATGTTGAGGCCGAAGGCGAAGGTGCCGGTGTTGTCACCGAGCCGCAGGTCGGGTTTCTGGTAGTAGAACGACACGTCGGCGGCCACGGACTGGCCGGCCTTGGTGTTGGCGTTGTTCACGTTGAGGCCGCCGGTGAGGTTGCTGTTCACATAGCGCACGGCGATGCCCCCGCTGAAGAAGTCGCTGAACTGCTGCGCGAAGGCGATGTCCACGGCGAACTCGGCCGGCTTGAACTCACGGATGGGGTTGCCGTTCTGGTCGGTGAACTGGATGCTGCCGAGGTCGAAGTAGCGCAGCGAGCCGCCGATGGTGCTCTTCTTGTTGCCCAGGCGACCGTACCCGGCCACATAGGCCAGGCTCATGTCCGGCACCAGATTGCGCAGCCAGGGGCTGAAGCTGATGTGGAACTCCCCATCGTTCGGCGCGAAGGCGAGCTTCGAGGGGTTCCAGTGGATCGAATTGGCGTCCGGGGAGATGGCCACACCGGCATCGCCCATACCGCCCGCCCGGCTGTCCACGGAGATCATCAGGAAGGGCACCGCCGTGGTGATGGTGTTCAGGTCCTGGCCGCAGGGCTGGCCCGTCACCTGGTTGATGCAGTCCGAGCTCACCTGGGCAAGGGACAACAGCGGGAGGGAAAGGGCGCCGAGGAAGAGGCCGGAACGGCTCAGGGACAGGGGATGACGCATCAGCTACGGGGTCTGCGGAAAAAGGACGGCAAATATACGCGCCCTCCCCCCTCATTATTGTGTGCCGATCACCTGAGGATCACGAGCTTTTCGAGCTTCTCGGCCTTGTCGCCCTCGGGGGTCTTCACGTTCAGGCGGTAGACATAGACCCCGCGTCCCAGCTTGTCGCCATAGTCGTCCCGACCATCCCAGGCCAGGGGTTCACTGCGGAAGCCTTCGCAGGCTAGCTGCCGGTTGATCGTCTTCACCAGCCGCCCCGCCACGGTGAACACCTGCACCTGCACGTCGAGCGTGGTGCAGGGCCGGTTGTGCTCGAAGAAGAACTGGGTGTTGGTGGTGAAGGGGTTGGGGTAGTTCAGCACGTGCTCCAGGGCCAGTTCGGCGCTGGGGGCCACCACGAACTCGGTGCTCGCCTCGGCGGAGTTGTTGAACACGTCCCAGGCCTTCACCCGCAGCGTGTGCCCGCCCTCGGCCAGGTCATCGAAGCGGTAGCGGGCCGAGCCACTGCGGTAGGTGTCCAGATCGGCCTCGTACTGATCGTTGAGAACGATGGCCTGGTCGGTGTTCTCGTCCAGCACCGCCACCAGGTCGTGGCCGATGCTGCTGCCCATGGTGTTGATCCCGTTGGCGTCGAACAGCTTCACGAGCAGCAGCGGGTCCTCGTTGGTGAGGCCACCCCGCACGAAACGGTCATCGTTCATGAACACCTTGATGTCGGGTCCCACCTCGTCCACCGCCACGTTGGTGGCGGTGCCGCCCACCAAGGGGTCGTTGGTGGCGCCGCAGGCATTGGTCTCCATGTTCTCCACGTAGCAACTGATGCGCCCGGGGCCCACCAGGTAGTTGATGTCCTGCGGCACCACGAAGGTGAAGTTGAACAGACCGCCGGTCACCGTGGCCATGCCGCGGTAGATGATGTTCTTGCGCAGGCTGAACGGGAAGGGCGAGCCGCCGTCGTTCGCCAGGGTCTGCTGCTGCACGCGCTTATCGAACACCGTGGGGATCACCAGGCCGTTGAGGCCGGTCATCAGGTTGCCGCCCGCATCCACCACCTCACCCTGGATCCGCACCGTGGCCAGGGCGTTCAGGGTGTCCACCGGGTTGCCCAGCGTGTCGGTGATGGCCGTGATGCGCACCTCGTTGCGCGGCATGGCCAGGCGCATGCTGGGGTCGCCGAGCAGGGAGAAATTGCGGTGGTTCACCTGCGAAGGCTGGGCCGTGGTGATGTCCACCTTGGTGCGGCGGAACACATCGCCCAGGGTGGCCGGACGGCCCTGCTCGTCGAAGCGCTCGAACACGTGGTCGTAGAAGTCCTGGGACAGGGCGTAGTTCTGGTTGCTGTAGGCGATGCGGGTGGTGGTCATCAGCGCGATGCCGCCGCCGTTGGGGTTCAGCAGCACATACTCGCCGGCCGAGGTCCGCGCGGGATCGTCCCACCGGCTGAACTCGCAGGTGGCCGTCATGAACAGCGGCAAACGGTCCAGGTTGCTCCAGCCCAGGATGGTGGAGTTGTCCAGGAAGCGCTCATGCGCCCAGCCCACCTCGCCGCCATGGCCCACGTAGTTCACCAGGAGCGCGCCGCGTTGCACCCCGTCCCGGAGGTCGGCCTGGGCTTCGGGGTAGCGCTCACCACCGGGCGTGCTGGTCTGCTGGTAGGCGTCCAGGTACACCTTGTTGATGTTGTAACAGGGGAACTCGTTCTCCACCACGGTGGCCAGGGCATCGCTCTGGCTCATGTGGATGGTGCTCTCGAACACATCGCCCTCCTGGTCGTCGCTGGCGAAGAGCAGCCAGGTGCGCCAGTCATTGATGCCTCCATCGCTGCCCACCGCGCATTGGGCCTCCGTGCTCGACATCAGTTGAAGGCGGTCATAGTTCAGCACCTTGGCCGCCATCTCCTGGGCCATGGAGATCGAGCTCACCGGGATGCGCCCCACGCCGATGTCCACCAGATCGCCCTGATACTCGCCTTCGTCGTTATCCAACAGGCCGAAATAGTCATCCGAGCAGTAGCTGAGGCTCGCATGCCAGGAATTGGCGGTCTGGTAACTGGGCAGGAAGCTCTGGTTGCTGAGGGCGCGATTGAGGTTGTTGTACGAACCATCGCCGTAGAGCAGCAGATAACGCGGCATCAGCGCGGGGTCGGTCCCGGCCTTGTCGTACAGCATCTTCATGTACCGCTTGATGGCCGTGGCGTCGCGCATGCCGGAGGAGAACTCGTTGTACACCTCCTGCGGGCTCACCAGGGCCACGGTCAGGCCTTCGCTCATGCGACGGTCGGCGATCTGCTGGGCGGCGGCCCTGAACGCATCAGGCACCACGATCACCAGATCGGTCGGCAGGGCCGTGGCGTGCAGGTCCTGGTTGGGGACCCTTCCGGCCGGGGTCGGGGTGAGCAGGCCTGTGCTGCGGAAGGCGGCGAACTGGCGCAGGCTGTCGGTGCGCAGGCGGAACACCTTCTGGGTGCCGTTGTCCGTCACCGGCACCTGCACGGCGGCCGAAGGGTCGGTGATGTCCCAGATGGTGAGCGCCCCGGGGGCCTGGTCCAGCACGAACTCCGTCACCTCGCCCGGGCCAATGCTGGTGAGGTCGCGGAAGAGCATCTGATTGCCCACCAGCTTCAGGTCGCGGCGGGCGTTCAGCTCCAGAAAGTTCATCCACCCGATCGACGAGGCGGGGTTGTGCTTGGTGAAGGTGACGATGAACGGCAGGTTGTTGCCCGAGGCATTGAAGCAGAAGGTGTGGCGGGTCGACTTGGCCTGTTCGCCCGTGTAGCCATTGGGTACCCCCTGCACGGAAACGGTGGTGTCCAAGGCCCCTCCGGAGGTCACCCGCCAGGGGCTCGCATTGCCCGTGCCCACCGTGCGGGACAGCACATCCATCACCAGGCACGCCGGGTCCTGTGACCTGAGGAAGGGCACGCTGAAACTGTAGGGGTAGGTGGTGGTCAGGTCGTAGACATCCCCATAGAGCTCCCGGCCCGACTTCAACAAGGTCCCCGCGTCCAACTCGCTGAACTGCCGGTCGTCGAACGAGGTGCTGGTGCGGGTGGCGGGATCGAGCACTTCCGGGAGGGTGCCCACGCGCAGGGGCGGTTCGATCCCGATGCCCACGAAGTAGGAGGCCGAATCGGAGAAGACATGCTTGGTATGGCGAAAGCGCCCCGCGCCGCTGTCCAGGGTCCACCGATGCGGGCCGGTGGCGTAGAAGACCACCCGGTCGCCGGGGCCGAAGGACCCATCCCCACCGTCCTCGACGATCACCGCATTGGGCACCAGGTCCGTGGGCGGCAGCTGATCGTTCTCGAAGGGCAGCATGCCATGGTGTCGGCCATAAAGGTTCACCTGGTCGCTGGGCACTTCGCCGGCCAGGCCCATGTTCTGGAGCTGCTCATAGGTCAGGGCATACACCCCGTCCTGCACCACCTGCACTCGGTACCACTCCCCGGAGGCCAGTCGCGAGGTGGGCGGGTAGCTCTTGGGCTGAACGGGAGGTCCGCCTCCACGACCTTCGACGATGGACAGTGTATAAGAGGATAGCCGTTCCCACTGACCCGTGCCCGTGTTCCTTCGGTAGGGGTAGATGTCCACCACGGCCATGGGCTGCTTGCGCTGGGTCGCCAACCGGGTCGCCACCAGGGGTTGGGTCCAGGCCTCCTCCAGCCCGGGCAGGGCCTCCACTTCCTCCCGGATCATCGGGATGTAGGTGGTGTTGGTGAGGTGGGCGGAAAAGGAGGTCGTGCCCATCCCCAGAGGGCGCACCTCATGGTGGAAGGGCAGATCCTGCCGGGCCGGGTCCAGGTGCATGGCCGGAGGGGCGGTCGTCGGTGTGCCGCGTTCGGTCACCACGCGTTCATCAGAACGGCCGTTCTGCACGGTGCGCGCCGGCTGCGTGGCGATGCTGCCACCGACCATCGGGGGGGTGCGGGACGGGGAGGGAGTTGGGGGTGTGGGTCCTGGAGGGACGGACCGTTGAGGGGTGCTGATGCGCTCCTGGGCCGTGGTGGTGACGCCGGTCAACAGCAGGACGGCGAGGGGGAGGAGAGCGTGGCGGTTCATGAACACTGATCAACAGGTTTTCAACAGGATCGACCGAAAGTACTACCTTCGGCCGTTGCGTTGCGGAGCACCCGCTTCAACGGTACCTGGTCCGGATCATTGCGGACCGGGGTGGGGAACCGCAATGCAATGAGCTACGTATACTTGGCGTTCGCAGCAGAGCTACGGATGATGGGAAGCGTGATCAGGGGCAAGATGCGTCGTGCGGCCATGGTGCTGGCGGGATGCGTGGCATTCATGGGAACAACGCAGGCGCAGGACCCGCAGTTCACTCAGTTCTATGCGAATCCGCTGTACCTGAACCCGGCCTTTGCCGGCACCGCGCGCTGCCCGCGGGTGGTGCTCAACTACCGGAACCAATGGCCGGCCCTCACGGGCACCTTCGTCACCACCAGCGCCAGCTACGATCAGCATGTGGACGCCATCCTTGGAGGGCTGGGCGTGCTGGTGACGCACGACCAGGCCGGCAAGGGCACGCTGAACACCACCACGGCCAGTGCCATCTACAGCTATCAGCTCGCGATCAACCGCAAGTTCAGCATGAAGTTCGGGGCCCAGGCCACCTACTTCCAGAAGTCGCTGGACTGGAGCAAGCTCACCTTCGGCGACCAGATCGACCCGCGCCGGGGCTTCATCTACACCACCAACGATGTGCCCCGCGGCGGCACGGTGGGCAATGCCGACTTCTCCGCCGGCGTTCTGGGTTACTCGGACATCTTCTTCGTGGGCATCGCCGTCCATCACCTCAGCGAACCGAACGAATCGCTCATCGTGGGCACCTCGCGGCTGCCGCGCAAGTACACCGCGCACGCCGGTGCGGCCATCCCCCTCGGCATGAAAGGCAAGTACGGTGAGGCCAAGACGCGCATCTCCCCGAACATCCTCTTCCAGCAGCAGGCCCAGTTCCGCCAGCTGAACCTGGGTCTTTACGTGGACCACGGCCCCATCACCGCAGGCATCTGGTACCGCACGCGCGACGCCTTCATCGCCCTCATCGGGTTCCACACCGAACGCTTCAAGTTCGGGTACAGCTACGACGTCACCACCTCGAAGCTCACCACGGCCACGGCCGGTTCGCACGAGGTCAGTGTTCAGCTCCAGTTCAACTGCAAGCCCAAGAAACGCCGCTTCCGCGTGGTCGCCTGCCCCACGTTCTAAGCTGCGCCCCAACCCCCCTGCCCCATGGACCGCGTTTGGAAGATCGCCCTCCTGGCCGCCCCTGTCGCCCTGCTCAGCTCGTGTCAGTTCGAGAAGAGCGGCGCCACCGGCTGGAACTACAACGATTCCAAGAACGGAGGCTTTGAGAAGGCCCCCTTCGAGGACCAGGAGAACGGCCCCGGCCTCATCCTCGTCGAGGGCGGCCAGTTCACCATGGGCCGCGTCTCCGATGACCTGCTCCACGAGTGGAACCACATCCCCCGCACCGTCACGGTGTCGTCCTTTTACATGGACGAGGTGGAGGTGACCAACTTCTACTGGCTGGAATACCTCTACTGGTTGGAGCGCGTGTTCGCCGCCGACTATCCCGAGATCTACAAGAAGGCCCTGCCCGACACCCTGGTGTGGCGCAGCAAGCTCGCCTTCAATGAACCCTACACCGAGTACTACCTGCGCCACCCCGCCTACCGCGACTATCCGGTGGTGGGCGTCAACTGGCTGCAGGCGAACGACTACTGCGCCTGGCGCACCGACCGGGTGAACGAGATCATCCTCGTCCGCGAAGGCCTCTTCGAGCACTACCCCAACCAGATCAACGAGGACCACTTCACCACCGACGCCTACCTGGCCGGACAGTACGAGAGCGGCAAGAAGGTGGACGGCGTGCAGGACTTCAACCCCAACCGCGACACGCGCAACATCCGCATGGAGGACGGCATCCTGCTGCCCCGCTACCGCCTGCCGACCGAGGCCGAGTGGGAGTTCGCCGCCTTCGGCCTGGTGGGCAACACGGTGGATGAGCGCATCATCGAGCGCCGCATCTACCCCTGGAACGGCCACTGGGTGCGCTACGACAGCCGCAAGAAGGGCGGCGCCTTCTACGGCGACTTCCGCGGCAACTTCATGCGCGGCAAGGGCGACTACATGGGCGTGGCCGGCAGCCTGAACGACAACGCCGACATCACCGCCCCCGTGTTCAGCTACTGGCCCAACGACTACGGCCTCTACAACATGGCCGGCAACGTCAGCGAATGGGTGATGGACGTGTACCGTCCGCTGAGCCCCGAGGACAAGGACGATTTCCGCCCCTTCCGCGGCAGCGTCTTCAAGACCAAGGTGCTCAACAGCGACGGCGCCGTGCAGGACAAGCACGACCTGGTGATCTACGACGTGGACGGCATCAAGTACTTCCTCACCGAGTTCCAGAAGGAGATGCAGCGCAAGGCCACCCCGGAGGAGGCCAAGCTCATCGACGACCTGCTCGCCGCCATCGACCAGTCCATCGAGTTCAACAACACCCGCAAGCCCGATGCGGCCATGCAGCGCGTGCAGGACATGGTGGACCTGATCAAGGGCCAGGACCTGGAGATCAGCCCCAAGCTGCTCAGCGGCATCAGCGACTACCAGGCCGACCAGCCGGGCGACATCCGCATGCGCAACGTCACCGTGGAGGAGAACATCGACCGCCGCAACTACCGGCAGAGCGACAACATCGACTACCGCGACGGCGACATCGAGAGCAGCATCTACTACGAGAACCCCGATTTCGAGGGCAACGCGATGTACGACTGGGGCAAGACCACCCTGGTGAACGACCGCGCCCGCGTGTTCAAGGGGGCCAGCTGGGCCGACCGCATATACTGGGCCGGTCCCTCCACCCGCCGCTTCCTCGACGAGCGCCAGAGCACGGCCACCATCGGCTTCCGCTGCGCCATGACCCGCGTGGGCAGCCCCGTGGGCCTCGGCGAGGACAAGCGCCGCAAGGGCATCAAGCGCTGAGGCGCACCTCCGCTACCTTGGGACCCCGGCCGCTCGGCCGGGGTCCTTCGTTTCCATGACCAGCATCGCCCAGCTCCACGACGCCTTCCTGCGCTGCACCGGGGTGTGCACCGACACCCGCGCCCGCGCCCCCGGCAGCCTCTTCGTGGCCCTCAAGGGGCCCAGCTTCAACGCCAACGCCTTCGCCGCCCAAGCCCTCGCCGCCGGCTGCCGCATGGCCCTGGTGGACGACCCCGCCGTGGCCGAGGACGACCGCTACCTGCTCGTGCCCGACGCCCTGAAGGCCCTCCAGGAGCTCGCCCTGCACCACCGCCGCGGGTCCGACATCCCCGTGCTGGCCATCACCGGCAGCAACGGCAAGACCACCACCAAGGAGCTCGTGCATGCGGTGCTGGCCGCGGACCGGCCCACCCTGGCCACCGCCGGTAACCTGAACAACCACATCGGTGTGCCCCTGACCCTGCTCCGCCTGCGGGCCGAACACCGCATCGCCATCATCGAGATGGGCGCCAACCGCCCCGGCGACATCCGCGAACTGATGGCCCTGGCCGAACCCACCCACGGGCTCATCACCAACATCGGCCGCGCCCACCTCGAGGGCTTCGGCAGCTTCGACGGGGTGGTCCGCACCAAGAGCGAACTGTACGACCATCTGCGTGCCGGGGGCGGCACCGTGTTCGTGCATGCCGATGACGCACTGCTGATGGAGAAGAGCACCGGGCTGCACCGGATCACCTATGGCACGGCCGCGACGGCGGACCATCGGGTGGAACCCGGCCCGACCGGCGCCACGCTCGCCCTGGCCTGGACCGGCACCAATGGCGCCCTGCACGAGGTGACCACCCGGCTGATCGGCGGCTACAACCTGCCCAACGCCGCGGCGGCCGTGGCCATCGGGCGGCACTTCGGGGTGCCCGACGGTCGCATCGCCACCGCGCTCGCGGACTACACCCCGTCCAACAACCGCAGCCAGTTCATGGACACCGGCCGCAACCACGTGGTGCTGGACGCCTACAACGCCAACCCCAGCAGCATGAAGGCCGCGCTCGAGCACTTCGCCGGCATGCCCGGTGAGCGGCCCAAGCTGGCCGTGCTGGGCGGCATGAAGGAGCTGGGCGCCGACAGCACCAGCGAGCACCAGGCCGTGGTGGCCCTGGTGCGCGGCCTCGGACTGCAGGCCGTGTTCGTGGGACCCGAGTTCGCCGTGTTGGCCCGGACGATGGAGGATGCGAAGGACCTCGTCGTCCACCCGGACGTCAGCGCCGCGCTGGACGCGTTCACGCGGAACCCGGTGGAGGGGCGACTGATCCTGGTGAAAGGATCGCGCGGGACGAAGCTGGAGGGGCTGGTGCCGGCGCTCTAGCCGATCACGCTCCTTCCGATCACGATGCGCTGCACCTCGCTGGTGCCCTCGTAGATCTGCGTGATCTTGGCATCGCGCATCAGGCGCTCCACGTGGTACTCCTTCACGTACCCGTAGCCGCCGTGCACCTGGACCGCCTCCACCGTGGTGCGCATGGCCACCTCGCTGGCGAAGAGCTTGGCCATGCTGCCGGCGATCTCGTAATTGCCGTGGGTGTCCTTCAGCCAGGCGGCCTTCAGGCACAACAGCCGCGCGGCCTCGATCTCCGTGGCCATGTCGGCCAGCTTGAAGGCGATGGCCTGGTGCTGATGGATGGGCTTGCCGAAGGCACTGCGCTCCTTGCTGTAGGCCAGGGCCAGTTCGTAGGCACCACTGGCGATGCCCAGGGCTTGGGCGGCGATGCCGATGCGGCCACCGCTCAGCGTCTTCATGGCGAACTTGAAGCCGAAGCCGTCCTCGCCGATGCGGTTGGCCTTGGGCACCTTCACGTCCTGGAACATCAGCGTGTGCGTGTCGCTGCCGCGGATGCCCAGCTTGTCCTCCTTGGCGCCCACCGTGAAGCCGGGCATGCCCTTCTCCACGATGAGGCAGTTGATGCCCTTGTGCCCTTTGGCCACATCGGTCTGTGCCATCACCAGGTAGGTGCTGGCGGTGCCGCCGTTGGTGATCCAGTTCTTGGTGCCGTTGAGCAGGTAGTGGTCGCCCATGTCCACGGCGGTGGTGCGCTGGCTGGTGGCATCGCTGCCGGCCTCGGGCTCGCTGAGGCAGAAGGCCCCGATCCGCTCACCCTTGGCCAGGGGCACCAGGTACTTGCGCTTCTGCTCCTCGTTGCCGAAGGTCTCCAGGCCCCAGCACACCAGGCTGTTGTTCACGCTCATCACCACCGAGCAACTGGCGTCCACCTTGCTGATCTCCTCCATGGCCAGCACGTAGCTCACGGTGTCCATGCCCCCGCCTCCGTACTCGGGGCTCACCATCATCCCCAGGAAGCCGAGTTCGCCCAGCTGCCGGATCTCGTCGGCCGGGAATCGCTGCTCCCGGTCGCGCTCGATCACCCCTGGCTTCAGCACGTTCTGGGCGAAGTCGCGCGCCGCGGCCTGCACGGCCAGTTGTTCCTCGGTGAGCTCGAAGTTCATCGTGGTTCCGGAGAGCACGTCCATGGCTGGGTGGGTGTGGCCGCTGGTGCGGGGGCGCAAAGGTAGCGGATACCTTTGCCGGCATGGTGGGCGATGCCGGTCAGCCGGCCCGGGTGATCGGCGTGATGTCCGGCAGTTCGCTGGACGGCTTGGACCTGGCCGTGTGCAGCTTCGAGCGGATCGGCGACCACTGGCAGGGCCGCATCGAGCAGGCGCGTACCGTCCCCTTCCCCCCTGCCCTGCTGGAGCGCCTGCGGCACGCCATGGACGCCACGGCCTTGGAGGCCGCCCGCCTGCACCGCGACCTCGGCGACCACATCGGCGAGGCCTGTGGAACGCTGGCGGACGGACGGCCCGTTGACCTCATCAGCTCACACGGCCACACGCTCTTCCATCGCCCGGAGGAGGGCCTCACCGCGGCCCTGGGCTGCGGGGCGCGGATCGCCGCGCGTTCGGGCATCACCACGGTGTGCGACCTGCGCACCATGGACGTGGCGCTCGGCGGCCAGGGAGCGCCGCTGGTGCCCCTCGCCGAACGGCTGCTCTTCCCCGGGCAGGAGGCCTTCCTGAACCTGGGCGGCATCGCCAACCTGGCCGTGCACCGCGCTAGCAGCCTGGGCTACGACGTGGGGCCCTGCAACCAGGCGCTGGACCATCTGGCCCGGCAGGCCGGCAGGCCCTACGATGCGGACGGTGCCCTGGCCCGTGAAGGCGCGGTGAACGAAGACCTGCTCGCGGCTTTGGAGGCCCTCCCCTTCTATCGCCAGCCCTCGCCGCGTTCGTTGGGGCGCGAGTGGTTCGAGGCGGAGATGCGGCCCCTGATCGACGCGCCGGAGCTCCCGCTCTCCGACCGCCTGCGCACGGTGAGCGAACACGTGGCCCGCCGCATCGCCGCTGAGCTGGACCGCCACGCCGTGCGCAACGTGCTGGTCACCGGCGGTGGGGCGCACAACACGCACCTGCTCGCCCGGATGCGGGCCCTGAGCGACGCGGACCTGCGCGTGCCCGAGCCCCTGCTGGTGGACTTCAAGGAGGCGTACCTGTTCGCCCTGCTCGGGCTGCTGCGGCGGCGGGGCGAGGTGAACGCGCTGGCCACGGTGACCGGAGCACGGCGGGACAGTACGGGCGGCGCGGGGTACCTGCCCTATTAACAGCCCGGGTTGGAAGAGCGGCGGCCGGGCTCGGGTCGATGGAAATGGTGCCGGTTACCTTTGGCCGCGCCGCACCACGGCGGCCCCGCCCTGATGAAGGAGACCCTGCGGCAGTTCGAGCAACGCGCACCCGAGATCGTGTTCGAGTGGAACGATGCGCCCACCGGTGCGCGGGGCTGGGTGGTGATCAACAGCCTGCGGGGCGGTGCAGCAGGCGGTGGCACACGCAGGCGCAAGGGCCTCGACCGCCGCGAGGTGGAGAGCCTGGCCAAGACCATGGAGGTGAAGTTCACGGTGAGCGGTCCGGCCATCGGCGGGGCCAAAAGCGGCATCGACTTCGTCCCCCCCGCCCCCCCCCCGGGCGGAGGGGTGGGGGGGCGGGGCCCGGCGGGGGGGCCCGTG
>OEIV010001001.1_pt1 | contig 13908 bp, 8 predicted proteins | sample 1539231 | NCBI WGS metagenome assembly OEIV01 (sample SAMN03794762, study PRJEB22550) | activated sludge metagenome | feature: wastewater treatment plant; material: activated sludge; isolation source: Wastewater treatment plant of a petroleum refinery complex | place: Argentina: Buenos Aires ...
CCCTGGATCGCGCAGGTGTATGAGGCGGGGGTGGCGGAGACGCGGTTCGGGAGGCAGCCGTTCTTTGCGATGGAGTACGTCGCGGGCGAGGCGCTGACGGCGCACGCGAGGCGGCATGGTCTTTCGACGCGGGCGAAGCTGGAGCTGATCGCCCGCGTGTGCGACGCGCTGCAGCACGCGCACCACAAGGGCGTCATCCACCGTGATCTGAAGCCGAGCAACATCCTCGTCGTGGACGACGACGCGAGCACGGCGGGGGGCACGCGCGGCGGGACGGGCACGTCGCTGATGCGCGGCGGTCAGCCGAAGATCCTGGACTTCGGCGTGGCGCGGGCCACGAGCCGCGACGCGGGCGTTTCGACGCTGGGAACGCACGCGGGGCAGCTCGTCGGGACCATTTCGTACATGAGCCCGGAGCAGTTGGCGGGCGACCCGGACGCGGTGGACACGCGATCGGACGTGTACAGCCTCGGAGTGGTGCTGTATGAATTGCTGACGGGGGCCTTGCCGCACGACGTGCAGGGAAAGGCGCTGGCGGAGGCGGCGCGGATCGTGGCGGAGACGCCGCCACGGGCGATGACGGGCGTGACGCGGGTGGACCACGCGGACGTGTCAACGATCGTGTCGACGGCGATGGAACGTGACAAGTCGCGTCGGTACCAGTCGGCGGCGGACTTTGCGGCGGACATCCGGCGGTACCTGAGCGATCAGCCGATCGTGGCGCGCCCGGCGTCGGCGTTGTATCAGTTCCGCAAGTTCGCGCAGCGGAACCGCGCGCTGGTGGGCGCGGCGGGGCTGTTGCTGGTGACGCTGATCGGCGGCCTGGTCGTGAGCAGCACGCTGTATTTCCGCGCGTCGCGGGCGGAGACCAGCGCGAAGTTGGCGACCAACGACGCGCTGGCGGCGGCAAAGAAGGCCAGCGACACGGCGGCGGACCTGAAGAAGCAGCGCGACGCGCTGGAAGCCATCAACGGCTTTTTTCTGCAGACGACGTTGGAGGCGGCGATGCCGCGGAGGATGGGCCCGTCGGTGACGGTGGTCGACGCGATCATGGAATCGGCCGGCTCGATCGGGGAGGTTTTCAGGGACGAGCCGGAGCGTGAGGCGCAGGTTCGGCACTACATCGGGAACATCCTGCAGGAAGCGGGGAGGTACAGGGAGGCCGAGCCGCATCTGCGGAGGGCGGCGGCGCTGTGGCGCGAGCACCCGCCAACGGAAGCGCCGGACATGAAGTGGGTGCATCAGATCGACACGGACGACTGGCTGATGCGGGTGCTGCGGCGGTTGGGCCGGGCCCGCGAGTCGCTGGAGGTCGCGGGCGGAAACCTGGAGTTTGCGCGGGCCTACCGCCCGGTCCGTTCGGCGTTGTGCGCGATCTATCTCTCGGAGGTGATGGTCGACCTGGGGCGGTTCGACGAGGGCGTCGCGCTGCTGCGCGGCGAGTTGGCGGCGCAGGTTGCATCGAGCGGGCCGGATCATTACTTGTTCGGGACGTTCAAGGCGCTCGCGCGGGCGCTGGCCGCGGCGGAGAGATTCGATGAGGTGCGCGCGCTGGTCGATGAGTTCCGATCGCTGGGGGTTCGGCGGGACAAGCGCAACGACGCGATGAGTCCGATGCGCTGGAAGTTGTCGGAGTGGGAGCTGTTCGACGGGGCGGGGATGTACGAGGACGCGGCCCGGGCGGCGCGGGAGGCGGTGGCGACGCCGGTTCCGGGCGACCTGGAATCACGGGCTGGTCTGGATTACGCGCGCGCGATCTGCGCCGAAGCGCTGCTGAAGACCGGGGCCGCGGCGGACGCGCAGGAGTCACTCAGGCTGGCGCGGTTGGTGCTGCAGTTCCGGGTCGAGAGCGGGGCTTACACGAAGCTGTATGTGCTGCTGGCGCACGAGATGATCGCCAGGGCGCTCATCAATCTCGAGAATTGGGACGAGCTGGCATCGGTCCGCGAAAACTTGACGCGGCAGGCCATGAACGTCCAACGCGAGGAGCCCTACGAGCTGGTCACGGGGTGGTACTACGCGGCGATGTCGCACGCGGCGGAGGGCAATCGCAGCGCGGCGCTCAATACCTTCGGCAACGAGCTCGAGCTGCGCCGGCGGGGGTGCGGGCCCGGGAGCCCCCCTCACGCCGGCGGCGCAGCGAGGGCGATGAGGAGCGCGCGCAAGGCCGGCGACAACCCGCTTGCGGAAGGCATGGGCGAGCTGCTCGCGGTTCAGGATCGCTTCGGGAAGGACCACGCGGAGTGCGGGGGACTGGCGGCGCTGGTGGGAAGGACGTGCATGGAGCTGGGGCTGAAGGAGCACGCGGCGGGCGCGTACGAGACGGCCTTGCCGCTCATGCAAGCGAGCTTCGGGCTGGTGCATCAGAAGTCGGTCGCGCTGGCGCTGGACGCGGCGGCGTGCTTCGTGGCGTGCGGGCGGACGGAGCGGGCTGGCGCGGTGCTCGGCGCGACACTCGATGCGGTGGAGTTAGAGCTGGGATCGTCGCATGTCTGGGCAAGAAAGCTGCGGGCCGAGCTCGAAGAGATCGAGTGACGAGCCTTCGGGATGTCACGAAACGAAGCCGCCCTCTGCCGCGGCCGGACGCGTGCTTGGGCCGAAAGACAGCGGCCGGCACGACGCCAAGCCCCATGAAATGAAACGCCCGCCTCGGTGAGGCGGGCGTCCGTGTTCGGAGCTGGGATCGGCTATCGGCGTGAGGGCGTGTCCTTGTCTTCGTCTTCGACGAAGGCGTCGGGGAACTCGTCCTCGTCTTCGATCGCGTCCTCGACCTCGGGCGGGGCGTCGTCATCGAAGGGGGCCTCTTCAGTCTCGTCGGCTTCGTCCGTGGCATCGGCGCCACCCGCGGCGGGCGTGCTGGCGGTGGCGCTGGTGTTGAAGAGATCGCCCTGGCTCTCGCCGCCCGCAAGGCCCTGGGCCGCGGCGAGCTTCTTCATCGCGTCCCAATCGGCGGGGGTGATGAGGACGTCGCGCGCGACGGAGCCCTTGTGGTCGGAGATGATGCCGGCGATGCCCATGAGGTCGATGAGGCGGCTGGCGCGGGTGTAGCCGATGGCCAGACGCCGCTGGAGCAGCGAGACCGAGCCGCGCCTTGTTTCGAGGACGATCTCGACGGCGCGGGGGAAGAGCGGGTCTTCCTGAGCGGCGGCGAGCGAGGCGGAGGAGTTGTTGGCGCTGGCGACGGCGCGCTCTTCGTCGGTCAGGCCGCCCAGGCCCGTGCCGGATTCATCGGGCGCGGAGCGGATGGCGACGAGCTGGCGTTCGAAGGAGGGCGTGGCGATGTCGCGCATGAAGCGGACGACGCGCCGGATCTCCAGGTCGTCGACCAAGGTGCCCTGGGCGCGGGTGAGCTTGTTGCTGCGCGGCGAGAGGAAGAGCATGTCGCCGTGCCCGAGCAGGAGCTCGCCGCCCTTGTGGTCGAGCACGATGCGCGAGTCCATGCCGCTGGCGACCTTGAAGGAGACGCGGCAGGGCATGTTGGACTTGATGAGGCCCGTGACGACGTTGGCCTGGGGGCGCTGGGTGGCGAGGATGAGGTGGATACCGACGGCCCGCGCCTTCTGGGCGATACGGATGATGTGGCTCTCGACCTCCTTGGCGGTCATCATGAGGTCGGCGAGCTCGTCGATGATGAAGACCATGTAGGGGAGCTTGCGCGGGATCTTGGCTTCCTCGGCCTCGTTCTGCGGGCGGAAGCGTTCCTTGAGCTCTTCCCACGACAGGCCGTTGTACGACGCGATGTCGCGGCAGCCGGCCTCGGCGAGCAGTTCGTAGCGTTCGTCCATCTTGTGGGTGGCCCACTCCAGGATCGCGGCGGCCTTGGACATCTCGGTGACGACCGGGCACATGAGGTGCGGGATGTCCTTGAACTGGCTCATCTCGACCATCTTGGGGTCGACGAGCACGAGCTTCAGCTCGCTGGGCTTCTTGGTGTAGAGGAAGCTCATGATGATCGTGTTCATGCACACGCTCTTGCCCGAGCCGGTCGTGCCGGCGATGAGCATGTGCGGCATCTTCGTGAGGTCTTCGATCAGCACTTCGCCGGAAGCATCCTTGCCCAGGAACATCGGGAGCTTCATGCCGGCGAAGGTCTCGCTCTTGCCCATAAGCTCGCGGAGGCGGACCTTTTCCTTCTGGGTGTTGGGGACTTCGATGCCGACGGTGTCGCGCCCGACCTGGTTGGGGACGATGCGGATGTTGATGGCCTTGAGGGCGCGGGCGATGTCGCTGGAGACGGCGGAGATGGCGGCGACCTTGGTGCCGGGGGCGAGGCGGACGTCGTAGAGCGTGATGACCGGGCCGGACTCGATGCCGACGACCTCGCCGTCGATTCGGTACTGGCGGAGGGCGCTCTCGAGGGCGGTGGCCTGCTCGCGGACGTATTCCTCGAGCTTGGCGTTGAAGTTCTCTTCGGGGACCTCAAGGAGGTCGAGGGAGGGGAACTCGTACGGGCGCGAGGGCTCGACGGCCGCGGCGAGGCTCGCGCCCGCGAGCGCGGGGTCATCGGCCGACTGCACGCCCTTGAGGTCCTCGGCCGTCGCGAGCTTCTTGTCCTTCTGACCGAAAAGAATGGGGAGCTTGGCGATCTTCTCGCGGAGGGCGTCTTCGCTGTAGACCTGGGCCGGCCCGGGGACTTCTTCGTCCTCGGGGGCTTCTTCCTCGGCATCGTCATCCGCAGCACCTTCCGCGGCCGTGTCAACGCCGGCCTTCTTGCCCAGCTTGCGCGCGGGCTTTTCGGCTTCGGCATCCTCGGCGTCCGCGTCGTTGGCGGAGTCATCGCCCTCGATCGCTTCGGTGTCGGCGGGCGCGTCGCCGCCCCTGGCCTTCTTGCTCTTGGGGTTGAGTTCGGTCACCACGCCGACACCCTCGAAGCTCTCGGCGTCGAGCGCTTCGGCCTCGGCGGGCGCGAGCTCTTCCTTGCCCTTGCGCTTCCGCTTGTTCTTGAGCGTGTCGGCTTCGGGAATGGTCGTGTCGTCGTCGATGTCGTTGGTGCGGACCTTGGGCTTGGTGTCGCGGCGGAGGAGCCCGGCGAGCGCGCCGAAGATCCCGCCGCTTGTGCGGGCCGCGGACTTGCTGGCGGCGATGGCGGCCTCGCCGGCAATCTCTCCGGTGAACTTGCCGGCGGTGACGGCGGCGGGCACGGCCCGCTCGCCCGCGAATCGCCACGTCCAGCCGGTCATGGCCGACACGATCTCGTCGATCGCGACCACCGAGCCCAAGATGCCCATGAGGGCCAGCCAGAGGAACGAGCCGAGCGTGCCGAAGCGATCGCCGAGCTCGGCGGCGGTGACGACACCGACCGTGCCGCCCGCAAGGTCAGGCAGCGGGCCGGAGAGCGGCGCCATGAGGTTCTGCAGGCCGGCGGCGGCGATGGTCATCATGACCGCGCCGATGAGGCGGACGGCGGCATGACGCACCTTGCCGCCCATGGCGGTCGAAAGCAGGCCGAGCCCAACCAGAATCACGATCACCCAGGCGGCGTAACCCAGGAGCCGGTAGAGGACGTAGGCGGTGGACGCCCCGAACGGCCCGCACCAGTTGGCGACCGGGTCGTTTGGGGGCCAAACGACGTGGGTGGGCGGGTCGGCGCGGTTGAACCCGATCAGGCTTGCCGCGACAAACGCCCAGGCCAGGAGGAGCGAGATCAGGAGGAGCTTCCGGCCCAAGCCGAGGGTGTCGGCCGACGACCGGGAGCGCCCGCTGCGAGACGACTTTCGAGAATCTGCCATATCGCACCCAAGATCGGATTGCCGATCGGCCCTTGGACAATTTCCGCGCAAGGTCAGCAAATCCCAACCAAAAACCGTCCACAAGCTCTGGTGGGCGACGACCCGTCGGTCCGATTCATAGACTCCGCCCCCTCATGTCCTATCTCCTTGCCATTCTGACCATCCTTGCCGTGCTCGCGCCCGTTGGCGCGGCCTGTCGGTGGCTCATGGACAACCCGCGGGAGGATGTGCCGACGGGGCTGGCGACGCTTCTGGGCAAATTCCTGGCGAACGTGATTCATCGCTGCCGGGTCGAGGGGCGAGAGAACATCCCGGCGTCGCGCCGGCCCGGGCCGCTGATCGTGGTGGTGAATCACACGGCGGGGATCGACCCGGTGCTGGTGCAGGTGGCGTGCCCGTTCTTCGTGCGCTGGATCATGGCGAGCCGGATGCGCCTTCCGCAGTTCGAAGGGCTGTGGAGCTTCCTCGACATCATCAGCATCGACCAGGAATCGCGCGACGCCGCGGCGATCCGCGCGTCGCTGCGCGTCCTGAGCGAGGGCGGCGTGCTCGGTATATTCCCCGAGGGCGGGATCGAGCGCCCGCCGGAGCAATTGCTGCCCTTCGCGCCGGGCGTGGGGCTCTTGGTCTCGCGCGGGAGGGCGCGCGTGCTCCCGGTCGTGATCGACGGAACACCGGTGGCGCCGACGGCGTGGGGGAGCCTGTTCCGCCCAAGCCGCTCGCGCGTGCGCTTCTTCCCGGTGATCAACTACCCCGCGATGAAGATGAGCGCGGGCGAGATCGTGAAGGACCTGGAGTCGCGATACCGGGCGTGGACGGGCTGGCCGGTCAATCCCCGCCCGGCGGCGCGGGCGGAGTCGCCTGCATCAGCTTCCTGACCGCGTCCAAACGCTTGCGATGGACCTCGCGGTCGGGCTCCAAGATCGTGAGCGCGTCGATGTGCCGCGTCGCGGCGTCGAGATGACCGGCCTTGATCGCCATGGTCGCGGCCAGTTCGCGATGGGCAGCGTCGTAGGGCGCGATGCGCGTGGCGCGCTCGGCCTTCTGGAACGCCTTTTCCCAATCGTTCAGCGCTCCGTATCGCTTCGAGAGCTCCACCGCGATCGCGGGGTTGTACACCTCGCGGATGTCCATGAACTCCAGGTGCGGGATCGCCTTCTCGCCCTCGCCCTTGTCGAGGTAGTACTTCGCCAGCACGCGGTGCGGCATGTGCTTAACGGGCGCCGCCAGCGCGAACCGCTCGATCAGCGGCACCATCTCCGGGCTGACCTTGCCCTCGTTCTTGTCCAGGGCCGCGGAAACCGCGAGCTCGAGCACCTGCGGGTGATCCGGGTATTTCTTGATCCAGGCGTCGATGAGCTCTGGCGTAGGCGTGGTGCCGCTTCCGCCCTCGGACTTGCTCTGCGCGAGGAGTTCCTTCACGCTGGGCACGCCCTCGGGCATAGCCAGCCCCCACGACACGACCTGCGCGTGAGCCCATACCTTGAACTGATCGAGGAACGCGGCGCGCGACACGCCGAGCACGGACTCCATCGCCTGGGCCTCGCGCACGCCGGCGGCGTACTGGTCCATGAGCTTGAGCGGGGCGGCGGCCCCCCACTTCTCGACAATGAACTCGTACATCCAGTGCCCCTGGGCATAGGCCATGCCGCGATCCTGGGGCTTCTGGGGGCGGGCGAAGGCGACGTTGATCGAGTCAAGGTCGAAGAGCTGGTCGGTGTCCAGGGCGCGGGCGAGCATGGTGCAGCGCGACTCGTCGCGCGGCGCGTCCTCGAGATACACGGCCGAGGCCTCGGTGAACCAGTGCGGCAGGCGGTTCTTGGTGCGTGAGAGCGTGACGGTGTGGGTGAATTCGTGCTGGATCACGCGCGACCAGTCGTAGACGCCCGTGGAGTGGCCGGCGCCGACGCGCGGGGCTTCCATCGCGACCAGGGGCCCGGTGGCGGCGGCGATCGTGTGCAGCTGCGGCATGCCCGTGATGCGCACGGCGAACATGGCGTGGTCGGGCATAAGGTCGATCACGGTCTTGCCCGCGGGCTTGTGGTCGATCCCGCCCGGTCCGTTGCCGGTGACGCGCTCGTAGATCCGCTCCAGCACCGCGGGCATCTCGCGGGCGAGCACGAGATCGTCGCCCTCTTTGTAGCGCACGATGAAATGGTCGCTCTCGATGGACTTGAACTGGGCCAGGTCCGTGAGCATCGTGAGCGTGTTGGAAGCGCGGATGTTGAAGGGGTCGAGGCGGCGTGCTTCCGCGAGCGATTCGCGTGCCGCGTCGTCGCGCCCCGCCTGGGCCTGCACCAGACCGAGTTCGATCCACGCCTCGGCCCAGCCCGGCGCCTTGGCGCACGCGGCTCGCAAGGCTTTCTCGGCGTCCTCGTACTGGCGGGCACCGCTCTGGGCCAGCCCCACTTCGACGAGCGCGGCCGCGGAGCCGGGCCACGCCTTCGCGAAAGCGCCGAGGTCACGCTCGGTCGCGGCGTCGTCAAAGAGCGACGCGCTGGCGGCCCCGCGCATGGCGAGCGCCTCACGCTGCGCGGGGTGAAGGGTCAGGACGGCGTCGATCATCTCCATCGCGGCGTTGGGATCACGCTGGTAGAGGCGGAGGCGTGCCAACGCCAGCGAACCATCCAGCGACTTCCCGCCCGCCAGTTCGTCGAGCGTTTCCAATCGCGCCATCACCGACGGCACGTCCATCTGCGCCGTCGTCACCTGCACGAGCAAGCTGAGCGTCTCGGCGGCCTTGGGGTTGAGCGAGAGCGCCAGCTCGAGTGCCGAAAACGCCTCACCAGGATTGTCCTTTTCCCACAGGAGCTGGGCCTCGCAGAGCGCGATGCGCCACGAGAGCGGGTCCTTGGTCTTGCGCGCCTCGCCCAGCATCTGCATGAGCGCGTTGAAGTCCGGGAGGTCCTGCGGGCCGCGGCGTGACGCGAAGAGGAGCGTGCGCACGCCTTCGCTGATCTCGTCGGCGGAGAGCGCCGTGATGTCTTCGAGGCGCGTGCGTGTCGCGTTGATCGCGTCGGTCGCGCGGGCGGTTTCGCCCAGGTCCTCAGCGGCTTCGGCGATGAGCCGAAGGGCGCGGAGCGACGTCGCGCCCGCGAGCAGTTCGAGGGCCTGGCGGGCTTCGCCGGTGCGCAGCAGCGCCTCGGCGCGATCTTCGGGCAAGGCGTCGGGGTTGGTCAGCGCGTCGGAGGTGTATCGCCCGGAAAGGAGGGCCGCACGCGCCGCGAGCACGGGCTCGTCGAGGTCCGCGTCCTCCCACACGCCGTGCTCGACCTTTAGGCGGCGGCGTTCGGCATCGGACAAATACGGCGCCTTGAGCAGCGTCTGCACCGCGGGGTTGAGCTCGGGGAGCGAGGATTCGTGCTGGGCCGCCGCACGCCCCGCGAGCAGCGCCAGCCCGAGCGCGAGAGCCAATCCATGACGCCGAACAGAAGGTCGTCCTGACACGCTCGCGCTCCTGCTGGTGGTCTCCGCGTTCGGGCGAGAACGGAATTCGCCCCGGACTTATTCGCCGCTGGCCTTGGGCGGGTTCGCCCCGGGTGCGGCCTCGGGCTTGGCTTCCGGCCTGGCGTCGGGCTTGTTCGCGGGACGCCGGAACTCCTCCACCTCGCCGTCGAAACCCTGGGGGGGCTTGGTGTCGAGAACGCCTTCGGGAATATCGGCGTCCAGCTTCACGCTCGTCAGCACAACCGTGGAGATATCCCCGGAGCGGACGATGGTCCGCGCCATGCGCGGCAGGAGCCGGCCGCCCGCGTCAGGGCGGTACCAGAGGCGAACTTCTCGGAACTCGTCGCTCTCCGGGTTGTTCGGGATGAGCTTGAGCTGCCAGCTGTTTCTGCGTGGCGTCCTCCACGCCGTCCGCGGCGTCGAGGAGTTCGGCGGTGTAGCGAGCGAGGATGTCGTCTTTCTTCTGGCCGATCGGGATGGGGAGCGGGCCCTCGCCGATCTTGAGCGGATCGAAGACCTCGCCCGGCGCAACGAGCTGGCGGCGCTTGAAGCGTTTCTCGTCGGGCCAGGTCTCGAGGAGCCATTGACCATCGAAGACGTACCAGTTCGCGCGCTTCTCGAGGCGCTCGCCGGCCTGCATCCACTCGAAGCGGATCGCGAACGCGCGCGGGAGCGGCTTGCCCTCAGCGCCGACGCTCGCGTTGCGGAAGAGCAGCGTGCCCTTGCGCGTCTGGCGATCGCCCTCGAGCTCGAAGAGCCGGTCGTAGAGGATCTCCGAGGAGAGCGACTTCATGCCCTTGTCGGCGGTCTCGAGCGCGGTGAGGAGCGCGTCGGCGCTGGCGAATTTCAGCGGCTCGCCGGGCTTGGGCGTCTCGGCGGGCTGGACGACCTTGGGGGTGCCGGTGGCGGGCGGGGGGGTGGGCGGAACTGCGGGGTTGGGCTCGTCCTTGGGGGGCCCGATCGAGATCGGCGTGAGCGAGCCCAGGGCCGCGATCCACCCGGCCAGCAGTTTCGCCACAAGCAGCGTCATGGTCGTCGTCCTTGAAAGGGTCCGGCAACGAGAAGTTCGGGCGTCATGCTAGTCAGACGCGGCGGGGCGTGCCCGAGTTCGAAGGATGCGCGGATCCAACAGATCGGAAGTCCACCGGAAATCGTCAAAGGCGGGCGGAGGGGCGGCCGAGTCCATCCGTAGGAAAACGAAGAACGGCGTCTGGGCGGCATTCGGAGTCTGTCACCATGCGCTCGTGCGGGAAAGTGCCGCCAAGCGTCACGGGTCGGAAGCGATCGCAGAGCGTCGCAGGATTTCGAATCGCAGCTCAACCACCGCAAGAATCCGGTCTAAATACGCCTGAACTGCGGGCATTGATGGAGCCATGCAGATCGCGGTGACGTCATTTGGACTTCGCAGCAGCAGGATGATCCCATGCTTGTTGGCGCGGAGGAAGCGACGCGCGTTGACCACAATCGGGCGTAGTTCCAGCGATACCTGTTCAAAGCTGTACACGCCTCCGCCGGTCGCGAAGAGGCCCAGGCCCGACATCTTGGCCACTCTCTCCGCGTTGGAGAGCACGATGATGCGCGGAACCAAAATCCTCCGCAGGCCGAGGAATACCCCCATCGAACCAAGCATGACATGGGAAAAGGGGAACGGGGTGGTTACGGGCACTCCCAAGACCCAGGCTAGGGCGACGCCAAAGCTGATCAAGGCGATAGATGCTCCGACAAGAACCAACGCGCGAAATGGCCGGCGAAACTCAAGCCGGACCGCGTCGGGATCAACTTGCATGTCCCATTCGTACGGAAACGAGCGCAGGAGCAGTCTGAAGGAGGTTAGCTTCGGCTCATTCAAGACCATGACAGCCCCGCTGTGATCCACGCCGCGTCAGCCAACGTCCATCGGCCGATCCAAACTCGCGTTGGCACGGGATACTCGCCACAGGATTCCATTGATCATCCAAAGTGCGAAGGCTCGCGCGGCGACATGGTGCTTGAAAATGTGCGGCCGAGGATTGCATCTTGGACGTCCACTGCACCAAATCGAGTGCTCGATCAGGAAACGTCATCGCCAGTGCCGGCCTCGCCCACCCCGCCCAGAAACTCGCGGAGGATCGCGGCGGCCGCGAGGGCGTCGCGTTTTTCCTTCTTCTGCTGGTGGGTCATGCCGCTGCGGGCCATGGACCAGTCGGCGTCGGCGCTGGTGAGGCGTTCGTCCTGCAGGTGGACCAGTCGCCCGGTGCGGTGCGCCACTCGTTCGGCGAAGGCGCGGATGCGCTTGGCCTGCGGGCCTTCCGTGCCGTCCATGTTCAGGGGCAGGCCGATGACCAGTTCGCCCGGGGAATCGAGGCGAGCGCCGGCGGTTCCGGCGGCCCGTGCGGGGCCAAGGCGCGCCTCGACTTCGCGGGCGATGCCTTCGAGCAGAAGCTGGCCGTTGGCGACACTCATGCTCACGTCGAGCACGGTGAGGGGCGAGACGATGCGCGTTTCGGAATCGCCGGCGGCCAGGCCGGTTCGCTTTTCACCAAGATCGATCGCGAGGTACCGCATCACTTGAGGCGCTCGTCCACGAGGGCGTGCAGGTCCTTGAGCTCTTCGGCGCGGGCGCGGGGCATGATCAGCGTCGCCTCGGGCGTGCGCACGACGATGAGGTCGTCGCAGCCCAGGAGCGCGATGGTGTGATCGCCGGCGCTGGAGACGACGAGGTTGTTCTTGCCCTTGACGATCAACGGCTGGGCCGGGCCGGAGACGCGGTTGCCCATCGGATCGGGCGAGAGCGTCTCGCCGAAGCTGGGCCATGAGCCGACGTCGAGCCACTTCACGTCCATCTGAACGGTGCAGACCGCGAGCTTGCCGTTGCGTTCCTTCGACGCGGGCTCCATGACGGCGTAGTCGACGCTGATCTTGGGGAGCGTGGGATAGATCTTCTCGATCGTCTCGCGCTGGTGCTTGGTGCCCCAGGCCTCGGCGATCTTCGTCACGCCCTCGTGGTTTTCGGGCTTGAACTGCTTGAGCGCATCGAGAAACGTGCGCGCCTTCCACACGAACATGCCGCTGTTCCAGCCGAACTGGCCCGACTGGACATAGGCCTGGGCGCGCGGGAGGTCGGGCTTTTCGACGAATCGTTCGACGTGAAAGGCGATGGGCTTGCCGCCGACCATCGCGTCGGGAACATCGCGGATGGGCGTGCCGCGCTCGACATAGCCGAAGCCGGTCGCGGGATAGGTCGGCGTGATGGAAAAGGTGACGAGCCGTCGCGGGTCTTCCTCGACGAGCTTGAAGCCGACCTCCATCCGCGAGCGGAAGGCGTCGCGCGGTTCGATCACGTGGTCGGCGGTGAGCACCGCGAAGCTCGCGTCCTTGTCCAGCTTCTGGAAGACGGCGGCCGCGAAGCCGACCGCGTTCACGGTGTCGCGCCCCATCGGCTCGCCCATGATGCGGCTGTCGCCGTCCTTTCCGGCGAACTGGGGGACGTCGCGCCGGATCACGTCGCGATAGGACTCCGAGGTGCAGATGAAACTGCGCGAAGGGTCGATCAGGCCCTCGACGCGCTGGGCCGCCAGCTCGAGAAGACTGATCGAGCGACCATCATCGCTCTTGATGAACTTCAAGAGCTGCTTGGGCTGCTGCTTGCGGCTCATGGGCCACAAGCGAGTTCCCGCCCCTCCCGCCATGATCATCGCGTAACGCATGCGCCCTCAGGGTATCGCGCCGCGGCGGGCGCGTCGTTCAAGAATTCGGTCGATCCGACAGGGCCTTGTTCAGCACCGCTTCCATGGCGGCGTCGAATCGCTCGGCGGAGAAGCGCTCGGCGCTCTGGCGGCAATCCAAGCCCGCCTTGGCCAGGCCCTGCCCGCTCTTGGGCGCCCTGGCGATCGCCTCAACCAGGCTTGTGACCGTGGGTTCATCGAAGAAAGCGCCCGACTTGCCATCGACGACGGTCTCGAGCGCGCCGCCGGCGCGGAACGCGACGACCGGCAGGCCGCACGCCTGGGCCTCGACGGCCGCGATGCCGAAGTCCTCGATCTGCGGGTGGATGAGGACGGCGGCGCGACGATAGAGGCGGCGCAGGGCCTCGTCATCCACACGCCCGACAAAGCGAACGCTCGCGCCCGCCATCGCGCGGAGCCGCGACCACTCGCTCCCGCTCCCCGCGATCACCAGCCGCTGGCCGGTCGCGTTGGCGGCCTTGATCGCCAGGTCCACCCGCTTGTATGGCTCCAGCGCGCTGACAACCAGCCAGAAGCTCTCGCGCGGTGTGGCGGCGTCGGGCGTGAAAAAGGTCGTCCGCACCGGCGGATGAACCACCCGCGCGTCGCGATCGAAGAACTGCTTGATCTGGGCCGCGATGAACGCGGAGTTGGCGATGAACGTCGAGACGTTGGCGGCGCTGGCGCGGTCCCATGCACGGAACTTCTCGCCGAACTTTCGCAGTCCCGCGGCACGCAGTCCACCGCCCGCTTCATAGGCCTCACGCTGCGACCAGAAGTAGCGGGCCGGCGCGTGGCAATAGCACACATGCGGCACGCCGCCCGGCGCGCGGAGCCCCTTTACCGCGCAGGAACTCGACGACACCAGCAGATCGATGGATTTGCGGGCATGATCGCGCGCGAGCGACGAAGAGAGCGAATCAACAAATCGCGGATACAGGGGCACCAGCCAGCGCCGAAACTCCACCGCGCCCGGAAGCCGCGTGATGGGCGGCGTGATCCGCGCCAGGCCCGCGAGCGTCGGGGCC
>OEIV010001002.1_pt1 | contig 13888 bp, 12 predicted proteins | sample 1539231 | NCBI WGS metagenome assembly OEIV01 (sample SAMN03794762, study PRJEB22550) | activated sludge metagenome | feature: wastewater treatment plant; material: activated sludge; isolation source: Wastewater treatment plant of a petroleum refinery complex | place: Argentina: Buenos Aires ...
GAAGCGACGGGGCGTGACCGACGGCCAGATCTTCGTCCCGCGGCGGAAGGACTTTGACCTCACCCGCGAGAGCGACGTGATCCGGCTTTACAAAGACGCGTTCCCCGGCCAGAAGGCCGACGTCGTGATCCACATGGCGGCGGAGGTTGGCGGCATCGGCGCCAACCGGCTCAACCCCGGCCGCTACTTCTACGCCAACATGGCGATGGCGCTGCACCTGATCGAGCAGGCCCGGCTCGACGGCATGGTCGATCGCGGCGGCAAGTTCGTGCAGGTCGGGACGATCTGCGCCTATCCGAAGTTCACGCCCGTGCCGTTCACCGAAGAAAACCTGTGGAACGGCTACCCAGAAGAGACCAACGCGCCGTACGGCGTGGCGAAGAAGGCCGCGTGGCAGATGCTCGACGCGTACAAGCTTCAGTACGCGATGAAGAGCGCGTACGTGCTTCCCGTAAACCTGTACGGGCCGAACGACAACTTTGACCTGAACACCAGCCACGTGATCCCGGCGCTGATCCGTAAGTGCGTCGAGGCGCAGCAACGCGGCGACTCAAAGATCGTCTGCTGGGGCACCGGCGGCGCCAGCCGCGAGTTCCTGTACAGCGACGACGCGGCGGACGGCATCATCCGTGCCGCGGAAGTGATGAACGACCCCGATCCCATCAACCTCGGCGCGGGGTTCGAGATCAAGATCAAGGACCTGGTCGAGCTGATCGTGAAGCTGACGGGGTTCAAGGGCGCGATCGAGTGGGACGCGACCAAGCCCGACGGGCAGCCGCGACGGTGCCTCTCCACGGACAAGGCGGCCCGCCTGCTCGGCTGGCGTGCCCAGATGGGGTTCGAGGAAGGGCTGCGTCGCACCATCGATTGGTTCCGGGCCCAGCCGCGGGCGTAGGCGGGTCCGAGAACGCGACTCGTGTGTTCATCGGATCATGGGTGAATCACCGGGTTTGGATGGGCGTTGTGGCGGTGCGCGCGGCGTTTCCCGATGAAAGGACGTGCTCGCCGCGTTCGGCGGGGCGTGCTTCGCGCGCCCGTCGCGCGCGGTCCGATGGGCTGTGGAGTCAAGACATGCTGCTCGATTCGATCATGACGCGCCAGGTCGTGACGGTGTCGATGGATGACACGCTGTCGGAAGTGCGCCGCGTGATGGGCGTGTATCACATCCATCACCTGGTGGTGGTCGAACTCGGCAAGGTCGTGGGCGTGGTTTCCGACCGAGACCTACTCAGCCACATCAGCCCGTTCGTTGGAACAACGACGGAGCGCCGGATCGACGCGGAGAGCCTGTCGCGAAAAGTCCACCAAGTCATGACGCGGAAGCTGATCGTCGGCACACCCGCGATGACGGTGGACGAGGCCGCCGCGTTGCTCCTGGCCAACCCGATCTCGTGCCTGCCCGTGGTCGACACCAGCGGCGTGTGCCTGGGGATCGTGACGTGGCGCGACCTGCTCCGGGCGGCGTATGAGCCCGCGTCGGCGAAGAAGAACGACGAGCCCGGGCGGGCCAAGCCCAGGGTGGCGTAGCCCCCGGCGCATCGCTATTCCTCGGGCTTGGCGTGACGCAGCGGCGACCAGCGCCACACCACGCCGCGGGTGATCTGCACCGGGGTGCTGAAGATCGCGTTCCCCGCCACCACGATGTCGCCGTTGGGCTCGCTCGAGATATCCACGGCCCAGGTCGACTCCGCCCCTTTGACCAGCGCGCCGATGTCCTCGATGGTGGCGGCATCCTCGCCCCACCAGATGGCGGCCGAGGCCCAGCCTGTGGAGCGGACAAAGCCGACGAAGCGTGTGCCGTCGGAGTCGTAGAGCTTGGAGGAGATCACCCCCTCGGGCGCGATGATGTGGAGCGATTCGGGGGTGCCGCGCCAGAGGGCGGCCTCCTCGCCGAAGCCGGCGCGCTTGACATAGCCCATCTGGATGCCGGGGATCATGCCAACGATCTCGGAGGTCGTGTAGCCCGCGGGGTTGAGATCGAGCGCCGAAGCGGCGGTGCCATTCCAAATTGTGGCGTGGTAGGGCGCGGGGTTTTTGTAGAGGGAGCCTCCGCCCCCGAGCGTGCCGGCGGGGGGGTTGGCGGAGGCCAAATGCATCCCGGGGGGGGAGAGAAGAACGGGGGAGGTGTGGGAGGGGCCGGTCCACATGCAGGGGTGGGCGTAGCCGGTGTTCGTGTGCTGGGCGTAGCCAGTGATCGTGGAACCATAGACAGCGCACGCCCGAGAATTTCTGTACACGGTAGCACTCGGCGCGATACTTACAAAGCTCTGAGCACTACCCGCCCACACAGCCGCGGAAACGGATACCGTCGGTCCGACTTGAGACTGCACATAGCCAACCTGCACATCGCTACTCAGTGCATAAATATCACCCGCAACATATGGTTCTAATAGTAAGTCAGCTGACGGACGAGAACCTGCCTTCCATAATACTGGGTGTTTCGGCCCGGCGTATTCGTGTGTCGAACCTGCCTTGAGTGCCCCACTACCAGCTCGTACTTCGCATTCGTCCGACATGCCTTCGGTGGCTGGAAGCAGGAGGCGGAAGGTCCACCGCCCGGCTTCGCCATCGTCAGCATGAGCAGCCGACGATATCGCAGCGATCATCAGAGACACCACCGCAATCCGCATGGTGCGTCCTTTCTTACTCGGCGTTCATCTGCTCGTACGACCACACGAACGTGTTGAGGTCTTCGGTGTCAATCTGCCCGTCTTCGTTCAGGTCGGCCTGCGCTGATGAGGTGGACGCCGCATCGGAGAAGGCCTGGGCGTCGGCACCCTCCGCCATGCCGTTGGCGTTGAGATCGGCGGCGCACAGGTTGATGGTGATCTTGCGGACGTAGCATTTGCGGACGGACCATCCGTTGCCGACCGGCTCCCGAGCGATGTACGCGGCGTAGAGCTTCTTGCCCGTCGGTCCGGCGGGGGCGAGGGGTCGGTGCCTTGATGCTGTCGGTTCAGAGCCCACGCCGGATTGTCCCGCGCTGGCACCCTTGCCGCAAGGGCCATTTCTTGATCTCTCGTGCCCGGATAACCGTGACGGGCGCTTCGACCGACCGAACCCGGTCACCCCCCGCTCGTACCTCCCCCACCGCCTCAGCCCGCTCCGGCGAACGCCGATATATTGAGGCGCGAGCGGCGGCGTCTGTTCGGGGCGGGCCGACCACCGGCAAGTCCCGGCTGGACCCGGCCCCGGGCGGATACTGGATGGCCGCAGAGACCGAGGCGACGGCGCTGGAGACGAAAGGCGAACGCGTGAAGGTACTGATCACAGGCGGCTCGGGGTTCATCGCTCGCTATTTCCACGAGCTTTTCAGCCCTCGCGGCGTGGAGATCTCCATCCTCGACCTCGTGAGCCCCGAGTGGGACATCGGCCGCGCTGGGTTTCATCAGGGCGACGTGCGCGATCCCGCGGCGGTCCGCAAGGCGATGCAGGGGTGCGACGCGGTGCTCAACCTCGCCGCCGCCCACCACGACTTTGGCATCGAGCACGACACCTACTACGACGTCAACGAGCGCGGCAGCAAGGTCGTGTGCGACGCGATGGACGAGCTCAACATCCGCAAGGCGTGCTTCTACTCCACGGTCGCGGTCTACGGCAGCGCGCCCGAGCCCCATCACGAGGACGCGCCCACCAACCCGACCTCGCCCTACGGCGGGTCGAAGCTCGCGGGCGAAAAGGTCTTCGCCGCCTGGGCGAGCAAGGGCGAAGGCCGCACCTGCCTTGTCATCCGCCCCACGGTCACCTTCGGCCCGCGCAACTTCGCCAACATGTACTCGCTCATCCGCCAGATCTACTCGGGCAAGTACTTCCAGGTCGGCCCGGGCACGAACATCAAGAGCCTGTCGTACGTCGAGAACATCGTGGCGGCGACGGCGTATCTGTGGGAGCGCCCCGGCGCCAAGCCCTTCGAGGTGTTCAACTACATCGATAAGCCCGACCTGACGAGCAAGCAGATCGGCGAGACGATCTACGCCGGGCTGGATCGCAGGCCGCCAGGTTTCGCGGTCCCGATGTGGCTGGCGATGCTGGGCGGGCTGCCGTTTGACATCGTGATCGCGCTGACGGGGAAGAACCTCCCGATCTCGACGGCGCGCATCAAGAAGCTCTTCTCGACGCAGACGAAGTTCGAGGCCGACAAGGTCGCGGCCGCGGGCTTCAAGGCGGCGATCCCGCTCGCCGAGGGGATCAAGCGGATGACGCAGTGGTACGCGCGCGAAGGAAAGGACCAGCGCCCGGTGTGGCACACGCCACCCGCGAAGGTCGGCGGCGCGCTGGTCGCAACCGACAAGGCGGGCGGGGCGTAGGGAAATCGCCAAATTGCCAAAGCGCCAAATTGCCAAATGAAGAGGCAGATCGGGAAGAGCGTGCGAGCCCGATCGGCGACATCGAGTTCAGCGCTACGAAGTGTGTGCCGCACGAAGCGCCATGATTCACTTTGCCCGTCGTGGGCGTGAAATCGCGGGGACCGCGAGCGCGAACTATCCGTTGAGCACCCAGCTCCGATCGTTCCACAGCTTGGCGGCCAGCGCGGTCACGGGCGAGCCCGAGGGGAGCGACACGCCGCAGGCAATAAGCAGATCGACCAGCGCGTGATAGTCGTGGGCGCTGATGAACTCGCGTCCGACCTTCGGCGGCGTGGTGTTGGTGCCCGCCTGCACGTTGGCCAGGTCCGCCATGTTGTGGTAATTGCCGAGCGGCAGGCACACGCACGTCGCCTCATACCCCGCCTCGCAGAAGACCGACGCTTCGCACGCGCCGCCCGCCATCAGCTTGCGTTGCCAGTGCCACTTCGGGAGCGCGCTGTTCTTCTGCGATGCGGTCACGGTCGACGGCGCGCCCGCGATCTCCTCGGCACGCTTGGCGATCGCGTCGGTGAGCTGGGGCGAGAAAACGCTGACGCGGTCCCCCACCCGGACGATCGGCCCGCCGCCGATCGGCGATTCGGCGAACGAGCGGCTGTTCTCCAGCGCGATGACACGGGCGTGCATGGGCATGAGGCGCTGATCGCGGGGCGGGCGACACGCCGCGATCGCGCCGATGAATCCGACTTCTTCGGCACGCGTGAAGAGCAGGCGCACATCGCCGCCGATGTCACGCGAGAGAAGCTCGTCGAACGCGCACAGAGCCGCGGCCAGAGCGGCGAGGTCGTCGCACGCGTGGGTGTGGACCAGCGCGTCCTCGATCGTGGCGGCGGGAAGGTCCCACGTCGCCACGTCGCCCGGCGCGACGGAGTCCGACGCATGCTCGAGTTCGGCCAGGTAGTGAGAGAACGGTGAGGGCGAGCCGTCGGGCTTGCGGCCCTCGTCGAGCTTGCCGGTGAGTTTGGCGGTGCGTCGGGTATCGCGCGAGTCGTAGAGTGCAACGGCGGCGTCGCGGAAATAGTCCTCCATCACCCCGCCGCGGAACGACAGCTCGACCACGCTGGGGGCGATCACGCGCTCCACGACAAAGGCGGGGTGGTCGAGGTGGGCGGTGAAGTAGACGGGACGCGAGCCGTCGCCCGCGCCTAGGCGGGCCTTAATCGCGACGTGAATGTTCCCCGCGGGGTCGGTCGTGACCTCAAGGCCCGGGCGGGCGGCCAGCCACGCTCGAAGCCACTCGACCACCCGGAACTCGCGCCCCGCGGCTGTCGGGATCTGTGTCAACTCGAGCAGCCAGCGGAGGTGACGCTCGCGAACGTCGGCCCCGATCCCAAACCCAAGCCCCGGCGCGGTCAACACGAAGGACGCGGCTTGGATCGGGTCTTGTACGGATACCGCGTCGCTCATGCTCGCTCCGAGTTCGTCATGCCTTGTGCGCGGGCTTGTGGTCGGGCTTGGCGTCGCTGGCGACCGGACGCCCGCCGACGGTCAGCGTCGTCGACTTGCCCTTGGCCTTGCCGCGGAATCGCTTGGGCCACAACGAGGGCGGGACGACCATGCGCACGACCGCAACCAAGGCGACCAAGGCAAGGATCGACACCACCCAGAACTGCCAATCGCCGACGGGCATGGGCGAAGGCTAGGCGATCAGGGCGGAGAATGCCCGCAAGACCGCCGCCGCCCGACCTGTCGCCTACACTTCCGCCCCTATGGGCAAGACGCGCGAAATCAAGCGGCGAATCAAGGCGGTCGGCAACATCCGCCGCATCACCAAGACGATGCAGATGATCGCGACGGCGAAGTTCTCGGCCAGCCAGAGCCGCGCCGTCGCCAGCAAGCCCTACACCAAGGCCCTCTTCGCCCTCGTCGGCGAACTGACCGGCGGCCTAGGCGACATCTCCCACCCGCTGCTCACCGGCGGCGGCTCGGGGCGAGAGCTCACGCTCATCATCACCTCGGACCGTGGCCTGTGCGGCCCGTACAACAGCTCGCTCCTCCGCACCGCGATGCAGTTCTTCCGCGGCAACGAGACGGCCAAGAGCGGCCTGATCGAACTCGTCGGCAAGAAGGGCGCCGGCGCCCTCAAGTACAACCGCATCCCGGTCGCCAAGCATCACGCGCAGTTCGGCGATAAGCCGACCTACGACGCCGTCGACGCGCTGGCCCAGGACTACATCAACCGCTTCTCGACCGGCGAAATCTCGACCGTCCGCGTGATCTACATGCAGTTCCTGTCCGCGGGCCGCCAACGCCCCGAAGTGCTGCAGCTCCTCCCCTTCAAGCCCGCGGCGGCGAGTGAGCACGCCCATGCCGGCGAGACGGAGACCAAGGCCAAGGCCCAGTACGAGTTCAGCCCCGCTCCCAAAGAACTGCTCGACGACCTGCTCCCCGCGGCGGTCAAGGCAACGCTCTTCCAGTGCTTCATGGACGCGAACGTGAGCGAAAACGTCGCCCGCATGGTCGCCATGAAGGCCGCCACGGACAACGCGGGCAAGATGGGCAAGCGCCTGACCCGCATGTACAACCGCGCCCGCCAGGCCCAGATCACGACGGAGCTGACCGAGATCATCTCCGGCGCCGCGGCGCTGGCGTAAACACGGCGCTGGCGGACTTACGCTGCGCACGACGGCGCGGGCGGACGCACCGGTTGCAACACCTTCTGCGTTTCACGCCCGCTATGAGGAACGCGAACCGTGGCGTTTCCAATGTGTGTGCAAGGACTCACCCGCGCGACGTGAGCCCGAAGGTCTTGCACGCGCCTTTGCACGCGCCCTTTCCGCCGAACTCGCCGGCGAGAATGCCGTCGATCAATCCGCCGATGTCTTCGCGGATCTTGGGGAGGTCGAGGGCGTCGAGCCCGATCACGCCGCGTTGCCCGCCGGCGAGCAGCCAGTATTCCGCGGTGCCCGCCATCGGCGCATCGGGATAGAGCCGGGACAGCGCCATCGCGTAGATGCCCATCTGCAGGTCGGTCTTCTTGGGCTCGCGCAGGTCCTTCCACGCACCGCCGGTCTTGTAATCGATGATGCGGAAGCCCGCGGGCGTGCGATCGATGCGGTCGATCTTCGCGGTCATACGGTGCTTGTGCCCGGCGTGCTCGATCTCGAAATGGACCACGCGCTCGGTCTCCATCGTCTCCGCACCCGGATCGTGGAACTCCCGCGCGTAGTGATCGAGCAGGTCGTCGAGGCGGCGCACGTCGTCTGCGCCGGCGTCGGGCTCGTGCAGCATCAGAAGCTCGCGCCCCATCCTCCGCAGCGCGTCGATCGACGGCGGCAGGCGTCCCTCGCTCTCGGCGCTCCTGCATGAACCAACGAACTTCTCCAGCGTGTCGTGGACCACGGTGCCGAGTTGCGTCTCCCGACGCTCCTCCTCCGGCAAGCGCAGCACGAACTTGAGGTAATAGCACGCGGGGCAACGCTCGTACGCGTCGAGCGCCGAGTAGCTGAGGTCCAGCGGCGGCTTGGGTGTGATCCGCCCGCGCGACAGGCCACGCTTGAGCAACGCCGCGCCGGCGTCCCCCAATCCCCGCTGCGCCGCCCACGCCGGAACCGCGGCGACGACGCGGATGTGGGCCGCCATCGCAAGCCGTGCCGCGGCCTCGGACAGCGAGCGCGACGCCGCGTCGATCTCCTCGAGCGACACGCCGGGACGATCGATCGTGTCGAGCGCCATCGCGGCCAGGGTCCGTGCCTCGGCCCGCGCCAGGTCGGCCGCGGGCGCCCCCGCCTGCTTCTCGACTTCCGCGCCCGCGCTCTCGCCCAGAAGCTCGTCGTCCTTGATGATCGTGACGACGGGCGGCGTGGCGAACTCCAGCTCCTCAAAGAAATTCACGGAGTCCGAACGCTTCTTGTTCTTCTTCGACAGCACATACAACGATGACTTTGCGCGCGTGCATCCGACATAGAACAGCCGCCGGAACTCGTCGTAGATTCGTTCCTCGGTCGTGCGTGCGTCACCCACGCGGTCCACCAGCCCCTCGGGCAGCTCGACCACGCCCTCTCGCTTGTGCAGCGACGGGAAGCGATTCGCGGGATTGACCCGCGGCACAAAGACCGTGTCGAATTCCAGTCCCTTGGCGGCGAAGATCGTAAGAAGCTGCACGCCACCCGACCTCTCTCCGTCGTCGGCGTCCTCATCGACCGGCGACTCATCGAGCGAGGTGAACTGCTGCTCGTCGGGGTCGAGGTCGTCGTAGTACCCAAGGAAACTCGCGAGGTTGCGCGGTTGATCCAGGCGTCCCAATCGTTCCCGCGCAAACTTCAGCACGCGGACCAGCGCGGAGACTCGCCGCGAGCGCTCGCGCGCGGGCAACAGCTCGCTGCTCGCCACGCCGCACTCGCGGATGATCGCCTCGATCGCTCCCGCGGCGTCCAGCGATGCGCCCGCGCTGGCGAGCGTCGCGTAGAGAGCCAGGAACCGCGCGACACGCGCGTCGCCGCTCATCCTGCTCGTCAATTCGTCGAGGAATGCAACCGGCGGCTGGCCGTCCATCGCGCGCCGCCCGTCGCGCCGGCGCCAAGACTCGCGCCACGCCGAAGTGTCCTCAAGGCTCACGCCAAACCCGCGCGAGAGCAATCGGCACACCGCCCAGTCGGCGCCGCGATCGACCAAGAGACGTGCCCACGCCATCACGTCCTGAACTCCCTGGTCCGAAAGCACCGGGCCGGCCCGGCGGCGCACGCTTGGGATTCCCTCCAATTCGAGCGCCAGCGCGTACCGCGCCAGATGATCGTGCTTCAGACCGAGGATCGCGAACGATTCCCATGGGCGCTCAGGGTCCCGCTCGCGCTCGCGCCGGATGAGCGCGATCATCGCGGAGGCGTCGCGCTCGTCCGATTTCAACTCGACGCACACCGCCCCCGCGCCCGTGCCACGCTTGGAATCCGCGACAATCGCCTTCCCCGCATCGAAGCGCGAGCACGCCGCGTCGATCACCGCGTTGCTCGCCGCCACAATCCGCGGATCGCTCCGATAGTTCGTCGACAGCGGCACAATCTGGTAGCCCTTCCACGTCGCCGCAAAGCGGTGAAAGATCCGCTCGTCCGCGCCGCGGAACGCGTAAATCGATTGATCGTCGTCGCCCACGACCATCAGCTGCGACGCGCGTGAGCCGGGCGGCGACAGTTCACGCATGATCGCCAGCTGCGCGGCGTCGGTGTCTTGGAACTCGTCGACGATGATGTGCCGCCACTGCGAACGCATCAATGCCGCGGCGTCCTTGTTCTCTGCGAGCACGCGCCGGGCCAGGGCGATCGAATCGTCGTGGCTCACGAGCTGACGTGCCAGGAATTCCCGCCCCGCCAGATCGTACAACTTCGCCGCGTCGAGGAACTCGCGGGCCTCGGCGACCTGGGATTCGTGCTCGTCTCGCGCCGTATCGTCCTTCCCGGGCGGCGAGGCGAGAAGCTCGTTCAAGGCCCGCTGGGCAAATTCAACGGCGTGCGGCGCGTCGACCGCGTGATGGCGCATCACTCCGATCGTCGTCCACGCGCGATCGATCGCGCTGTCGATGCCGTCGGCGACGGACGTGCGGAAAAGCCGTTGCCGTTCCGCCGATTCTCGCGAGAGACGCCGGCGCTGCGCCGAATCGGGCTGCTCCACGCGCGACGACAGCCCGAGGCGATCTCCGAACCTCGCGAGGATGCGACGCGCCATGGAATGGATCGTGCCGATGAACACCGCGTCGGCGCGCGGGCCGAGTAGCTCGACGAGCCGCCCGCGCATCTCGCCCGCGGCCTTGACCGTGAACGTGACGGCGGCGATCGACGATGGGTCCTCGCCCAGTTCCTCGATCAGATATGCGATGCGTCGGATGATGACGCGCGTCTTGCCCGTGCCCGGGCCCGCGAGCACGATCAGCGGGCCGACGTCCTCGCCGGTCCCCCAACACACCGCGCGCTTCTGCTCGTCATTCAGATCGCTCAGCCACGATTCTGCCATGCGGGGAGTGTACGAACGGCACGCTCCCGGCGCGCTCGCTACTTCCCGGCGCCGGGAGCCGCCTCCCCCTGCCCCCGATCGCCCGCGCGGGGCGCGCTCGCCTCGCTCTGGTTCTTCGCGTGGGAGCCTGCCGCGCCGCTGTTGTCCTTCACCTGCTCGCGCCACACGGGCGCGACGGCACGCCGGATCGACTCAAGATCGTCGAGGATCGCGCCCTCGTCCTTCACGCCCCGGCGCGGGAGTGCCAGCACCACAATCACGAACATCATGAACAAGATCGCGGCCAGCCCAATCCTGCGGGCGCGCAGCGCCGCCGTCTTCGCACCGAGCGCCTCGTGCAATGCGGGCGGCATGGGCCCGTCGTGCCCCGACGCCAGCGACCGCCCGAGGGCATCCAGCCGATGCTCGAAGTTCCCGTTGCTCAAGAAGACCTCCCCACGCCGGCGCGCGCCGCACTCTCGCGCCCCGACATGACCTCACGCAGCCTCTGCAACGCGACGCGATAGCGCGACGCCAGCGTGTCGCGGTTCTCTTCGAGCACCAGCGCCATCTGGTCGAACGTCAGTCCCGCGACGTGCTTGAGTTGGATCAGCTCGCGCTGGTGTTCTTCCAGCGTATCGAGGGCCGACAGCAGTTCCGCGTCGGCGCTCGCCGCGCCCGCGTCGTGACCGATATTTGCCATGACCGCGCCGGGACCTGCCCGGCCGCGATCGAACCTCCGTCGAGTGTCGATGGCTTCGCGGCGCACCAGCGTGGTGAGCCACGCCGCCACGTCAATGATTGACTTTAGCTCTCGCGCCGGACGCCCGAGCACCTTCAGGAACACGCCCTGCACCACGTCCGGCCCGAGCGACGCGCCCGCGGAGTGCCGCAGCATCGACGCCGCCAGCGCCGTCAGACGGCCGCCCAGACGCGACCACAGCTCACGCGCCGCGGCGTGGTCGCCGCGGTGCATGAGCCTGAGCAGATCGTGGTCGCTGGTGTTGTTCACGCGTCACTTCTTGGGCACGCTCTCCGCCGGAGCCGCGGGCGGGCCGCCGAGGAGCTTGATGGCTTCGTCGATCCCTTCCATCCCTTTGCCCCATGAAATCCGGCACTTCTCGAACGCGGGGCAGAAGACCGAGCCGAAGAGCCCGTAACGACCCTCCTCCACATCCTTTCCCAGAGTCTTGAGCAGCGCCTCGCCGTCGCGCTGATAAAACGCCGCGATCGCGTCGTCGTAGAACTTGACGGCCTCGTCGATCTGCTTGTCGAGCTCCGCCGGCGACATGGCGAGCAGCGCGTCGAGCTTGGAGGCATCGCCGTCCTGCATGGAAACGTAGTCGCCCAGCTTCTTGCCGAGGTCGGCTCGCCGGATCACGCGCCTGAACCAGTCGTCAACGACCATCCGCTCCGTGGCGATCGCGCCCTTCATGTGGAAGTCGCTCGCCCGCGCCTGGGCCGCCGCCGCGACGATCAGCGCTCGGCTCTCCGTGTCAAGCCAGCCCTTGTCCACCAGCAGCTTGACATCGCCGCACGCCAGCGAGCTGATCGCGATGCCGACCAGAGAGCCGATCAGGATGTTTTCGCGAGCGACGTGATCGCCGATGCGATACATCGCCGCGAGGCGCTCGGCGGCCTGGCGAGATTCGCCCTGGCTCGCCAGACGCCGCGCATCGGCGGAAAGCAATCGCGCCGCCGATCGCATCTTGCCCAGCGCCGGAAGGAGCGCTTCAAACCCGTCGGTGTAATACGCCGTGCCCCACGCGCATTCCTTCAGCTTGGACGCGCGGATGAACTGCGTGATGTTCCCCTGCTCATTCTCGAGCGCCACCGCGGTCTCCGCGTCGGGAATCCAATCGTCCGTGGTGCGCCGCTCGCCCACGAGCGTCGCGGCCTCGCCGAACGGCGTACACATGATCCGGTAGTAATGCAGCGCCGCGTTGGTCTCGTCGCGCGGATCGAGCGTCAGGTGCGCGATCGCCCGCTCTCGCTGCTCTTCCTTCGTCAACTCCTGCGCCGACACCCGGCTCGCGCCGGCGAGCAAAACTAGCGAGGCGGCCAGGACGGGCAGAATCCGAGTCTTCGCGGGCATGGGGGTCCTTTCAGGTTCGCACCACGAGTATCCGATGCGTGTACCCAGAGGACGATCGAGCGGCTGCGGCATGTGAACCACGCGGGCACAATTCCCACGTTACACGCGAAAATCACGCCACGCACCGCCCGCACACCCGATCAATGCACCACGACGCCCCGGTCAATCACCGAATGACCGGGGAAAACCTCACCCAGCGTCGAGTTGCCCAGGCGATAGCGGACGATCTCGCCAAGCACATCGCGGAAATCGATGGTCGCGGCCAGATCGCGGTCGTCGAACGGGTGATCCAGCCCCGGCCAGATCGTGTGGACCCGTCCGCCGTTGACCTTGTGTCCCATCACCAGCATCATCCCCGCGTGCCCGTGGTCGGTTCCCAAGCCGGCGTTGGGCGCGATGCGCCGGCCAAACTCGCTCATCGCGACGACCACGACATTGATGGTCGAGCTCTGGATGACGTCGCGGTGGAACGCCTTCAGGCCGTTCGCCAGCGTCTGCATCAGCGTCGCCATGTCCCCGGCGAAGATCCCCTGCGAAACATGAGTGTCCCAGCCGTTGAGTTCGATGGTGATCGCCTCGACGCCGACCTGGGCCTTGATGAGGGCGGCGGCGCTCTTGAGAGCGGTCGCGAAGGGATCAATGCCATAGCTCGCGCCGCCCGCGGGGACATACCCCTTGAAGTTGATCGCCTCCAGCATCGCGATGGTTGCCTGCGTTTGGGCCGCGATCGAGCGCAGCGGCTCATCCGTATCGGCGTAAAGCTCGCCGAGGAGCTGGAGGCGCGACGACTTGCTCGCCGGCCTTCCCGTCAGCCCGGCGTTGGAGGGATCGACAACCGGCAACGCCAGCGGCCCGCCGCTGAGCGATCGCGGCAGACCCGGCGTCATCGACATCGCGCGCAGCACCGCGTCGCTCTTCATCGGTGAACTCGTCAGCAGGTGACGCGCCAGCCAGCCCGTCGCCAGCGTCATGTCAGCGGGCCTTCCCACCTCCATGTACCGCTGCGCGTCGAAGTGCGAGCGAGAGGGATCGGGCGAGCCGCACGCGTGAACGATCGCGAGCTTGCCCGCGTCGTAGGCCTCCAGAAGCGGGAGCATCGCGGGCGGCAGGCCGAAGAACCCGTCGAGATCGGTGGCGGCGTTCAGCCCCGCGCCGGGCATCGGCACCGCCAGAGCACCGCGGAGAGGCACGTACCAGGGATCGGCCCAGGGCACGCACATCGTGAGCGCGTCGGCCCCGCCGCGCAGCATGATCGAAACAATCACGTCGCGGGACGCGCGATTCTCCGCCGCAAACGCCACGCGCGGCAGCCACGCGGGCGCGCCGGCGATCGCCGCCGACATCGCGCCAAGGAACCCGCGCCGCGACAGCCCGCGATACTCCTCGCACCCCTCATGCTCGCGCTGGCCTATCACTCACAACTCCTTCGGCACACTTTCCCACCGGGATGTCTGACTTCGTGACTTCGTGACTTCGTGACTTCGTGACTTCGTGACTTCGTGACTTC
>OEIV010001003.1_pt1 | contig 13874 bp, 13 predicted proteins | sample 1539231 | NCBI WGS metagenome assembly OEIV01 (sample SAMN03794762, study PRJEB22550) | activated sludge metagenome | feature: wastewater treatment plant; material: activated sludge; isolation source: Wastewater treatment plant of a petroleum refinery complex | place: Argentina: Buenos Aires ...
GGGTTGGAAGCGGGCACGCCCCGCGTTCGGGCTGGCGCGGCGGGCGGCGTATCGCGCCGCGGACTTCCTCGCCTTCCATCGCCGCGACACCGCCGCGACCGCCGAACGCGTAGCCGGCAACACACTCCTGAAAGGAATCGTGTGGGCCGGGCGGCCGGCCTGCCTCGGGGTGCGCTTCGGCGCGCGGCAGGCCGCGGTGGAACTGCTGGTGGACGGAGCGGACTCGGTGGCGGATGCCGACGCCGCGCGGCGCATGACGCGTCACATGCTCGGCCTGCAGCAGGCCGTGGACGATTTCGAGGCCCGTTATGGCGCGCACCCCGAGCTCGGCCCGCTGATCGCGGCCAATCCCGGCCTGCGCGTGCCGTTGCTGGCCACGCCGTTCGAGGCGATGGTGTGGGCCGTGACCGGACAGCAGATCAGCGTGGCCGCGGCCACCGCGGTGCGCCGCCGGCTCATCGAGGCCGCCGGCATCCGCCACTCGGTCGGCCTGTTGTGCCATCCCGATCCCGCGCGGCTGGCGCGCATGGGGGAAGCGCAATTGCGCGCCGCCGGGCTGTCGCAGGCAAAGGCAGCCACAGTGACCTTGCTTGGCCGCGGCGCCGCCGACGGCACCCTGCCATTCGAGGCCTGGGCCGACGCACCGCCCGTGGCAGAGATCCGCGTGCGCCTCGCGGCGATCCGCGGCATCGGCCCGTGGACCATCGAGTACACGCTGCTGCGCGGCTTCGGCCATCTCGACGGCTCGCTGCACGGCGACGTGGCGGTGCGGCGCAAGCTGCAACTGCTGCTGGGACGCGAAGAAAAAATCTCCGCGACAGAGACCGGGCGCTGGCTGGCGCAGTTCACACCGTGGCGCGCGCTGGTGGCCGCACACCTGTGGGCCTGGCACCCGTAATTCCGACGTAGGTCCGGCTTCAGCCGGACAATGTTCGGCTGAAGCCGAACCTACGGATCGTGCCTCCGGCTGAAGCCGTACCCACGGATCCCGCGTCGGCTGAGGCCAGATCTGCGGTCGAACCCGGGATGCACTCAGCCGTTGTAGACCAACCCGTTGTCCTCGCGATACCGGCGCATGACCTCAGCCGCCTCCGCGGCGAGCAGGCCGTGCTCGAGCGCGATGCCCTGCGCTTCCAGGTAACGCCAGGACTCGGGAAACACCGGCCCCTCGTCGAAGCCGAGCGCCATCGCGTCCTCGCGCCCGGCCGCGCACACCATGCGTCGCACGCCGCTCCACAGCGTCGCGCCGAGGCACATCGCGCAGGGTGTGCAGGAGGTGAACAGCTCGTATTCCGGCGCACCCGGCGTGCGCAAGGTGTACGAGCCCAGGCGCGCCTCGGCCAGCATCAGCGCCACGATCTCCGCGTGCAGCACCGCGTTGCGCAGGCGCTCGACACAGTTCACGCCGACCGCGAGCGGCCGCGGTGCGCCACGCGCGAAGATCGCCGCGCCGAAGGGCCCCCCGCTGCCGCGCTCGACGTTCTCGCGCGCGAGCGTGATCGCGAGGCGCATGCGCCCGGTATCGTCCGTGCATGCGGGAAATGCATCGACCACGCCGGGCACCCACTCGGGCAGCGTCACGGCGACAGCGGTGGCAATTCCCGACGAGGGCTGATTCATGCGTCGGCGGCTTTCATGCGCAGATTCATCCACACCCCGTCCGGCATGCTCAGCGGCGCTGCCACGGGATGATCGCGACCAGCCCGTCCTCGTCGAGCACGCGGATGCGCACGCCGTAGACGGGCTCGAGGACCCCGGGGCACAGAATGTCGCGCGCCGCGCCGTGGGCGGCGACGCCGCCGTGATCGAGCAGCAGGATGCGCTGGCAGAAGCGCGCCGCGAGACTGAGGTCGTGCAGCACCACGGCCACCGCGGTACCGCGCGCCGCGCGCTCGGCCAGCACTTCCATCGCGTGCAGCTGGTGGTAGGCATCCAGCGCGGCCACCGGCTCGTCGGCCAGGATGATCCCGGGCGCACCGGCCAGCAGGCGCGCGATCATGACGCGCGTGCGCTCGCCGCCCGAGAGCTCGTTCACCAGCCGGCCCTGCAGTTCTTCGACCTCGGCATCGCGCAGCGCGGCCTGCACCGCGTCGCGCGCACCCTCGTCGACGCTGAACCAGCCGTGACGCCACGGCAGGCGCCCGAGCTCCACCACGGTGCGCACGTCCAGCGGCCAGTGCACCGGTGCGGCCTGCGGCAGGTAGCCGATGCGCCGCGCGCGCTCGGCGGCCGGCCAGGACTGCAGTTCGCGCCCCTGCAGCCGCACCTGCCCCGCGTCGGGGCGCAGCAGGCCCGCCATCACGCGCAGCAGCGTGCTCTTGCCCGCGCCGTTGGGCCCGATGATGCCGAGCACCTCGCCGGCGGCGAGCGCGCACGACAGTTCCTGCAGCACCGCGCGCCCACCGAGGCGCACGCTCACGCCTTCGAGTGCCAGCGTGCTCACGTGATGCGGCTCCGCGCGCCGAGCACGATCGCGAGGAAAAACGGCGCGCCGAGCAGCGAGGTGACCACGCCGAGCTTCAGTTCGCTGGCGGAATGGAAGGACTGCACCAGCACGTCGGCGAGCAGCACCAGCAGCGCGCCGCCGAGTGCGCTCGGCACCAGCAGCCGCCCGGGGCGGTGGCCGACGAAGGGACGCAGCAGGTGCGGGATCACCAGGCCCACGAACGAGATCGTGCCGCTGATCGCCACCGCCGCGCCGACGCCGATCGCCACCCCGCCCATCACGCGCCAGGGCAGCGAGCGTGCGCCGAAGCCCAGCGAATGCGCCGTGTCCTCGCCGAGGCTGAGCGCCTCGAGGTAGCGGCCCGTCGAGAGCAGCAGCACGAACGCGAGCCCCATGAACGGCAGGCTGAAGGCGAGCTCCTCGAAACTGCGGTTCGCCACCGAGCCCATCAGCCAGTAGACGATCTCGTGCATCGCGTAGGGGCTGGGCGCGAGATTCAGCGCCAGCGCGATCGCCGCGCCCGCGAAGGCGTTCAGCGCCACACCCGCGAGGATCAGCGTCGCGACGCGCGCGTAGTCCCCGACCAGCAGGCGCAGCAGCGCGAGCGCCGCCACGGCGCCCAGGATGCCGGCAGCCGGCAGCAGCAGCGAATGCATCGGTGCAAGGCCGAAATAGAGCACCAGCACCGCGCCGAGCGAGGCGCAGTTCGAGGCCCCCACGAGGCCCGGCTCCGCGAGCGGGTTGCGCAGCATGCCCTGCAGCGCCGCGCCGGCCACGCCCAGCGTGGCGCCGACCGCGAGCGCGGCCAGCGCGCGCGGCAGGCGGATCTCGCGCAGGATGATCAATGCCGCCGAGTCCTCTCCCGCATACCAGTCACGCAGCGCCGGTCCCAGCAACACGCCCGATGAACCCGTGTTCAGTGCCAGCAGGAAGGCAAGCCCCAGCAACAGCGCCAGTACCGGCAGCAGCAGCCGCGCCGCGGTGTCGCGCGCGCCCACCTAAGCCGGTCCCTGTCGCAACAGTGCATCCAGCGCCTGCTCGTGGCGCGCCAGCGCCGGCACCGTGCGCGCGCTCGCCCCGCGGTAGCGCACCAGGTGCCACAACACGCCGAGCAGGCGGTACAGCACGCGCGCGCGGTACAGGCGCTCGATCACGGTATCGCCGATCTCGCCGTAGGCGAGCAGCAGGCGGCTGCGGTCGAGCGCGCCGAAACCGCAATCCTCCGCGATGGTCGCAAGATCGAAGAAGGCATCGCCGCGCGCCGCGTATTCCCAGTCGATGAAGCGCACCGCGCCGTCGACCTCCAGCACGTTCTGCGCCAGCAGGTCGTTGTGACACAGCGCGGTGTGCCAGCGGCCGAAGCGGTATTGCTCCAGCACCGGGCGCGCGGAGTTCAGCCAGCGGCGCGCGCGCGGCCACGCCAGCGGATCGTCCGCCTGCAGATCGCGCGCGTAGGCGCGCACGCGATCGGCGATGTTCAGCACCGGTACGTCGAGCTCCTGGCGATGCAGCAGGTGCAGCGCGGCGGCGAGGCGGTCGATCGTGTGGTCGGCGGCGATGCCTTCGACACGCAGCGGTTTCGATTCGAGGTAAGCGGTGACGAGGATGCCGCGCGCGGGATCGCAGTGGAGCACCCGGGCGCCGAGCCCGATGCGGTCGGCAAGCTCCAGCACGCGCTGCTCCACGTGGCGGTCGATGCCGAGGCGCTCCCCGTTTCCCTCGGGCAGCCGCACGACGACGCGCCGGCGACCCAGGCGCACGAGGAAGCTGCGGTTGCTGTGGCCCGAGCTGAACACGGCTTCCAGTTCGGGCGGGGTATCGAGGCTGTCGGGACGCCAGTCGCGGAACAGTTCAGCCAGCGCGCGGGGCATCGGACGCTGCATGTTGTTCACGATAATGACGACGCCACTGGAGGTACCCGAAAACCACGATCACAAGATAGACCACAAACAGCAGCGCGGTGAGGTGCAGCCCGCGGTCGAGGTACAGGTACAGTGACACGCCGTCGACCACCAGCCAGTAGAGCCAGTTCTCCAGCAGCTTCTGCGCCACCATCCAGGTCGTGAGGATCGCGCCCCAGGTCGTGAACGAATCGAGGTAGGGCAGCCGCCCCAGGCCGGCTTGCGTGAGCGCGGCGCCCGAGGCCAGCGAGGCGGCGAGCACCAGCACGATGGCCACGACATGGTAGCGCCACGGCCAGGTCCGTACCGGCAGGGGTTGAGCCGCCTCGGAGGTACCGCCGCGCCAGTGCCACCAGCCGTAGACGGCCATCGCGAGGTAGTAGAACTGCAGCCCCGATTCCATCGGCAGTTCCGCGTGCCAGAACAGGAACAGGTAGATCAGCGTGCTGAGGAAGGCCGCCGGCCAGCACCACAGGCTCTCGCGCATCGCCAGCAGCAGGTAGGCGATACCGAGCAGCACGGCCAGGGCCTCCCAGCCGTGCAGTTGCAGCCAGCCGGCGAGCATCGCTGTCATCGCCCGCGCTCAGGGATTGGCACGCACATCGCCGTTGACGATCCTGGCGACGATCACGGCCTTGCCGTGGGTCTCGAAGCTGTGGCGCAACTCCTCGGTGAGCACCGCCATCACGCGTCCGTACTCGCCGAACAGCTGGGTCGTCATCTGGTTGCGCACGACTTCGACGCCCTCGTGCGCCTGCACGCGATGGATGAAGTCGATGATCACCGGGATGTAGTCGTCGCGCAGCGGGTACAGGCTGAGGTCCACCGAGATCTGCATGATCGCTCCTCTATTCGAAACTCCAGGACACGGTTACGCCCGCCACGCGCGGGGCGCCGTACTGGTACCAGGCCTCGTTGACGTAGAACGTGCGCGGGTCATTGCCGAAATAGAAGCCATGCACCACGTAGTCCTCGTCGAGCGCGTTGCGCAACCAGGCCGTGGCCTCGACGCGATCACCACGGTAACCGGCGGCGAGGTGCAGCAGGCGGTAGGCCTCGCTGCGCTCGTCATCGGAGTCCGAGAGATAGTAGCCGTCCTTGCCCTCGTATTCGACCCGCGCGAAGCCGCGCGCGAACAGCGCGAGCTCGGCACCCGCGCGGAACTGCCAGTTTGGCGCCTGCGCCTGCTCGCGACCGTCCTTGTCGACGAAACCGAGCTCCGGGTCGTTGGCCACGAAATTCCCGATCTCGGTATCGAGCAGGCCGAGCGAGGCATCGAGGCGCAGGCGGTCGAGGGCCTGCCAGTCGGCCTCGAGTTCGAGCCCGTAATTGCTGCCGCTGGCGGCGTTGTCGGTGTAGCCCACGAACTGCGGCCCTTCGTTGTACCAGGCCTTCAGCTGTACGTCGTCGCGGTCCATGTAGAACAATGCCGCTCGCACGCGCAATGCCTCGTCGTTGCTCGCGAACTTCCAGCCGAGCTCGTAGTTCCAGAGCGTCTCGGCAGCGTACTCGCTGCGCGTGCCGAGGAAGGCGATGATCGAGGAATCGAGACCCGACTTCTGCGCCTTGCCGATCGCCTCGCCGTTCACGCCGCCGGCCTTGTAGCCGCGCGCGACCAGCGCATAGGCCATCGAACGCGGCGCCAGCTCGTATTGCGCGCTCAGCTGCCCGCCCCAGAGGTCGTCGCCGGGCTGCTCGCGCAACCCCAGCGAATCGTCGTAATCCGCATCGAAACGCTGCAACCGCAGTCCGCCGCTCACGGAGACGCGCTCGCTGGCCGCCCAGTCGAGCTCGGCGTAGGCCGCGACGTGCCCGCTGTCGTAAGCGCTGCGGAAGAGCCCCGGCGCATCCGCGTCCCAGTCACGGAAGCGGCGCTCCAGCTGCGTGTCGCGACTGATCGCGTAGAGCCCGGCGACCCACGTGAGCTCGCCCGGATGCGACACCAGCCGCAGGTCCACGCTGCCCGCCTCGACGTCGCGCAGGTAACGGTCGGTGGAGGAGTACTCCCAGCCCTCGCAACCGGTGCCGTCGCAGAGCCCCGCGTAGGACCAGTCCTCGTCGTAGCCGTAGTCGAGCTCCGAGCCCATCCAGGTTGCGACGGCCTGCACGTCGAAGCCCGCACCGGTCGTCCAGTCGGCACGCAATGCCGCAGCATCGCTGGTCTGGCGATCGCGCCCGGGTTCGTCCGAGAACGTGTGGCGGGTGTTGTCCAGCGACCACGCGTCGTAGCCGTTGTCCGATTCGACGCGCATCAGCGTCAGCCCGAGCGCCAGCGCCTCGCTGGCCTGCCAGTCGAGCCGCGCGCGCGCGGTGGTCTCGTCGATGGCGTTGGTGTCGTCGCGGCCCAAGAAATCGTTCTCGATGTAGCCGTCGCTGCGGTTGCGGTGGACTGCGAGCCGCGCGCCGAGGTCGGGCGTCAGCGGGCCGCTGGCCACCGCGCCCAGCGTGCTGCCGCCGTATTCGGCCACGCCGCCTTCCACGCGCGCCATCGTCCTGTCGGCCGGTGCCGCCGAGCGGATGTTGACCAGGCCGGCCATCGCGCTGGCGCCGAAGGCGGTGCCCTGCGGGCCGCGCAGCACCTCGACCTGCTCGACGTCGAACAGCGTGCCCGCGTTGCCGAGCCCGCTGAAGTCGATGCCGTCGATGTACAGCCCGACCGAGGGATCCACCGGGTCGACGAACTGGCTGCGCTCGCCGATGCCGCGGATCTGCACGAAGCGCCCACGCGAGGCGCCCGAACTGTAGTTCACGTTCGGCGCCGCGTTCAGCAGCTCCTCGAAATGGTTGGCCTGGCGCTCGCGGATCAGCGCCGCGGGCAGCACGCTGATGCTCGCCGGGACCGTGTCCACGGCTTTGGGCAGCAGCCGCGCGGTGACCACGATCTCCTCGAGCCGATCGGGCGCCGCGGCCGCCCCCGCGTGCGGCGCGCCGAGCACGACAAGGCACAGTGACAACGCGCGCCGGCGCGAGCTGCCTGCAGACGAAAATGGAACGTGACGCATCCGCGACCTCCGTACAGGAGATCCGGACCAGCGCTGGCGGATATTGGCGCGCACACCGGGCGGCATGCGCTTTCCTATCCCTTCGCCGGCATTATCCGGATCAGGTTCGAGGGGTTCACCAGCCCGATGCCGGTGTCTCAGGTGTTACCCACCCCCAGGAGAGCGCGCAGTATAGCGTAGGTCCGGCTCCAGCCGGACAATCGTCCGGATGAATCCGGACCCACGTTGGGGCAATGTCCGGCTGGAGCCGGACCTACGGGCGAAACCGGCGAGGGATCAGCCGATCCTGGCTATGAGATTGGCCAGGCGATCGAGCTCGACGAGATCGGCAGTCACCGCAGAGAACATGATCTCGTCGACCCCGAGCTCGCGGTAATCATCGATCGCGCGGCGTACCGCGTCCTCGTTCGAGCGCGTCATGGTACCGGCGACCAGCTTCGCGACGTCGTCACCGGCGATCTTCAGGTAATCGTAGACGTACTGGCGCAGTCGCGGCTCGGCGTCATCGGCGAGCGAGTGCCAGAAGCCGGCCATGCGGTACGGGCGGTCGGCGCGGCCGGCCTCCTCCCACGCGCTGTCGGCCATGTCGATCATCTTCGCCATCTCGCCCTTGTCGCCGTTCATCGAGAACAGGTACGCGCCCTGCGCCCACTCGGCACCGCGGCGCATGCCCTTCGGACCCATCGCGCCGATCAGTATCGGCGGGCCTCCGGCCTGCACCGGCGCGGGTCCGACCGGATCGGCGCCCTCGAACGGCGGCTCGCCCGCCCAGATGCGCCGCATCTCGGCGACCTGCTGGTCCATGCGCTGGTGGCGGTGCGCGAACGAGGCGCCCACCGCCCGGGAGTCCTTCTCCCGCCCCCCGACGCCGACGGTCACCGTGACACGACCGCCCGACAGCACGTCCAGCGTGGCGATTTCCTTGGCGGCCCACACCGCGGAGTGCATCGGCAGCACGTACAGCGAGGGCACTATCCGCACCCGCTCGGTCACCGCCGCCGCGGCCGACAGCAGCACGCGCATGTCGCAGGTGTAACCGGTGATGCGCTCGCCACACGACAGGCTGTCCCAGGGGCCGGCGTCGATCGCGCGGCACCACGCGAGGATGGTGTCGCGATCGTAGTCACGCTTCATGTAGGGCAGGCAGATTCCGTAGCGCACCGTGATTCTCCGCGTCGTGGATGAAGTGCCGGATGTTACGTCAGCGGCGCGGGTGCTGTCTGCCTCAGGAGGCCGTCCGCGCACGCCGCGCGTCACGCTGCTCGCGCAGCTCCTGCAGGAACTGCCCCTGGCGACGCAGGATGAAGCGGATCAGCAGTTCCTGGTCATCATGGTCCATCCCGGCAAAATCGAGGTGCAGCAGATGGTTGCCGGGCGTCGCGTCGCGGCAGCGCACCACGCGCGCCGGCACGCACAGTCGGGTGTCCTCGGGCGGCAGCATCAGCTCGACCTGCAGCTTCTCGCCCGCCTCGTAGCGCTCGGCGCTCTGCAGCCCAATCCCGCACGCGCTGATGCTGACCTCGTGCTCGGCAAGCGGCAGGCCGGCGCGTGGCGCCTCGAGCTGCCCCAGCCGTTCGATCACGTAATCGAGCTTGCGGTTCAGCAGTTGCGCGAGCTCGCCGACCGCCGGCGCCTGCGCCCGCGCAGCCGCGATGATCGCTGCGATGCCCCGATCTATCCCCGCAAGGAACTCGTCGGCACGGAGGTCGTGGCCTTTCCCGGCGCCTGCATCGACGCCCGGCACGCGGCGCACGGCGAGCCGCAGCCGGTCGTCGATGCGAAAGAATCGCCTGCGGTCCGCGCCGCTCCGCTTCTCGATCATCTGCCGCCTCCTGATCAGCGCACCGCGCCGCCCCGCCCGTCCCCGGCCTCGTCGAGCCGCAGCGAACGATAGTATGCGGGATCCACGGTCTTCAGCGCATCGAGCTGCTCGCGCAGCTGCCGGTCGATGCCCTGGTCGATCACGATCTCGACGCGACGGTTACGCGCGCGTGCGTCGGCAGAATCGTTGGCCACCAGCGGGCGCGCGTCGGCAAAGCCGGTGACCGAGAGCCGGCGCGGGTCCAGCACGCCGCCCTCGAGCAGCGGCTCGGCGACCGACACCGCGCGCGCGGACGACAACTCCCAGTTGGAGCGAAAGCGCGCAGTCGCGATCGGCACATCATCGGTGTGGCCCTGCACCTCGACCGCTCCCTCCTGCGCGGCCAGCACGTCGCGGAACTGGCGCATCAGGGCCTGGTACTCCGGTTTGAGTTCCGCGGAACCCGAGGCGAAGGAACCGCGCTCGCGGATCCGCACCACGATACGACGTCCGCTGGTCTCGATCTCGACCTCGCCGCGGGCGATCTCGGCCGTGAGCTTCTCGGCCAGCGCGGCGGCGTCGGCCTGCGTGGCACGGATCTGCGCCTCGACGTTGCGCTTCATCTGCTCCGTCAACTCCAGATCCGGCGTCGCTTCGTCCGCCGCGGCCTCGGGCGCCAGCTCGGGCAGCGCATCGTCCTGCTGGTAGGGCTCGCTGATCGGCGTGGGCCGCGGCACGCCGGGCGAGAATTCCAGTGCGATCACGCTGGTGCCCATGGGCACGCTCTCGGCCACGATCCTGCGCTGCACGCCGAAGGCTTCCGACATGGAGCCGGCGATCTGTTCGTAGCGCTTGATGTCCATCTCGGCGAAGGTGAGCAGCAGCACGAAGAAGCACATCAGCAGCGTCATCATGTCGGCGAAGGTCGGCAGCCATTTCGGGATGGCGATCTCCGTGTCGCCGCGCTGCGGCTCCTCATCCATGCGCTGGATGCCTCAGGCGGGGGCCGGGCGCTGGCCTGCCGGCAGGTAGCGCTCCAGCAAACCCTGGATCACGCGCGGATTCTGTCCCGCCTGCATCGCCAGCAGCCCGTCGACCACCAGCGCATGCTGCGTCGCCTCCTCGGCGCCTCGCAGCTTCAGCTTGTCGGCGATGGGCAGGCAGACGACGTTGGCCAGCAGCGAGCCGTAGAGCGTGGTGAGCAGCGCCACCGCCATCGCCGGGCCGATGGACTTGGGGTCGTCCATGTTCGCGAGCATCTGCACCAGGCCGACCAGCGTGCCGATCATGCCCATTGCCGGGCCGACGTCGGCCATCGCGAGGAAGATGCGCTGGCCCCATTCGTGGCGTTCCATCGCCTGCCTGCGGTCCTTCGACAGCGCGGCCTGCACGTGCTCGGCGTCGTGGCCGTCGATCAGCAGGCGCAGGCCGTCGGCGAGGAAGCGGTTCGAGACCGGCTGCTCCTCCAGCGCGAGCAGGCCGCCGCGGCGCGCCAGGTTCGCCAGCTCGACGATGCGCGCGATCAGCTCCCCCGACTCCTCGGGACGGAACAGGAAGGCCTTGCCCGCCACCCTAAAGGCGCCGGCGAACTGGTTCATGCCGAACTTGCTCATCACGACGAACACGGTGCCGCCGATCACGATCAGGAACGAGGGCGCGTCGAGGAACATCACCGGATCGCCGCCGAGGAATATCGCGGCCATGATGATGAGCAGGGCCCCGAGCAGGCCGATTATCGTCGCCAGATCCACGTCTTCCCCCCGCATGCACGACACTGCATGCATTCTAGCCGCCTTTGCGGGTTCGGCTTCAGCCCCGGCGGGGTCGGCTGCGCCGAATCCTTGTCGGGCTGAAGCCCGACCTACGAGCCCGACCTACACGTTGATTTGTGCGGGGGCTCGGGCTACTGTCGCGCGCGTCAACTCCCCCACAGGCCGGAACACCGTGTCAGCACCGCGCAAGCCCCTGAATTTCGAGAAATCCCTGGCCGACCTGGAGGCGCTGGTCGAGCGCATGGAGGACGGGGAACTGAGCCTCGAGGAATCGCTGAAGGCTTTCGAGGCGGGAATCCGCCTGACCCAGCAGTGCCAGCAGGCCCTCACCCAGGCACAGCAGCGCGTGCAACTGCTCTCGGTGCAGGACGGCGAGGTGCACGCCACGCCATTCGCCGAGGCAGACGAAGCCGACGAGGACGCCGATGCCTGAGGTGCCGGTCATCGGCGCGCGGCTCGAGACCTACCGCGGGCGCGCCGAGGCTGCGCTGGCGACGCTGTTCGACGGCGAACTGGTGGGCCGCGCCGATGCGCGGCTGCGCGAGGCAATGCGCTACAGCCTGCTGGCCGGCGGCAAGCGCCTGCGTCCGGTGCTGCTCTACGCGGCGGCAACGGCGGTCGGCGGCAGCCGTGCCAGCGCCCAGGACACCGATCGCGCCGCGTGCGCGATCGAATGCATCCACACGTACTCGCTGATCCACGACGACCTGCCGGCCATGGACAACGACGACCTGCGCCGCGGGCAGCCCACCTGCCACAAGGCTTTCGATGAGGCCACCGCCATCCTCGCCGGTGATGCCCTGCAGACACTGGGCTTCGAGTTGTTGTGCGCCGCCGACTCGGTGGATGCCGCCACGCGGCTCGCGCTGGTCGCGGAACTGGCCGGCGCGAGCGGCAGTCGCGGCATGGTCGGCGGTCAGGCGGTCGACGTCGCCCATGTCGGGCGCCCGATCACGGCGGCCACGCTGGAGTCCATGCACGCGCTGAAGACCGGCGCGCTGATCCGCGCGGCGCTGCGCATGGGCGCGCTGCTCGGCGCGGCGGACGTGCGCGCTCGTGCCTGCCTGGACGAGTACGCGCGCTGCATCGGGCTCGCCTTCCAGGTGCAGGACGACATCCTCGACGCCTGCGGCGACGTGGCGGCGCTCGGCAAGAACCCGGGTTCCGACGCCGCGCAGACCAAGCCGACCTATGTCACCGAGCTCGGCGAGGCCGGCGCACGCGCGCTTGCCCTCGAACTGCGCGATGCGGCACTGGCGACGGTGGCGCCCCTCGGCGGACCCGCGGCGGCACTGGCGGATATGGCGCGTTTCATCGTGAGCCGGGATCGCTGAGCGCCGATTACGGGCAACGCGCCGGATGCGTTAGAATCGCGGCCTCGAACGGCCGGAGCACACCGGCATTCCCGCAGGAAAGCCCAACGCATGAAGCTGTTCCAGGAAATTCCCGTGACGCGCCCGGCGACGCCGCTGCTCGATCGCGTGACATTTCCCGCCGACCTGCGCCAACTCGACGAGGCCCAGCTGCTGCAGCTGGCCAACGAGTTGCGCGAATTCCTGCTCTACACCGTGGGCCAGACCGGCGGGCATTTCGGCGCCGGCCTCGGCGTGGTCGAGCTCAGCATCGCGCTGCATTACCTGTTCGACACCCCGCGCGACCGCCTGGTCTGGGACGTGGGCCACCAGAGCTACCCGCACAAGATCCTGACAGGGCGGCGCGAGGCGATGCTGACCATCCGCAAGGCCGGCGGCCTGGCGGCATTCAACAACCGCGCCGAGAGCGAGTACGACTGCTTCGGCGTCGGTCATTCGAGCACCAGCATCAGCGCCGCGCTCGGCATGGCGCTGGCGGCGCGCGCGCGCGGCGAGGACCGCAGGGTGGTCGCGATCATCGGCGACGGCGCAATGACGGCGGGCATGGCCTTCGAGGCGCTGAACCACGCCTCGCACACGGGTGCCGACCTGCTGGTGATCCTGAACGACAACCAGATGTCGATCTCGCGCAACGAAGGCGGGCTGGCCTCCTACTTCGCGCGCATCTGGGCCAGCCGCTCGTACAACCACATGCGCGAGGCCGGCAAGCGCGTGCTGTCGCGCCTGCCGGGGCCGGCGCTCGAGATCGCGCGGCGCACCGAGGAACACATGAAGGGCATGGTCGCGCCGGGCACCCTGTTCGAAGAGCTGGGCTTCAACTATATCGGTCCCGTCGACGGCCATGACCTGCCGTCGCTGCTCTCCACGCTGCGCAACGTGCGCGAACTCAAGGGCGCGCAGCTGCTGCACGTGATGACGGTAAAGGGCAAGGGCTTCGCGCCGGCCGAGCGCGACCCGGTGGGCTACCACGCGATCAACAAGATCGACCCGGCGCCGCGCGTCGCGGGCGCCAAGCCCGTCCCGGTGCGCCCGAAGTACCAGGAAGTCTTCGGCGACTGGCTGTGCGACATGGCCTGGCGCGACGAGCGCCTGGTCGGCATCACGCCGGCGATGTGCGAGGGCTCGGGCATGGTCGAGTTCGCGAACCGCTTCCCGGCGCGCTTTCACGACGTCGCGATCGCCGAGCAGCACGCGGTGACGCTGGCCGCCGGCCTCGCCTGCGAGAACATGAAGCCGGTGGTGGCGATCTACTCGACGTTCCTGCAGCGCGCCTACGACCAGCTGATCCACGACGTGGCGCTGCAGAACCTGCCCGTCGTCTTCGCGCTGGACCGCGGCGGCCTCGTGGGCGCCGACGGCCCCACGCACCACGGCTCCTTCGACCTCTCGTACGTGCGCGCCATCCCGAACCTGGTGGTGATGGCCCCGTCCGACGAGAACGAGTGCCGCCAGATGCTCTACACCGCCTTCACGATCGACGGGCCCACCGCCGTGCGCTATCCGCGCGGCACCGGCCCCGGCGTGGAGGTGCAGTCCGCCATGAAGGCGCTTCCCCTCGGCAAGGGGGAGGTGCGCCGCG
>OEIV010001004.1_pt1 | contig 13862 bp, 10 predicted proteins | sample 1539231 | NCBI WGS metagenome assembly OEIV01 (sample SAMN03794762, study PRJEB22550) | activated sludge metagenome | feature: wastewater treatment plant; material: activated sludge; isolation source: Wastewater treatment plant of a petroleum refinery complex | place: Argentina: Buenos Aires ...
AAGTTAATACTTAAATCTCTTAACTTTTTAGTCCACTCAAAGGTAGTAACTCCATCTCTTTTGACTTTCTACTATTTTCTTTTGACTTTCTACTTTCTACTTTCTACTTTCTACTAGTCTCTTTTGACTTTCTACTTTCTACTAGTCTCTTTTGACTTTCTACTTTCTACTTTCTACTTTCTACTTTCTACTTTCTACTATTGTTTTCTACTTTTTCTCAAAATCAATAATCACAGAATTAATACAATAGCGTTTATAGGTTGGCGCTGGTCCGTCATCAAAAATATGGCCTAAATGCGCATCACATCTGCCACACATCACTTCTACCCTTTCCATACCATACGATTTATCTGTTGCATATTTTACACTTGTGGGTGTGATTGGTTCAAAAAAAGAGGGCCAGCCACAACTGCTTTCAAACTTACCATCCGATTTAAAAAGGGCATTGCCACAAGCTTTGCATCGATAGAGGCCTGCATCATAATGATTCCAATATTGCCCAGTGAATGCACGTTCTGTACCTTTATTTCGTGCAATATTATAAACTTCCGGATCCAGGTTTTTTTTCCATTCTTCGTTGTTGATGGTCACTTTTGAAGTATCAGTGGTGGAGTAATACTTATTTTGTTTATCTGACATATTTTTATTGTTTTGTGCAGTGGTGCAATTTGAAAAAAACAGCGCAAAAATAACGCATAATGCGGAGTAAAGCCTATTGGTTTTTAGTGTCTGTGAAATCATAAGGTAAAGGTGGTTATTAAGTTCTAATAAAAGATACAAAGTTGCGTTAAATTCAGACTTTGCCGTATAAATAAAATTGAACCCCTATCAACAATTTGCTGAAATACCATTAAAACCTTTCCCCATGTGTTTGCTTAATAACCATTTTTCGAAGCCATTTACTTTGTTTCATCAACCCTATAAAAAAAGGCGTAAGCCCATGATTGCAAAAGAAATGCTGGATAAGGCGTCCTTTATTGATTCTTTTTTTAAAAGCCTGATTCCACGAAGTTGTATAGTTTGTTTTCAATTGAGTGAAGGATATTCTTTTTGCCAAAAAATCATCTATGTTCAAACTCAATAAATGAGCACTTCGCATGGCATTACTCATTCCATTACCCGTCAGTGGTGCAATGGCCCCGGCACTATCTCCAATATAAAACACATCATCTATGACGGGGTTTTTAATATCGAATGTAATATTGGAAACCGTTAAAGGCTTTTCATACAAAAAGCTAGCATGGGTAAATATTTCATGTAAAAAAGGATTTTTACATAACTCGTTTTTTTCAAGTTCCGGTATTTTGTTTTGGTAGGTTTTAAGCAATGAAGCCCTAACCAGATAACAGAGACAATAACGTTGATGGTCTACTTTTGAAATACCTGCATATCCATCTTTAAAAGTATGCAAGGCTATTTGCTGTATAGGCACTTTGTAATCTATATGATATTTAACTCCTATCCAATTCTCACTTTCTTTTTTTGCTTTATAAAAATTACCAAAAGCATGTCGTCCAAAACCAGCTACTAAAAGTCGGCTATTAAAAATACCTGTTGAGGTATTCACTTCAAATTGATCCGCTTTCTTTTCATATTTTGTACAGGTTGTGCTTTCCAAAAGTGTCACCCCAAGCAGCTTTGCCTGTTCAGCCAGCAATTTATCTAAAGTAAATCTACTGATGCCAAAACCACCTAAAGTCATTTTTTCAGACACTTCGCTACCATCAACACCCGTAATACGTACTTCATGTATCTGAGGAAGGTTTAATTGATCAAGTGGGATACCAAGCCGAATTAAAAAATCCCAACTTTCATTTGATATATATTCACCACAGACCTTATGATAAGGGTATGTTTTTTTTTCTATCAATAAAACAGCATATTTTTTTTGAGCCAATAAAATAGCAAGCGATAAACCTGCAAGTCCACCCCCTATAATCGTACAGTCAAATATTTTATGCTCCATGTTTATAAACAATTAAATGCCTGAAAGCCCATTTCCATTGTACAACATAAGGTAAAAACCCCGCCTTTTTAAATAAAAAATCCCATTCTCTTTTTTTAAATCCTCTTGCCACAGAAAGGGGGGCATCGTTTTTAACTAAATAAGAATTTGAAAACAAAGCAGTTAAAATTTTTATAGAATAATAGGCCATCGAATTTCTATGTAAATCATTGATAAAAAAACCCACACGAGCATTGTTTTTCATCCATTGCAATTGCGTTATTAATTCCTCATCTGTAAAATGATGACAAAAAAGTGAAGAGAATAAAATATCAGGTTTTGTTTGCAAGGTGAGCAATCGATAATCGCCACACAGTACTTTTATTTGAGGATTTTGTTGCTGAGCAAATTGGCAAATACCCTGATTGATGTCAATACCCAAAAGTTCAACGTCAATATTAATTTTCTTACAGTACGCTTCAATCACTTTGAGATTGTCACCACCTCCACAACCAATCTCCATGACAGATAGTTTTGTTCGTTGCCCCAGCAATTGTTTAAATCCTTGCAAGGTAATCCGATGTCCACCCAGCAATGTGTTGATGGTATTTAATTCCTGCATATTCAATTTTACATCATCATAAGGAATATTGGTTTCATCAAGAAATTCCTTGTGCAAACTTCTATGTGTAAGATTTAACATGATTTCAAAAACATAGATTCGATGGTTAAACCGGGTCCAAAGGCAACACTGTAAATATTTTCGTTTGGCCCTGTAATTTGATCTTGCATTTTTTTCAATACATACAAAATGGTGGCAGATGACATATTGCCATAATCATTTAAAATAGCCCGTGAAATGGCTACATCAGCCTGTGAGAGTGTTAGCACTTTTTGTATTTCTGAAACTATTTTTTTCCCACCTGGATGTATCGCCCAATGTTGAATGTCCGATTTTTCAATCCCCATTTGTTGAAGGGAATTGTTAAGCATGGGTTCAATATTTTCAGCAATAATGGATGGCACATAACCACTCAGTGTCATCATAAAGCCACTTGATGAAATATTCCACGACATATCATGATAACCACTAAAGGCTACTTCTGAGTAAAAATTTTCGATAGCATAAATCCCCTTTGTATTACTCACCAAAACAGCTGCTACCCCATCGCCAAACAATAATGACGCGGCCACATTATCCATTGTATAATCATCTTGAAAATGAATTGTACAGAGTTCTATATCAACAATCAATACCTGGGCATTTTGATCTGCAAGGCAAATAGCGTTTGCTTGTTTAAGTGCATGAATAGCTGCATAGCAACCCATAAAATTAATGGAAGACCTATTGATAGTCGGTGACAAGTGAAGTAATTGCATCAATTGTATATCAAGGCCTGGGGCCGAAACCCCGGTGCAACTCACCGTGATTAAATGTGTAATTTTATGAAGATCTGCAGTGTCAGGAATACATCGTTTGATGGCTTTTTCACACAATGCAGGTGCCATTTCAAAGTACTTTTTCATCCGCTTTTCCACCGATACCGCTTGCTCATTTTCTATAAAAGTCCACTTACTTTTTGGCAATGAAAAGTCTTCAATCACTGAATAACGGGTTTCAATTTCACTTCGATCATATAAACGAGTTACTTTATCGATATCTTCCTTGGGCATATGGTACATCTGCAACATAAAGTCGAGAATATCTTTTTGCGAATGACTAAAGGGCGCTTGTGCGGTACCTATGGAGTTGATATAAGCCAATGAAAAAATTTGAGAATGAGCCGCAAATATAAGCTGTTGCTATCAAACCCATTTACAATTAAATTAAAAAAAATTGCATAATCGAAAGTAAATAAAATAAAAGGATCTTTTCGGGTAAATTGTCTAAGTATATAACTTCATTACATTGTATTACTGAACAAATTTCTTACCCCATATCTTATAGAAAGGCTTGCCTATAAAAGGATATTGATTTATACGTGTTTATAAAATAGAAGTAGACAAATAAAGCAAAGATTCATACATAATGCTGATATTATATTCATTCGCATGGTATTGGTATAGTTGGCTTCCTGGGTATTGAGCATCACCTTATAAAACCAATATAGAAAAAAAAGTATGATGGGCATTTGAAAGAAACCATATACAAACAATGCATGCCAATGAGCATCTTTCAAAAACAAATAGCTTATCAGGATGCTTGCCAATAAAAATTGAACCCCGGAAAACAAAAAAGTGTTTCTATAGCCAAGCATCGCACTGATTGTTTTTACACCATCTCGTTTGTCTTGTTCATGCTGATATATTTGCGACAAAGGATACATACTGCCAATAAACAACGATGTAATAAATGCAGGTAATAAAGTATTTGAAAAACTTGCATGCAAGCACAAATCGGGATTAAATGCCGACTGTACAATAAAAAAAAGCAAAGCTCCCTGACAAATAAAAACTGTCAGAAAACCAATGAGGGGATATTGCTTTAACCTAATTTTTCGATTACTATATAATCGTGAAGCTAAGATATAAACTGCGATTAAAATGACAGTTTGCCCATTGATCCAAACCGCTAACAATATTGCCAATACATCAAACACATAGGTCAGCATGAGCAAATTGTTGTGTATAGGTAATGGATTTTTAATCAACCCCACACTCCCCTCATCTCTGTCCTGGGTACTATTATAAGCATTGCTGGCAGGGTAAACAAAAAAATGAAGAATAAAGAAAAGTAGACCGAATGTAAAAGGTTGGGGTGTTGGAATATCAACAAAATAATAAGAAAACAAAAACGCAGGTAACAGTAAAATAGAAAAAGGGAATCGAAGATGTTGCAGAATTGATTTCATATAGGCACTTTAAGATAATAACACACTTCGCATACTCATACTACTCATGTCAAGTGAGTCATTAAAAAATTGCAGATTGTCTTTTGCATGTCGAAGCCCGAGTGTATACATCAAGGGTAAATAATGATCGTTGGTTGGATGTGCTAAGGTGGCTATGCTACCCAGTTTTTGGTATTCAATCAAAGGAGTCGGGTTATTTTCTTCCATGCTTTTTTTGACCAAAGCATCAAACTCTATAGCCCAATCGTAAGGTTGCGCCAGGGCATCCCATTGTATCATGCCTAAATTATGAACTACATTACCACTTGAAATAATCAGCACCCCTTTGTGACGCAATACAGCAAGCTCTTTTGCTAAATTATAATGATATAAGGGCGATTTGCCATAATCAATACTCATTTGAAAAATAGGCACCTCTGCCTGGGGATACATATTTTTCAACACACTCCATGTCCCATGATCAAGCCCCCATTCAAAGTCTTCATGTACTTTTATAGATTGTATAGTTGATGCAGCCATTTTTGCATAATCAGGTGCACCAGGTGCAGGATACTGAACATCAAACAATTCCTTTGGGAAACCACCAAAATCATGTATCGTTTTAGGTTTTTCGGTCATTGCCACCGAAGTACCATTGGTGAGCCAATGGGCCGATATACATAATATTGCTTTGGGGCGTGGTAAATTTTTCCCCATATCTTCCCATGCTTTTTTATACTTATTCTCTGAAATGGCATACATCGGATTGCCATGCCCCACAAACAATAAGGGCATTTTATCTGAAGAAAAGGATGCGTCTAAGCTATTTTCAAATTTACTGATATTCATAGCACAACTACTTAAAGGCAGCAAGGTAAGGTATTTTAAAAATGTTTTTCGCGTCATGATATCATTTTTGACATAAACAAAGAAGAATGAATAGGCGTAAAAGTACCTAAAAATTATTTCAGCTATTATTTTAATGAAATTATTTCCAAAATGCAATCACTTTCAAATGCTTCAGCGTCCCTTCATAGGCTTCATTCCCAGCTAACATCAATGTTACCATCGCAGGCTTCTGGGGTTCTGTAATGCGAACAAAAAATGCATATTCGTTATCCTTGCCTTCCACTGCCAGGGGATGAAATAATCTTATTTTGGTTTCCTTTTCTTTTTCTTGCTTTACCATGCCTTTCAAATAAGAGGCCCATAAACCCTTGGTGGTTTGTAACGTAATTTGCCATTTGATCCACACTTCCTGATGACCTGTTAGCGACTGAGGCAAGGTAGTATGCCAAAGGGTGTCATTTGCCTGAAGTGTCAAAGCAGTGTCGCTTGTATAAAGTATACGAGATTGGTATGTATCTTCATTTCGCATCATGGGGGCCTCATCAAGCAAACTCATATCTAATGCATTCGGTGTTGCATTGAGATAAATCGCTTTATAGTAGGTAAAATTCATATCATCATAATGGATGATTTGCTCATTGTATTGTTTAATTTGAAATAAATTAACTACGCTGAGGTAAATGAAAAGTAGCACAAAAATAATCCGCCCCTTTGTACTTAAAATATACTCCACAAAACATGCCAGTGGGAAGGCAAACAAAGGGTAACTTTGTACCAGTGCCCTGCAAGAATAGCTTCCACCATAACGCCAGATATGCCATGAAATAATAATGTAAATATTGAGCAGGCAAAAAGGAATCACAGCATTTCTATAGGGTGTTTTCTTCATAAAAAAGAAACCAATTATAAAGAGTAATGCTACAGGAGTATAAATAAACCAACCTTTTTCAGCCCCAAAAAGCACCCTAAAATGAGGGTTTAAAAAATCCCATTTACTCCCTACATCATATATCCACGAATCGGTGACGCGTTTCCAGTAAAGCAACTGAGGCAATACAGCCAACCCCATACCTATCATGACAAACAAAAGATGCAAAGGATGATTTCTAAAAAAGCGTATTTTCGCTTGCCTCAATTCCCTGGTTTGTGTATTCCAAAGCAAAGGAATAAAAAGCATCACTGCTTCTGTAGGTCTGCTCGTAGAAGCTAAACCAATAAGGGCACCAATCAATAAGGCCCAATACCATTTAGGCTTTTCATGCCATTGAATCGTTGCATATAAAATCACTACATACAGCGGAAAAATATAACCATGACTTAATCCACTATCAACCGCTACATATTGAATAAAATTAGAAGCAATGGTTAATAAAAATAAAGTAATGGCCGTAGTTTCATCTTTAAAATATTTTAATAAAATAATCCTTAATAAAAATAAAGCCAGTAAACAATAAAACAAACAGCCAAAAGCGATACCATATTGATAAGGCAATGAAAATCCATCAGCTGCATACTTTGAATGCAATGCATAATAATGAGCTAACATAAAAAAAGGCCATTGCAATTGGGAAACCCCTTTTAAGTATTTAAATACATAATGACCATTCGCATGTCGAGTAGCCTGGTATAATGAGCCCCCCGATAAATCATAGGTGCTATCTATCGCTGCAAACCATTTTAGTTCCTTTTCATCATGGTAAATATAGTTAGCGGGCAAATACATATAATATCCAAGGGCATCCCAGGTGCTTACTTTCAATGGCTTATTATCACCTATCTCAGTATACAAAAGCCTCACCCCTATCAAGAGGATAGCTATTGCCAGACAAGAATAAAAAGATATTTTATTTTTTATAAAAAAAGGGTTGATGTTATAACCTTAAAAATCAATCATTCAATAATTCCTCTATCGCTATTGAAACCTTTTCAACGGTAGGCAACATAGCCTGTTCAAGCAACACATTCATCGGCACAGCGGGCAAATCCAAGGCCCCTAAAGTCTTTACGGGTGCATCAAGCTGATAAAAACACTGTTGCGCAATGCGACATGCCAGGGCCTCTGCAAAAGAGTTTCGTAATTGTTCTTCTGTCAGTACCAAACATTTACCATGTCTTTTCACCGTTTCCATAATCAAGACTTCATCTAATGGATAAAGGGTTCGAATATCAATCACTTCAACACATCCTTCAAAGCGGGCTGCCGCATTTTTAGCCCAGTAAACACCCATTCCATAAGTGATAATACAAATACTATTGCCAGCATTGATGGCTTCTTCATGGGCTTGCAATACAGCGATTCCTTTACCCATGGGCAATATATAATCTTCATCGGGTTCTATGGTTTTAGCATCTTCGGTACCCGGTACTTTACTCCAATACAACCCTTTGTGTTCAAGCATCACTACCGGATTTGGGTCATAATATGCCGCTTTCAACAAGCCTTTCAGGTCTGCGGCATTCGACGGATAACATACTTTGATGCCTTTGATATTTGCCAATATAGTTTCGATGCTACCACTATGATAAGGACCTCCTCCACCATATGCGCCAATGGGCACCCTTAACACCATACTGATGGGAAATTTACCACAACTTAAATAACACGATTTTGATATTTCTGTAACGAGTTGATTAATACCAGGATAAATATAATCGGCAAACTGTACTTCCACAAAAGCCTTTAATCCGACTGCACTCAAACCAATGGTGCTCCCAATGATGTAAGCTTCCTGTATGGCTGTGTTAAATACTCGGTCATCACCAAACTTATCAGCCAGGGTGGCTGCTTCTCTAAATACACCCCCTAATCTTTTACCAACATCTTGTCCGTAAAACAAACACTCAGGATGCTTTCGCATAAGTTCTTCTATCGCATGAAGGGCTGCATCAACCATCACCACTTTTTCGCGATTTGCGGGCATTCGTTCGCCAGCTTCTTCTTTGATTGGTGTTTCTGCAAATACAAAATCTGCAACGTTTGCAGGGTTTGGCTCAGGAGCTTGAACGGCCTCTTGAAATTCTCTTTCGATAAATGCTTTTTCTTCTGCTTCAATTTGCGCCAATACACTTTCTTCCACATCAAGATGAAGTAATCGTCGATGCAGTTTCAACACAGGATCGTTTTGGTTATGCTTCTCCATATCAGCTTCTGTACGATACCATTCTTTACGTACACCACTGGTATGATGACCTAATAAAGGCACACGGGCATGTACTAATATGGGTTTTCTATTTTCGCGAACATAATGAAATGCATTTTCAATACATTCAACACTTTTTTCAAAATCGCTGCCATCTACCTGTAATCTTTCGATGCCTTTAAAACCTGCTATATATTCATAGGCATTGTTTGTACGGGCTTCATCACTGCTCACACTGATACCCCACTCATTGTCTTCTACCAAATAGATGATTGGCAATTGTTTGAGCGCTGCAAATTGAAAAGCTTCACTAACCTCTCCTTCGGTAATGCTACCATCTCCAAAACAACAAACCACCACTGGTTTGCTATTAAACAATTCATCGTCTTTTGCATGCAATGATTGTTTTTCAATATATTGAATACCTTGGGCAATACCGGTAGTAGGAATGGCTTGCATACCTGTTGCACTGCTTTGATGAATGATTTTTGGCAGATTTTCTCTTCTGCTATTCGGATGATTATAATATTCTCTACCTCCTGTAAAGGGGTCATCAGCTTTTGCCAATAACTGCAACATCATTTCATAAGGACGCCAACCCATGCCTAACATAAGACTTTCATCGCGATAATAAGGGCTTACCCAATCCTGTTTTTTTAGTTGAAAGGCCATTGCCAGTTGAATGGCTTCGTGCCCTCTTGATGTACTGTGTACATATTTACAGATTTGTCTATTTTCCTCATAAATCGCTGACATGGCGCGAGCCGTCATCATATATCTGTATGCACGTAATAAAACTTGTTTGTCCATCTTTGATTAAAAGTCGGTAAAGGTAAAAAATGTAGGGTAAAATGTATCAATAATAATTAGAATAGCCCATCGCTTATATAAAAATGAAGTAGGAAGCAAAAACAATCTTTATAAATGCACTGTTACCCATCAATTTATAAGTGTTTACTGTTGTTAGAAATATTTTATATATTTATTTGATTCACTATAAGCAGTATTTCTACAAAAATGACATTTTCATGGCATTATTCTTGTAACATTATGATGATTATTTATAAATTTACTCAATAAAAAAAATTTGTATGAAAAAAAATATTATTCTAACAGGCATCGCCAGCATGTTAATGTTAAATGCCTCAGCCCAACTTTATTCCAGTGGAAACAATGTTATCGCAGGTAACAGCGTGGGTATAGGCATTGCTGCCCCATTGGCAAAATTGCATGTATATCAAAATTCCAACTCGGTGGTTGAACATGTAAGAATGCAAAATGCAAGTTCTACAGGTGCAGGTAAGTTTATGATTTATAATGACAATCCCAGCAACTATTTTACTTTTACGAAATATGGCTCAGCTTATGCCGGTGGTTATACAGGTATTTCGGGTTTATTCCCTTATGCAAATTTATTGGCATTTGGCAATAATGGCGGTGGTATATTGTTGAGCAATGCAGGCAATATTGGGCTCAATACCGTTACAGGTGGCGTTTCTACCTTAAAGTTTTTTGTTGATTATGCCACTGGCAAAATTGGGATTGGTGGCAATGCGACACCCAGAGCGCAAGTACATATCAACACATCCTCAACCAATGACACCCTTCGTATTACCAATGCAACTACAGGGCATACAGCTACTGATGGTATCATCATTGCCAATACAGGTACAGCTGCTTCTATCATCAATATGGAAAACAGCAATATGACCCTTGGTACTAACAATACGGTGCGTATGACATTGTTTAACAATGGCACCATTCTCATGGGCAATACCGCCACACCTGCAGGTTATAGACTCTATGTAGAAACTGGCATCCTAACAGAGAAAATAAAAGTGGCTTTAAAAACAAGTGGCAACTGGGCCGATTATGTATTTGCTGATGACTACAAATTACAACCCTTGCATGAGGTAGAACAATATATTCATACACACAAACACTTACCAGGTATTCCGTCAGCTGATGAAGTGGTAGCAGAAGGTTTAGATTTAGCTTCAATGGATGCAAAACTGCTTGAAAAAATTGAAGAGTTGACCTTGCATATGATTCAATTAGAAAAAGAGGTTAACACATTGAAACAAAAAAATGAAGTTTTGACAGAACAACTTAATAATAAATAATCAAAAATCATCTTCAGCTATAGGTGGATGAAGCATGTTGAATATTATTATCATTCATTTGCTTTAACATATCATACCCTAAGAATGATTCTTAAAAAAATTACAAACCTTTATTTATGAAAAAGATTATTTTAATATCATGTTTGTTCCTGATTGCCTTGACTAATTTTGCTCAAGGGCAATATATACAAGGAAAAATTGATCAGATACCTGCAGATGGTTTTGAACTCAAACCTATATTTACACCAAAGAATGTTTCAGATGAACCATACGATTTTCAAAAAGAACTGAGTGAATTTACCCTGGCATTTGTGCCTTCAACAGCTTTAAAATCGCTTGTAGACGAATACGATTATGCCATAGAAGTGCATGTTCCTTACAACGGTAGTTTACTCACTTTGCAATTGATTAAAAGCAATTTCATCAACGAAAAAACGGTATTTACCACCCAGCAATCGACCGTCAAAAGCAACTTTCCATATAAGATGGGAGCTTACTACTACGGTGTAGTGAAAGACATGCCCAATACGGTAGTAGGTATTAGTTTTTTTGAAAACGATATCATTGGAACCATTGCCATGCCTGAAGGCAATATTGTGATTGGCAAAAGCAATATTGAACACAGCCAAAGCGAAGAATATATTATCTATAATGACCGATATTTAAAAATGCCAAACAATACCAGTTGTGGTATGAATGATGCGATGAGCAAATCAAGCATTCCTGTTTACGAAACTAAAAAAACCAGAACGATCACCACCAATTGTGTAAAGTTTTATGTTGAATGTGATTATTATACTTATCAAAGTTTTGGCAATAGTGTAGTCAATACCACCAATTTTGCCACAGGCTTGTTTAATTTAGTGTCCACTTTGTATATCAACGATTCTATTTCTACCGGGGTATCGCAAGTTAATGTGTGGACCACTGTAGATCCCTACGATACAGCCAATGGCACCTATAATGCATTAACCTCTTTCAGTTCGGTGATGTCGGGAGGATTTAATGGCGACTTGGCACAATTGATTACGCGTAAAGGCCTCGGAGGCGGTATCGCATGGTTAGATGTATTGTGCGCAAGTAGTTACTATCGTTGTGCTGTGTCAGCCAGCTTAGGAGGCACACTAACTCCATTACCTACCTACTCATGGAATACCATGGTAGTGACACATGAGTCAGGACATAATATGGCTTCACCACATACCCACGCTTGTGCATGGAATGGCAATAACACTCGTATAGATAACTGTGCGGGAAATTATAATGTGCAATACCAGGAAGGGAATTGCAATTCGTTTCCTCCCAACCCTGTTGGTGGTGGTACCATCATGAGCTATTGTCATTTACAAGGAGTAGGTATTAATTTAAGTTTGGGTTTTGGCCCTCAGCCTGGAGCACTAATCAGAACAGCGGTCAATACAAGTGCCTGTTTGAGTGAATGTATTAATTGCAGTTCAGGTATTACCATTACAGGGACGTATTCTAACCCACTAACGGAATCAAATACCTGGATTAAATCATCAGGACAAACCACTATACTCAATACTGCTCAGGTAACGCTTGATCCAAATCCTTATACAGGATATGCCTTATTTTCGCCTTCAAACAACAATGATTTTTTTGTAGCTAACCCAATAAGTAATAATAGTTATTTTGTATCACAAGCTTATGATGGTTGTTCAGGAGACATCCCACAACTTCCTTATATTGGCAACAAAGATGAAGAAACAACGGGTGGCAGCACTTTATTAGACAATGCATTTACAATTTACCCCAACCCTACTTCAGACAATATTCGCATAAGCAATCACACCATTGAAAACGAATCTATTCAATTAGAAATATACAGTATGGATGGCAAATTATTGGCAAGTGAAAAAAATATTTTATTTAATAACAGCTACCTGGTTTCATTAAATAATATTTCAACCGGATTGTATTTTATCAAAGTCATTCGTCAAACCGGAATTCATACTTTGAAGTTTCAGAAGTATTAATTTATTTTTAATTGTTATATGTAGTTTATTGGTTTTCACGATACTTATTGACTACCCGTATTTAATTTTTCGTACGTCATATATAATCGTTGGTTTTATTTTATATTTGTTTCAAAGACCCCGTTGTCATTGAAATCAATAAAACATGAAATCATTTTTATCCATTGTATTCTTTATTATTATTGCTCATTCAAATGCATTATTTTCTCAGCCATCTGTTGCCCGAAAATGGAATGAAATCACTTTAGAAACCATCAGAGGTGATTTTGCCCGACCACCTGTGCAAGCCCGAAATTTATTTCATTTAGCCATCGCTATGTATGATGCCTGGGCTGTGTATAATACGCAAGCAACTCCCTATTTACTTGGCAAAACCATCAATGGCGTCACGTATCCTTTTACCAGTATTCCTGCAGTAGGTATAGCCGATACACTGGCCTCCCAGGAAATGGCCATTAGTTATGCTGCTTATCGATTACTGACCCATCGTTATACATCTGTACCCGTTCCCGCACCTGCCGTTTTAAAAGCCCGATTTGATTCCTTGATGATTAATTTAGGTTACGACACATCGTACCACAATACGAATTATAGTACTGGCACCCCAGCCGACTTAGGCAATTATATTGCACAACAAATTATTACGATGAGTTATAACGACAGTGCCCATCAAGCTAACAACTATACTTATTATGATTACAGTCCTGTCAATTCACCCTTACCAGTAACCGATACTGGCAATGTAACCATGAATAATGTAAACAGATGGCAACCCTTATTTATTTTAGGCGCTCTTGATCAGGGAGGTAACCCCATTAATCCTACCCAAAAATGTTTGCAACCCGAATGGGGACGCGTAACGCCTTTTGCCATGAATACCGCTTCTGCAATTCATTATTCCAGCGACGGCCCCCAATATCCTCTCTCCCACCCCCCTGGCCTCCCCCCTCTGCACAGTCTCCGTGGCGGGCCCGCAC
>OEIV010001005.1_pt1 | contig 13827 bp, 12 predicted proteins | sample 1539231 | NCBI WGS metagenome assembly OEIV01 (sample SAMN03794762, study PRJEB22550) | activated sludge metagenome | feature: wastewater treatment plant; material: activated sludge; isolation source: Wastewater treatment plant of a petroleum refinery complex | place: Argentina: Buenos Aires ...
CGCGGTGCCGACGCCGCCACCAGCACCGCCAGCGGCATCACAAAGCTCGGCGCGATCCCCGTCGGCCCGATCTTGAGCGCATCGCGCAGCCCGAGCTCCAGCCCGAACAGCACCCACGAAACCAGCGTGAAAAGCAGCCAGTTCATGGGCGCCCCCCGGACTTGGCGTCCTCGATCGCCGCCTCACGCGACAACCGCAGAATCACCTCGCTCACACGCTCCAGCCGGAGCGACGGCCGCACCACGATGTTCGTGCGCAGCGGCATCGCCAGGTTCGGCTCGACCCGCTCGATCGTCCCCACCACCAGGTACTGCGCGTTCTTGGGCCAGCGCTCGGTGTCGCTCAGACGCACCGTCGCGCCGATCTTCACCGATTGCTCCCAGCCGGGTTTCTTGTCCGCTGACTCGCCCACGTCGCCCTTCAGCGAGCCATCGCCCGTCGGGCTCAGGCGGCACAGGGCGCCCGGACGTTCATCATCGAACATCACCACGCCGATCAATCCCCCCGCAGCCTTCGACGTGATCGGCTGCACCACGCACTGGCGATTCGAGACCTCGATCACCTTTCCGAGCAGCTGCAATCCCGCGGCGGCGACCACCGCGTTCTTGTCCACGCCCTCCGACGACCCCGCGCGAACCCGCATCACCGCGCTCGCCAGGTCGCTGGACACGCCGACCACGGGCGCGGCCAACTGCGTCACCGGCAGATCGGGGTTCAGCTTCATGCCGCGCTGCAGCTCGGTGATCAGGTCGCGCAGGCGCGAATTCTCATCGCGCTGCTGGAGGAACAGCGTCTGGAACCGATCGCGCTCCTCCGTCAGCTGCCTCTGCACCTCGGGCGCGACGCCCGGCCCGCCCGAACTGGAAAGCCAGCGCGACACGCCCGACAGTGGATGCGAGATGGGGGTCAGCACCGTCTCGAACAGCCCGCCGATCCAGCGCACCCAGCCCGAGTACCGCGCGGGCACGAGCGCGAGAACCAGCATCACGCACACGACCAGCGCGAGCGTCCGTCCGGCGCCGGAATCATGGGACTGCGGGCGGGCCATCGGTTTCCTGTGCCCTCTGTCGCGCAAAGCGACCGGGCGGTCAGACCTCCAGATCGTTCTCGAGCGTGTCCTTCCACTCCTCGATGTGCTCGAGATAGATGCACGTGCCGCGCGCAACGCACGTCAGGGGATCATCCGCGAGCTTGGTCGGCAGGCCGGTCGCCTTCTGCACCACGTTCGGCAACCCACGCAGGAGCGAACCGCCGCCGGCCATCACGATGCCGTTCTCGACCAGGTCCGCCGCCAGTTCGGGCTCGGCGCGCTCCAGCGTCCGCGTCACCGCCTCGATGATCGCGGTCACCGGCTCCTGCAGGGCCTCGCGGATCTCCTCGCTGGTGATGGGCGCCTTGCGCGGGAGACCGCTGATCATGTCGCGCCCGCGCACCTCCATCGAGAGTTCCTTCTCCATGGGCGCCGCCGACCCGATCTCGATCTTGATCCGCTCGGCGGTCTGCTCGCCGATCATCATGTTGTACGTGCGCTTCATGTGGTTCATGATCGCTTCGTCCATGTCGTCGCCGGCGACGCGCACGCTCTCGCACACCGCGATGTCGGCCAGCGACATGATCGCCACCTCGGTCGTCCCGCCGCCGATGTCGACGATCATCGACGCCGTCGCCTCCGCGAAGGGAAGGCCCGCGCCGATCGCCGCCGCCACCGGCTCCTCGACCAGATAGGTCCGGCGCGCCCCGGCGCGTTCGGCGGAATCGAACACCGCCCGCTTTTCGACCGCGGTGATGCCCGACGGGATCGAGATCACCACGCGCGGCCCGAAGATCTTGCTCCGCCCGTTCACCTTGCGGATGAAATAGCTCAGCATCGCCTCGGTGATCTCAAAGTCCGAGATCACGCCGTCCTTCAGCGGACGCACGGCGGTGATCGATCCCGGCGTCTTGCCCAGCATTTCCTTGGCGACCCAGCCCACCGCCTCGCCGTTCTTCAGGACCTGGTTCGTGCCCTTGCGCACCGCCACCACGCTGGGTTCGTTCAGGACGATGCCCTGCCCGCGGACCGACACGAGCGTGTTGCACGTGCCCAGGTCGATCCCCATGTCCACGCTGAAGAGCCCAACGAGACGATCCAGTAGCACGGGCGTCACGACTCCTTGCTCGGCCGGGAGCTGCCGTTCGAACCGGCCCACCGCCCGCGCGGCCATACGCGAGCGCCACACAATATCGCCCCCGGAGCGTTCCCGCCATAAAAGCGCGGGCCCGCCCGACCCCCAGCGGGCCCAAAAACGCCGGACCCCCGGCGATCCGGGGGTCCGGTGAGGTTCCTCTGTGGTCCGGCGTCGATTAGTCGACGCGGGGCGTGGCCGGCGCACTCGCCTCGGGCGAGTCGGGGCGGATCTCGATCACCTGGGGCTGGGCCGGACGCAGCTCGAAGGTCTGCGGCTTGGCGGCGACGCCCTTGGCGTCGATCTCGATCTTGGCGCGGTCCTCGTAGTTGACGCCCGTGCGCGCCCGCGACAGCATCTGCAGCGTCGCCTCCTGCTTGGTCCTGATCTCCGCGAAGCGCGACTGGAGCTGCTCCAGGCTGGCGGCGCGGTAGCGGCTGTGCTGCTCGATCGTCTCCTCGCGGTCCTTCATGACCTCGATGAGGCGCTCGTTGCGGCCGATCGCGTCGATCTGGCGGTCCAGGTCCCAGATCTGCGTCTGGAAGCTGGCGTGCTCGGTTTCGAGCTGCGTGAGCAGCTCGCCCAGGCGGCCTTCCTGCTGGCCGATGTAGCCAAGGTCGCGCTCGATGTCGCCGGCCCGCGAGGCGTAGGCACCGCGGACCTGCTGCATGCGCTGGGCCTTGGCGTAGGCCTCGTCCATGCTGAGCGATTCGTGGCCGAAGACCACGCGCACCACCGGGACGCTGGGGCTGGTCGACACGCCGATCACCTGCGTCGCGTGCGCCTCGGCCTTGGCGAGCAGGGGCTGGAGCTGCGACAGGTCGGCGTCGGCGAGGGCCACCACGCGCCGGCTCACCTCAAGGTCGCGCTCCAGCTGCGACTTCTGCTCGCGGAGTTCGGCCAGATCGCCGCGGACCTCGCCGATGCGCTCCGGGTACTCCTTCTCAAGCGAACGGAGCTGGGCCCGCAGCGCGACCGGGTCCTTGATGTTCGCGTCGATGGTGGTGTTGATCTTCTCACGCGTCTGGTGCAGGATCGCACCCACGCGGTCCGGGCCCGCGATCAGCACCGCGGCCCCTCCCGCCAACGCCGTGATCACCCCGTACCGAACGATGCTCTTGCCCATGCACATGATCGCGTCTCCATACAACGCCCGACGCTCGATCCAGGGTCCCCGCGACATCCACCGATCCGCGGCCCGGAGCGACCCGCCCGGCTTGGCGTATCCGACCCCATTGGTCGGAAGCGGACGCGGCCGATTTCACTTCCGCACAAAATCCGCGATGTTCTGGGATTGTTCGTGCTGACACGCAAACAATTGAAACACGGACGCTCGTCTCCCGAACAACTGGCGAGCCTTCGCTGGTATCACTCCCGAGGGTCACGCGCGCATGCTCACGTCACTGACAACGAACTTCATCGCCAAGCTCAAACGCCGGGACGAAACCGCCTGGTTCGAGCTGTGGGAAACCTTTGGACCCGTGGTGCGCGCGCAGCTCGCCAAGTGGGGACGGGGGCGGATCGGCAGCGAGACCGTCCGCGATCTCTCGCAGGAAACCATGACCGCGCTCTCGGAATCGATCGACCGGTACGACCCCGCGCGCGGCGCCCGCTTTTCCACCTGGCTCCTGGCCATCGCCAAGCACGTGCTCGGCGACGAGATGGACCGGCGCAACGCGCAGAAACGCGGCGGGACCAAGCGCCCCGCCGAGCTCGACGAAACCTGGATGGCGGCCAGCGCGGGCACCGGCGTCGACGACGCCTACGAGGCCGCGGTCTTCCGCGCCAAGGTCGAGGCCGCCATCCGCATGGTGGAAAAAGAGTGCGATTTCATGGACTTTTCGATCTATCGGATGCGTGTGCTGGACGGCACGCCCGGCAAGGAAGTCGCGGCCGCCCTGGGGACCAGCGAGCCCACGGTCTCGCGCCGGCTCACCAAGGTGCGCGACAGGCTCCGCGACCGGCTCGCGGAGGTCATCAGCACGTATTCCTTTACGGAAGAGGAACGCGCTGAGGCGGCGCGAAACGGACTGGTCCTCAAACCCAAAGACGCACCCGTCGGGGCGGATGAAGCGCTCTTCGACGAGGCGATCGCCGAGATCTACCACCAGCAGATGGAGCTGCGCCGCCTCGACCAGGCCACACGCCTCGACCGATAGTCCGAAAGGAACGCGCCATGGCCATCGGCCCAGTTCTCCTCATCATCCTCGGCGTGATCGTCGCGATCCCGCTCGGCGTGTTCCTCATCATCTATCTCTTCGTACCCGCCATGAAGGGCATCGCCTTCCTCTTCAAGCACCTCTGGCGCTTCGTCAGCGGCATGGTCTATGACCTCCTCCGCTTCATCGGCGCCGTCGTCACCAGCATCGTCCTGGTCCCCCTCACCATCGTCAACGTGCTGGTCGGCCGCTGGTCGGCCTCCGCCCACTACGGCAAGGCCATCGGCGGCGAGGTCCGCAACGCCTTCCTTTGCCTCTACCGCGTCGCGATCGGGCATCCCTTCCGCTTCCTGGGCCTGGGCGCGATCACCGAGGGGATCGAGAAGCGCCTGCCGCAAGTCGTCGCCTATGCCCCCACCGCCGACCTGCCGAGCAAGCGAACGGGTCAGTTCGACGGCTACAAGATCGTGGGCTCGCTGGCGTCCGGCGGCTCGGGCGGCAAGCTGTACATCGCCGAGCCCGACGCCATCAAGCAGGCGGTCTTCGCGCGCGCCGGGCGCCCCGACGTCCGCCAGGTCGTCATCAAGTCGTTCAGCCTCCGCGACGGCTCGTCGCTCCCTCAGATCATCCGCGAGAGCCAGTCGCTCGAGGCCGCCAAGCGCCTCGCGCTCGTGCTGGACCATGAGCTGACCAAGGACCGCTTTTTCTACGTCATGGAGTATGTCCCCGGACAGTCCCTCGCCGCGCTCACGACGCAGATGCACGCGGCCTCGGGCGATTCGCACGGCCTGGACACGCCGGCACTGCGCGCGGCGCTCGGCTATACCAGCGATCTTCTGCGCACGCTCGACACGTATCACAAGGGCGGGCTGTGGCACAAGGACGTCAAGCCCGACAACATCATCGTCGACGGCGTGCGGGCCCACCTGGTCGACTTCGGGCTGGTTACGCCGCTGGCCTCCGCGATGACCCTCACGACGCACGGCACCGAGTACTTCCGCGACCCCGAGCTGGTTCGGCTGGCGCTGAAGGGGGTGCGCGTCCACGAGGTCGACGGCACGCGCTTCGACATCTTCGCCGCCGGCGCGGTTCTCTACTCGATGATTGAAAACTCGTTCCCCGCGCACGGCGTGCTGTCGCAGATCTCGCGGCGCTGCCCGGAGGCGCTGCGCTGGATCGTGCGGCGCGCGATGACCGACTATGACAAGCGCTACCGCTCCGCGGGCGAGATGCTCGCGGACGTCGATGTGATCCGGCGGGCCGCCGATCCCTTCGCGGTGCGCCCGATCGATCTTCCGAGCATGCGTGCCGGGCTCGAGGAAATCGAAGCCCCCGCGCCGGACGCGGCGCAGGTCGCGTTTGCGCGGGCGGCGTCGCCCGTGCCGCCGCCGATCCCCGGCGCTGGCGTGGCCGCGGCCGCGATCGGCGCGGGAATGGGCGCTGGCGTCGCCGCCGGCAAGCCCAAGTTCAAGATCGTGAACTGGTGGAGCGGGCGCTACGAAACGGACGCGGTTCCCGGCGTGCAGCCCACCCCTGTTGGACCTGCGCAGCAGCAAATCAACGACGCGGTGCGTGAGGTCGACCAGGCCGTGCGAGAAGCCGGCAGCGTGTTCCGCCATGCCGCCGCTCCCTACCTGGGCGGCATGGCGACGCCCGCCGCGCGGCGCGACGCGCGCCCGGCGCGGGTGTCGCGCAGCGCCGATGAACAGCTCAAGAGCGCGCGGGCCCGGGTGCAGGCCCGACGCGACGCCGCCCAGGCCCGCGTCTCGCGCCGCCGGCGCGAGAAGGGCGACTACTCCAACAAGCCCAACGCGGGCGTGATCGTCGCCACCCTCGCATTCCTCGGCGTGTGCGGCGGCTTGTTCACGCTCGTCCTCCGCGAAGCACGCATGGAGTCCGCAACGCCGTCACCCGAGCCGATCATTTCATACAATGGCGTGCGCATCGCGCCCATGCTCGTGACCGCGGGCGAGCAGCCCGGCATCACCGTCGAGGCGGGCGCCGATGGTTCGCGGGTCTTTGAGATCGGCGCGCCCACTCCCATCCCGCCCGTCGCGCCGATCGCGCCCGATCAGAAGATCTCGGGTCGCGCGCTCGTCATCGTCAATCTGAACAAGCCGCTTTCCAAGGAGTTCACCGACTCGATCGCCTCGATCACCGCGCGCCTGGCCGCGATCGGCCTCGACGTGCAGGGCGATTATCCCGGCAACAGCGCGACGCCCGAGCAGCTGTCATCGCAGCTCGACCTGACCGCGCGGGCCCTGGCGGCCGCCGGCTCCCTCGGCGCGCCGATCGAAGAGGTCCACACCAAGCTGCAGGGCTGGCTGAGCGGCGTGCGCGAGACCGACATCGTCGTGTGGATCGCCAAGAGCGACCCCGACGCCGCCGAAGCGCCGCGCTCGCTCGCGGATGTCTCGCTCACGCTCATCGCCGACCCATCCGACGCTCGACTCAGCGCCGCCTCCAAGGCCCTCGGCCTGGAGGAATAATCAGCACGCTCGTACGCGGGTGGTTCGCTCTCCGGCTCTCTTCTCGAACACCGAACCACGAACGCCGCGAGCCGCCCTCGCGTTCCTCGACTCCTTCGCGCTCAACGACTCTTCTTCGCGCACGCCGCGTGCCGCGGGCAGCCCACCAGGTGATCGTTCACCATCCCCGTCGCCTGCATCAGCGCATAGCAGATCGTCGAGCCCACGAACCGGAACCCGAGCTTCTTGAGAGCCTTGCTCATCGCATCCGACTCCGGCGTGCTCGCCGGGACATCGCTCATCGCGCGCCTCCGGTTCACGATCGGCGCTCCGCCGACGAAGCTCCAGAGCAGCGTGTCCAGCCCGCCGTGCTTCTCACGCACCCGCAGCGTAACCCTCGCGTTGCTGATCGTGCTCTCGATCTTCAGCCGGTTCCGCACGATCCCGGGATCGTTCATCAGGCGCTCAACCCGGCGCTTGTCAAATCGCGCAACCGCTTCGGCATCAAACCCCGCGAACACCTCGCGGTAGCGCTCGCGCTTGTTCAGAATCGTCGACCACGACAGCCCCGCCTGCGCGCCCTCCAGGATCAGGAACTCGAACAGCACGCGCTCGTCGTGCACCGGCACGCCCCACTCGCGGTCGTGATACTCGATCTCAAGCTCGCTCCGGGCCCATGGGCATCGCATGAGCAACAATACGCGTACGCTGAACCGAGTCACATGCGCGAATCCGAGCTTCTCTCCCACATCGCCAACATCGCGGCCCACCAGCCGCGTCAATATCCCTTCGTCGCGCTCGGACCGGGCGATGACTGCGCCCTCGTCCGCGCCCCCTCGGGCGACCCGCTCCTGCTCACCGTCGACAACGTGGTCGAGGGCCGACACTTCACCCCCGAAACCACCGTCGATCTCATCGCCCGCAAGGCGATCGCCCGCTCCATCAGCGACATCGCGGCCATGGGCGCCCGCCCGCTCTGCGCCCTCGCCGCCGCCGTACTCCCGACCGACTACCCCCATGCACGCGAGCTCGCCAGCGCCATCCACCGCTGGGGCGAGTTCTTCCACTGCCCCGTCGTGGGCGGCGATGTATCGAGCGCCGACGGTCCCCTCGTGATCTCGGTGACCGTCGTTGGCACAAGCCCGGAGACCTCGAAAGACTCCGGCTCATGGCGCCCGCTCACTCGCTCCGGCGCACGCGCGGGAGACGAACTCTGGCTCACCGGCCCGCTCGGCGCGTCGCTCGTCTCGGGCCGCCACCTCCGGTTCACACCGCGAATCAACGAGGGCCTCGTCGCCGCGCACTCGCCGCTCGTTCACGCGATGATGGACCTCTCCGACGGCCTGGGACGCGACGCCGCTCGCATGGCCGAGGCCTCCGGCGTGCGCATCGTCCTCGACTCCTCGCGCCTCCCGCGCACCAGCGAGTGCCGCTCGTGGCTCGGTGCGTGCCGCGACGGCGAGGACTACGAACTGCTCATCGCCGCGTCCCCCGAACTGCGCACCAGGCACGCCGGCGTGATCCCCGCCGCCGCGGGGCTGACGCCCGTGCCTCTGATAGGTCCGATCGGCCTTGTGTCCGCCATCGACGATCGCCACCCGGCGGAGTGCACCATCTTCACGCCCGACGGCCCGCAGGACGCGGCGTCGATGGGGTGGGAGCATTGAAGCCCAAGCGAGAGCTCACGCCGCCAACACACGCCAGCGACTGCGCGGCTGTCGGAGAAGAGAGCCTCGGGGGATGGACTCGCGGGGCTGGGGGAGATCGTCGCGTTGAAATCCGGGCTACTTCTGGGCCTTCAGAGACTCGATCAGGATCTTCTGCTCCTCGGTCGACAGGTTCTTTGACGACTTGCTCAGCATCGTCGCGAAGTGCGCGATCTCCACGTCCGCGGCGGGAAAGCCCGTGTTGCCCTTGGGCCCGTTGCTGTCGACGACCACCGACCCGTCCGCGTTCAGGATCGCGATCCAGGGGATGCCGCCGCCCTCGGGCGTGCCGGCCTTGGGGTTGAATTTCTTGAGGAAGTCGTCGCCGCCCGTCATGCGATCGGTATCGATCTTGAGGTCGACGTAGTCCTTGGCGAGCAGGGCCGCCACCTCGGGCCTGGCCATCCACGCCTCGAGCTTGTGGCACCAGCCGCACCACGGCGCGCCGAAGTGGAGGAAGACACGCTTGTTCTCGGCCCGAGCCAACGAGAGCGCGTGGTCCAGCGCGTTCCCCGCCGCCACCGGTTCGGCCCGGTGCTTCTTCAGGAACTCGAGCACGGCCTTGGTGTCGTGCTCGCTCTTGCCCGGCTCCTTGGATTCCAGCGCGCCCGTCTCCTGGTTGACGACCACGTTGCCCTTGGCGTCGAGCAGCGTCAGGTAGGGCACGCCGCTCTTGAGGTCCGCGCGATACTTCTCCGCCAGCTCGAGGTTCTTGTTGAAACGGCCGATGTCGACGTTCACGACGACATACTCGTACATCAACTCACGCGCGATCGCCTTGTCGTTCTTGAACACCGCGTGCAGCTTGATGCACCACGGGCACCAGTTCCCGCCCCACTGGATCAGCACGCGCTGATTCTCCTTGGCGGCCTTGGCCAGGGCGGCGTCGACCTGCTTGCCCGCGTCCGCCGACTCGTCGTAGACCTTTTCGGCGGGCGGGGCCTTGGTTTCCGGCTTGGTCGCGGGTTGGGGTGCTGGTTGTGCCGCGGGCTTGTTGTCGGGCTGTGAGGCCGGGGGAGCGTTCTGAGCCAGGGCCGGCGCGGACAGTGCGGCGAGCAGGGGCAGCAGGGTGACGCGGAGTTTCATGATCGTTCCTTTCGCGGCGAGTTGGCCGCCGTTTCGTGCGTGGTTGCTTGCGGGCAATGCCGTTGCCCGACCGTTCAGTTCCGTTTCGGGATGTAGTCGCGATCGTCCCATCGATCGAGCGTCGAGATCACGTCGAACTTGATGAAGGACGCGTGTCCGTCGAGGAACACGCCATTGGCCCCGTCGCCATGGCGGCGCGGCGCGATGCGGCGCCGGCTGGTGGAGTTGCCGCCGTCGCCGTTGACGCCGATGCCCTCGATGTGCGACTTCATCCAGGTGTCGTAGTACATGGCGATCTCGGATTCATCGTTGCTCGCCGCGTACCACTGCTTGGATTGCGTGGCGTCCGGGTCGTCGGCAAAGCACGCGAGCCACAGCGTGTCGTGCGGGAAGTTCAAGCGCGACAGGCGCGAGGGCGGGCGGCCGCGCCCATCCTCCACGACACCCGGCGCGTTGAACACGATCCCGTTGTCGACGTAGTGGATGTTGTGCCCGTCGCGGGGGCGCGCGGGGTCCTGATAGTACTTCGCGGTCGCGTAGCGGTCCTTCAGCCCGGCGTCGGGCTGATCGACGCTGGCGTTGGGATCGACGAACGGCCTGATCGCAAAGGCCCAGCCGGGATTCCGCGGCTGGCGGGCCGACTCGCTCGAGCCCGACTCGCGCGGGATGTATTCCTTGTACGCGCCCGCGTACATCTGCACTCCCAGCCCGATCTGGCGATGGTTGGACAGGCACGCCGCCATCCGCCCCGAGGCCCGCGCCTTGCCCAACGCGGGGAGCAGAATCCCGATCAGGAGCGCGATGATGGCGATCACGACCAGGAGTTCGATGAGCGTGAAGGCGGGACGCGGGATGCAGTGACGATCACCCATCACGACCTCCAGCCTACCACGCCGGCGAGGCCGCGGTCCATGCCGCTTCACCGCAAACAAGGAGAAATCCCGCCGCCACAAGGCCCGGCGCCCTATTCCTGCCCGGTCCGCCCGCCGCCACCCGTCTACGGCTGATAGTCCTTGTCGTCCCAGCGATCCAGCGTCATCAGTTCCTCGGCCTTGACGAACGAGCCGTGCCCGTCGAGGAACACGGCGTTGGCCCCTTGTCCGTGGCGTCGCGGCGCGATGCGCAGCTGGGCGGGCGTGCCGTTGATCTGGATCGCCGCCCACACGTCGTACCACTGTGCGATGCTCATGTCCGTCGCGTTCTCGCGGTAGTAGTTCTTTCCGTCGGCGTCGTTTGGGTCGTCGGCGTAGCAGTTGAGGTACAGCGTCGTGACGGGGAACACGGCGCGAGCGAGCGGCATGGGGCCCTTGCGATCGGTGTCGATTTTCCCCGGCGCGTTGAACTTGAACCCGTTGTTGACGAAGTGGATGTTGTGCAGGTCCTTGGGACGCCCCGGATCGCGGTAATACGCCGCACCGCGGAACTGGTCGTTCGGATCCTCCGCCGAGGACACGTTGCCGTCGATGAAGGGGCGGAGCGCGACGGCCCAGGGCAGCCGCTCCCGCGCCCGGCTGTCCCATCCTTCGCGCGGGATCCAGTCCTTGTACTGGTTCGCGTACATGACCAGCCCGGTGCCGATCTGACGCTGATTCGACAGGCACACCGCGGCCCGCCCCGCCTGGCGCGCCTTGCCCAGCGTGGGCAGAAGGATCGCGATCAGCAGCGCGATCACCGCGATGACGACCAGCAGCTCGATCAACGTAAAACCGCGCCGGACGCGACCCATGCGGCACTCCAACCCCGGCGAGCGCCGGGCGACAACGCCAGCATACCCGATGGCGCGCGGCACACCAACACCGGCACGGGCGGGGAACGCCTGAAACTTGCAATGAAGATACAAACGTCCGCTGGCGCCGAGCCGAACCGGGCCACGCGCCGAACCGGGCCACGCGCCGCGCCGGGCCACGCGCCGCGCCGGGCTACGCCTTGTAGCGCACGACGCCCTTGCCCTTCACGACTTCGCCGATAATCGTCGCGTCCTCGCCGAACTTCTTGAGTTGGTCGCGGACCGACTCGGCGAAGGTCTTCTTCACGATCACGCAGTAGCCGATGCCGAGGTTGAAGACGCGCTCCATCCCCCCGTCGCTGATCCCGCCGTGCTTCCGCAGGAACCTGAAGACGGGTGGGATGTCCCACGTCGAGCGGTCGATGACCGCGTCGCAGTTCCGCGGGAGGGCGCGCACGAGGTTCTCGCGCAGGCCGCTCCCCGTGATGTGGGCCATGCCGGTCACGACGTTCTTCACCTTGTAACTGCGCTGCAGCTTCACGATGTTGGCGGCGTAGATCCGCGTGGGCGTGAGCAGCACCTGCCCGAGCGTCCTGGCGGGCTCGGCCTTCTTCCCGCGTCGACCTTTGGGGCGGACATTCAGCTCCGGCACGACTTCGGACAGGTCGAGTTCGGCGTGCTCGATCACCTTGCGGACGAGCGAATAGCCATTGGAGTGGATGCCGCTGGAGGCCAGCCCGATCACGACGTCGCCGGGCGTGACGCGCTCAGGGTTCATGGCGCGCTTGAGCTCGACGACACCGACGCAGAATCCCGCGAGGTCGAAATCGCCCGGGGCGTAGAGGTCGGGCATCTCGGCCGTTTCGCCGCCGAGGAGCGCGCACCCGGACTGTTTGCACCCCTCGACCACGCCGCGGACCAGGTCGGTCAGCATCGACTTCTCGACCTTCGGCACCGCGATGTAGTCAAGGAAGAAGAGCGGCTCGGCCCCCTGCACGATGAGGTCGTTGACATTCATCGCGACCAGGTCAATGCCGACCGTGTCGTACACGCCGAGCATCTGCGCGAGCTTGACCTTGGTCCCCACGCCGTCGGCGCACGCGACCAGCACCGGCTCCTTGTAGTTGCGCGCAAAGAGCTTCTGGTTGTAGTCAAGGCGGAAAAGCCCCGCGAACCCGCCGGGGTTGTCGATGACGCGCGGCCCGAAGGTGCGGCGCATCAGCGCGGGCAGGGAGTCGGTGAACGAGTCCTTCTCGTGCAGGCTGACGCCCGCGGAGGCGTACGACAGGCCGGCGGCGGCCCCGTTGGCATTTCGGGTGCTCATGCGCGAGAGAATAGGTCGGAACGAGCAGCGGTGGGGGATGGCGGCAGACCGTCCGAATGAAGCTGGCCAAACGCCGAAACTCGATCACCCTGTCGCGTCATTGCCCGAGCTCAGCCAACGCCTGATCGAGTGCTCGGCCCCCACCCCACAGAAGAGTGCGACCGCCGAGAGCGCGAGTACCGCACGAAGATTGACAAATGCGTACGGCAGGTGCGTGGCGTAGTACATCTGAACACCCATTTGGATCAGCACAACCAAACGCAGTACCAGGGCCCTCCGATGCCGAGCGGCTTGAGTTGCGAGCAGCCTTGCCATGACAGGAAGAAAGAGAATGAGCACGAGCGGCACCCATGCCCGGCCGCTCAGTTCGAGAATGCTCCGAACCATGTTCTGGTTGCTCTCCGCGACAACACAGAAAAACAGCACATCGGTCGCGATAAGCGCCAGGCCCGCGTTGCACAAGGACGCCGCGTGTGCGAACGCGTATGCGGTCCGCTGGCGGCGTGCGTCAGGCTCGCGGTGGTTCACGGCCATAAGCGTCCCATACGGGGATCAATACCACTCATCATGAGGACTACTTCCCCTCCGATACCTTCTTCCGCCACTCCGCCGCCTTGGCGTCGTAGCCGTTGCCCGGCTCGGCCTTGTCCCACGCCTCGTACAACTGCGCCAGCGACTTGGACATCTCGCCCGCGATCGGATGGTCCGGCGGCAGGGCGCGCCCGATGATGTCGCGCGCCTCCAACTGCGGCTTCTCCGCCTCCGCGAAACGCTCCAACCCCGTCAGACATGTGCCGTACCACCCCAGCGCAAACGCCGTCCCCGGCGAATCCGGCGTCAGCACCTTCTTCGAGAGCGCGACGGCCTTTTCGAGATAGGGCAGGGCCTCGTCGAACCGCTTCTGCTTCAGCAGGAACGCGCCGAAGTTTGCCTGAGTCGTGATGCTGTCTGGATGCTCCTCGCCCAGGGTCCGGATCGAAACCTCCAGGTCGCGCCGGCGCAGCGCCTCGGATTCCTTGATGCGACCGAGCTCGAAATACACCACCGCGAGGTTGTTCACCGAGGTCATGGTCTCGTGATGCTCGGGGCCCAGCACGCGCTCGCGGGCCGCCAGCGCTTGCTCGCTCAGCACGCGCGACGCCTCCAGCAGCTTCTGCCGCTCCTCGGGCGGGGGATTGCCGTGCCTGGCGCGC
>OEIV010001007.1_pt1 | contig 13788 bp, 9 predicted proteins | sample 1539231 | NCBI WGS metagenome assembly OEIV01 (sample SAMN03794762, study PRJEB22550) | activated sludge metagenome | feature: wastewater treatment plant; material: activated sludge; isolation source: Wastewater treatment plant of a petroleum refinery complex | place: Argentina: Buenos Aires ...
GCGGCGCGCCGCAGTCGGGCGAGCGCAGTTCGAAGGCGAGTTGCAGCTGCATGGTTTCCTCGCGGAGCGCATCGGCGTGTGTCGGGGTTGGCGAACGATATCAGACCATGTCGGCCGGCCGCACCCAGCGGTCGAAGTCCTCCGCGCTGACCAGCCCCAGCGCCAGCGCCGCCGCGCGCAGCGACAGCCCGTGCTCGTGCGCGTGGCGCGCGATGCGCGCCGCCGCCTCGTAGCCGATGTGGGGGTTCAGCGCGGTCGCCAGCATCAGCGATGCGTCGACGTATGTCGCGAGGCGCGCGGGATCGGCCTCGATGCCGTCCACGCAGCGCAGCGCGAAGCTCTCGCAGGCATCGGCGAGCAACTCGACCGACTCGAGCACGTTGTGGATGATCAGCGGCTTGTAGACGTTCAGCTCGAGCACGCCCTGGCTGCCGGCAATGGCTACCGCCGCGTCGTTGCCGAGCACCTGCACCGCGACCATCGTGAGCGCCTCGGCCTGCGTCGGGTTCACCTTGCCGGGCATGATCGAGCTGCCCGGCTCGTTGGCCGGCAGGCGCAGCTCGGCCAGGCCGCAGCGCGGCCCGCTCGCGAGCAGGCGGATGTCGTTGGCGATCTTCAGCAGCGCCGTGGCCAGCAGTCGCAGCGCGGCGCTGAACTTCAGCATCGGCTCGTGCGCGGCGATCGCCATGAACAGGTTGTCCGCCGGGCGAAACGGCACGCCGCCGAGCTGCGCCAGCCGCGCGCACACGCGCGCCGGCCAGCCGGGCGGCGCATTGAGCCCGGTGCCCACCGCCGTCGCGCCCAGCGCGAGCGCGAGCAGCGACTCGCGCGCCTCGGCGATCGTCGCGATGCAGAACCCGAGCTGCGCGGCGTAGGCGCCGAACTCCTGGCCGAGCGTCACCGGCGCGGCATCCATCAGGTGCGTGCGCCCGGTCTTCAGCAGGTCCGCGAACGCCCCGGCGCGCCCGGCGAGCGCGCGCCGCAGCGTGTGCAGCGCCGGCAGCAGGCGCTCGTCGCAGCGCTGCACCGCGGCGACGTGCATCACCGCGGGAAAGACATCGTTGGAGGACTGCGCGCGGTTCACGTGATCGTTGGGATGCAGCGCGGGGCCCTCGCTGCCGCCGAGCTGGTTCGCGCGGTTGGCGATCACCTCGTTCAGGTTCATGTTGGTCTGCGTGCCGCTGCCGGTCTGCCACACACTGAGCGGAAACTCGGCGTCCAGGCGCCCCGCGATGATCTCGTCGCAGGCCGCGGCAATCAGCGCCGCGCGCGCGGCGTCGAGGTCGCCGAGCTCCGCGTTCGCCAGCGCGCAGGCCTTCTTCACCAGCGCGAAGGCGGCGATGAAATGCGGCGCGAAGCGTTGCGTGCCGATCGGGAAATTGCGCCGCGAGCGCTCCGTCTGCGCGCCCCAGAGCGCGTCGGCGGGAACCTCGATCCCACCCAGGCTGTCGTGCTCCACGCGGTAACGGTCGTTCATGGATTCGCTCCTCCCGGCATCGATCAACCGCCGCGCGGAGTACCGGCGGCGCGGGCCATTTCCAGGAATTGCGCCGCGTCCACCGGGCGGCCGAGGAAATGGCCCTGCACGAAGTCGCAGCCGCGGGCGCTCAGGTAATCGTACTGCTCCCGGGTCTCGACGCCTTCGGCCACGACGCGCAGATCCAGCCGCTTCGCCATCACGAGGATGGTCTCGATCAGCGCCTCCTCGGCACGACCCAGGCCGATCGCGCGCGTGAACGAGCGGTCGATCTTTATGATCCCCACCGGGAAGCGCGTCAGGTGTATCAGCGAGGCGTTGCCGGTGCCGAAATCGTCGATCGAGATGCCGATGCCGCTGGCTGCCAGCTCGTTCAGCGCCTTGTGCGCCTCGGCGGCATCGTCGAACAGCAGCCGCTCGGTGATTTCCACCGTGAGCCTGAGCTCGCGTGCGGCCGCCTTGACCGTGTCCATCCAGCGCTGGATCTGCTGGTTCTGCGCCGCGAAGATGCGCGGCGAGACGTTGGCCGACAGGCCGATGCCGGTGCCGAGCTGCTCGTTGATCGCACGCACCGCGTCGATCGCGGTCTGCATCACGACGAAATCCACGCGGTTGATCAGACCCGACTCTTCTGCGACCGGCACGAATTCGCCGGGTGACACCCAGGCGCCGTCCTCGCGCTGCCAACGCGCCAGCGCTTCGCAGCTGACGATCCGGCCGGTCTGCACGCTGACGATCGGCTGCAGGTGCGCCACGATGCGCCCGTCGTCCAGCGCAGCAACCAGCTCGTTGTAGAGGCGGTGGCGGCGCTCGGATTTCTCCTGCATCTCGCGGGTGTAGAAATACCAGCCGTTGCGCCCGGAGCGCTTCACCGCGTACATGGCCTGGTCGGCCTTGATCATGAGCGAGTCGGCGCTGCTCGCGTCGTCCGGGTAGATCGCCACGCCGACGCTCGCGCCGCAGAACACCTCGCGCTCGCCGATGCGAAACGCCCGCCCCAATGCCTCGACGATGGCCTCGGCCACGCGCGAGATCGATTCCTCGGCCACGATGTCGTAGAGGATGGCGGTGAACTCGTCACCGCTCAGGCGCGCCACGGTGTCGGACGTGCGCACGCAGCCGCAGATCCGGCGCCCGACATCGATCAGCAGCTGGTCGCCCGCGTCGTGCCCGAGGTTGTCGTTCACCGACTTGAACTCGTCGAGATCGATGAACAGCAGCGCGTGGCGCGCACCGGTGCGGCCCGAGCGCGCGATCGCCGACTCGAGCTGCTGGCGGAACAGCGGGCGGTTCGGCAGGCCGGTGAGCGGATCGAAATTGGCCTGGCGCTGCAGTGCCAGGGCGTACTCGCGCTCCCTGGCGCGCGCCCGCGCGGTGGCACGCAACGCCAGCAGCAGCAGCGCGAGCAGCACGAGCGCGCAGAGGCGGATCACCCGGACGCCGTAGACGGTGCGCGGGTCCGTTCCGGGCACGGCCCCGATCTGCCACGAGCCGCCGCCGATCAGCACCGGCGTGGTGACGATATCCCGGGCATCGAACACGCCGGCATCGCCATAGAACACCTCGCCGCGCTCGCCCTTGCCGTCCTTGCCGCGGATCGCGATCCGCAACCCCTCGGGCAGTGGCGCCCCGAGACCGCCCTGCTGCAGCACCTTGTGCACGTCGATCGGCGCCGACACCAGCCCCCAGAGCACGCGCGGCTGTCCCGGCGTTTCGATGTAGACCGGCGCGCGCCCGATGAATGCCGTGCCGCCCTGCACCAGCTCCACGGGCCCCGCCACCACCAGATCGCCGCTGCGCATCACGCGCTCGGCAACCTCGCGCTGCGCCGGATCGGCCCGGTAATCGAGTCCGAGCACCGCCTCGTTGCCCTCGCGCGGATAGACGTAGCGCACGACCAGGTCCGGCGCGGCGGCCAGGTTGCGCAGCGACGGCTCGCGCACGAGGACGTTGCGCGCATAGGCGTCGAACTCCTCCTGGCCGAGGTCGGGGTTGGCCGCGACGAATGCCGCCAGCCCGTTGGTCAGCGCGAGGTTCTTCGCGATCACGCTCTCGAGGCGGCTGCGCAGCGAGCCGAGGCGCTCGAGCAGTTCCAGTCGCTGCTCGTTCGCGCGCTGCTCACGGAATCGCCACTCGAACAGCCCCGCGGCGCCGAGGGCGAGCAGCACCAGCGCGGCGGCGGCAACGCGCGGGCGGCGATCCCACCAGTACAGGGTCGCCACGATGAGACCGATCACGCAAACGGCGACCACGACCAGCCACGTCACGCGCGCCGGCGCCACGGTTTCTTGCGCAAGCCCCTGCAGGGACGGCAGCAACAGCAGCAAGGCCGCGCACAGCTGGCGACACACGGTCAGGGCGGCTCTGGGCATGGGGGTCGGCGCATGGGTCGATGGGTCGGAACACGCATAGTAGCCGGCCGCGCCGATACCAGACAGCGCAATGGCGCACATCGGCGCAACGCAGGACCGCTGCGGGTGCAGGTCCGCATTCATGCGGACGAAGAATTCGGTGAGCCAATGTCCGCATGAATGCGGACCTACACGGATTCCCCAAATGCTTTAAGGTACGGGACAATTGCCGCGACCCGCATTCATCAGCCACAGGACCCCACGGGCTTGCAACACGGACGACCGGACCAGACCGCGCTGGGGCAGATGCTCGGGAGCGCGCTGCACGCCCTGGGCTCCCCGCCTTTCGTCCCGGCGCTGGCCGCGCTGCTGGGGGCGCTGGTGCCCGCGGACGACGTCATGATGGTGCTCTACCGCAGAGGGCAGGCACCCGAACTGCTGCACGACCTGAGCACGGGCCGCGAGAGCGCGACCAACCTGGCTCTGTACCTCAAGGGCGCCTACCTGCTGGACCCGTTCTATCGCGCCTTCGCCGACGGTGTCGCGCCGGGCTGCTATCGCCTGCATCAGCTGGCGCCCACGGCCTTCCGCGGCTCCGAGTACTTCCGCCTGCACTACGCGCGTACCGGCTTTCGCGACGAAATCGGCTTCCTGCTCACCCCTGCACCGGCCTGCTGCGTGCACCTGTCGCTGGCGCGGCGCACCGCGCGCGCCCGCTTCAGCGCGGCCGAGCACCGCCGCCTGCTCGATTTCGAGCCGGTGCTGCGCGAGCTGGTCGCGCGGCACTGGGCGCCGGCGCCTGTCGCGGTCCCGCCGCCGCTCACCACGCAGCTCGATTCGGCGCTGAGGCTCTTCGGCCGCGACTTCCTCACGGAACGCGAGGCCGAGGTGCTGCAATTGCTGCTGCGCGGGCATTCGACCAAGTCGATCGCCGAACGCCTCGGCATATCGCCCGAAACGGTGAAGCTGCACCGCAAGCACAGTTATGCCAAGCTCGACGTGTCCTCGCAGGCCGAGCTCTTCCACCTGTTCATCGACGCGCTCGGCAGCCGCGGCAGCTACCGCGGTGGGGATCCGCTGACCGGATACCTGACGCGCGCCGGCGCGGCGTAGATCCGCACTCGTGGGTCCGGGCTCGTGGGTCCGAATTCATTCGGACGGCCCGCGTCCGGCTGAAGCCGGACCCACGCTTGCGCCAATCTCCGGATGGAGCCGGACCCACGGCTACCCAGGAGGACCGTTGCTCGTGAGAGTGCTGCCCCGCATCGCTGCATTGCTGATGCTCGCCCTGCTAGCGCCGCTCGTCCCGGCGCAGGAAGCGTCCCGGGCACTGGAGCGGATCTTCGGCGACTACGAACAGGACTACCTGAGGCTCAACCCGCACGAGGCGACACTTCGCGGCGAGCGCCGCTACAACGCCGTGCTGGCCGACGGGATCAGCGCCGAGTTCCTCGCCGCGGAGCGTGCCCTGGCGCAGCGCTACCTCGGTGCGCTCGATGCGATCGACATCGCCGCGCTGAACGCCACGCAGCGCAGCAGCGCCGCGACACTGCGCTTCAACCTCGAGCTGGCGCGCGAGCGGCACGCAACGGGCTTCGCCGCGAAACAGGCCCTGATGCCACTCAACCAGTTCAAGGGCCTGCATCTCGAGCTCGCGCAGCTGGGTTCGGGCAGCGGCGTGCAACCCTTCGCGACAGCCGCCGACCACGAGGCCTGGCTCGCGCGCGCCGCGCAATGGCCGCACTGGGTCGACATCGCGATCGCGAACATGCGTCGCGGCATCGCCGAGGGCGTGGTGCTGCCGCGCGTAATCGCCGAACGCGTGCTGCCGCAGCTCGAGGCGCACATCGTCGATGACCCGCGCGAGAGCGTGTTCTGGGGCCCGGTGACGAGGCTCGCGCCGGGGACCGGGCGCGACGCGCTGGAGCCGGGGTACCGCGCGCTCATCACCAAGGCCATAGTGCCCGGCTACCGCAAGCTGCACGGATTCATCCGCGACGAATACCTGCCCGCGGCGCGTGACAGCGTCGGGCGCTCCGCACTGCCCGACGGCGCCAACTGGTACGCGCTCGACATCCGCGCCAACACCACGCTGGCGCTGGATGCCGACACCATCCACCGCACCGGACTGGCGCAGGTGGCACTGCTGCACCAGGAGTTCGGCAAGATGCGCGAGCGCATGGGCTTCGAGGGCACCCTGCGGGAGTTCTTCGAGCACCTGCGCACCAGCAAGACCTACCTCCACCCCTCGGCCGAGGCCGCGCTCGAGGCCTACCGCGCCGTGAAGATCGACGTGGCAAGGCAACTGCCGACACTGTTCGGCCGCATCCCGAAAGCCGATTACGAGGTACGTCCGGTCGAGGCCTTTCGCGCCGCCAGCGCCGCCGGCGGCAGCTACCAGCGCCCGGACGCCGCGGGCACGCGCCCGGGCGTGTTCTACCTGAACACCCACGACCTGACGCGCATCCCGACCTACGAGACCATGACACTGTCGCTGCACGAGGCCGCGCCCGGACACCACTTCCAGGTCGCGATCGCCACGGAGTCGGAGCAGTTGCCCGATTTCCAGCGCTTTGGCTACATCACGGCCTTCGGCGAGGGCTGGGCGCTCTACGCCGAAACGCTGGGCCACGACCTGGGCGTTTTCGACGATCCGCTGCAGTACGTGGGATTCCTGCACAGCCGGCTGTTCCGCGCCAACCGGCTGGTGGTCGATACCGGCCTCCACGCAAAGAGCTGGACCCGCGCGCAGGCCATCGCATATTTCCTCGACAACTCGCCGATGTCTGAGGCCGACGCGACGGCCGAGGTGGATCGCTACATGGCATGGCCCGGGCAGGCGCTCGCCTACATGACGGGCGCCCTCGAGATCGAGCGCCTGCGCGAGCGGGCCGGGCGCGAACTCGGCGAGCGCTTCGACCTGCGCGAGTTCCACGACGAGGTACTCGGCGACGGCATCATCCCGCTGCCGGTGCTGCAAACGAAAATCGACCGCTGGATCGAAGCCCGTCGCGTGGCCGACGGCAACTGAGGCGTCCCGCTTACAGGGACGCCAGCCTGAGCAGCATTTCGGCGACTTTTTCCGGCTCCGTGATCATCAGGTCGTGGCCGGTGTCGATCTCCCAGGCATGCTCCGCGTCGAGCTGCCGATGGCTCGCCTCGGCGTTGCTGCGCGCGAGCGATTCGGTGCAATTGATGTTGGTGCGCGGCAGGCGCCTGACTGCCGCCTCGTCCTGGAGGATCAACATCTGGGTGAAGCACTTCCAGGGGTGCGGGGTGAACCTCTCCGCGGCCCAGACAACGTCTGCCGGATCGGATATTCCGAAAAATTCCGGCTGGATACTGTCGGGCCAGAGCACCAGCTCGACGCCGTTGACCACACGGATCGTGTGTCGCGCGAAGGCCATCTGCTCCGGCGCGACGTCGCACAGGGAATCGCCATTGCGCGGGTGCGCCGCATCGAGATAGACGAGGCGGCGGATCCGCTCGCGCGCACGATCCGCCACGCCGGTGATGACCATGCCCCCGTAACTGTGTCCGGCGAGAATGACGTCGTTCAGGTTCTCGTACACGAGAGTCTGCACGACATCATTGACATGCATATCGAGATCGACCGCAGGGCTGACGAGGTGGGCGCGCTCGCCCAGGCCCGTCAGTGTCGGCGCATAGACCACGTGACCAGCCGCCTGCACGAGCCGCGCCACCTTCTGATAGCACCAGCCGCCGTGTCCCCCGCCGTGGACCAATACGAATGTTGCCATTGTCGTCTCTCTCGAAGCGTCGGATGACTTCGCCGCACCTGCGAGCGGGCGGCGCACATTCAATCAATGCCAGTGTTTCAAGTATAAGTTGATTGTGCCAGACTGGCCGCGGGATCGATGTGACTTGAATGATTTATATCAATCAAGATGGGATCCAGTCATATGAGCCTGATGAACATACACAAGGGCTGGACTGCTTCCGGTGTCGCAGCCGCCCGGACGGTGCATCGATTGTATGATTCACCCGTGATATTCGACGACGATGCGGCCATTCACCTCCTGAGCCCCGCCGAACGCTATCTCTGCCAGTCGAAGCTCGTTTTCAGATTGCTGCTGCAGCGCTCCATCCGCGAGTTCAGGCCGTATATCTTTCATTCCTTCAGCTGCCAGCGATACGCCGAGGAGCAACTCCTGCGCGCAATCGGCCAGCACAAGTCGCAGTACGTGATTCTCGGGGCCGGCTTCGACTCGTTCGCCCTGCGTCGCCAGGACCTGGAATCGCGCGTGCGGATTTTCGAGGTCGACCACCCGCAGAGCCAGCAATTCAAGCAAAAGCGCATCGCCAGGTCGCCCTACCCGGTACCCGGGAACCTCGTGTTCGTGCCGGTGGATTTCGAACAGGAGACCGTGCTCGACGGACTGGAGCGCAGCAGTTTCGATTTCAGCCAGCCCGCTTTCTGTTCCTGGATGGGTACCGTCATGTACCTGACGCAGGAGGCTGTGCTCGCAACGCTCGAGGCGATGGCATCGCTGGCGCCGGGTAGCGAGCTGGTTTTCAACTATGCCTCGCCCCACGGCTCGCTCAGTAATGCCGACAGGGAAATGGTGAAGGATCTCGAGACCACCCTTCGCCATGGCAGCGCCCCCATGAACGCCAAATTTTTACCGGCGGAGCTGGCGGAGAAGGCGTCCGGACTGGGCTTCGATATCAGGGCGCAGCTGGACTCCGGGGATCTCGACGAACGATATCTCGCCGGCTGGGAGGGCCTGCGGACAATTCCCTTCGGCCACCTGCTCCATCTGCAGGTCAGGGGCTGAAACCGCGCTGGCGTCGCTACATCAGCACATTCACGATCGCGTTGCCGATTCCGATCAGCGCGGCGCCCGAGATCAACCCGGCGCAGATCGGTTCGCAGCCATCGACCCAGAGCGCGTGATGGCGGGTGCCGGGTGCGGGCTTCTTGCGGCCCATCCACCAGAACAACATGGCACCCAGCCACATCGCGAAGCAGGATTCGGGCGGCAGCACCACGCCCAGGCCCACCGCGACCGCGGAGATCGGGAAACGGCCGTTGGTGCGCATGCGCAGCACCTCGAACACGACGGCGGCCGCGGCGGCCACGGCCATCGCGACCAGCGCACTGACGGGCAGGCCCGAAACGCCCTTGGCAATGATGTCGGCGACACCTTTCCACTGCAGCGCGGCCGGCATCGCGAACTGATCCGACACGATGGTCGATACCGAGCGCTGTCCGCTCGCATCCGGCGGCAGGAACAGCAGGAAGAACAGCGGCGTGGCCGTGAGCGCACCGGCAAAGATGCCGATCACGTGCCCGATCGCCTGCTGGCGCGGCTTGGCCCCGAGCATGTAGCCGGGCTTGATGTCCGACAGCAGGTTCGCCGCATTCGAGGCGATTTCGGCCGTCATGCCCGCGGGTATGAGGTTGCTGGCCGGGTTGGCGCGATCGATCGCGCCCATCGTGAACTGCGTGATCTTCGACAGCGCGCCGGTGGGTGTCCACGAGGTCAGCGCCATCGAGTTGGTGCAGATGACGGTGAGCACGAAGATCAGCGGCAATGACACGAAAGCCAGCAGCCAGGGCACGCCGAAGAAGGCGTGCGTGACCCAGGCGCCCAGCACGCTGAACACCGGCACCCCGACGAATGACATCCACAGCGGCAGCTCGATGTGTCCCAGCACGTCGGGCCCGCGGGACTGCGTGGAACCGCGGCGCAGCGACTTCAGCGCGCCGGTGAACAGCTCCGGCTTGCCGAGCAGCCCGACCAGCGAGCCGACCACCATCATCGTGACCGCCCACCACAGCGCCCACTGGTTGACGATCTCGCCGCGCGAGATCGGGATCAGCACGCCCGCGGGGGAGGTGTACGCGCGGATCTCGCCGCGCTGGATCATGATCGGCGCCAGCACCGCGTAATTGAGCAGGGCACCGAGCAGGCAGCTCGTGGCGACGCGTATGCCCATCAGCCCGCCCACGCCCAGCATCGCGGCATCGAGCGTGAAACGCAGGCCGAGCTGGCGCACGTCGGTGCCGAGGATGCGCGGGATCCACCAGTTGAGCTTGTCGGCGTAGAGGTAGTAGTAGCTGTCGAGTCGCTCGATGAAGTGCCAGGGTTCCTGCATGCCGGCCCAGCGGTCCATGCGCAGCAGCTTGAACTGCACGAGCTTCATCCAGCCGTCGCTGGAGACGAACTGGTAGAACGCGGCAAGCCCGCCGCTCAGCGCGAGCAAGCGTGCCTTGAACATGCCCTCGTCGGCGTGCCCGGTATAGAGCGAGTCCAGCACCACGCCGCAGGCGCGGCCTTCCGGAAACGGCAGCTGGTCCTCGTTGATGAAGCGGCGCTTCATCGGAAAGGCCACCAGTACGCCGAGTATGGAGATCACCACGGTCCACACCACCATCTGCCACCAGGGCACGATGCGGCCGGTCACCAGCATGTAGGCGGCGAGGCTCGATATCAGGGGCGTGATCATGTAGCCGGCGGCGGTCGCGATCGATTGCGTGCAGTTGTTCTCGAGGATCGTCATGTCGCGCACCAGGCCCACGCCGGCCAGGGTGCGAAAGATCGCGAAGGCGAGGATCACCGAGGTGAGTCCCACGCCGATCGAGATGCCGGTCTTGCCGCCGATGTAGAGCGCGGTGGCGGCGAGCACGCCGCCGAGCAGGAAGCCGGTGAGTCCCGAGCGCAGCGTGAGCTGCGCCATGTCACCGCGGTAGACGTTGTCGAGCCACCACCGGTCCTTTTGCGCGCGCGTCCAACTGCGGGTCTGTTCGTCGGTCAGTTGCAGCAGCGGCATGGACAGGTCTCAGCTGGTCGCGGGCATGGCCCGCTCCTACAGGTCGAGGTAGGCATCGTATTCCATGGGGGAGACGTGGCCGAGGAATTCCTCGAGCTCCTGCCACTTCGACATCAGGAACACGCGGCGCAGTTCCTCGCCGAGATACTCGCCGACGAAGCCGGATTTTTCGAACACGCGCAGCGCCTCGGGCCAGAACCGCGGCAGCCCCGCCGGGTGCTGGCTGTAGGCGTCACCTGCCACCGGTGCCGGCGCGGCTAGCCGCTGCTCGATGCCCATCAGCGCGCCGGCCAGCATGCCGGCCACCGCGAGGTAGGGATTCGCGTCGGCGCCGCACACGCGGTGCTCCAGGCGTATCGCGCTGCGCGAACCGCCCGGAATCCTCACCGCGGCGCTGCGGTTCTCGTAACCCCAGGTCGGCGCGTGCGGGGCATGCGAACCGAGACGGAAGCGGCGGTAGGAGTTGAAGTTCGGCGCGAACAGCGCCATCGCCTCGGACATCGTGGCCAGACAACCGGCCACGGCGTGGCGCATCAGCTCGCTGCCCTGGTCGGTACCGTTGTCGAAGACGTTGCGCCCGCTCGCGTCGACCAGGCTGAAATGGATGTGCATGCCGTTGCCGGCCAGGGCGCCGAAGGGCTTGGCCATGAACGAGGCGAGCCGGCCCTGCCCGCGCGCCACCCCCTTGATCGCGCGCTTGAGCAGCAGCGCGTGGTCGCAGGCGCGCAGCGCGTCGTCCTGGTGAAAGAGGTTGATCTCGAACTGCGAGGGCGCGGCTTCCGCGATCAGCGTGTCGACCGGGAGCGCCTGCGTGAGCGCCGCCTCGCGCACGCCGTGCATGAGCTCGCTCATTTCCTGCATCGCCTCGATGCCGTAGGTCTGGCCACCGACCGGTTCGCGCCCGCCGCTCGTGGTCTGCGTGTGGCGCGGCGTGCCGTCGGCGTTGCGTTCGCGGTCGAACAGGTAGAACTCGAGCTCGACAGCGACCACCGGGCGCAGGCCCAGCGCCGCGTAACGCGCCAGCACGCCGGAGAGCACGGTGCGCGGGTCGCCGGCGTAGGCCGCCGCGTGCACGGTGCCCATCGACACCAGCACCTGTCCCGTGGGGCGTGCCAGCCACGGCACGCGCGCCAGCGTCGCGGGCTCCGGCAGGCACACGCCGTCGGCATCGCCGTCCTCGAACACCGTGGCGCCGATGTCACGGCCCCAGATATCGAAGGCAACCGTCGAGACCGGCAGCTTGAAGCCACCGCTGAAGACCTTCGCGAGGTTCTCGCGGCCTACCCACTTGCCGCGCAACTGCCCGTTGATATCCGGCAGCAACACCTCGAAGACATCGATGTCCGGATTCTGCTGCAGGAAGGTGTCGAGTGCATGCATGGCGGCAACCGTGATCAAGGTGCGGATCGTGAACGTTCAGGAGCCGGCCGCCCGGCCGCCTCAGGCACTTTTAGCATCCTTGCCGCGATATTGCGACCACACCGCCGCACCGAAGGCCCCGAACAGGGCCAGCGACAGTTCGTGCTCGCGCAACTGCCACTCCGGATGCCATTGCACCCCGAACGCGAGAGCACGCGAGCCCTCCACGCTGAGCGCCTCGATCAGCCCGTCGGGCGCGCGCGCCTCGACGCGCAGCCCCGGCGCGAGCCGGTCGACGCCTTGGGCGTGCAGCGAATTGACGCGATGACGCGACCCGATGCCCAGTCCCGCCAGCACACCGCCCTCCTCGATGATCACCTCGTGCGCCGGCGCGTACTGCAGCTCGCGGCTCGCGTGCTTGTCCTCGCGGTGATCCATCATGCCGGGCACTTCCTGCACCCGCTGGTGGAGCGTGCCGCCGAGGGCGACATTCAGTTCCTGCATGCCGCGGCAGACGCAGAACAGCGGGATCCCGCGTTCGAGCGCGAGCCGGATCAGCGGCAGCGTGGTCGCGTCGCGTTGCGGGTCGTGGGAGGTTCCCGGCGCGCTCGGCTCACCGCCATAGCGCGCGGGCTCCACGTTCGACGGGCTGCCGGTGAGGAAAATGCCGTCGAGGCTGTCGAGCAGCCCGGCCATGTCCAGCAGCGACCCGATCGGTTCGAGGTCGCGCCCGCGGCCAAGACCCGGAATCAGCAACGGCAGGGCGCGCGCGCCATGCGCCACGGCGTTGATGTACTTTTCACCCACGCCGTGAAAGGGATGCAGGCCCTTGTCGAAGATGTCACAGGGAATGCCGACCACCGGGATGCCGGGTGCGCGCATGCGTATCCTCTTGCCGCTGCGCTACCCTTTGGGGGTAGCGTCGTTGTCACTCGAATTTGGCATATTGTCCCATTCTAGACCCTGCATGGTCGCCGTCCCCATACCACCAGCGGGGTAAGTCCGCGCAACGGACCGACACGAGGACACACGATGACGCGCGCAAACCGATCCAAGCAGCACTGGCAGGCGCTCGACCGCGCCCATCACCTGCACCCCTTCACGGACTTCCACGAGCTGGGCGCGCAGGGCACGCGCGTGATCACGCGTGCCGAGCACATCCACATCTACGACATCGAAGGCCGCGAGTATCTCGACGCCATGTCGGGACTGTGGTGCTGCAACCTCGGCTACAGCCGCCGCGAGATCGTCGACGCGATAACACAGCAGCTGCAGGAGCTGCCCTTCTACAACAACTTCTTCCAGTGCGCGCACCCGCCCTCGATCGAGCTGGCGCAGGTGCTGGCCGAGGTCGCGCCGGCGCACATGAAGCACGTGTTCTTCACGAACTCGGGCAGCGAGGGCAACGACACCGTGGTGCGCATGGTGCGCCGCTACTGGGACCTGGAGGAACAGCCGCAGAAGCGCTGGATCATCAGCCGCGTCAACGCCTACCACGGCAGCACGATCGCCGGCGCGAGCCTCGGCGGCATGGGCTTCGTGCACAAGCAGTTCGAGCCGCTGCCCTACGTGACGCACATCCAGCAGCCGTACTGGTACGGCGAGGGCGCGGGCCTGTCGCCGGAGGAATTCGGTGTGCAGGCCGCGCGCGCGCTCGAGGCGAGGATCGAGGAGCTCGGCCCCGACAACGTGGCCGCGTTCATTGCCGAACCGGTGCAGGGCGCCGGCGGCGTGATCATTGCCCCCGAAACCTACTGGCCCGAAGTGCGCCGCGTGCTGGCGAAATACGACATCCTGCTGGTG
>OEIV010001008.1_pt1 | contig 13780 bp, 12 predicted proteins | sample 1539231 | NCBI WGS metagenome assembly OEIV01 (sample SAMN03794762, study PRJEB22550) | activated sludge metagenome | feature: wastewater treatment plant; material: activated sludge; isolation source: Wastewater treatment plant of a petroleum refinery complex | place: Argentina: Buenos Aires ...
TAAATAATAGCCATTGGCTACCAAATTTGTACCTGCAGGGATAGTTGCTGTCCAATCACCCTCCGAAACTATCCAGCCGCTCAAATCTACATTGTCGATACCTGCGTTATAAAGTTCAATCCATTCACCACTATTGGCATTTGCGCCATTGGGGGTACCTGCACAAACACCCACTTGCGGTCGGGGGGCTATTTCATTGATAAATACTTTGCTCGTAGCAATTGTTGTGGGTGGGGTTATACCCACATTTGTGGTTGTAGTTCCTAACGAAATACCTTGTGTATACGGGTCAAAAGCAGGGTTATAATCATACATCAACTCAACCACTCCGGTATTACAAACACCTGTGATATTTACCGTAAAATTCATTGATGAACCTGCACATACAGTTGCATTGTCAGCTGGTAAAAAAGTTGGCATGCCCGGGCCAGAAGTGATATACTGCGCACATGCAGGATTACCCAAACAAGATCCCGGAACTGCAACCACCACTGCAGGTGGATTTGCGCAGGTTAAATTGGCAGATGTAACCAACACTTGATAATTAGGTAACAAAGGATCTGCATCATCATCAATGATACCGCCAAATGAGTTGCCATTTTGAGGCCCGGCAATGGTATTAAAAGGTCCTCCGTTTACGGTTTGTTTTTGTAAAGTGTATTGAAGATTAGTACCCGTAGCACCACTCACCGTTATACTTCCCGGAATTGAACATGAAGCCACCGGACTACCTCCTTGCGGATCTTCGCGCAAGATTGTTATTTTTCGATACACATAACACTCTTTATCCCCTGATATAATATCATTGGGCACTAAGGTATTGTTGCTTCCGGGACAAATGGCACAGTTTGTATTGGCATCACCCCATACAAATTCATAATTTGAGGTGCCAACAGGTGGATTGATGGTTGTTGTTAATGTAGTAATGCCTGTTGCATTATTAAAATTGGCAGTGGTAAAATTGATTGGATTGGCATTGCCAATTTTGACATAAGAACCCAAATTGCCATTTGGCTGTAAAGCAGTTAAAGCTACATTGGTGAATTGATTGATTTGATACTCAAAGGTTAAGGGTGTATTGCCACAAACACTCAAGCTTGTAACTGCGGTGATTACGGGGTTTCCATTGAGGGTAGCCGAGTATGGGGTTGCATTGTTATCAAGCCCCGGGGTAGGATAATCAGCACTACCCAATGTTGTAGCCACACCGCAAGGGTCTGTGCAACCCACACAGGCTAAATTGCCTGCCTGCGACCAAGTAACATTTGCACCATTATTGCCATCAGGCAAACGAGCATAAGAAGAATTGCAACCCTTCAAATCATTGCAAAGGGTGCGACCATTGTATACAATATCTGTAGCATCGGGTATGGTGATATTGGGCAAAGGTGCACAATTATTGATTGCATTAAAATTAACTGTCAAGGCATTGGTACCATACGCATCGCCATTTGAAAATTTCATAGCGTCAACGATGGCGCCTGCATCATTAAAAAGCACCAGTCGATCACCCGATAAACTGCCATTGTTTAAACTACCGGTACCCGTCAAACAATCACAACCACCATTTGCACCAATGTCAGTATTGAGCAATACAGTGCCGGCGTAGTTTCCGCTACCTAACCCATATCCATTAGGGTTGAAAGTAAATTGCGAATTCAATAATTTGTAATCACAGGTTGGGCACATCATTTTTGAAACGTTTCCAATAAGTAGATAGCCATTGGCATCTATGGAAAGTCCCTGTGGAATTGAAAGTTGGAATGAACCACCATTGCTTAATCGCCAGCAACTCAGATCCTGGGCTGTGGCACCTATATTTTTTAATTCAATCCAATCGGCGGTGCCTTCAAAATTGCCTGCATCGGATGATACTTCGTTGATAATAATTTGTGCTTGCAGGAAGTAGGATGCAAGCAGCAAGATGATTGTTGTTAATGTCTTTTTCATTTCACTTTATTTTTAGTTTTTGCAAATTTGCAGTTTAAAAATACAAAAGAAAATAATAAGTTGTTACATTAACATTAAGGTTATTTTGACATATCTTTTTTATATATATGAATGGATTCTAAAAGAAGTCCATTGGATTTATACAGGTCATTAAAAGTAAATAAATATTAAATTTTCTGTGCCCTTTTTATTTTCAAATAATACCTACGATCCATGATAGATAGTACAATGGTAAAAAGCTGAAATTGAATGTGTGTAGGTATTATACCCATTTTTTACCATCAATTGCATAAAGGAATGCACACATAAAAAAAGCCACCTGCTAAGGCAGATGGCTTATGTATACATTTAAAAAAAATTACTCTCCAACTACTTCAAAATCAATATCTACAATGTTGGCATTGCCGAAATCAATTTGCGCTTTGTAAGTGCCTAGTTCTTTTACTTCGTCTACAATAGAAATACGTTTTCTATCGATTTCATATCCTTTTTGTTCTCTGATTGCACGTGCAATTTGGATAGGTGTTACAGAACCGAATATTTTACCTGAAGTACCTGTTTTGGCACCCACTGTGATAGGGGTTGCTTTTAATACTTCTGTTACTTTTGCGATTTCTCCAAGTAATACAGCTTCTTTTTTAGCTTTTACTTTGCCTTTTTCAGCAGCCATTTTCAAATTTGAAGGAGATGCTTCAATTGCATATTTTTGTGGGATTAGATAATTTCGAGCATAACCCGGGCGGACATTGACTACCTCTTGTGCAGCTCCCAAATTGTCCATATCTTTTATTAATATTATTTGCATGATTTATTTTACTTTAAAAGGTCAGTTACAAAAGGTAAGATAGCCATTTGACGTGCTTTTTTCACAGCCTGTGCTACTTTACGTTGAAATTTCATTGAATTGCCAGTGATACGACGTGGTAATAATTTACCTTGTTCGTTTAAAAACTTTTTCAAAAATTCAGGGTCTTTGTAATCAATGTATTTGATTCCCATTTTTTTGAATCTGCAATATTTTTTTTGTCTTACTTCTACTCTGTTGGTAGTTAAGTATTTGATATCTGATTTTGCCATGTTTTATGCCTCCTCTTTTTCAGTTACAGAATGTTGTTTAGGTGCAGCACCGCCATTGCGTTTTCTATTGTTATAGGCTACTGCGTGTTTGTCTAATGACGTAATCATTTGACGCATGATTGACTCATCACGACTCATTTGTACCAAAAATTTGGCGTTTAATGTAGGTGGTGCTACATATTCCATGATGTAATAAAGTCCAGTGGTTTTTTTATCGATTGGATAAGCAAAAGATTTTAATCCCCATGCATCTTCTCCGATGATTTCACCTTCGTTGTCAGTGATAAATTTTTTGAGATTTTTGGTCGCTACTTTATACTCTTCATTTGATAATACAGGAGTAAAAATGACCATCAGTTCGTAACTGTTCATATTTATAGTATTTGTTTAAAAAAATTATTCGCCCATCATCAGCAACTATATATTGGATATTCGGCTTGTGGTCGAATAGCTGATATTTTGGGATTGCAAAAGTATATCTTTTTTCTGTATAAAAAAATAAATTTCTAAAAAAACCCCTGCGACTAGGCAGGGGCTCTTTATACTTTTTGCTTAAAAATACGAAAACTTATTTTTTAGTTTCAGTTGTTGTAGTTGCTTTTGCGTCAGTAGTAGTTGCTTCTGGAGCTTTAGCGTCTGCTGCTGGAGCTGGAGTAGTTTCAGTAGTAGTAGTTGTTTTTGTTGTGTCAACAGTTGCAGTTGGAGCTGGAGTTTCAGCTGGAGCTGGAGTTGTTGTTTCAGTTGTTGTTGTTGTTGTTTCAGTTGCTGGAGTTTCTTCAGAACATGAAGCAAAAAAGCCTAAAGCTAAAGCGAAGATTGAAATTTTTACTAAATTTTTCATTTTTATAATTTTTAATTGTTTGACTATTAATCTCTGTTTGTAAAAAAGGTAACCCTTTATTTTTATATTTTTATTTTTAATATATATATTATGCTGTTTTATAAGGCGTTAAATTAAAATATTTTTTTAGAAAAATTAAAAAAAAAGGGATACCCTCTACTTATTCTCTATTCAAGATGATCATTCTTTCTATGCAATATCATGCTTAAGTCCAAAAAAACCGAATGCATCACAAGGCGACGACTCATTTGGTAAAATATTCTTATAATGCTATGAAAAAATAAGAATTATCAAAAGAAATGAAATATTTATCGGACTTTTGGGTTACTAAAGTAACGAATAGGTATTAATGAGTAACAATTTACAATACGAATTGAATGACAATGTATTATTGAGTTCTTTGGCAATAGGTGATTCGAAAGCTATCAATTATATTTACAAATCAACCTACCCAACGGTAGAAAAGATGGTATTTAAAATGAATGGCTCCACAGATGATGCCTATGATGTGTTTCAAGATGCAGTGACCATACTGTATGAAAAAGCAAAAACAAATGACTTACAGTTGAGTTGCAAAGTATCTACTTATTTGATATCTATAGCGAAACATCTTTGGCTAAAAAAACTTTCAAAAAAGAAAAAGCAACAAGTGTCAGTGTTGTACGACAGTTTTGAAGAAAACCTCAGTGCCAACGAAGATATCAGTCATTTTTTAGAATTTGAAAACAATGTTTCCAAACTAAAATCTTGCTTTGAACAAATAGGAGAGCCTTGCAAAAGTGTGTTAAATGCTTTTTATATTCATAATCAAAGTATGACCGACATTGCCCAAAATTTTGGATACACAAACGCAGAAAATGCCAAAACCCAAAAATACAAATGCCTTAATCGCATTCGAAAATTGTTTTTTACTGAACAGCAAAAAATAAATAGTAATGAACGAATCATCTAATCATATGTACGAAAAGATCGAACAGTATTGTCTCGATTTAATGGACGACAAAGAAAAACAATACTTTGAAGCAGAAATGGCTATCAACTTGTCATTAAAAAGAGCTGTAGAAGAATATACGATCCTGCTTCAAACCTTTGATCATCAGCAAAGTGCCGATTTTATTCATACTTCACTCAATGAAATTCACGCACAATCCCGCAGTCAAACAGCTATTTTATTCAATCAACTCAAATTACATGTAAATCGCTACTGGAAAACAGCATCCGTAGCCGCTAGTGTAGCCTTTGTTGCTTCTATACTGACATTTATGATGGCTCGTTCGGTGTACAAAAAAGATACACGTGCCCAATACCAAACCTTAAGAAACGAAATCAATACCATTAAAAAAGACCAGAAGGATATTAAAAATGACGTTGAGGATGTAAAGAAAATCAAGTCGATGGTACCTGATTACCCTTCTATGTATACAGGCACTTGCTTTGCCATTAGTCAAAATGGATATTTAGTTACCAACCTCCATGTTATAGATGGATTCGATAAAATATTTGTCTTTACCCAAGATAATATAGGTCATCAAAGTGAAATAGTGGCCACAGACGAATTAAATGACTTAGCGGTTTTGAAAATTACTGAAGAAGATTTTGCGTTTGCTGACAAAATACCCTATTCTGTTCGAAAAGCAAATCCCAATATCGCGCAAAGAGTATATTCACTCGGATATCCAAAATCTGATATCGTTTACAACGAAGGATATATCAGTTCAATTACAGGTTTTGAAGGAGATAGCTCACGTTATCAACTTGAACTCCCTTCAGTTCCTGGTGTAAGTGGTGCCCCAATCATAGACGAAACAGGCAATATCATAGGCGTGATATCTGGTAAACAATCTCAATCAGAAGGCATTACTTATGCCATCAAATCAAAATCATTGCTCAACCTGTTTAAAAAATTGCCCAAAGATTTTTCGAGCAATGAAATTTATGCCAACAACATAAAATCAGACAATAGAGCCAATCAGGTAAAGAAGATACAACCCTATGTTTGTGTGGTAAAAGTGTATAAAGATTAAGAACTGATTACCATTTTATCATAAAATACCCCCAAGAGGGTATGTACGTCCCTTTTTCATCGATTACATTTGTACTTAAACATTAAATACTAATAATCATGAAAAAAATTATGTACTTCTTTGCAGCCTTTGTCTTTACTTGCAGTCAGGCCTTTGCAAATAACATCCAGATTAGCAATGTTACCACAAGCGGTAACAACATTACGTTTGACATTTCATGGGAAAACTCATGGAACTCAATGAATAATATTGACCTCAACTACCCCAATAACTGGGATGCCGCCTGGGTTTTTATTAAAGTGCAAAGCAGCACCAATAACTTATGGCTTCATCAACTGGTAAGTACCAATGCCGCAAATCATAGTATCACCGGTGGTGTATTGCAAATTGATGCCGTGACAGATGGCGTGGGGGTGTTTATACGTCGCTCAAGTCCTGGTTATGGCAATGTATCAGCGACTGCTACCTTGGCTATGCAAACCTTACCTTCAGGCACCTTAAACTTTAAAGCCTTTGGTATTGAAATGGTCAGAACCAATACTGGTAATTTTGGTGTAAATGACAGCACAACTGGGTTTAATCGTTTTTTAAGTTATAATGTAAGCAATGCAACCATTCCTGCAAGTGCATTATTTGTTGGAAGCCCTACCCTTGCAAATACGTATCCTACAGGTTATGCTGCATTTTATGCTGCTAAATATGAATCAACCAATGAGCAAGTGGTTGACTATTTAAACTGTTTGACCTATGACCAACAAGCCAATTTAACTGATGTAGCTCCTAATTCAGTAGTTGGCACCAAAGCATATAACCCTGGTGGCTATGCTGCATCTAATTATATAAAAATATTAACCCCTGGGGTAAACAATACATCACCTGCAGTTTATGGTTGCGATTTCAATGCTAATCTTATTTTCAATGACCCAACAGATGGTCAAAATACGGCATGTGCAATGTTTACAGTCAGAAGAGCTATTTCCTTTTTGGATTGGTCAGGTCTCAGACCTATGACTGAAATGGAATATGAAAAATTGTGCAGAGGTACTAAATTTAATGGCCAAGCTAATCCACGTGTCATTGGAGAATACCCTTGGGGTACCACTGAGTTTTATAATTACAATGCCGCCAATTTGAGCTTTACAGGTACTGATACGGAAAGAGTAGATGCACCGGTAATTAATGGCAGATGTATAAGTTACTCACTGAATGCGGGTTATTACCCAGCGAGAGTAGGTCAATTTGCCCAAAATGCAACAGGTAGAGCCTCATCTGGTGCTGGGTTTTATGGCAATATGGACCTCGCTGGAAATGTTTGGGAAATTGTGGTGGGTGTAAATGCTACCTCAAACCCAATAACCATCACTTCATTAGGAGATGGCAATGTGAATCCAGCAGCTGGACCCACCAATGGCGATGGAAATCAACCCAATTGGTCAAACTACGCTGCACCTACCTATTGGGGTTTGAAAGGTGGTAGCTGGTGGGAAACAACCTATTATAATGTTTATACGCAAGTGTCAGACAGACAAACAGTTCCATTGAGTCCATCATCGCTCATTACTACATCTATACATACGGGTGTAAGGGGCGTACGTTAGTTGTCAATTAAAATTTTTAATAAAAATATTCTATATGAAATATTATATCATTTCTATCGCACTGATGCTTTTTTCTTTGCATGCCTTGAGCCAAGTTACCCCTTGGTATTACGGTGGTAAATCGGACGGGCATGCGAGTGTAGCATTCAACAATTTTACCCCTACCACCTTAGCCCACCAAGTTTGTTATGCAGGCCACAAGGGAGATGGTAGCAGTATGTTTGGTGCCAATAATTTTACTCCTACTGCTTTACCCCACCAGGTAGCTTATGCAGGCTTTAAAGGCGATGGCAGTAGCATGTCTGAGTTCAATAATTTTACCCCTACTTCCTTGTCCCATTTTACCGCATACCAGGGCTTTAAAGGGGATGGAAGTACAGTAAGTGGCATCAATCATTTTACCCCTACTATCGTGAAACAATATGTAGCCTATTTTGGAGGCAAAGGTGATGGATGGAGCAATGAACTCGCACAAGCATGGCCTTTACCATTGGTACTGGTAAGCTTTGATGGCATTGCAGAAAAAGATCATAATCTACTCAACTGGAAAACCTCCATGGAGGAAAATGTGGATTATTTTTTACTCGAAAAAAGTAGAGATGCCAATGAGTTTAAATCAATTGCCCAGGTAAATGCCGTTGGTTTTTCTAAAAGTGAAAGCCAATACAGTTACAACGATCGGGAAGATATCTATGGGGTGAATTATTACCGACTCAAAATGACGGATAATGATACGAAATTTACCTATTCAAAAATCATCCGACTCATCAACGAACAATTCGATTACGACATTACCCTATCGCCGAATCCTGCCAATGACAACATTCGACTCAGTTTTTCGAAAGCATTAGACAAGGCATCCAAAATGCTTATTTATGACATGAATGGCAAAATCGTTGCATCTTCCATCATTGAGAAAGATGAAAGTGTAAAAAATATAAATATCAGCGCTTTAAGCAGTGGTAAATATATTATACAACTAAACACTGCCAACGAAAATGTGAATTTTCCTTTTATTAAGCAATAATTTTCATTCAGTATTTAAAATACGAGAAGCTGCAAGAATCATTGATTGCAGCTTCTTTTTTTTGTATAAAACTGTATGAACTCATACAAAAGAAATGCTAATATCAAATACCCAAACATGGCATTATAAGTGGCGCCTTTACCAGAATAAATCAACAATGAGGTGGCAGATAAAGGAAGTGATACAAGTATCAATTTTACATAGCTTGACTTTTTTTGATAAATAAAAAATATGAACCCCAGCATTGCTACAAACCCCATAAAGGGAATGGGCAAGGTAGTACTGCAAATTTTGAGAAAGCGCTGTCCAAGTATTTTTAAATACCACATAGGATGATGCTGAATATCGTTGAGCACCTTTTCTTTTACCACAGACTCATACTGTGGAATTTCATCAAATTTAATATAATACAAATGAGCACTGTCGTAATAATTATCCGTATACAACTTGCCTGAATAGTTGAGATGCATTTGATAACGCTCATTCAATATGGGTACTGCATATGCATAAGCTACGGTATCATTCCAGGCATAGCCAAACTGTTGGTCATAATCGCCTAATCCACAAAAAATTGGATGCCATAGTTTATGTCCTGCAATTTTTTGACCATTATAAACATGTCCACCTTTGCTAGCTACCAACTGCTTCGTCTTTTCATATTTTACATCAAAATGCCTTTGGATCAGCTTTTTTCCACCAGCAAAAAAAAGAATTGCCACCAACAGCAACATGCTTTTAGAAATACCACCAAGACTTGAAGACAATAGAATCATTATCAGTAAACAAGCAAAAACAATTGAAATTTCATTCCGAATTTCACTACAAAAAGCAAGCACCAAACTAGCTATGACAACCATCAGAATGGACTTTCCTAAATACGTCGCTGGATTCAAAAGGGTTGGCAACAGCAAGCCCATGACAATAAAAAACACACTTGCCTGCAAAGCAAAAATATTTTCATTTCTGAATACTTCGTAATGAAAAAAAGGGGTCAATAAAATCAAGCTACAAAGTATCAAACCAATGAGGGGATGCTTGCTAACATAAAAACCATGAAACAGCAAACACAAACCCAATAGAAAAAAGAGTGTATTAAATAATTTTAAAGAAGGATTTTGTGCAGTGCCCTTTACAACTGCATCAGGCATATAGCAGCCTATACGAGCATGTTCACCCAAACGCGACCAATGCTTATACTCCATGATTAAATCTTTGCCATGCATGGCTATTTCATTTTTTGCACCTAAGCTTGAATAATTTAATTGGGTATCTAAAGTTGCCAGTGGAAAAAAGCCTGTATAGTAATAAAAATAAAAAAACTTAGAGGCATAATGATGTTCAAAACCTGAAGCATCTTTTCGGGTTTGCAATTGACTATTAAATGGAACAAAAAAAGATAATGTATAAAGTATAGCCACTGATAAAAAAATACCTATCATCACACTTCTATAAAACTTACGTGTAAGGAATGTTTGGTTGATGGTCGATGCTGGATTGGGGTTACTCATTAATGTATATCCATTTTTTTTTGCATCAATACTTGCTCAATGGCTTGTTTCCAAATCAGATACCCCTGTGCATTTAAATGTATGCCATCTGCCAATGCAAAAGCAGGATTTCGCTGATGATTGACATTGATTTGTGGATTGATATCAATCCATGTAACCTTGTTGAGTTGAGCTAATCGTTGGTTTAAACTATCCACTTTCAGATTATATTCGAGATAGTTTGGATAGGATGCTGTTACATAAAAACATTTAGTGATGACAATTTCAGGGATGGCGCTTTCCAATTGCTTTACAATAAGGGTCATATTATGATAAATTGAATCAATGGGTATTTTTTTCAATAAATCATTCGCCCCAGCCTCTATAAAACAAATTTGGGGATTCAGCATTTTCACATATTGTAAACGATGAAGATAACCCTCAGTAATATCTGACCCTATACCCTGATTAGCTATATCATGTCTATTGAGCAACTCATGCCATTCTACACGTTGGGTAAATGAACTGCCAAGCATCACCATTTGAACATTACGCGGTTGATACACTTCAAACAAAGCTGATTGCTCCTTATAAAGCGGATTATCATCATACTTCAAGGTATCTTGAAAGGACAATGCCATTTCCCTTTTTGATTTGGCATTTGAAATATTTCGCTGAATATTAAGTAATAAAAAAATACAAACTACATTGCTAAGCATCAACACGATGATGATTTTTTTGGAAGTCCAAAAAACGGGAGTAGGTTGATTGCTATTGCTCATAAGAAAACCAAATATTGTACGTGGTATAGAATATTACTTCAAATATAAAATTATTTGTCAAAGTATCTATTGCATCAAGAAGCATTTTATAAATACTTGCCAGGTAAAGGCTTGCTAAAAATAAGGCCTTGTGAATCTCAAACATATCAATCATCCTTAACAAAAGGTGAATTAGCCACCATAACAATCAATAAATGACCAAGCAGATGAAGATATATTAAATCGCAAGTATCCACCATGTGAAGTAGTGAATCATTGGCTTTTAAACATGAAAATCTTTGTTAAATGATAGAAATTCAAGGTGCACACTATACCAAAAGGTTGTAAATTGCGCGCTGTATGAATAAACTTAACGTAGTTATATTGCTTTTGTGCCTAACATTTTCAGTTCAGCAACTGAGCGCACAAAGTGAAACTTTAGATAAAATCATTGCCATAGTAGGTGACAAAATCATTTTAAGATCTGAAATCGATGCCGCTTTTGACGACTATAGACGCGAAAACCCTTCAATACCTGACAGTTTTAAATGTCAGCTGATGGAACAAACCTTATTACAAAAAGTACTGATTGAGCAAGCAGCACTCGACAGTGTGATTGTCAGCGACGAAGAAATTGAAGGAGCCCTTGAAAATCGTATCCGATACTTCATCAGTATGTATGGCACTGAAGAAAAGCTTGAAGAGATGGCTGGCAAAACAGTGTATCAATTGAAAGATGACTACAGACCTATGTTTCGAGACAAGTTAATAGCTGATCGTATGCAAAATCAAGTGATGTCCAATATCAAAATCACACCACAAGAGGTAAAGGCTTTTTATGAAAAAATACCAAAAGATAGTTTACCCTTTTATCCTTCGATGGTAGAAGTTGGCCATATTGTGTTTAAACCCAATGTAAACAAAGAAGTTGAAGAATATGCGATACAACAATTGCGCGATTTAAGAAAAGAAATCGTTACTGGCCGGGCTACTTTTGAGTTGATGGCTATGACTAAAAGTGAAGACCCTGGTAGTAAAGACAATGGCGGTGAATTGGGTGTGATGGGACGTGACGAATTAGACCCTGAGTTTGCCGCTGCAGCCTTCAAACTCCAAAACGGCGAAATGAGCGATGTTGTAAAATCAAGTTATGGTTTTCATATCATACAAATGGTCAATAGACAAGGTGAAAAGGCCAAGCTAAGACATATTCTGATTAAACCACTCATCACAAGTGACGTGATTAAAATCACCCTCGAAAAAGCAGACAGTGTGCGTGCGCAACTGATTAGTGGCACCCTTAAATTTTCGGAAGCAATCAACAAATATCACAGTGATGATGCGACTAAATACACGGGTGGCATGTTTAGCGACCCCCAAACTGGTGGTTCACTCATACCGATCGAAAGCCTTGAACCCTCAGTGGCTATTTTGATTAACGACATGAAGCCGGGTGAATTTTCAAAACCATATGAGTACAAAGATGAAAAAAGTGGAGACAGACTTGTTCGTATCGTATATTTAAAAAACAGAACAGAACCCCATAAAGCAAATTTAAAAGAGGATTATAGTAAAATTCAACAAGCAGCATTTGCAGAAAAACAAACATCCTTTTTATTAAAATGGCTTGACAGCCGCATTCCTACATTTTATATAAAAATAGATGAGGAATTTAACGACTGTCCAAATATTGCAAAATGGAATAACAATACGACCAAAAAATAATATTGACCCCAAGAAATCAACGCAATAACCTTTCATCAATCATCTATAATTATTAATTAGCATGTTTACATCAGACGTAGAAGCGGCCAAAGCATTACAACAAAAATTTAAAGCATTAAAAGATGCCATAGCACAAGTCATTGTTGGACAGCATGAAGTTATTGAGGGCTCACTCATAGCAATACTTTGCAACGGACACAGTTTGTTGGTAGGTGTTCCTGGCCTGGCTAAAACCTTGCTGGTCAATACCATTGCTACGGTGTTAGATCTTGATTTTAAACGTATACAGTTCACACCCGATTTGATGCCCAGTGATATCATGGGTGCTGAAATTTTAGATGAGCACAGAAATTTTAAGTTTATCAAAGGCCCTCTTTTTTCAAATATTATATTGGCCGATGAAATCAATCGTACACCACCAAAAACACAAGCCGCTTTGTTAGAAGCTATGCAGGAACGTCATGTTACTATTGGCGGCGTGCTGCATCAGCTACCTGCACCTTTCTTTGTGTTGGCTACGCAAAATCCCATTGAACAAGAAGGTACTTACCCCTTGCCAGAAGCACAGCTCGATCGTTTTATGTTTAATATCTGGCTCGACTACCCAACTTTTCAGGAAGAATTACAAGTAGTAAAAAATACGACCTCAGAAAACAAAGTAACACTCAACAAAGTAATGACGGGTGCAGAGATCCTGTATTTTCAACAGTTGGTTAGACGAGTACCTGTCACAGACAATGTGATGGAATATGCAGTAGGCTTGGTTCATAAAACACGACCAAATGCACAAGGTTCAGATTTAGCCCGTACCTATATTTCATGGGGTGCCGGACCCCGTGCTTCGCAATACTTAATATTGGGAGCAAAATGTTACGCCTTGTTGCATGGTAAATTTAGCCCTGATATAGAAGATGTGAAAGCGGTTGCCTTGCCCATATTACGACATAGAGTAGTACGCAATTACAAAGCAGAAGCTGAAGGACTCAGCATAGAAGAATTGATCAAGCGATTGATGTAGGAATGTGGAAGATTCCCAATATAATATTCCATTAAACATATCATGTAAATCGTTAAATTCAACTTTTTATAAAATGAATCATTGTATACAAACGTATTTAACAAGTAGTTTGAAAAATATCGATAAGATGCTTACACAAGTTGCTATAGAGTAGTAAGCAATTGAATTATTAATATGTAATTGGCATTAGCAGCAATTCAACTATTTTTATATCCCCTATTTATTCAAAGAATAATTTTATTTCATCGATATTCAATCGCACTTTTAACCAA
>OEIV010001009.1_pt1 | contig 13772 bp, 12 predicted proteins | sample 1539231 | NCBI WGS metagenome assembly OEIV01 (sample SAMN03794762, study PRJEB22550) | activated sludge metagenome | feature: wastewater treatment plant; material: activated sludge; isolation source: Wastewater treatment plant of a petroleum refinery complex | place: Argentina: Buenos Aires ...
CGTTCTCGCCCGCGTATTGCAACCCCGGGCCCTCATCGGCCGTCGCCGAAAACTGCCCTTTGGTCGGGCCATACACGCCGTTGTTTTCCACCACGTACACCATGCGCACGTTGCGCCGCACCGTGTGCTTAAACTGCCCCAGGCCAATGCTGCCCGTATCGCCATCACCGCTGACGCCGATGGCGTGCAGGCTGTGATTGCCCATCAACGCGCCGGTGGCAATGGAGGGCATACGGCCGTGCAGCGAATTAAAACCAAACGACCCGCCCAAAAAGTAAGCCGGCGATTTGCTGGAGCAGCCAATCCCACTCATGCGCAAAATGGTGTGCTGCTCAATGTCCAATTCATAGGCCACCTGCACAATCTGGTTGGCGATGGAATTATGGCCGCAGCCGTTGCACAAGGTTGAAGGCTGCCCCTTGTAATCTTTCAACGTCAGCCCCAACTTGTTTTCTTTGCCTCGTTTTGTTTCGTTAATCATGGCTCATTTGCTCCTGGCGCGCTGCTTCTTGCGCCGCGATGGCTTCCACCACCCAACGCGCCGTCAGCGGCAGCCCATCCATATGGGCCACCGAAACCAGCCGCGCCGCCTGTTCGGGGGCTTCGGTCTGTAAAATTTTGTGGATTTGGCCGTCCCGATTCAGTTCCACCACGTACAATCGCTCATAACGGCCGATGAAATCCCGCACGTCGTCGTTGATGGGCAGGCCGCGCAGGCGCATGAAACTCGTTGCCACGCCCTGTTTTGCCAGCCGGTCGCGGGCTTCGTCAATGGCATACTGCGTCGTGCCAAAGGCGATGATGCCAAATTCGGCGTCTGGCTGCTCGTCAATCACCGGGCCGGGGACCAACTGCCGCGCGGTCTCGAATTTGCGCCGCAGCCGCAGCATGTTGTTTTCCCAATCTTGCGGCTTTTCACTGTAGACGGCTTGCTCGTTGTGGCCGGTGCCGCGGGCAAACCAGGCGGCCAGCGGGTGCGGATTGCCGGGCAGGGTGCGGTAAGGGATACCATCGCCATCCACGTCCAGATAACGGGCGAAACGGCCGTCTCGCCGCAAATCCTCCGCCGTCACCACTTTGCCCCGGTTCATCGGCTGCTCCGGGTAGGCAAACGGTTCCGTCATCCAGTTGTTCATGCCCAGGTCCAGGTCGCTCAGCACAAACACCGGTGTCTGCAATTCGTCGGCCAGATCAAACGCCGTCACGCCAAATTCAAAACATTCGGCCACCGACGCCGGGAACAAAATCACGTTCAGCGTATCGCCGTGTCCCAGATAATAGGTGAACAACACGTCGCCCTGGCCGGTGCGCGTGGGCAGGCCGGTGCTTGGCCCCACCCGCTGCACGTTCCAGATAACGGCCGGCGTCTCGCTAAAGTAACCCAGACCGGCAAACTCGGCCATCAGCGAAATGCCCGGCCCGGAGGTGGCCGTCATCGCCCGCGCTCCGCTCCAGCCCGCGCCCAAGATCATGCCGATGGCCGCCAGCTCGTCTTCGGCCTGCACCACGGCGTAGGAGGCCTGGCCCGTTTCCGGGTCACGCCGCCGTGGGGGCAGATAGTCGTTCAGGGCGTCAATCAGGCTGGTGGATGGGGTGATGGGATACCAACCGACGAAAGAAACGCCGCCAAAAACCGCGCCCAAAGCGGCCGCTTCGTTGCCGGTGATGAGCATCTGACCGGCCGTCGCGTCCATCGGTTCCACGCGATAGGGGCTGTCGTGGCTGATGTTGTCGCTGGCCCACTGGTAGGCGGCGCGCACTACCGCCATGTTGGAATCTACAAATTTGCGCCGTTGTTTGAAGTGGACGTCCAGCGCTTCATCAATTTTCGCCAGGGGCACGCCGAGCAAATAGGTCATCGCGCCCACGTAAACCATGTTGGCGATGTAATCGCCCAGCTTGCCTTTTAGCCCGCTTTCGGCCACAAACGGCCGTACCGGAATGCCCACCATCGTCACGTCGTCGCGGCTGGGCAGGCTGCGAAAGTCGGCGTTGTAGAGGCATAGGCCGCCGGAGGGCAAATCGCGGATATCCTGGTAGACGGTGGTTTCGTTGAAGGCCACCAGCAGTTCATTGGTCTCGCGCCGGGCGATGTAGCCATCTTTGCTGACGCGAATATGGTACCAGGTGGGCAGACCCTGAATGTTGGACGGGAAGATGTTTTTGCCATTCACCGGCACGCCCATTTTGAAGATGGCACGCAGCAAGGCCATGTTGGCCGTCTGGCTGCCGGTCCCGTTGGCGGTAGCCACAACAATGGCAAAATCGTTCACGATAGGTTTTGGGGATGAAGACGGCCGTTCTGGAACGGCCGTTACCTCCACAGTTTTTTCTAACACACCCATAAGATACGCTCCTTTAAAAGCCAGGGGCGACGCCCTTGCGCCGCCCCCAGTATGTACAAGAATACAGACGCAAGGCGCTTTTGCCTTGCGTTGCACTTCTAATGAACGATCAGACAGTCCAAACGTCGGCTGCGTGATACAACTCCTTCAGGTCGCCCACGCCCTTGCGCTGCTGGGCCAGGCGTACCTGACCCATCAATTCTTCTGTGTACGTTGGCTTCCGCACCTGGCGAATCACGCCCATAGGCGGCGGATAAGTCGGATGCTCCATGTGCGCCAGGATATAAGCCAACTCTTGCGACGTTTCATCGTGGACAATCAGGTCCTTTTCGCTGAATTCGCCGCCCAATTCCACCACTTCCGGCTTAAAACCGTTCAGCCGCACGCCTTTATCGTTGTTTTTGCCGAAAATGAGCGGCTTGCCATGCTCCAGATAGATGACGTGATCCGAACGGGTGCGGCGGTCGTCAAGGCCGGCCCATTCGTTGGGATTGAAGATGACGCAGTTCTGGTAAATTTCCACGAACGACGTGCCCTCGTGGGCGGCGGCCGCTTTCAAGATTTCGCCCAGGTGCGCAGTCTCCGTGTCCATAGCACGGGCCACAAAGGTGGCTTCGGCCGACAGCGCCAGCGTCAGCGGGTTGATGGGCTGCTCGATGGAACCCATCGGTGAGGATTTGGTCTTTTTGCCCTTGCGCGACGTAGGCGAATACTGCCCTTTGGTCAGGCCGTAGATGCGGTTATTGAAGAGCAAAATGTTGAGATTGACGTTACGGCGAATGGCGTGGATCAAGTGGTTGCCGCCGATGGACAGTCCATCGCCGTCACCGGTAATGACCCAGATGCTCAGGTCTGGGTTGGCCGAGGCCAGGCCAGATGCGAGTGTGGGCGCACGGCCGTGAATGCTGTGAATGCCGTAGGTATCCATGTAATACGGGAACCGGCTAGAACAGCCGATGCCGGAAATAAAAACAATTTTTTCTTTGGGAATGCCCAGTTCCGGCAGCACTTTTTGCATCTGCGCCAGAATCGCATAATCGCCACAACCCGGACACCAGCGCACCGTCTGGTCAGATACAAAATCTTTGCGTGTCAGCTCTAAAGTAATTGCTTCAGTCATGATTTTCTCCAGGTAATCAACTTCCCGGAAGTTTTGAACTTCGAGGAAGTTTGTCGTCGCTTAATAGCCAAACAACTCCTCAAGTTTCTGGTACACCTCGCCGATTTTGAACGGCCGTGCGTGCAATTTCGGATAAGAAATAATGTTGTCCAGGGCATAGGTTCCGCGCAAAACAAACGCCAGTTGGCCGTTGTTCAGCTCCGGAACCAAAATGCGCTTGTAGCTGCGTAGAATGCTTTCCAGATTACGCGGGAAAGGATTGAGAATGCGTACGTGGGCGTGGGCCACATCATAGCCGTTATTTTGGGCGCGGGTAACGGCCGTGCGCACCGCGCCAAACGTCCCACCCCAGGTCAACACCAGCAAATCACCCTCTGCCGGCCCAAACACGTCTTGTTCCGGGAAAGCATCCGCCAGACGCGCCACCTTCTCGGCGCGCAGTTGGATCATCTGTTGGGGGGGCCGCGACGCCGGCGAGACTTGGCCGGTGATGGGCGCTTGGGCCAGACCGCCGATACGGTGTTCCAGGCCGGGCGTGCCGGGAATAGCCCACGGCCGTCCCAGCGTCTCCTCATCGCGCAAGTAAGGGAAGAACGGCGCGTCACCGTTGCTGTCGCTGCGCCCTTCGGGATGGCGCACCACAATCGGCTCAATGTCGTCCGGGTCAGGAATCAACCACGGTTCCGAACTATTTGCCAGGTAGCCTTCCGACAGAATGACCACCGGCGTCATGGCGCGCACCGCCAGACGACACGCTTCAAAAGCAATGTCGAAACAGTCGGCCGGCCCTTTTGGGGCCAACACGGGGATGGGGCTTTCACCGTTACGGCCGTACAACGCCTGCAACAAATCCCCCTGCTCCGTCTTCGTCGGTAGACCGGTGCTGGGACCGCCGCGCTGCACATCCACAATCACCATCGGCAGTTCCAGCATAATCGCCAGATTCATCGCCTCGCTTTTTAGCGCCAGGCCAGGGCCGCTGGTCCCGGTCACGGCCAATGCGCCGCCAAACGATGCGCCAATCACCGCCCCCATGGCCGCGATTTCATCCTCAGCCTGGAAGGTGCGCACGTCAAAGTTACGCAGCGGGGCCAGCGCATGCAAAATGTCACTGGCCGGCGTGATGGGATACGAGCCATAGAACAGCGGCTTCTCCATCTTTTTAGCGGCCGTTACCAGCCCCAGAGCAATCGCCTCGTTCCCGGTCACGTTGCGATACGTACCCGGCGGCAAAGAAGCCGCGCGAATGTGGAAACGGCGGCGAAAAACCTCCGTGGTTTCGCCGAAGTAGAAGCCCGTTTCCAGAGCAATTCTATTGGCTTGCGCCAATTCCGGTTTCTGGGCAAACTTGCTTTCAATCCAGGACGTAGACGTTTCCAGGCGGCGATCAAAAATCCAAAAAGCCAGCCCCAGGGCAAAAAAGTTTTGGCAGCGGTCTTTCTCCTTCGTCGTCAGCGTGGTTAAATCCTTCAAGGCTTCACGGGTTAACGAGGTCAGGGGCACTTCGTGGACTTCATAGCTTTTCAACGAGCCATCTTCCAACGGATTCGTGTCATAATCCGCCTTTTTCAGGTTGGCCGGGGTAAAAGCGTCTGTGTTGACAATGATAATGCCGGCAACTTCCAAATCGGGCAGGCTGGCTTTCAGGGCCGCCGGATTCATCGCCACCAGCATGAACGGCGCGTCGCCTGGCGTAAGAATGTCGTGCTGCGACAAATTCACCTGGAAGCCGCTGACGCCGGCCAGCGTGCCTGCCGGGGCGCGAATTTCCGCCGGATAATCGGGCAGCGTGCTAATGTCGTTGCCAAAAACGGCCGATGCAGTGGTGAACTGCGTCCCGGTGAGCTGCATACCATCGCCAGAGTCACCGGCAAAACGAATGACAACAGATTCTAGTTCCTCAAAGTGGGCAGTGGGATCACTCATAACTCTCTCCTCATAAATAAAAATACCAACCTCTCCCCAACCGGCTCAGCCTGCTGGAATTGTTGGTAATAAACTAAAATGTTCGGTTAACAAAACCAATCCCTGGTCAAAATCGTTGGCGTCCAGGGCGTCCACGATGCGTTCGTGATAAGTCCAGACATCTATCCAATATTGATAATTAACAAAACGGGTCAGCTCTGACGCTTCGTAAGCATCCCAATAAGCGGATAACAGTCCCTGCACAAAGGGATTGTCCAGGCGGCTGAATGTTTTAAGGTGGAACAGGCGATGTTCGCCATTGGGGACGTGAACCGGTTGTCCGCGCAGCTTCCGCCAGGCCTGGTCCACCAAACGGCGCATTTCCGCCTTATCTTCCGGCGTCAGGCAAACGACGGCTTCATGCCACATGCTGGTTTCAATAGCCCGGCGCAGGGCGCTAAATTGCGTAAACTGTGCTTCGCCGGTTCCCAGGCTAAACAACAACGCCGTCAGGACGGCCGGGGCAAAATCGAATGGTTCGCGCTGAATGCCTTTGCGCGTTTTGACGGAGATAAAACCCAGGCTGCGGGCTACTTCAAGCTGCTCACGCAATTTACCGACGCCAATGCCCAGTTCGGCGCTGATTTCATTCAACGTCGGAACCCGATCACCCGGCTCGACGTGATGGTCAATCAGATATTTGATGAAATCGGAATCAAGCTTATGCAGCAACATGCGCTTTTTGATTTATCCAATAAATCGAATTAATTAGATGAATTCGATTGTATCAAAACTGGCACTTTTCAACAAGAAAACGGCCGTTCTTTTCGGCCATTCTTAGCTTTTTATGGGGGGAAACGCGCACTCAGGTGAAAAAGAGGACACTGCCGTTTAACGGTTGGCGGGTTTTTTCTTTGCGTTCGGCCGGATAACCAACGGTAATCAGCCCTTGCGGCTGCCAATTGGCGGGCAGGCTGAGCGCCTCGCGCGCGACGGCCGGGCAAAACAAGGGCGCGCACAACCAGCAAGCGCCTAATCCCAGGGCATGAGCGGCCAGCAGGAGATTTTGCCCGGCCATGGCGGCGCTTTGCACGGCCATCGTCCATTCGTTGCGCTGCCGGTCGGGGTCGGGATAGGCATCCATATCTTCCATAGACAGGCTGAGGAGAATGAGCAGCGGCGCGCCGGTAAGCCGCTGGTAGGAGCGGTTTACATCCCTGGCGATGACATCGGCCGGCGCGTCGTCGGCTTCCAGGTCGGCGCGAAGTTGTCGTCCCATAGCCTGGGCCAACTGCTCTTTAACGGCCGTGTTTCTGATGACGGCAAAACGCCACGGCTGCCGGTTGTGGGCGGAGGGCGACCAGATGGCGGCGGTGAGTAACTGTTCGATGAGGTCATCGGGAATGGGGTGGGGTTGGTAACGGCGCACGGAGCGCCGGGTGGTGAGCCAGGTGATTGTTTCGTTCATGGGCGGAATGGTAGCGGGGAACGGCCGTTTAAACCACAAAGAGCCTTGCGATGGCAAGGCCCTTTGCGGGAAGAGGAGAAAAAAGGAGGAAATTGGGTATAAATTGTGGCAATCTTTGTTTTCGTTTTGTTCAACTGATTGCCGAATATGAAGATATTCTACCGGGGGTTTCTTCCAGTCACAGGCAATTCTGTTACAATGGTTTTGTAAACTGCTTTACATTTCGGCGGTTTTGGTGATCGCCAGACCGGGGTGATGAGACCCTTTGTTGGGTGCAGTGGAGATTGGAGATTGGAGATTGAACCAGTCTCTAATCTCCAATCTCAGTTCTGTAAGTTAGTTGATGAATGACAAAGAGCCTGTGAATTTGCGTTGCGAAAATTGTGGTCAGGCGGTGCTGCCGACGGATACGGTGTGCTGGCAATGTGGTTGGAAGTTGGCAGCGACGGCCGTTGACAGTCGTGTGATGGATGAAGAACGGCCGTTATCGGTAACGGCCGTTGCCGTTTATGCCGCGCTCTCGCTGTTTATTATCCTGGCGCTGCTGGTCGTTTTTAGCATATTGGGCAGTTACCCATCCTGACAGATGAAACGCGGCGCGGATTTTTGGGTTGTCGCTCTGGGGGACGCCCTTTTCTTTGTAGTTTCTAACTCCTGTGGCTGCCTGCTTGACGCTCCTATAACCACCCAGTACAATGCTACCCATGTCTAATTCTAATTCCTCAACGGCCGTCAAGGCCACAGCAACCAAACAATTCAACTATGGCGGCCAGGCGGTGATTGAAGGCGTGATGATGCGGGGGTCGCGGGCGTTGGCCGTGGCCGTGCGTGATCCACAGGGTAATATTGTGGTTCATACCGAACCATTAAACGCCAAAATTTACGGCAATGGCATCGCCCGAATGCCTTTTGTTCGGGGACTCACCATGTTGTGGGACGCCCTGGGCCTGGGTATCAAAAGCCTGATGTTTTCGGCCGAGGTGGCCCTCGAAGAAGAAAACACGCCGGCTGGCGATGGCAAAGAGGCCGGCAAAGTGTTTGAAGGCCCTATGCAGTGGGGCACGGTTTTGTTTTCGTTGACGTTTTCCATTCTTTTGTTTTTCGTCTTTCCCACGTTTGTCGCCAGAGTGGTGGTTAACCTGCTGAATATGGCAGAGTATCACATCCTGGAAAATGCGATTGAAGGGCTGGTTCGTCTGGCGCTGCTGGTGGGATATGTGTGGGTGATTGCCTTTATGCCGGACATCAAGCGGCTGTACCGCTATCATGGGGCCGAGCATAAAACCATCAACGCTTATGAAGCCGGCGCAGAATTAACCCCGGCCAACGTGGCCCGGTTCCCGTTGGAGCATCCACGCTGTGGCACCGCCTTTTTGCTGACGGTGGTGGTGATTTCGATTTTGATCTACAGTTTTTTGCCGCCGATGGGGCTGGGGCTGCGGATGCTTTCGCGGATTGTGCTGCTGCCGGTGATTGCCGGAGTGGCTTATGAGTTTTTGCGTTTTTCGGCGGCCCACCAGGACAATGCCCTGATTCGTCTGATCACCAAGCCGAATCTGGCTTTACAGCATTTGACGACGGCCGAACCTGATGAAACGATGCTGGCGGTGGCTATCACCGCCTTTGAACGCATGATGGCTTATGAGAAGGGAGAAGAGACGGTACCGAACACGGCCGTTTTAGTCGAAGCGCCCGTGGGTAGCGCAGCCTCTTAAGGCGGCACATACCGTCATCCGGATCACGACAGCCAAATGAGTTGGACAAAAAGCATGGCGACTCGGAAAAAAGCAGCAGAAAAGCAAAATGAAGTAGGTCTGGTCCATTTTGAGAATTGGGAAATGGAAAAGGCGATTGCTGCCTTTCAGGAGGCGGTTGACGGCGATCCCGAAAATCCTGAGTATCTTCTTAATCTCGCGCGCGTGTATGCGCGCAGCGGCGATTACGAACAGGCCATGAATTCGTTGGGGCGCTATCTTCAGGTAGAAACGGAAGGCGATGTCGCCGCGCGTTATGAGCGCCTGTTCTCGTCCTCGCTGGATGAGGTAGAGGGGTTGCTGATCGAGGCGATGCGCCAGTTGAACATGCCGATAGCCCAAATCGGCAAGGCGATTCAGATGTGGTTGGAGTTTCGCATTATGATTGGGCGACGGCCGTTCCGCACACCTAAACCGGAACTCTGGGCCGCCGGCATCACCTACGCCCTCGTCAAAGTCAACTTCGTGGAACTCAAGCGCACAGACGTGGCCGCCGCCTATGGCGTCAACGAACGCGCCCTCAAGGAAAAGTACGAGGAAATCGTGCAAACCCTGGACTTAATGCCCGCCGATTACCGCTACTTCACCGGCGAGAAAAATCCTCTGGACAAACTGGTAGAAGCCGCCCAACTGCTGGAAGAACTCGACCGCAACTTCCAGGATGATGATTGAGAATGGTCAATAGCCAATAGTCAATAGTCAACAGCCACCTATGCGCCAGCTATTGACCATTAACAATTGACAATTGACCATTGACAATTTCTAAAGCCCCTTTTTGGTCTCCATAATCAAATGGTCTACCACCGCTTTCAGCGCTTCGACGTTGTTGTCATCGCCGCCATGCTGACGATAAACGGCCGTCTGCCGGTCCGCGCTTGTGCCTTGCTTTAAGATAGTGCGCACAAATTCCACTTCTTTGCGGCTGCCCAACTCGTCCACCACATCGTCCAGCAAATCAAGCAGTTCTTCCATCAGGAAATGGAACGGGATCGCTTCTTCAATGCCAAAATCAATCAATTCGCCATCAATGCCATAACGTACGGCCCGCCATTTATTTTCGGTGATATGCATGTGGCGGTAATGACGCCAGGCCATGTTTTGCCGCCGCAGCTTCAATAGTTTGGCGCAAATCGCCTGGAACAGGGCAGCGATGCATACACATTCGTCTACCGTCGTGCAAATGTCGGTGATACGGAACTCCAGCGTATCAAATATCGGATGGGGGCGAATGTCCCACCAGATTTTGGCGCGGGTATCCGATTTGCCAAACGCGCCAACTTTGCCCAAAGTACGTTCGTAGTTTTGGTATTCGGCCCAGGAGTTAAAAGAGTGCGGAATGCCGGTGCGTGGCAGTTGTTCAAAGACCACGCTGCGGTAAGATTTCAGGCCGGTAGAACGGCCGTGCCAAAACGGCGAACTGGTCGAAAGCGCCAACAAATGCGGGATGAAGTAACGCGCCTGGTTCATGATCTCAATCATCAGGTTTTTTGATTCCGGGTCACTGCCAAACCCCACGTGAACATGCATCCCAAAAATCAGCAGCCGCCGCGCCACCCCTTGCATGTCGTCTAACAGTTCCTTATACCGCACCCCCTCGGTAATAGACTGTTCCTCCCAGCGGGCAAACGGATGGGTCGAAGCGGCGGCAATCGCCAGCCCGTTCTCCGCCGCCATATCGCTGACCGCCCGGCGCAGGCGCACCACTTCCGCCCGCACTTCCTTCACGTTGCGGCACACGTGGCTGCCAACTTCCACCTGCGACTGCATAAATTCCGGCTTCAAATTCAGGCTGGTGGGCCGCGATTGATCTTGCGAAATCAGCTCCGTAATGTATGAATGCAAGTTACGGCTCTCCGGATCAATGATCTGATATTCTTCCTCAACGCCTAAAGTTAATGGGGGGGTGGGCACAGACATGTTCCTTCTCCTGGTTCTATAAGATTGGTCTTGCCGTGGGTTGTGGGATAAATCGTAACAAGCGTTAGTTTAGATGGGATTGGGCGCTGGCGCAAGCCGGAAAAGGGGTGTCATGCGGCAAAAGTCAAACGTTGTGCGGCGCGTTTCACCGAATGCCGCATGACACATGATAGCTCAGGCCCAATTTTGCAGAAATTCTACCAGCAGGCGCACGCCAAAACCGACGCCGCCGGCGGGAATGTAACCTTTTTCACGATCGGCCAGGGCCATGCCGGCGATGTCCAGATGCGCCCAGGCGTAATCGGTGAAATGCTTCAAGAAGATGGCCGACGTGCCCACGCCGCCCATACGGCCGCCAGTATTTTTCATGTCGGCCACGTTGGACTTGATAGCTTGTTGGTAATCATCCCACAGCGGCAGGGGCCAGAGGCGTTCGTGGGTGGACTGGCTGGCCGCCAGCAACCTGTCGCGCAGGCCATCGTCGTTGCTGAAGAGACCAGCGCCCATGCCCGCGCCCAGAGCCACCACACAAGCCCCGGTCAACGTCGCCAGGTCTATCACGGCCGTTGGCTGATACCGCTGCGCATACACCAGAGCATCGGCCAGCACCAGCCGCCCCTCGGCGTCTGTGCTGATGATTTCAATCGTTTTGCCGTTGCTGGCCGTGATCACGTCGGCCGGGCGGTAGGCGTGGGCGTCTGGCATGTTCTCGGTGCAAGGCGTGATGCCGATGACGCGCAAGGGCAAGTCGAGCATCCCGACGGTTTTCATAGCGCCCAACACGGCCGCTGCGCCGCCCATGTCCGACTTCATCGCCTCCATGTGTTCGCTGGGTTTGATGGAGATACCGCCGGTATCGAAGGTGATGCCCTTACCTACCAGGACAATAGTCGGCAGGTCTTCGCGGTCGGCGTTGTGTTCCAGCACGATAAATTTGGGCGGGAACCCTGCGCCCTGGGCCACAGCCAGGAACGCGCCCATATTGTGCCGGGCGGCCCATTTGCGCCCGCCAACGGTCAGGTTCATGTGGTGGGTTTCGGCGATTTGGGTGGCGGTGGCGGCCAGTTTTTGGGGCGTAGCGACGTTGGGCGGCATGTTTACCAGATCGCGGGCCAGGGTGACGCCGGCGTTGAGGGCAACGGCCGTTGCCAATCCCTGCTCCACTTCGCCCACCTTCGCCACGTCAACCTCCACAATCGTCAAGGAGTCAATGGCGTGGGGAACCTCAGGGTTTTGCCGGGCGGCGTCAAAGGCGTACAACGCGAGCAGCGTGCCTTCGACGGTGGCCTGGGCAGCGGCAGAAACCGGCAATCCGGCCATGCCCGCCCCGTGGACGATGGTGGCGACGTTTTTAGACTTCAGGTCGCGGGCGCGTTTGATCCCGGCGGCGGCCGCCTGGCGCACGCCTTCCAGGTCAAAGCCTTCGCGCTTGCCCAGGCCCACCACCAGCACCCGTTGGGCCGCAACGGCCCCACGCGGATAAAGAACGGCCGTTTCCCCAGCTTTACCGCTCAAATCGCCGCTGGTGATGAGGTCGCGGATAGCGCCATCAAGCGCCTGATCCAGCGCGCCGGTCGCGCCGCCGGGAATTTGCACGTCGTCGAAGAGGTTAACGATGAGGGTGTCGGCCGGGCTGTCTTGAATACGGCCGTGAGTGACTTTCAGGTCCATGGGAGTCTCCTTTGGGAAGATTTGATGACAAAGAAACAAAGGTGCATACCTTATTTTTGCGCAAACAGAGCGCATTTCTATTCGGTTTTACATAATCCATGCAAACAGAGGCCGTTTCTATTCAGAATTTGAGCCAAAACGGCCGAAGCAGTACCTTTCCAAACAAATAATCAGTTCATCAGCATACGGATGCGAAGCCAGCAATTCGATTCGTTTGAGTTGTCCGGACTCAAAATAGAGCCAACCCGGTACAGCCAATAGATCCCGGACGATACGCTTGAGACCCCAATCGGCGAAGCGAGAATCGGCCAAAGCGCGGCGATAAAAATCGGCCAGGAGATTGTGCGCCAGGTCGGTGAGCAGAATCAACGCTTTTTGGGCGACAAATTGCCGCTTGCGGCGCACCGACAGGTGCAACCCGCTCTTGTCGGCGCGGAATTGTTCGATTTCAGCGCCTCCTCTCTGGTTGTACCGTGCCATCAATGCCCTTTTGGAAGGAAAGGACAAGGTAGTCACATAGTAGCTGTGCTTCCATTTCCCTTTATGAAGGCGTTTTTTGACCACGACCCGAACCGCCCGACCCAAGTCAAATGGGGGGTCAACCCAACCGAGCCAACTTTGGTCGTCAGCAACATCCCAACGGGAAACAAGGGTTGCCAACGCCTGCGCCCGCTTGCCGGAAAAGCCTTTGCCTAACACCTGATAGCCGCGAGCCAACAACCAACGCAGGTTTTCATCCGTGCCAGAACCGCCATCTAACCGGAAAAGCGTGCGTTCTCGCTGGCTGAGGGCTAACTCAAATGAACTTTCGACACCAAGGACTGCTTGTTGCAGGCATTGCATGGTCAATTGATTACCCGGAAACAGGTCAGACCAGAGAGTTTCCCGATACGAAACGGCATTTACCCGTGCCAATTGGCGCACAATGCTGTTTTTTTACCGCTGGCATACCCTTTTTGCCCCCCTTCAGCCTGTTGTCCACAGGGTAAAGCGGATAAATCAAAGTCCAATTCCAGAAAACCCCGCCAATCATGTTGCCGGGTTTGACTACAAAGGTCGCTAATTTGACGAACAGCAACGGTTAGTTGGTCGAGATTCATTTGAGTTAGCTCATCCAACCCCCTTGAAAGGGTTGATTGGTCAGCAAAGCAGTCGATTCGTTTGAGTTGTGCCAATTTTCGCTCTGGGCGAAGTTTCGTATTGACCATGGAAATGTACTCACAACCGGCCAGAATGCTGACCAACGTCTGTTCGAGCTTCTCCGCCAACGAAAAGTCGCCATTTTGGGTAGCTGATGTGACTGATTGTAAAGGTTCAAGGGCTTTTTCGGCCTCATAGTAAGCCAGCAAAGCCGCTAACGGTGCAAATTGGGTATTGATCAATTCTTGGGTCAGACCAAATTGTAGTTGCATGATTTCACTCTCCTCGTAGGCTAAGTCAAATGAACTTTTTTGTGGATGGTGACACAACTATGCAAAATGGCCTAATCAATGCCCAAAATCGGAATAGAAATGGCTTCTGTTTGCAGCAAAGTGTTCAAATTGAATAGAAACCGCCTCTGTTTGCACGTTTTCGTGCAAAAATAAGGTGTC
>OEIV010001010.1_pt1 | contig 13765 bp, 16 predicted proteins | sample 1539231 | NCBI WGS metagenome assembly OEIV01 (sample SAMN03794762, study PRJEB22550) | activated sludge metagenome | feature: wastewater treatment plant; material: activated sludge; isolation source: Wastewater treatment plant of a petroleum refinery complex | place: Argentina: Buenos Aires ...
TTGCACCCTCATACAGCTGTGACATCTCAGATTCAACGAGATCTGGGAGGAAAATCGGCTTAGGTTCAATGACAAACTTACCTGTTTTCAGTCGCGACACATTCAGCAAATCAGATATGAGGTATACCATGCGCTGGGAACTGAAAAGTGCTTGCCCGAGCATCTGTTTTTGCGTGTCGTTAATTTTGCCAGCATCGCCCTCGAGTACCATGCTTATATATCCCTTTACGCTCGTAAGTGGCGTACGAAGCTGGTGAGAAGCCATAGACACGAACTCATCCTTCGCTTCATCAAGAGCCTTGAGCTTATCGTTACTTGTCTGTAACTCTTTTGTAGCTTCATCAATCTTTTTCTGAAGGGTGACATTGAACTGCTCAATTTCTTCAAAGCGAAGAATGTTCTCCACTGCGATTACGAGCTCATTGGCAATAATTTCAAGTATTTTTAGATCTTGACGACTATATATAACGCCACTTTTCTTCGGCGCCAATAATATATACCCACTTCCTTTCAACTCATATTCAAGAGTGCTTACAAGACGAGCTATCACTTCCACACCGTTTTTCTTCAGTAGTTTGTTTAAGGCAGTTTCTATCTCGTCATTCTCTTCCTCTGTGCTATGCACTTTTTTATGTAGTTTAGACGTTAGTTCCTGTGCAGAATTCATATCTGTACCTTCAACTGTAAAGTCCGTAGCTCCATAATATCTCTGAGGAAAGTAAGAAGTCTCCCTAATGTAAAAGCTACAAGATATTGATTTCATATTGGATTCTATTAGCTTTGCCGTATCATCAAGCAGAGATTGCAATTCGACTTTTGTTACTAACAGCTGATTTAAGTTTCCAATAAATGACTGGGGATCGTAGCTATCCCTAAAGAAGATTTGATTTGTAAATCTGTCGAACCGTTTTTTAAACGAAGGATAAAAAAGAACTAGAACCGTTGCGGTTACTACACTAACCGAATAGTCTGAAATATTAATATTATCGTTTTGGATGATTATTAGTTGCATTAAAACTATTGCTGACACATATAGAAGTGCAAAGGCGAGAGTTGAAACGACATACGCAAAAGCAACTGCGATAGCCCCTCGCATATCAAACAATTTATATGATTTCATAGCGATGAAAGTCGCTGAAATGAGAAAGATTATTGAGACTGGAGCTAAGCTGGTGATTCTCGAATTATTAAAAAATCCCGGTAAAACTACTGCCGTAAATATAGCTGAGAATATTGCTGCGAGATATCCTCCAAGTATTAAACGGGACGCACGACCATGATCCGACCCTTCTTGCCTGCCCCTGATAAGCAAATTCTTCGTGATAAATACTGTTCCCAATACTGAAACAAAAACATAGTAGGCAATCAGACTACCATATGTGTATATAATCTCGCCGTCCTTGAAATAGGGCACACCTGAAACATATCTTGTGAAAGAAAGTAAAAAAACAGAAACACAAAAAAGAAAATAAATCTTTAATGGCTTTAAATTCATTTTTACGGGGTAATAAAAGGTAAAAGCTGTGGCACAAAATAGTGTAGCAATACCCACCCCATAAGTAGCTCTGTTTAACCAGTCTACATATATTATATTTTTCGGATAATCAATTAATGCGTAGAGGAGCATCCATATGCTACTTAGAAGACTTAGAAGAGAAAATAAAATATTCTCACTTCTTTTACCAGACCGTATAAATACAGCCAGTCCTAATGCGAGCAAGAAAAAGGATAGTACGATGCTTATGGCTAAGTACATAGATATATAGTATTACATCGTAATACAAGAGAATAGTAAAAAGTACTAAGCAACCTTTGTATGACTGGCAATCGCCGGGTTTACTTCAGCCACATCGGGTCTGTCAGTGCCCAATAATGCAATACGAGCAAGCTTAGCAATAAATAGCTGCGTTGGTTTAGTCGTTTTCTCTCGCTCAATAATATTTAACCCCGTAGATGGATAAATATCTTCTAGCTTCAGTGAGCAAAAGTTGTAAGGCGTTCTTTTATCTGTTCCTGGGACTGGATCATATACTGTTGCGGTGTCTGCAATAGGTCTAAATGGAATTCCTAAGAATTTATTGAGATTTTTATGCTCACTTTCAGATAAGCACGATATCCATGTCATCTTATCTTTTGGTAAACCTGTTACGACGTTCAACCCTGCTTCTTCGCACGCGAACTTATATAGCGCATGATACAAATAGGCTGAGGTTATCCCGTCTCGAGAATCGAGAGAAGTCATTACACTTACAATATCCCAAAGTTTCTCGTCAGTATCTTTTATGAAATCTCGCGGTAATGTCTCTCCAGGATTAGTCTGCTCGTAATATGCAATCGTTTCAGAATCACCACCATTCGTTAAATCAGATACCATTAGTGACCCTTTTACCAGTGGAGAATCTGAATCGGTTGTATCGATGTATGTAAAGTAGAACGAATTTTGTTGTATGGCAGCTAGACTTTCTACTGTCTTACTCCTACTTTCTCTCCAGTTTTTATCTTCTTCTCTCACGCTCGCATCTAGTGCTTTAGCTGGAGCAGATAACGGATCGATTGCCCCACTAAGAAATATACTGAATTTCTTCCCATCAAATCTTTCTCCCTCTAAAAAGGGGGTATGATTTGCGACTAATTCACGAATCTCATTTTCACAGTCATCTAAATTCTTAAAATACGGAAGTATTAGGGCATCATCAACAGACGAGTGCAATAACTCTCCGAAATTGTCGGAGTCTATTTCAGGGTGGTAAGCAAATGAATCGTGCATAATAGTAATAAAAATTAAAAAACACTGCAAACTGCCAAAATTTGGTCAGTCCTACAGTGTTTGAAATGTTCTATGCTCTAATTGAGCTTTTTTCATTCTATCAGAAAACTGCCATAAAAGCAAGTGTGATTTATTTTACTAACTATTTGTAAATTCTATTATGTATTACATAATTAATACATGCCACCGCAAAATAACTTTAGAATTTTGATAGTAGAAGATGACGATACGATAGCAAGAATGTATGAACTTAAGTTGAACTTAAACGGATTTGTCGTAAGGTTAGCATCAAATGGTCTTCATGCTCTAAAAGTAATGAAAGATGCACGCCCAGATTTGATACTTCTCGATCTAAGAATGCCTGTAATGGACGGCGTGGAGTTTTTAGAGCGCTTCCGCAAGCTTGATAATTCAACACCTATCGTAGTATTGACCAATATCAGTAAAGACGAGGCTCCAAAAACTATTTGGCACCATGGAATTTCCGGCTACTACATTAAGGCGCAAAATAAACCATCAGATCTAATAAAAATAATTAATGATATCTTGTACGCTTAAGATGATGCATCTATGCGTAGCTGAAGATACGGACTAAACCATCCGTTATATTTTTTTTGAACGTCCGCTAGAGACCAATCGTCGCCTGTTACTTTTCCACGGCAGGCAGTGCTACCACATTTACATATAAACTCATCGAAAGGCTCTGAGTCACACATCGCATAGTCAAAGGTCACCTCTTCACCGGGCGATATACTTCGCATACTTATGAGAGAAAACGAATCTTTAAAACCTAAATTTGGGTCGCATGAGTGGTTAATATAGTCAGAATTATGTCTTTTTTTTGAGTAGCTAAATAAATTGTCGTCAATTTGCATTGTCATCTTTTTTTCAGATTCTGGTAACAAATTGAGCTCAGCAATAGAAATTATAACCCCGCCAAAAACTACCACAAGCTCTCCGAGGATAATATCTTCGGTGCAAACGACAAATTTTTCATCCGTTCCTTGGACTTCCACTTTTGGTGACAGAAAAGCTTCGGGGTGCTGCAATCTTTGCATCATTATATTTAATAAATAACTTTAATAATATTTTGTCAAGTTTATATTGTAATATTGCATATTTATTACTATTATGTTATAGTTATTACATGTTACATCGAGATTCTAGAGTCAACACATCTGCTCTTGAGGATAAGGCACTTGAGCATCAGATGAATAACGATACATTAGAAACAAATTCAAGATTCAAATCAGTTAAGAGTAAAGCTAAAGAATTCGGTCGTTTCTTGATTTATCGCCAAACTTCGTATGTCGAATGGGGCTCGGGTATTCTTGCTGGAAATACAATGGCAGAACTGGGTTTAAACAGAAGCGCCGCATCTGTACTCGTTATGTTAGGAGTGGGTAGTACCGAATACCTCCAGACAAAGTATGAACGCTCAAAAATCAAAGACAAGCCTACTCTAGTCTCAAAGCATAAAGGTTTACATGAATTATCCGCATTTATGCAATCTCTATGGACGGGTGCGCCTGCTGTAATGAAATATAATTCAGCAAACGGACTCGATAATACACCTAGAAGAAATTTAATTCATTCTTTAGCATATGGAGCAGCAACCGGCTATTGGTCAAGTAATATTTGGATGGCTCCGGAGGCACGTGACTTTGCGTTAGATAAAGCTCATGAGTTTATTGAAAGCCCTGTCACGACTGGATTAGGGGCTCTCGCTATAGCAGCAGGCGTTTTCGGTATTTATGAAGGATTAGAAAGAATAAAATCAAGACCAGAGCACGAAAAATAAAAATGGCGATAGCTCAAATTTGTACAAATTTAAAAAGCTATTGCTTTTTTTAAATGCTTGTGATATAATACAATCATGAGTTTACACGCATTAGACGCACTCAACAGACAGCACGACGCACAACAGTATGTTGCGCCAATCGAACCAGATTTAGCACCTCGACCTGCAACCCCAGAAGTTGCACAGAACCCAGGAGTACTCGCAAAAGCAGTACACATGGCACGAGTTGCAATACATCGATTCGCTGCCTAATACAAGAGTGACTATATAACCAATAATGCCCTGCTATTTAGTAGGGCATTAATTTTATAGAATTGCTAATGTTCGTTTGTGAACGTATTATATAGATATGCCTAAAATTGCAATTGTTGAAGACGACGCCGCTATTAGTCAAATGTATCGTATTAAGTTTGAGGCTGAAGGCTACACCGTAGACACCGCCGAAAACGGCAAGCTGGGGCTTGCGCTCATTGAAGAAATGAAACCAGATATCGTCTTACTTGACCTCATGATGCCTGAGATGAATGGTGATGAAATGCTTGCCAAATTACGCGCCACTGACTGGGGCAAAGATATCAAGGTCATCGTGCTCACCAACATGGGTGAAAGCGAAGTACCGGCGACTATCAAAGAGTTGAAAGTGAAAGCCTTTATCTTAAAAGCGAATATGACACCACGTCAAGTTGCTGAACTTGTTAAAGAACAGTTGGCATCGTAGCCGTAAACCCCTTATACTTGAAGGATATGCAGGGACGACTCTTTCGTTACGAAAATATCCGCCTGGATGAGCACAGGAAAAGTGTTTTCTTTGACTACACGCTCGAAACTGACGAAGAGTCGTTTTCCATGACCGAAAGTCTAACCTTCCCTGTCGCTATCCCCGAAAATGACGTCACAAATCGTCTGCTCCGTGCGCTCCATCTAGCACTCGGTATTAGCTACTACAAATCATACATACCTCCCAAGATCGTCCATGGCTATTCGATGAGCGAACAAGAGGCAGAATTCTGGAATACCGTTTTCTTGAATGGCCTCGGCGAATTTCTCTACAAAAACAACCTATCTGCAGAGCGAATCGCAACATTCCAAAAACAAGAAGGCACGATTGTAATTGGCTCGACGGACACGATTGCATGGAAAGATACGGTGCTTCTCGGTATCGGTGGAGGCAAAGATTCTATCGTTGCAGGTGAACTTTTTAAAGAATTGGACATTGCCGTAGAAAGTTTCGTGCTCGCAACGGGTAATAACACCGGCCAAGCTCAAGCAGTCGCTGACGTAATGGGTGTACCCTTGCATGTGATACAGCGTCGACTCGACCCACAGATAATTGAGCTCAATAAGCGTGATGATGCACTGAATGGTCATATACCCATATCGCTCATTTTTGCGCTTGCTGGTAGCCTGCTGGCTGTGAGCAAAGGAATCCGCAGTATTGTCGTTGCGAACGAAGCAAGCGCAAGCATTCCACAGACCGTGCATGAAGACCGCATGGTCAATCATCAGTGGAGTAAGTCGCTTGATTTTGAAATGCTCTTTCAGAATTTTATCCATGAACACGTCAGCCAAAACCTTGATTACTTCAGCGCAATTCGACCACTCACATCAATTGCGGTTGCAAAGCTTTTCGCAAACTACCCACAATATCTTGAGGTGTTTACCAGTGACAATGCCCATTTCAAACAAGATAAGCAAGTAAGCGCACAACAACGATGGAGCGATAATAGTCCAAAATCGCTCTCAAGCTTTATACTGCTTGCGCCTTTTGTAAAAGCTGACGACATGCTTCGTGCGTTCGGTAAGAATTTCTTAGATGATGCAAGTCTTGAACCGCTCTTGCTCGCACTGCTCGGCATCGAAGGAGCACCTGTACTCGACTGTGTGGGTACACCTGACGAACTGCGACTATGCGCGAGCATGATTGCAGAGCAGGAAATCTATTCAGATACTGTGCTCATAAAAATGCTTAGCAATCGAGGATTACTTATTTCTGATACAACTGAAATGGCATCCCATGCACTTGAACTAGGAGAAAATCATGCGCTACCGTCACGGTTTGCTTTTCAAATTATGAATAAATGTAAGGAGAGACTCACATGATATTTGAACTACCAGATTTTTATGATAAAAATATCATTTTTGTCGGCAAAGGCAAGGAATGGTCAAGTTTTGAAAAGTTTTGCGTCACCGTTATGAGTCCTCGGACAGTCAAAAATATCTTTATCTCTGACGAAAACCGCGATGAAATGAATACACTACTAAAAAACACAGATCCTGCAGATACAATTATCGTCAAAACAGCGGGCTATCCGGGGAGACTCATGCCGGTTGCCTACACCACACCTACGAGAATTTTCTTTGACTGCGCGAAGCAATTACATGCAAAGATTGTCGGTGTAACGGGGACGAAAGGCAAGACTACCACCTCTACCCTCCTGCATGCGGTACTACAGAATGGTGGCTTTGAGACGAAGTTGTGCGGAAATATGGGAAATCCGATGCTCGATGCGCTCGAGGGTGCAACGCAAAACACTATATTTGTTGTGGAAATTTCAAGCTATCAGCTAGCCGAACTACAACAAAGTCCAGATGTTGCCGTCATCACGAATCTATTCAAGGACCACATTGATTACCATGGAAATCTTGAAAATTACTGGGAAGCAAAACGCAATATCATGCGCTACATGGATGCAAACGGCAAAGTAGTTTATAACCCGCAAGCAGAAATTATCCTGCATTGGCTCGCTGAAAGCAGTGCGACAGGTATTGCAATAGACCCTAACGAATCTGTTGATATGTCTCGAGCAAAACTCATTGGTGATCACAATAAGCAGAACTTTTTATTGGTTCGCGCTGTGGCAGATTTATTTGGAGTGGATCGTGCAACTACAACAACTACCTTAAATAACTTTGAACCAATACGACATAGGCTTCAGCCTGTTAAAACAGTTCGTGGCATCACTTTTGTAGACGATGCAATAGGCTCAACACCGGAAGCAACCATAGCGGGCATTGAAGCACTTATCCATAACCGAGGGCCGATTGGCTGCGTGATGCTTGGGGGCGTTGATAGAGACTATGACTACACTGAACTCGTAAAACTTCTTAATTTGCTTCTCATTCCTAAGCTCGTGCTCTTTCCTGACACAGGAGAAAAAATAAAAAATATGTTACCTGAAAATTACACACCCGAAATATTTGAAACACGCGATATGAAGTCGGCAGTTGAATGGGCTGCCAATAATACACCAAGTGGCAGTATTTGTCTGCTCTCAACCGCCGCACCGAGTACCGTACTTTGGACGAGCTTCGAAGAAAAAGGAAGTATTTTTCAACAAGCGGTACTTGAATTACCAGAGATTGGCTAGCGAGCTTGCGAATTTCGCGCTGCAGTAATAACGTTTTCAAAGAGTGCAGCTACAGTGAGCGGTCCTACGCCACCTTTAATGGGGGTGATGGAAATTCCGGGCATTTCCCTCACGTCTGTTGCAACGTCCCCTACGAGTCCATTTGAATCTGTTGCTACACCTGCATCGACAATAATTGCATCAGATTTCACCATTTCCGCCGTTATAAGCGCCGGAACACCTGTAGCAGTCACTAAGATATCTGCTTCTTTTGTTATTAGAGCGAGATTTTCGGTGTGTTTATCGACTACTGTTACTTCGAGTCCTGATGCTTGCCACAGTTTTTGAAGTGGTGCACCTACGAGTCGCCCATGACCAACAATTACAATATGCTTGCCTGCGTACTCAACATCGTAGCCTGTCAACAACCAATTTATTGCAACGGGAGTAGGTGCGTCAAAACATGTATCTACCGCCAGACCGTCAACATCCTTTTCTGGGGTTACTCTGTTCAGGACTTCGTCCGTTTGACTGGGGTCTGGTAGTGGAATCTGCACAATGATGCCGTGAACTGACGGATCGTCATTCAACTTTTTAATCAGTTCAATCACCTCCGGCTGTTCTATTGTATGCACATCAACATCAACGAGTATATCGTCGCCATAAGCTTGTTTGATACGCATGTAGCTATCTACGACCGGATCTGGGTTCGTACGAATGATAGCCAGCTTGGGTGCTATTTGCCATTGCTGGCGTAATCCCCGCACTGCCTTCGCTTGTCGTTCTTTGATGAAACCAGCTAGTTCCGCGCCATTTAACTCTTTTCTCATATAAGAGACAGTGTACCACGAAAAATCACGGACACATCAGATAAGAGGTGCCCGTGATAGTGGTGGCTAATAATTCCTGTTTAGCGTGCTTCGCCTACATTGTCGGTATTGAAGTCGACATGGTCAGCATATCGTTGCCATGCTGCTTTTTGTTCGTCGGTCAGGTTTTTTGCTTTTTCAACCCATTCGCCAACTAAGCTCTTTGAGATAGACACTTCTTCATCTACATTCAACATTGGTGAATCTGCTGCGATGGTTAAATTGGTTTCGACAAACACAATCTGAGCACCTGAGAGATCGACTTGGTTTTCGATGCCATAGATTTGCACAGACTTTCGCGCAATTTTCGTGTATGAATCACCTGGCTGTGCGGTAAACGCAAATACATCGGCACTTGCTTCCGGCGCTTCTGTCGTTACTTCTTCAGCGGGTGTTGTCTCTTCGACTGCTTGCTCTTCAGCTGGCTGTTCTTCTGCTGGAGCTTCTGGAGCCGGTGTCTCAGCAGGAGTTGTCGTCTCTTCTCCTGTGCTCGTTTCTACCGTTGCATTTTCGCCTTCTACGACCGTACCATCAGGAAGTACTTCTTGAGCATTTGCAATTTTTAATGATGCACTAACTGCGAATATCGCTACAGCTAGTAACATGATAAACGTAACGCTTCTCTTTATGACTTGTGTCATCTGAATACCCTCTACTCCCACGCCTTTAAATATAAATCATAACAAGTATAGCTTGATTTATGTCTACTTGACAAGACCATGAGCGTTTTATTTTCGCCCCTGTTACTCTCGAACATCATATGATAAAATACATTCCACGCACCGGTAGCTCAGCTGGATAGAGCGTTGCGCTTCGGACGCAAAGGTCAGGGGTTCGAATCCCTTCCGGTGTACCACGCACATGCCCCACATTTCGTGGGGTTTTTGTTTGTTATACTATGATTATGGAAATATTCAATAAAGAGCCGGTCGCCACAGGATCGTGGGAGGATAATTACGACTGGGAGATACACTCAGATAACGAAATACCTCCTATTGAACTCATAACTGCTGTTGCATGTATAGCACTTGTTGATAATAATGAAGGTATCGTTTTGACTCGTAATCAACGAGGCTGGGAAATACTGGCTGGACATATTGAGTCCGGTGAGCGTCCGGAAGATGCTCTTCATAGGGAAGCTTTAGAAGAGGGTGGTTATGTAATTTCATCTGCGACTCCTTTTGGTTATCGTAAAATTACTGCACGGCAACACCCTCCAGCAGGTAGTCGAGAGTCCACTTATCCTTACCCGACAAGTTATATCGCTTACTTCTTGGCTCAGACTAATTCACCTATTGGCAATGTAACTGGTGAAGAAATAATTGAAAGTAGAGTATTTGCAAAAGACGAGCTACAGTTACTAGTTGAAGCCGGTGAGCTAACCGATATGGAACACGCTATAATTAAGCTAGGGCTTGAAGGCTTAGATACTGATCAAGCAATATAGTTCTTACCTCTAAAAGGATGCTCTACCAAATCGTTTATATTAAAAAGCCTCTCTGGGGGCTTTTTGTTACTATATGAGTATGTCAACGAATGGACATCCTTTATCTCAAAAAGAATTTGAAACTATTTATTCAAAAGTGCCTCGTTTAACTGTTGAGATAATTATTCAAAATAATTTAGGTGAGATATATCTTACAAAGCGAGCTATTGAACCATGTAAAGGTAAGTGGCATCTGCCTGGTGGGACTGTTCGATATGCTGAACCAATGACTGATACCGTCAAGCGTATTGCCAAAAGAGAATTGGGAATTGATGTAAAAACATTAAAGAATGTAGGTTATATAGAATACCCCAGTCACTACAAAAACGGACTAGACTCCCCTGTTGGTATGGTTTTCGAAGTTTTAAATTTTGTAGGCTCATTATCGCTCAACGAAGAATCCCAAACTGGACAATGGTTTAATAAGCTACCTCCAAAGATGCACGAAGAACAGGATGAATTCTTACTAACTAACGATTATCTGAGTTCTTAGCATCGTTCCATATTTGTACACCATGCCGTACCACGTGTAAGCCCCACTTCTAGGTGGGGTTTTAGCGTGGTTCCGCAGGGAAAGATTCAAACTCCTTACTAAAAGGTCGGGGTGAGAAATGCCGTTGGCTCCGCCAGCTGGCGAATCGCAAGGCAATCTTCACTTGAAAACCATGGCATGTCGTTATCGCATGCTTGTTTTCATAGAAGTTGCGGGCTGGCGGAACGTCGGTCGAATCCCTTCCGTTACACCAAACTATTTATGCTATACTCAAATTAAATGAATAAAAATCTAAAAGGCTTTAGCTTAGTTGTAAATCTACTAGTCATTTTACTATTTGGATTGGTATTTATTGCCGGCTGGAATGTACAGTCAAATCATAAAAACGAGAAGAAAGACAGCGATTCTAATCAAGTTAAGAGTGAATCACCGAGAGACGTTGAACCACTCCCCTCAGACTCTGACCTGGCTAAACTCGCAAAAACTCAGGATCAAAAAGATATTGCAGCGAGCATTCTAGAATATTGCATAAGTATGGGATGGGATGGCGTAGATGAAACAGACGGGCGTGTATCAGTGAGTAGCGACATTTTTAATAAACCATACCTATACAGCGCAAGCTCGACTAACGCGAATGTAAGTGCGTCTTGTTATTCAAACAAATACCCAGTTGGGGACCAACCGACAGGTAGGCAGTACCTATTACATAAGGATAAAACCCTCGACAAGTGGGTAGTTGACAGCGCAGGCCAAGATACTCCATCGTGTGAAAAAGTAGATAAGTTAGGCTATACACCCGATGTATTAGAGCTTTGTTACGACATAACTACAGAAGAAAAAAACAGAGTACCGTTACCATAAACGTGGCGCAGATATGCCATTAATATTCTCAGGTTCATAAAACGGACGTACCCCATTTGAAGCCTCAGCTTGTCTGAGGTTATGAATTTGGCACACACAATTGCCCACATGCGCATAGGGGCGTCGTGAGAAATGCCAGTGGCAATTCGCAAGGGAGTCAACTCTTGCAAACCAAGGCATGTCGCCATGGCATGCTTGTTTGCATAGATGAAGTACGGGGCTCGCTGAAAGTGGGTTAAATCTTTCGCGTGTACTAAATCTATTCACCCTTTGTTATAATTTTTTTATGGCATATAAAAGTGGCAACCCCGCATTAAATAAAAATACATTCAATAATCTTAAGGTAGTGGGTAACGACGTCATGACTCTTAACGGAGTCGCGGGCAAATCCCTGGTGCTCTTTTCACTATGCGTTTGCTCCGGAATCTTTGGGTGGAGTTTAGCTGCACAACAGAACGAGATGCTTGGATTGTACGTCATTGGTTCTATACTGAGTGCCTTTGTTGTCGCATTACTTACTATTTTCAAAAAGACTATTTCTCCATATACGGCTCCTTTGTATGCTGTATTGGAGGGATTTGCACTCGGTGCTATTTCCCAACTCTTTGAGATAGAGTTTTCGGGCATTGTTTTGCAGGCGCTTTTACTTACTGGTGGTATTTTCATAAGCATGTTGCTCTTGTACCTTTTTCATATCATCAGAGCAACGGAAAATTTTAAGCTTGGAGTGGCTGCAGCGACTGGAGGCATTATGCTATATTACGTAGCAAATCTTATTATCGGCTTCTTCGGCAAAGACCTTCCTCTCATTAATAGCAATTCAGGATGGGGTATCGGTTTTACGGTACTAGTTATTATTGTGGCTGCTTTAAATCTAGTAGTAGACTTCGACTTTATTGAGCAAGGTGTTCTCAAAAGAGCTCCCAAATACATGGAGTGGTACTCTAGTTTCGGCTTATTTGTAACTGTTGTCTGGCTGTACTTAGAACTATTAAGGTTGCTTGCAAAAGCTCGTAGCCGCTAGTCTGGTTCTAACTTCGTATAAAGGCTATACCAAAACGATTATGCTAAATAACTTAAAACACCAGGGTGCTTTATTATATACTGAGGCAATGTCAGAAATACCATTTCCAGCTAGTGCAGAAACATTCAATCAGAAAGCGTGGGGAGGAGTAACAGATCCTGAAATGCATGACCCTACTCGCTTCCGTTATTTAATACACCTCGATAGTGGGCGCCCGGTAGGCGACCCCGAAGTCGGCCCGTATGAATACGTGCTGGAAAATCCAGAATTGCTTAGGACTATGTCTACAATATCTACAAGTTTGGTCGATCAAGACCATACCTTGCTCTACCAGGGCACCAAATCCACGCACGGCTATATACTTGAAGTTCCTGCTTCTTCTATTATCGCGACCCACAGCACGGATATGTACTCCCAGAACCGAGATACCGAAACTATGAGTTCGCAACACCCTGTGACCGATCCCGATCAGTTACTTTTGAATACGGAGCCGTCTGATTGGAACGAAGTAGTTATAGCACCGGAAGGTCTTGTCATAAAAGCTGTATTCTGGGTCAATAACCAAACAGGCGAAGAACCAGCATACGACTATGAAACAGTAAGGCTTGCCGCAGAATCGAGTGGACTGCCCTTCCTTGAGCTTGATTTAAAAAAGTTTTAAACTGTGCAAAATACTGTATTAAAAAATAAGCATGATAGTATTCATTCGTGAATAAATTTATAAAAGTTATCATTGCTGGTTAGTTGTGCTGGTACTTAGGTTTTGGAATTCGCCTGCTAGCATTTGTGCTTCCGATATCGCATTTTTGGCAAACAACTATTACTGTAACCATAGTAATAGGCATATTTATAGCTGTTCTAATTAAGATTATAAAAAAATAGTTTATAGAGTTCTAAATAGGTAAACGGATAAGTGAGAGCTTACCAAAAGCATTGATTTCCCTTGCAAATGATAAGTATTTTAGTTGTATACTTAAACTAAATAAGTAAAGTTTTTAGGAGCGGTATGAAGCGGTTTAGCACGTTTTTGACAGCAATATTTTCACTCGTTTTTGTACTTAGTGCACAAACATCAGCAACATCTACCAATCTCATGTTGAATGCATCTGCAGAGTCA
>OEIV010001011.1_pt1 | contig 13755 bp, 6 predicted proteins | sample 1539231 | NCBI WGS metagenome assembly OEIV01 (sample SAMN03794762, study PRJEB22550) | activated sludge metagenome | feature: wastewater treatment plant; material: activated sludge; isolation source: Wastewater treatment plant of a petroleum refinery complex | place: Argentina: Buenos Aires ...
GCGCAGAAGCGCGCCGAGAACGTGATGGACGTGCCGATCGCGATCACCGCCTATTCGGGCGAGGCGCTGGAACAGCTCGGCACGCGCAACCTCACCGACATCGGTCGCTTCACGGCCGGCGTGGACATGAACAACGACAAGTCGCTGCAACCCACCTACAGCATCCGCGGCGTGCAGACCAACGACTGGACCATCGGCTCCGACCCGGCCGTGGCGGTCTACGTCGATGGCGTGTACGCCGCGCGCGGCGCCGGCGCCGAGGCCGCCTTCATCGACGTCGAGCGCGTCGAGGTGCTCAAGGGCCCGCAGGGCACGCTGTTCGGGCGCAACACCACGGGCGGCGCGATCCACATCATCACCAACAGGCCCGCGTTCGCGACCGTGGGCCGCATCAAGGTCACCGCCGGCAATTACGACCGCCAGCCCGAGGGCCGAACAAACCCCACCGGCGGCAATTACGACCGCCGCGACATCGAGGGCATCTACAACACCGCGCTCGGCGAGGACGTGGCGATGCGCCTCACCGCCGCCGTGCAGCGCCGCGACGGCTACATCAGGGACCTCACCGGCGGCGACGACGTCAACGAGGAGGACAAGAAGAACGTGCGCCTCGCGCTGCTGTGGAACGCGACGGAGAATACGGAGGTGCTGGCGCGCATCGGCTACGAAGACATGGACCAGCTCTCGGGCGTGCTGCACACCACCAACGGCGCCGCCTGGGAGGCGGCGAACCCGGGCCGGCGCTACGACGAGTTCGGCGACGGCGCCTGGGACGCGCCGGAGCAGCGCGAGAAGCGCGAGCTGTTTTCCGCGAGCCTCGAGATCAATCACCAGTTCGACGACGTCACGTTCACCTCGATAACGGCGTGGCGCGACTTCGAGACCGAACTGCTCGAGGACCTCGACGGATCCAACAACCCCGAGTTCTACTTCGCCTCGTCGAACCCGGAGCAGAGCGACTTCTTCTCGCAGGAGTTCCGCTTCACCGGCGAGAGCGAGCGGCTCAAGTGGACGGCCGGCGCGACCTACACCAACGAGCAGCTCGAGCACACCACGGATGCGCAGTTCCTGGTGAGCACCTTCGAGAGTTTCGCGCTGCCACCGGTGTTCGAGCAGCTCGGGATGACGATCACGCCCGAGGAGATACCGGCCTTTCGCGCCAGCGCGCGCACCGGCACCAACCCCACGCTGAATGCGTTGAACCCCTTGCTCAACGCCCTTTACGGCGTGAACTGCGCAGGCGTGAACTGCGACGGCATCGCCGCTTCGTTCTTCATTTCCAGCCTGAACGGCGTGACGCTCGGCGTCTCGGACATCCTCGACGAACTGCGCCCGCGCATCGCCGCCGGCTACGGCGAACCGTGGAACGAAACCGTCGAGAGCCAGGGCGACTACTCGAGCTGGGCGATCTACGGCGACACCACCTGGAGCCTCACCGACACCACCAACCTCACGGTGGGCCTGCGCTACACCTACGACGACAAGACCTTCGACCTGTACACGGCCTACCAGAACTACCTGATCGAGCCCGGCCCGGGACAGCCCGGCATTCCCTTCGGTCTCGCCTTCTTCAACGGCGGGCAGCCGTTGCTGGACAGCACCGAGAGCGGCAACTGGGGGGCGGTGTCCGGACGCATCGTGCTCGACCACCATTTCACAGACGAGATGATGGCCTACGCGAGCATCGCCAACGGCTTCAAGTCGGGCGGCTTCAACAGCCTCAACTTCGGACCCGACATCGAGACCTCCTACGATTCCGAGGAGGTCATGAACTACGAGCTCGGCGTGAAGGGGACCGCGCTCGCGGGCACGCTGCAGTACAGCAGCGCGGTGTTCTTCTACGACTACGAGAACCTGCAGACGCTGGAACTGATGGGCGTGCCGATCCCGAGCTACAACCTGCGCAACGCCGATGCCGAGGGCAAGGGCTTCGAGATCGAGGCGGCCTGGATGCCCGGCGAGCACTGGCTGCTGGCCGGCAACTATTCCTGGCTGGATACCGAGTTCACCGCCTACGACATCATCCCGGCCGCGGGCGAGACCGAGGCCGACGACCTCACCGGCGAGCCGCGCGCCGACTCGCCCGAGCACAAGTACACGCTGAGCGCACAGTACACCTGGCCGCTGACGCAGAACGGCGAACTGGTGGGACGCATCGACTACACCTGGGCCGACGACCGCATCGCGCCCTCGCGCGGCGAGGTCGAGGATTACGGCCTGGCCAACGCGCGCCTCAGCTGGTTCAGCCAGGACGAGGACTGGGAGGTGGCGCTGTGGGGCACCAACCTCGCCGACGAGGAAGTGCTGACGGTGTTCGGCAACGGCGAGGCGGTCAACTCGACACCGGCCTGGCGCATCCCGCCGCGGATGTGGGGCGTGGACCTGGTCTACAACCTGTAGGTCGGGCTTGTAGCTCGGGTTTCAACCCGACAAGGGTTCGGCAACGCCGAACCCGCCGCATTCCCGCAGGCACAAGTCGGCATGAATGCCGACCCACATGAATGCCGACCTACGGGCGGATGCGGCGCTCCAGCCGGTGCTCCACCAGCGAATACACCGCCGGCACCACCACCAGCGTCAGCAGCGTGGAGCTGACCATGCCGCCGATGACCGCGACCGCGAGCGGTCCGTTGGTGTCCGAGCCGGCACCCACGCCGATCGCCGCCGGCAGCATCGCGAGGATGATCGTCATCGAGGTCATGAGGACCGGGCGCATGCGGATCGGGCAGGCCTCGGTCAGCGCCGCGTCGATCGAACGGCCCTGTTCGCGCAGCTGGTTCGTGAGGTCGATCAGCAGGATCGAGTTCTTCGCCACCAGCCCCACCAGCAGCACCAGGCCGATCATCGAGAACACGTTGATCGTGTGCCCCGTGGCCCACAGCGCGAAAACGCCGCCGACGATCGCCAGCGGCTGCGCCACCATCACGATCAGCGGCTGGACAAAGGAGTTGAACTGGCTGGCCAGCACCATGTAGACCAGCATCAGCGCGGTCACGAAGGTCAGCATCATGTAGCTCGCGGTCTTCTGGAATTCCTCGGCGCGGCCCGCGAGCTGCACCTCGTAGCCGGTCGGCATCATCGCGCGCGCGATCTCGAGCACGCGCGGACCGGCCACACCCTCGGGGATCGCCGGCGCGGTGTAGAAGTTCGCGGCGTATTGCAGGTCGTAGCGCGCGATCACCGCGGGACCGACGGCGCGGCGCAGGCTCGCGACGCTGTCCAGGCGCAGCATCTCGCCCGAAGCGGTGCGCAGCCAGATGCGCGAGAGATCCTCGGCGCGCGCCAGTTCGCCCTCGGCAGCCTTGAGGCGGATGGGGTAGCGCTCGCCGTCGCCCGGCACGTCGTTGTAGTCCGCCACCTCCCACCCGCCCGCGAGCACGCCGAGCGCCATCGCGACATCGCCGCCCGCAAGCCCGGCGGCGGCCAGCTGATCGCGGTCCACCGCGAGCTCGAGCTGCGGCAGCGCGAGCTGCAGGTCGAGGTCGAGCTTGCCGAGATCGCCCTCCTGCAGCAGCCGCTCGCGCAGCGCGTAGGCCTGACGCGCGACCTCGTCGAGCTCGGGACCGACCAGCACGAAGTGCAACGGCTCGCCACGCATGCCGCCGAGCATCGAGGCCGGCGTCGGGAATGCCTCGACGCCGGCCAGGTTCGCGAGCTCCGCGTCGACGCGTTCGATGATTTCCTGCTGGCTCGCTTCCCGTTCGGACCAGTGACGCAGGTGCACCACGATACTGGCTTCGCTGACCTGCCCCGCCTGCCCCTGCCCGATCGTGGAGAAATAGGCCTCGATCCCGGGCTGGCGCTTCAGCACGTCCTCGACGCGCGCCAGCCGGTCCACGGCGTGCTCGATCGAGGATCCCAGCGGCACCTTCACGGTGACCGAGAAGTAGCCCTCGTCCATCTCGGGGAAGAAGCCCTTGCCGATCTGTCCGAACAGCCACAGGCTCGACGCCACCGCGAGAACCGTGGCCAGCACGACGCTCCAGCGCGCGCGCAGCGTGAGCGCGACCATGCGCCGGTAGTGGCGCTCCAGCGCGTCGAGGGCGCCGCCCAGCCGCCGCGCGATCGCACCCTCGCCCGAATGCAGGCGCAGGTGGCGCGAGCACAGCATGGGCGTCAGCGTGAGGGAGACGAGCAGCGAGGCCAGCACGCCGACGCTGACCACGACGGCGAAGGCCTCGAACATGCGCGCCACGATGCCTTCCATGAAGATCACCGGCGCGAAGATGCTCACCAGGGTGAGCGTCGCGGCCACCACCGCCATCGTCACTTCGCGCGCGCCCTCGATGGTCGCGCTCAGCCGGTCCGCCCCGGTGCGCTCGCCGTGGCGGAATATGCTCTCGAGCACCACGATCGCGTCGTCGACCACCACGCCGATCAGCAACAGCAGGCCGAGCAGCGTCATGGTGTTGAAGGTGTAGCCGAGGAAGTAGATCGCAGCCACTGCGCCCAGCAGCGAGACCGGGATGGCCGCCGAAACGATCGCGGTGGCGCGCAGGTTGCGCAGGAAGCCGAGCACCACCAGCGCCGTCAGCAGCGTGCCGAGCACCAGGTGCTCTTCCAGCGCCGCGACGATCTGCCCGATCAGCTCGCCTTCGTCGTGCGCGATGCCGATCTCCACGCCCGCGGGCAACTGCGGCACGATCTCGGACTCGAGCCGCCGCTTCACCTCGTTCACGATCTCGACCGTGTTCGCCCCGGTGACCTTGACGACGCCGATGCCTACCGTCGGTTCGCCGTTGAAACGCGCCAGCACGCGGAAATCCGCCACACCGTCCTCGATGCGCGCCACGTCGCCCAGGCGGATCGGAGCACCCTCGCGGTGCGCCACGATCATCCCGGCGAGCGACTCGAGATCGTGAAACTCGAGGTCTGCCTTCAGCAGGTCCTCCCCGGTGCCGCCGACCAGGAAGCCGCCCGGCAGCCGCACGTGCTCGCGCCGGAACGCGGCCTGGATGTCCTGCACCGTCACGCCGAAGCCAGCCATGCGCTCGAGCTCGAGCTCGACGCGGATCGTGCGCTCGCGCTCGCCGCCGATGCGCACCTCGCCCACGCCCGCGATCGTCTCCAGCCTCTTCTTCACCTCGTTCTCGGCGTAGACGTTCAGCTGCTGCAGCGTGCGGTCGCCGCTGAGCGTGAGCCACATCACCGGGGTGCCGCCGATCTCCACCTTCGCGACCACCGGCGGGTCGGCCTCCTCGGGCAACTGCGGCAGGATCTGGTTGATCTTGACCTGCACCTCGTTGAAGGCGACGTCGATGTCCTTGTCCATCTCGAACTTCACGCGCACGATCGAGCGGTCGGGCGCCGATATCGATTCGACGTGGTCGATGCCGGCCACGCCGTTGACGATCTTCTCGATGGTGTTGGTGATGCTCGAGTCGATGATCTCGGGGTTGGCGCCGGGCAGGCGCGTGACCACGGTGATCATCGGGAAGTCCGCCTCGGGGTTGCGGTCGACGCCGATGCGATCGAAGCTGATCACCCCGAACAGCACCAGCACGCCGGACAGCATGTACGCCAGCACGTGCCGGCGTACCGAGATTTCGGGCAGGTTCACGGCGCGTTCCCCGCCAGGCGTACCGGCGCGTCGTCACTCAGGTAGGCGGCGCCTTCCGCGGCCACCGTCTCGCCCGCGGCTACACCTGCGACGATTTCCACGAGCCCTTCGAGGCGCTCCCCCGTGCCGACCACGCGCTGCTCGGCCCTGCCGTCGCGGATCACGTAGACCACCTCGCCCGCGGGGCGACGTATCACGCTCTGCTCAGGCACCACCACCGCGTCGGCGTGCGTCTCCAGCACGATCTCGCCGCGCACCGTCGCATCGGGACGCCACGCGCCGGGGTTCTCCACGTCCACGATGGCCCACACCGCGCGGTTGGCCGCGCCCACCGCGGGGCGCAGCTCGGTGATCACGCCCGTCGCGTGCGTGTCCGGCGTGAGCGGCGAGCCGAGCTTCACCGCGAGCCCGGGTGTCAGCCTGGCCGCGAGCGGCTCCGGCACCGGCAGCAGCGCGCGCAGGCTGGCGCTGGTCGCGATCTCGAACAGGGGGCTGCCACGCCTCACGAAATCGCCCACCGAGACCATGCGCTTCTGGATGCGCCCGGCGAGCGGCGCGCGGATCACGGTCTTCGCCAGCTGGTCCTCGACGATGCGCAACTGCGCCTCGACGGCGTCGCGCTGCGCGCGCAGCACCGCGAGCTGCGCCTCGGCGTCCTCGAGCTGCTCGCGCGATATCAGCTCCCTGGCCGCGAGCGTGCGAAAGCGCTCGACGCGGCGCTCCTCGTTGGCGAGCAGGGCGCCGATACGCCCGAGATCCGCCTTCGCGGCCCGCACTTCCAGCGTGACGGAAGTCGCATCCAGTTCGGCCAGCGTGGCGCCGGCGGCGATTTCGGCGCCCTCGTCCACCGCCAGCTCCAGCACGCGACCGTCGATCTCCGCCGCCACCAGCGGCGCGGCGCGGCTCTCCAGGCGCCCGATCGATTTCAGTACCACCGGCACGTCCTGCACGGTCGCCTCGGTCACGCTGATCAGCGTGCCGGTGGGCGCAGGCGGCGTTTCATCCTTCTTGCCGGAGCAGCCGGCAGGCAGCGCGAGGACGAGGCACAGCGTGGGGATCAGGGCAATTCGACGCGGCATCACGGGGCATCCTGGCGAGCAAAGACCCGCGTGAGCAGGGTCATGACATGGCGGGCGATATCTTCGGGGCGCTCGGGCGGCCCGGCGCGTCCCGCGAGGTAGCGCCGCAGCGGAGCGGTCTGGAAACTGAACAGCACCAGCCCGATCACGGAATCGGCCAGGATGTAGGAATCCAGGTCCGGGGCCAGTTCGCGCGCCAGCGCAACGATGGCCGCGTGCGGATGGCGGAAGACGTGCTCCGCCAGCAATTCGAGACGCGCTTCGTCGCCGTCGAGCAGTTCGCGCTGCACCAGCTTGCTGAACTCCTGGTCACCGGCCGCCAGGGCCACAAACCCCGTGACGAAACCGCTCAAGCGCTCGAGCGGTGAGCGCTCGCTCTCCAGCGCGGCGAGGATGCCCGACTCGTTGCGCGCAAAGGCGTGCTCCATCGCGGCGAGATAGAGCGCCTGCTTGTCGGGAAAGTGATGGTACAGGGCAGCCGCGCTGATGCCGACCTGGGCGGCGACGTCGCGCACCGAAACGCCCGCGTAGCCAGCGCCCGCGAACAGCGTGATCGCGCGTTGCAGTATCTGCTGCCGCGTGTCGCCCTCGGGTGAGGCGGGACGCAGGGCCATGCCGACTCCTTACCTAACGTTTGTTAAGGAAAGCCTAGGCCCACCCCGCACCACCTGTCAACGCGCAAAACTGCGCGATCATTCCGGTCCAGATGCGGGTCGGCTATAGGTCGGGCTTCAGCCCGACACGGATTCGGTACCCTCGAACCCGCCGCATCCCCGCAGGCGCCAGTCGCCATGAATGGCAACCCACATGTGGGTCGGGCTTCAGCCCGACAAGGGTTCGGCAAAGCGGAACCCGCCGCATCCCCGCTCGCACCTGTCGGCAGGAATGCCGACCTACGCCTCAAATGATTAATGAAGCGTAACTGATATTATTGTCACCCTTCGCCCAATCCGGTATTGTCGCGGCGCGTCCGCGGCGCGACGGCGCACATCTGTCGACTGCAGCGGGCAAGTCGCGCAAGCAAGGTGCGCAGCGGAAAATCGGGAGGTGCGGATGAGTCGCCGGGAAATATGCCGCGAGCCTCGTCGCCGCGACAGGATGAAGCGTTCCTGGCGACCGGGCACGCTGCGTGCCGTGTCGCTGGCCCTGTGCGCGGTCGCGACATTTGCTGCCAACGCGGCAACTGTAGGCGGGACACCCGACAAGGCGGGCTATTCGCCCCACGCCGGCCCCGCTGCGAGCCCGCGGCTTCTGTGGGGCGATACGTCCGTGCACACCTCCTATTCCGCCGACGCCGGCATGACCGGCTTCCGCCTCCGCCGCGAGCGCGCGACTGCTGTGGGGCGACACGCACGTGCACACCTCCTATTCCGCCGACGCCGGCATGACCGGCTGCCGCCTCGGACCCGACGAGGCCTACCGCTTCGCGCGCGGCGAGCAGGTGCTGAGCAGCACCGGCCAGCCGGCGAGGCTGCGCCGCCCCTACGATTTCCTGGTGGTTGCGGACCACGCCGAGAACCTCGGCCTGGCGCCGATGATCGCCGCCTCCGACCCGCTGGTGCTGCAGAATCCCACGGGCAAGCGCTGGCACGACATGGTCGCCGCGGGCAAGGGCTTCGAGGCGTTCGCGGACTGGATCCAGCAGGGCAGCACGACCGGCAAGGATCCCATCGACAGCCCCGAGATGATGCGCGCCGCATGGGAGCAGATCATCGACTCGGCGGAACGCTTCAACGAGCCGGGGCGTTTCACCGCCCTGATCGGCTTCGAGTGGACGTCGACGCCCTCGGGCAACAACCTGCACCGCAACGTGCTGTTGCGCGACGACGGCGAACGTGCGCGCCAGGTCGTGCCCTTTTCCGGCTACGACAGCGACGACCCCGAGAAGCTCTGGCAGTGGATGCAGGCCTACGAAGACACGACCGGCGGTCGCGCGCTGGCCATCCCGCACAACGGCAACCTGAGCAACGGCATGATGTTCGCCGCGACCACACGCGACGGCCGTCAGTTCGATCGTGCCTACGCCGAGACCCGCGCGCGCCGCGAACCGCTGTACGAGGTCACGCAGCCCAAGGGCACCGGCGAGGCGCACCCCCTGCTGTCGCCGGAGGACGAGTTCGCCGGCTTCGAGGTGTGGGACAAGTCGAATCTCGGCGGCAACGCGGCGACGACCCGCGAGATGCTGCCCGGCAACTACGCGCGAACCGCGCTGCTGAGCGGGCTGGCCCTGCAGCGGCGCCTGGGGACCAACCCATTCCGCTTCGGCCTGGTCGGCAGCACCGACACGCACACCGGTCTCTCCACCCCGGGCGAGGACAACTTCTTCGGCAAGACCGTCGGCACCGAGCCGCAGGCGGCGCGCTGGGAGCACGCGGCAATCCCGGCCATGAAACCGGAGCTGGTCACGCGCGGCTGGGAACTCGGCGCCTCGGGCATGGTGGGCGTGTGGGCGAAGGACAACACCCGCGCGGCGATCTTCGACGCGATGGAACGGCGTGAAGCCTACGGCACCACCGGCACGCGGATCTCCGTGCGCCTGTTCGCCGGCTGGGAGCTCGAACCCGGGCTGCTGCAGCGTTCCGACTTCGCGGAGCAGGGCTACGCGCGCGGCGTGCCGATGGGCGGCGAGCTGCGCCGCGCCCCGGCACGCAAATCCCCCGCCTTCGTGGTACAGGCACTGCGCGACCCCGACAGCGCGAACCTCGACCGCATCCAGATCGTGAAGGGCTGGATCGACGCCGGTGGCGCCATGCACGAACGCGTATTCGACATCGCGGTGTCGGGTGCTCGCACCATCGGCCCCGACGGGCGCGCACGCACGCCCGTGGGCAACACCGTCGACACCGCCAACGCGCGCTATGCAAACACGATCGGCGCGCCGGAGCTCGCGGCGTTCTGGCGCGACCCGGATTTCGATCCGGCGCAGCACGCGTTCTACTACGCACGCGTGCTGGAGATACCCACGCCGCGCTGGACGGCGTTCGATGCCAAGCGCTTCGGCGTCACCATGCCGCCGGAGGTCACGATGGAACTGCAGGAGAGGGCCTACACCTCACCGGTCTGGTATACACCGTAATGGCAACCCGGGCCCAGGGGACAACACCCACCCGAGTCAGGGGCCATCCGCCGCGCGCCGGGGCGGCTGTGCCCGCGGCCGGCGCCGGGGAAGTCGTGCGCGAAGCGCGCGGAGCGCGCCGGCGCCGCGAAACCCGCGCACGACTGCTGGATGCCGCCCTGAAGCTGATGGCCGATCGCGGCATGGACGGGGTCGCGATCAACGAGATCACCGAGGCCGCCGACGTGGGTTTCGGCTCGTTCTACAACCACTTCGAATCGAAGGAGGCCATCCACAGGGCCCTGACCGACCTGGTGTTCGAGGAGTTCGCGAATGCGCTGGACCGCGCGCTCACGGGGGTCACGGATCCCGCCGAGATCATTGCCGCATCGGTGCGGCACACGCTCTACCGGGCGCGACGCGACCGGACCTGGGCCCTGTTCCTGCTGCGCGAGTCCCTGTCCTCGGGCATGCTCACCCGCGGACTGGGATCGCGGCTGCTGCGCGACATCGAAAAGGGAATCGGCGCCGGGCGTTTCAAGGCGGAGGATCCGCTGATGGCCTTCATGGGACTCGCAGGCAGCGTACTCGCCGCGCTGTCGATCGAGGTGCAGTACGGCGAAGCTGCCGACACCCCCCTGCCCCCGGCGCTGCGCCGCGCGGTCGGCCTGCCGAGCCCCGAGCTCCCGGAACGCGCCGCAACGACCATGCTGCGATTCCTCGGGGTGCCGCCGGCGGAGGCGCGGCGCGTCGCCCGCAGGCCACTGGCCGAACTGGAAACGCCGCAGACAAGGGGCGACTGAGACCGCCGCCGCGCAGGTCCAGCGTGCTATCGATGCCACCTCGCGGATCGCGATCCACGGGTACGCCGCAGTGAGCTGAAAACGTGAAACGCAGAAAAGGCACTGGATCGAGGATTCTCCGCGGCTCGTTCGTCACGCTGCTGCTGTTGGCGGCTGCCGGGGCATTCATCCGCTGGAATGGCGTGTCGCGGACGCCCGGGCAGTGGTGGTACCCGTTCATTCCCGCGCTGTTCAGCGACCACTACACCGCCGGTCCGTTCGCGATGACCAGCAATACGCGCGAGGACAACCCGGTCTGGAGCCAGATCGCCGGATTCAACCGCACGCAGGCGCGGCTGAGCTACGTGGCGACGCGCGGCGAACCGCGCGCGCAGGTCGCGTGGCTGCTGGCGGACGCCGAATGGAAAGACCAGCCGGTATTCCCGTCGCGCGCGCTCAGTCCCAACAAGCTCGAATCGTCCACCAGCAAGGCGCTCACCGCCGCCGCCGTGGAGTACGACCGGATCAGCCGGCGCGACCTCGTCCAGGCCACCGCCGAGGGATCGACGCTCGTGGTCGGCCACGCCCGCTACGAGGCGCTGCTGATAGCGGACCTTCACGTCGCGACGCCCGAACTGCTGCAAAACCTGCTCACGCTGGCGAGGCAGGGTGTGCCGATCGTATGGCTGGGCGACTTCCCGGCGCGCGCTGCCGGCTGGGCGGATCACGCACGGCGCGACGCGGCGGTGCGCTCCCAGGTCGAGCGGCTGCGGGGGATGGTTGTGCACTGCGCGTCGGATGCACAGCTGCCCGGCGGCTGCGGTAACCTGCGCCAGCGCGCAGCCCTCGCGCCGGCCGACGGCAGCGCGATGCCGCTGCGCATGCACCGGCGCCTGCTCGGCAACGAGCAATTCCTGTTGCTGTTCAACGAATCCGACCGGCCCGTCGCAAACCGCTTTGTTGCGGACCGCCGCGTGCGGTTCGCCGACTTGCTGAACCCGGAAACGGGCGACATCGAGCCCCTCGAGGTGGTGCCGATGGCGACGGCGACCGAACTGCGGCTCACGGTGCCCGCCAGGCGCACGCGGGTACTGCACCTGAAGACGGGCGCCGGGCGGGCCGACGCCGATGCACCGGCGCCCGCCAGCAGGTGGGACGTCGAGGCCTGGCACTCTCCCCCGCGATCGATGCACCCCTTCGTGCGCTGGTGGTGGCCTGGCAACGCGGTCGAGCAGGACGAGTTGCGCCGCGAACTGAACAGCCTGCACGCGGCCGGATTCGGCGGCGTGGAACTGCAGACCCTGACGCTCGGCTTCACCTTCGATGAGTTGCGCAAGGACCATGACCGCATCTACCAGGTCGGAGCGCCCGCGTATTTCGACAATCTGCTGGCCGTGTTCCGGGAGGCCGAACGCCTCGGCATGACGGTGGACCTGACCCTGGGCAGCGGCTGGTCGAGCGGTGGTCCGTTCATCGAGCGCTCACCTTCGCAACAACTGCTCATGGCGTCGGTGGATGCACGGGGCCCCGCATCGATCGATATTGCCGTGCCGGTTGCACAGGAGCCCTGGTACGCTGCGAGGACCAACGCTGTCATACCCGACACGATCGGGACATTCGACCGCGACACACGGCTGCAGCGGCTGGTGGCCGCGCGGGTGGACGGCGCCACGGAACCGGCCACGCTCTCGCAACTGCGCGACATCAGTGGCCACCTCCACGACGGCCGGATCCGCTGGGACGTTCCCGCGGGGCATCACCGGATATTCGCGTTCTACCAGAACGCGAGCAGGCACAATGCCGCCGGCTCCGCGTATCCGGGCGCACTCGAGCGCGCGCCGATACTCGATCACCTGGACCGCGGCGGCGTCGAGGAGTACATCGAAAAGCTGGGCGAGCCATGGCTGGATGCCCTGTCCCCGTTCAAGCCCGACGCCTTCTTCGTGGACAGCTTCGAGTTGATCGCCGAGTTGCCCTGGTCGGCGGGTTTTGCGCGCCGGTTCGAGCAAATGCACGGCTACGCTATCTCGCCCTGGCTGCCGCTGGTGTTCCGGCGATCCGGCGAATCCAGGTATCTCGCGGCGCTGGCGCCACAGGGACCGGCGTATCGATCGGCCGACGATCGGGGCGAGCGCGTGCGCGAGGACTACCTGGCGACCCGCGAACAGTTGTTCCGCGAGATGTTCCTGCAACCGCTGAAGGACTGGACCACAGCCAGGGGCGTCAGGCTGCGCCTGCAGGCGCACGGCGGCTATGGCGACTATCTCGACGGCTACCAGATCGCCGACATACCCGAGGCCGAGGGTCTGTTCGGCGGCGGCAGCTTCGATTTCCTGAAGCTGGCCTCATCGGCGGCCCACGTGGCCGGGCGACCCGTGGTCGCCTCCGAATCATTCATCGCGCTGGCGCTCGACTTCGACGCGCTCGACATCGAGGACTACCACCTGCTGGCGGGCAATGCCTTTGCCGCCGGCATCAATCGCACCATCTGCCACGGCTACGCCTATCACTATCCGTTACAGCCGTGATGCTCGCATGCAACCCGCGAGCCTATAATGCCGCCGATGAGAAACGCGCTCCAGGTCCTGCAGGACGTATTCGGCTACGCCGCCTTCCGCCCCCCGCAACAGGAGATCATCGACACCGTGGTGAGCGGCGGGGATGCGCTCGTGCTGATGCCGACCGGCGGCGGCAAGTCGCTGTGCTACCAGATCCCCGCGCTGGTGCGCCGCGGCTGCGCCATCGTGGTTTCGCCGCTGATCGCGCTGATGCAGGACCAGGTCGATGCGCTGCGCCAGCTGGGCGTGCGCGCGAGTTTCCTCAATTCCACGCTCAGCCTCCCGGCGCAGCGCGCCGTGGAGAACGCGCTGCTCGGCGGCGAGCTGGACCTGCTCTACGTGGCGCCCGAACGGCTGTTCCAGGCGCAGACCAACGCGCTGCTGCACCAGGCGGAAATCGCGCTGTTCGCGATCGACGAAGCGCACTGCGTCTCGCAGTGGGGCCACGATTTCCGCGCCGACTACCTGCAGCTCGAACGGCTGCACCGGGAATTCCCCGGCATCCCGCGCATCGCGCTGACCGCGACCGCCGACCAGCGCACGCGCGCCGAGATCGTATCGAGGCTTGACCTCGGCGAGGCGCGGCACTTCATCGCCGGCTTCGACCGCCCGAACATCCGCTACCGCATCGGCCTGAAGCAGAACGCGCAGTCACAGTTGCTGCGTTTCCTGCGCGAGGAGCACCCGCGCGACGCCGGCATCGTGTACTGCCTGTCGCGCA
>OEIV010001012.1_pt1 | contig 13754 bp, 12 predicted proteins | sample 1539231 | NCBI WGS metagenome assembly OEIV01 (sample SAMN03794762, study PRJEB22550) | activated sludge metagenome | feature: wastewater treatment plant; material: activated sludge; isolation source: Wastewater treatment plant of a petroleum refinery complex | place: Argentina: Buenos Aires ...
TGCTACCCTATTGATCTTTTCCAAGTAAAGTGTTGAACAATAGGTTATAGGTTGAGATAAACATCAAGCAAACAAAAAATAATTAAGAAAATAAAACTGAATAAAACTGTACTGTACTCACTCAATAGCTAGAACAAATATCTGTACAATACCAGCACTTATAAAAATGCGAACATTTAAAGGAAAACTGGTGATAACAGTTAAGGAAGAAATACAATAAATAACTTTAAGGACACACTGATTGTTACAAAGGCTTCTAAAAAATATCGCTATTGATTGTTAGTAAAAATGCAGGCCAAGCCAAACTCTCAACTACTTAACGGTCAGCTGTTGACTTCGATCATCGGCAACCATCAGCAACCTTGAGACAAATTAACTTTATGAATCTTTTCTGTAGACAGGTGAAAATCGCAGGTTGGAGGAGGTGACTTGTACTTCGTTTAATTGCTAGTGCTAACATACGGCAAGCGCAATAGCGGCATTCGTTTGACCGCATGTTTAATGTCCTCAGTATTTTTTGTTTATAAATTAAATTTTCGTTCCTTTGATTCCGCTACCGCGCCTGCCGTCAGACCGTTACAAGCAAGTGTAGGACGACCGACAACTCGACAACAAATCGACAGAAACGGAGGACGAAAATGCCAACGCTTCGCAAAATTAAAAGAGGTGTTTTGCCAACGCACAAGCCGACACAAAAACACCACATTTAATTTTGCCCAACCGCACCCAAGCCCACCCACCACCCGACCAGTGGACGGTTGACAATTTGGAGGCAACTTTTGAGAGTAAAAAGGTTTTAAAACTTATCTTTACCGACTGAAATAACGAATTGAATTTGAAAATATAAATGGCAAAAAAAGATTATAGCAACCTGACCAAAGACCAGTTACTTGAAGTAATTGAAAAACTGGAGGGCAAGAAAAAATACGGACTGGTTTGGGACGAAGAAAGAGTGCCAGAAAAGGTTGTAACCGACTGCCAAGACAAATTACCTGTTTTGACAGAAGTAAAAGGCAAGGAAATAACAACAGACGAAAACGAACCAACTCACATACTCATTGAGGGCGACAATTATCACGCCTTATCGGTGTTGAACTATACACATAAAGGTAAAATTGATTTAATTTACATTGACCCACCTTACAATACTGGAAACAAAGATTTCATTTACAACGACAAATATGTAGAAAAGGAAGACACTTGGCGACATAGCAAATGGTTAGCTTTTATGAATAAGCGACTTGATTTAGCTAAAGATTTACTAGCGGAAAAAGGTGTCATTTTCATATCAATTGACGATAATGAGCAATCACAATTAAAACTTCTTTGCGACAGTGTTTTCGGAGAGGAGAATTTTATAGGAAATATATGCTGGTTTAAAAAACGTAAAGGCTCATTTCTTTCAAATAATTTAGTGAGTTTGACGGAATATATTTTAGCATATAAAAAAGGCAGTGGAGTTAAATTATTTGGAGGCGAAACCGACAATTCTGAATCTCAACCAATAGTAAAAAGAACGAACTCCATAAAAACGCTAAAATTTCCTGCGAACTTTGTAAAAACTAAACTCAAAGACGGAATTTATAAAGCAGGTAATTACGGGACAGGAACAACATCAACTGTTTTGAAAAATGATATTGAGGTTAAGAACAAAATCATTAAGAATGACTTTGAAATTGAAGCACCATTTACTTGGACACAATCATTTTTAGAAAGTGAAATTGAAAATGGAACAGAAGTTTTAATAAACACAAATAATTTACAGCCCAGAGTAATTAGAACAAATAATAGTTCTTTTAAGGCAATGCCTTCATTTATTGACGGAAGAGAAATAGGTGCAACAAACGAAGATGCTTATGAAATGCTTAAAAGCATTTTTAAAGTTGAAAGACCATTTAGTTATTCCAAACCTGTAAACCTTATAAAAAAACTGATTAATTCTGTTTCATATTTCAAAGACGAAATGACAGTTTTAGATTTTTTTGCAGGTTCAGGCACTACTGCACACGCTGTTTTAGACATCAACTCAACAGAGAACAAGAATATAAAATACATTCTTTGCACAAGCAATGAAAACAATAACGGTGACGGGAAAATTGCAGATGATGTATGTTATCCAAGATTAAAATCCGTAATGAAAGGTTACGAAAATTTGAAAGGTGAAGAAATTGAAGGATTAGGAAACAACCTAAAATATTTCAAAACCTCTTTTGTAGCCAACAATCGCAATAAAGACCAATTGAAAATTGATATTACAAAGCGTTGCACTGAAATGCTTTGTTTAAAAGAAGGAATTTTCAATTTACTTAAAGAAGAAGCAGATTATAAAATATTTCAGCAAGGCAAACGCTATTTGGCAGTTTACTATGACTTTGCCAACGCTTCACTTGACGAACTGAAAGAAGAAATGAATGCCTTGAAAGGCGAAAAGGTTTTGTATTGCTTTACCGTTGACAATCACGGTTTAGACAAAGCCAATTTCAGAGGTTGGAAAAACATACGCCTTGAGCCAATTCCTCAAAAGATTTTAGATGTTTACAAACGAATTTTTAAGAACTAAGAATGTCATACGGAAATAAAGAATATCAAGTAAATGCAATCGGACAACTGGTAAAATCAGTTTCCGAATTATTGGCAAAAGATGCCAGTAATAAAGTTTGTGTTTTCCAAAGCCCAACAGGTAGCGGAAAAACAGTAATGGTTGCAAAATTTATAGAAGAAATAATCAAAGAATTGCCCGAAACAGATTTGTGTTTTTTGTGGGTAAGCATTGGTAAAGGTGATTTGCATAAGCAAAGCAAAAAATCGCTTGAAAGAATTTTTGACGGTTTTCCAAACGTAAACCTTTTGGAAGAAGAATTTTTTGGAAGCAGAAATTACATTGAGCAAAACGAAGTAGTAGTTGTAAACTGGGAAAAGCTTTACAGCAAATATGCTTCAGGCGAAAATAAAGGCGAATGGAAAAACAAAGTAATGAGAGAAGGCGAAGGAGTTAATTTCATTGAGGTATTAGAAACCACAAGAGAAAAACGCAAAATCATTTTAATCATTGACGAAAGCCATTATGCAAGTGATGCACAACGAACAAGTGAGTTAAGAAAAATAATAAGTGCAGATGTAACACTTGAAATGAGTGCTACACCTAAAATTCAGCCTTCGGCTCAAGACATTGCCAAAGGCAATGCAAAATTTATTTACGTTGACCCAAAAGACGTAATTGAAGAAGGAATGATAAAAAAGGTTCTCATCATTAATGAGAACCTTGAAAAATTAGTTGATGATGAAAAAACATCGCAAGACATCATCATTGAAGCGGCTTACAACAAACGATTAGAACTAAAACAAGCCTACATAAATGCAGGTTCAAATATAAATCCTCTTTGCTTAATTCAATTACCAAACGCAGAATCAGGTGTAGCAAAGAAAGAAGTTATTGAAGCGTTTTTAGCTGACAAAGGAATTACAGAAACAAACGGAAAATTAGCAGTTTGGTTAAGCGAAGAAAAATCAGACGGATTAGATGAAATTTCAGACTTTGAGAGTGAAGTTGAATTTTTGTTATTCAAACAAGCAATCGACACAGGTTGGGACTGCCCAAGAGCACACATACTTGTAAAACTTCGTGACATTCAGAGCTACACTTTTGAAGTGCAAACTGTTGGACGCATACTTCGTATGCCCGAACAAATGCACTATGAAGATGAAAACTTAAATACAGGTTTCATCTTTACAAATCTTCAAAAAATTACAGTTCAAAAAGAAGATTACAATCCAAATATCATTAAGCATTTAAAGTCGGTAAGAAAACCGATTTACAAACCATTGTTGCTTCCATCCTACTACAAAAGTCGTGTTGATTTTGGCGACATTACAATTAGTTTTGGTAAAACATTGGAAGAGATTTTTTGCAATGCCTTCGGCATTGAAATTAATCCGACAATGGTAAACACAGCCGACAACGGAGAGAAAATAAAAGCTAAAGGATTAACAACAGACATTACAACTTACAAAGAAAGTTTGTTGACGGATAAGAAAATAACAGGAAAGGAATTTGACGAAATTGCTGGAGTGCTTAATGATAGCGATGATAGAACAGCATTAGCAAAATTGGCTGACAATGATTTGCAAGATATGTTCAGTTCTGTTGTCAAAGAAAATTTAAGCGGTTTTGCACCAAAGCGTTCTGTTCCGACAGTAAGAGGTGCAATTTATCAATGGTTTAAAAAATATTTAGGCATCAATTACCAAATGGAAAACGGTATTATTCATATTCAATACTTATTTCTACACGATAAAAATTTGAGCAAGTTTTCTGAACTGTTAAGCAAAGCGACAGGAGAATACAAACCAATTAAGAAAGCAGAAGTAAAAGCAAAAATTGAAGAAACCGTTTACGACTGGGAAATAAAAAAGGAGGAGTTTTTCAACCAACACACAGACGAGAAACTGGACTACAAACTTTGTATTTACGAACCTTGCTATTTAGGTAAAGACCGTTCTACACCAGAAAAGGAATTTGAAAAACATCTTGAAACAAAAGCAGACAAAGTAGAATGGTGGTTTAAAAACGGAGTTGGCAAAAAAGATTTTTTCGGTATCAAATACGAAGAAAATGACTTGCCTCAAACTTTTTATCCTGACTACATTATTCAACTGACATCGGGTAAAACATTCATTGGCGACACAAAAGCAGGTAGCACAGCGACAGAAGCAACTTCAAGAGCCGAAGCGTTACAAATTTACATCAAAGACCAAAACACAAAAGGAAAAAATTTAGTTGGTGGCATCATTATAAAGGACGACACAAAAAAATGGAGAGTAAACCAACAAGACATTTACAATTACGACAAAAACGATTTAACGAAGTGGGACTATTTTGACAATTTAATTTAATTCAATGTTTTCAAAGCTGATAAAACTAACATTTGCAATAACGGCATACGCACCAGTCATTTTGATTTGGTGGTTAGTTAGTGTTTATAGTATAGTCAATTCAGGCGAAACTATTGGATTTATTAATTTTTTCGATTTTAAATTTATTGCCTTATTCAATAGACTGAACTTGATTTTCATTTTTATATTCTTGGTATTAATCTGTTGGTTTATTCTTTACTTGGCTACAAATAAATTAACAAGAAATAGTATTGAAGTTAAGTCAATCAAAAGTTCAGACTTGAATATGAATGTTTTGATTTTTAGTTATTTCCTTCCTTGTGTTGAAATTTATAAAAAGGATATGGTTTATTTAATCGGTTGGTTTTTGGCTCTTTGCATCATAGTTTATATAAATAAAGGAACATACTTTCACAATCCTCTAATGAAGTTATTTGGATATAGTTACTATGAAATAGCAACTAAAAAAGAAGTAACATATTTGATGATTTCAAAACAAAAATTAAAAAACACCAATGAAATAAAGGCATATTCTCAACTGACTGATTTTGTGCTACTAAATTCGTCCAATTCAAAAGTATAGATTATGCCAAATACAACTTGCAATTTTTTCGCAATATTAAAAGATGACACGGTAAGGAAAATTGACTTACTACAAACGATTACAGCTGATATTAGAAGTGTATTTATCAATATTGGCAACTCAATTTTAAATGATGATGTTGAAGAGATTTTATTTGATGGTAACTTCAACATTCAAGATGAGGAAATACTATACGTAGAACTTCAATTGCCTGACAATGTAGTTGAAGCAAGCACAAATCCTATTGGCTTACAAGTTTTAAATTTGGAAACCGATGATATAAAAACTTTGTTTTGGGTTGAAGACGACATCTTTTATTTTCAGAATTTCGATAAAAGAAAATTATTGCAAAACAAAAATGTAATTTTTTGGGACAATAATACTTTCGTCAAATTAACAAGTAATGCTTTAATTGTTGACAATATTGTAAACGCTATTCATAAAAACAACAGACTTTTCTTTAAATCTTATGCAAATGCCAACAAAATATTTAGTTTAATCTCATATTTTGAAGCGGCAAGTGATGAAGTAATAGACCAGTTTGCAACTAATGACAAATTAACAGTTGACGCAGACTGGCTTAAAGAAAATGGCAACACTATTATTAAAAAGCAAATTACCTTAATTCAAAAAAGTAATGTATTAGCAAATGCCAACCCAAAGAAGATTAAAACTTCTGCAAATAAATTTAATTTGACAATCCAATTGGTTGACGGAAAATTAATTTTACCTAATGACAAAAAACAATGTAAAGACATTCTATCGTTTTTGAATGAACAGTATTACATTGGTTTAATCACTGGGAAAAAGTTTAGGACAAATTCAAAAAGAGACGCATAAGCCAACGCATTTGGTGGCACATTTGTATTTTTTGCAAACGCACAAAGCCAAACAAAAAAATACAAAAGAGCCACCAAGCCAACGCACCAAGACACTGCAAATAATGGATAGACCAACCACGACAGAAAGAACACCAGCTTGTAACACGGGTTTGGCAAAAGTGGCGGTTCAGTTCTCCGCAGACACATTTGTGGTTAATCAAAGTTTGGTTCTCCGCATCAACATTTGTGGTGAAAATCGCCACCTTCGCCAAGCCCGAAACCGTTATCGGTAACCATTCAAAGACACTAAACGCTTAAACAAACAGAAGAACATGACTAAACATCAAAACAAATCTTCGGCAATTTTCAAGCACATTGCAAAAGGGCGAAACGCCAACAACACTTTTGCAAAGAGCTTGAAAAGTTCATTATTCAGCAAGACCAGCAATGTAACATTATTCATCGTTTGGTTCATAACTTCAACAACTGAAGCACAAATTCAGCAACCACCAACCCCACAAACCGAAACATTCAAACCAGTAACTTTTGAAAATGTGTACATTCAAAAGCCGAATAAAGCAGCTCAACAACAAAATACACTTTACCAACAAGAGCAATTAAAGAAATCAAATCAACAAAAGGAAATAGAACTTGTACGACAAGAAATTGCCAAACAAAACAATTACACAAAACAAAAAGCCAGCAAATCAAAACAAATCGATAGCAACGAATACAAACGAAACCTACTATCCTTTCAAAACGCTTTGACTGAACTCAAAGCACTCGCCTCAAATCCGAATTCATCATTGGCAGACGCCTTTTACATAACCGAAAACGCTTTTGGGAAGCCCTATCTTTCAAAAAATGAATACGAAATCATCATAAACAAATCCGCCAAATTCATCAAACAATGGATGAAAGAAAATAACTACAACCCAAATGACAATGAAGCAAAACATTTAGCCATTCAAAAATTCATGTCGGAAAAATTAACCATTTCAGAAGCCAAAGACAATAAAGAATATGGTACTTCAATAAAAACTTCGCAACACCTTCCTTTCTTTTACGACTACAGCGATTATCAAGCCGAAAAAGACCATCGAAATTTCTTTGTAACCAAAGCATTAGCCACAGGTGCAGGACAGTGTAATAGTATGCCAATGGTATATTTATTATTAGCCGAAAAACTTAACGCACCAAGCTATTTAACTTTTGCCCCTCAACATTCCTTTATCAAGTACACCAAAAACAATGGCGAAATAGAAAACTATGAACCAACATCTAATTGGCACATCAACGACCTTTGGTATCAAGAAAATTTATTTATAAAACCCGAAGCCATCGTATCAGGAATTTATCTGGACACGCTTTCAAAACAAAAAATTATAGCACATTGTATGCTCGAGTTAGCCGTTCAATACATCCGTAAAATGCCGCTTGATGATGGGATATTTTTAAAAACTTGTTTATGGGAAGCACATCAGTATTTCCCGAATGATAATAATATTACCTCAGCTTTTATATATAGTTCTTATCTTAAAGGTTTGCTAACATTGTACATTGCCGAAAACAATATTACCGACTTAGAAAAAATAAAAGATAATGAATATGCCTACGGCATACAAAAAGAGTATCAAAAAAACGAGAACTACATTAGGGAATTAGGCTATCAAGACATACCAGAAGGAATATATGAAGCAATGTTGAAGGAACATGAGTTTAAAAGTAAAGTGCAGAAAAGTTATAACATAACAGGCAAGCAAAAACGAAATCTCTTTATTGAACCCAAATAAAAAATATTAAATTTACACATCATGAAACTTCAAATCATTTTCTTACTTGCAATTGTATTTACATTCAATGTAAATGCACAAAACACAGATGCCAGCAAACAATATTTTCAAGATGCGAAAACGCAATTAGAAAATATGTTATCGGATAAAGAAAAACCAAACTACGAAAAGGCAGTCTTCACTATCGAAAATGCGTGGTACGAAAACCAAGTTGACAAAGTAAGTTTCGATGAGGCAATGAACAAACACTTAGAAGCTATACGAGAGTTAATTAAAAATAACTACGATGAAAAGGCGATTAAGCAAAAACCTAACCTACTAATTACCCAACAAGAAATCAAGAACCAATACAAACAAGCTTTGACCAATTGGGCGATTTATACTTATATAACAAGCCCAATACTATTTGTAGATAACAAGGACACAAACACCATTTCTTTTCACAGACCTTACAAATATTCCACTTCCGACCCAATGGCTACGACGAATTGGGAGAACTCGCAAGTTGTAAATCTTAATAACACACATCAAGGAAACTGCTTTGCTTTAGCATCTATGTTCAAAATTTTATCCGACCGATTAAATTCAGAGGCTACACTTTGCACAGCCCCATCACACATCTATATTTCACATAAAGACGACAAAGGCGCCGATTATAATATCGAATTGGGTTCAAAATATTTTCCAGGTACAGGCATGATAAGTGCATTAACTTATACCACAGACCAAGCAATAAGGAATGGAATTTCACAAAAGAAATTAAACACACAACAAGCCATTGCATTGTGTTTAGTTTATTTAGCAAAAGGTTACGAACATAAATTCACCAACACAAGCGATGAATTTATTTTAGAATGTGCTAACACAGCCATTCAATACGACCCAAAAAATCTAAATGCGCTTTTACTAAAATCCGAATACCTCGAAAATAAATTAATTGCACAAAAAAAATCCATTGCGCAATTACAAACCCAAACCGACTTCAAAGAATATCAGACACTTATTACAAATCTTTACGCTCTTGGTTATCGCGAAATGCCATTGGAAATGAAAAACACATTGGTCAAGACATATAAACACGAACCAATAAATAAAGAACTGCCTAAATTCCAAACAGACAAAGGAAAATTCGCTACTCTTTCATGGGGCATCTTCGATGAACGCCATACCCACAAGCCAACCGAAAGAATTGGAAATACAATTTTCAACACTAAAACAAAACAAATTGCTTCATTCACAAAAGACCAAACGCTTTACAATAACTACAATTTCGACCCTGTAGTTTTTGCATGGAATATTGACCCACTATTTAAAAAATACCCTAACAGTTCTCCTTATGCTTTTTGTTTAAATAGTCCTATTGCGCATTTCGACCCTGATGGTCAAGATTTAGTGTATTTTAACCTTAAAGGTCAAGAACTAGGTAGAATAGCTTCAAAGACAGAATTTAGAACTTTTATTCAAACAGGTAATTTTACTATTCCAAGCCTAATTGCAGGTAAAGTTTTTTCTGAAGTTCCTATGCCAAAAATTATTACAAGCAAAGACAACACAAATACAACAACAGCTGAATATCAGCAATATGATTATATCATTGCTGCAGAAACAGGAATTTTTAACTATAATAAAAATAATGGAAATACACCTACACATTCAAATGGAAAAACTATAGATGACCCAAGTAGTGTCCCTGACTTAGACCCTACATTAGTCAAAGCTACGGCTATGCAAGAAACAGAAATAGGTACTGTTGACCATAGCCCTAATGACCTAAATAATGCCAAAACAGATATTATGCAGGCTAATGTTTATTATTCCGCAAAAAGTAACGACTGGGGAGACCATAAATTACAATTTGGACTTACAAAAGGAGGTGGGGCAACTCCACAGCAGAGTATTAAAGCAGGTATCGGCTTAATGTATCAAAAAGGATTAAGAACCGTTAACGGAGCCACTTCATGGATAGGTGGCAATGCATGGCAAAATGCAAGTAATAGCTACAATGGAGGTGGGGCATCAAACTATGGCAACGTCTTAAAAATGCAAAGTACGGCTGTGAAACCTCAACCTTCAAACTACACTACATCTAAGCCTCCTAAACGAAAATAAGCCAAATGATAAATCATTCTATTTCTTTACTCTTTATACTTTCTTTCTTTACATCTTGCGCTTCAAAAGATAAAACATCTAATGATTCTGGTAAAAAAGATTCTAGTATAGTTGCTCCACAAAAAATAAATTTTACATTAGATTCTGTGAATTTTACAAAAAAGATTATAGACACAAATAGAAAATTCAATTTAATCTTTTCTAACATTCCTAATCAATTTGAAAAAATTGCAGATGATGGCGAATTAAAATTTGAAATTAACTTTAACAAGGATTATTTTAATTTCACCAATGAAATAAAACCCTCAAGTCTTCGAGATGATAGCTTTTATCATACTATCATTGAGAAATATTACAATGAAATTATTGGCATTGATCTTGATTCCGATTTGAATTTGAAAAATAAAATTAATAACGAAAGATTTGTCTTTTTTACTAAAAATATTAATAATTATGGTACCTGCAATATTGGAATTATTTATTCTGGAACTTGCAATGCTGACCAAGACAAAACCATGATTCTAATCAACAACAAAAAGCAAGAATTGTCTATTTGGAATTATGATGAATTCAAATTTGACAAGCAAGGTAATATTTTTGCACTGTTTAGACTTAAAGACAGGCGAACGTGGTATTATTTTAATTACGATACAGTTTCAAATTGTTTTATTCCCGTTGCCACAAAATATTGGAAACTTTACGAAAATTAAGAATATAAAAAAGGTGCGCTTTCAGCGCACCTTTTTTATAAAAACAATTCCCTAAATTTTTACCAACTCCACATTCAACGTCTTCAATCCCGTCAATTTCAAATCCAACTCAAACACTTGTTCAACATACCCAACAGCACCCACCGTTATAATATAATTCCCTTCCGCTAACTGTTTACCAAAATCACCATTCACATCTACAGACACAGCCTCTGCAGGTTCACCTTCTTTTTGAGCAGTGATAGTCGCATTAACAATCACTGCATTTGTAACGGCCTCCTTAATATTACCTTTAATACCAGCCACAGGCGGGTTAATTAAATCCAACAAATTTTTAAACACAAACTTTGTTAGTATTTCAGGCTCATTCATAAATATCTTTTGTCCATCATTCAGCATCGACATTCCAGCATGAAATATAATATTATTAGCTTTTATCTTATTTGCAGTTTCTACACTCGTCTCCTCAGCCAATTTGAAATTTGCATATTGCGCATCAAAATTATCACTAGCAGTTTTCAAAGTTGCAACAAAAGCAGGAGGCATATTATTACCAGCCGTCAACGCTGTAAGATTCGCAGCCACAGCCAAATAATTTTTCGCATTCGTATTCAGCGATACCATACTTTCCCAATCACCCCTACTTGCATCCCTATAATTATTTTGTCCAGCAATCACATACTGTACCTTCTGCACAGCAGGTACAGGAAAAGCTGTATCAATATACCCCTTCAAAAACTGAAAATTTTGCAAACACACATTACCCATGGCCACCAAATCAATATGCAACAATTCACTTGCCCCACTTCTTGCATCATCATCAGGCAACGCCTTCGCCGAAGTAATTGCAGCCAAAGCCGAAGTTTTAAAAGGCAAAGTATACAATGCCTTATATGCGGTAAATCGTGCTAAATGCACTCCATTATTTCCCCATGCCGTTTCAAGCACCGAGTACAAATCCTTCATAGAACAAGGATAATCAGCTTTAACTATTTCTGCCATAGTAATAAAATTTAGAAGCGTAAAATAAAAAATATTTTCAAAAATTCAAACTTTTTCACCTATTAAAAATTTCAATCCTCAATCCAATTTTACCAATAATAAAATAAAGACCACAACTATTAATAGGATAACAATAGAATATTTTTTAGGATTATAATTCTCTATTTTAAAAGTACCAAAGCTTATCATCAGCTTCTCTTCTTTATCACTTTTTTTCATTTTTCTTGTTTATTAGTGTATGGCAAAATAAACTAAAGACACTTCCATAAAAAAGGACAGACCTAATTTTGCAAATAGCTAATAATCAATACTTTAAAAAATGATGTATTTTGCATATAACTATAAAGCTCTGAATATCAACGAGTTCAAATCGGACAAAAAGACCAAAGGTTTTTTAATGATCATTTCTAATCAAAAACAAGACAAATAGTCATTAATTAAGAGCAAATCGGCTAAAATGGCTGTCAATTTCATTTCTGAACGTGTCAGTTTCATTTCTAAGCGTGTCAGGGTCGCTTCTAAAGATGTCAATTTCGCTTCTGAAAATGTCAACCAAGCTACTAAAGATGTCAGTTTCGTCTTTAATAGTGTCCATTTCATTTTTTATAATGGCAACTTCGTTATTGAACGTGTCAAGACAATTACTAAGCATGTCAATCTCATAATCCCTTTAGACAATATAGCATTATTGACAGACAGAAGAAACCCACTGAGTGCCATCGGTCTACAAGCACATTGGGCAGGGGCGAAACGCCAACGACACCTGCCCAAAGAGCTTGTACTTCATTTCTTAATTTCATCATTATCAATCATTCATCGTCCTAACCAGAACTCAAAAAGACAAACTAGATAGAATGGATACCGATAACAGCGTGCAGAAAGCAATGCCGGCTTCATCTCAAAGGCTCAAACAATTAATTATCTTTTAGCTGAGAATAAATGCTATGGGAAAATCTCTATCTTTGCCGGCACTGCTTCTGCACGCAAACCGTTGGCGGTCATTTAAAAAACACCTTATATTAACATACAAAACCTAAACTATGAAAAATGTAATTCTTCTTTCGTTATTATCCTTCACCGCAGTAATTGGAAAAAGTCAGCTAAAAACTCTTGACTTCAATACAGAAATAGAAAAATGGAAAACAGAATTATTTTACAATGGCGAAGTGGGCCCGCCTTGTGCGGATTCATATGAAGATAAAATAAATAAATATCCAAAATGTCAAGAATGGATGGAAAAATACCCGGCATTCTACTTTGGATTATCGAAAATCCAATCAAAATTTTTTGATTTTAATTCAGACGGAGTCACTGATGGATTGTTCTTTTTTACTGCAACAAATTGTGTCTGTGGCAACGGCACCGGATCCGACTTCGCCATGCTCGTATATTCGATTAAGCAGAACCAATACACAAACAAACATTTGAGCACTTTAATTGAGGAAAAAATTGGAATAGCATTAAATGATATGGATATATATGAACACAATCCCATTCATATAGAATATTCGACCTTTAACAAAAGGATAAACGGTAGATTTACTTCTTGGAAGACCTCAGATGCACATTGCTGTCCTAGTATAAATGGCGCATTTTCATATAACCCGAATGATTTTTCAATAAGTATAAAAATTGACAAAGAAAATTAGGATGAGTAAACAACCGCCAACAGCGGGGGCCCAGGCAAGGCGGGTTGATCGGTCAATTGGATGTTTAAGGCCCGCATTTCATCTTCGGTAAAATTAAAGTTCACGTTTTCGCAGTCCCGCCCTGCGGGCACCCGCAAAACGTCAGGTTGTGAAAAAACTACATTCTCGATGTATTCTTGCTCAATAATCATGTT
>OEIV010001013.1_pt1 | contig 13746 bp, 8 predicted proteins | sample 1539231 | NCBI WGS metagenome assembly OEIV01 (sample SAMN03794762, study PRJEB22550) | activated sludge metagenome | feature: wastewater treatment plant; material: activated sludge; isolation source: Wastewater treatment plant of a petroleum refinery complex | place: Argentina: Buenos Aires ...
ATCAAACAAATCGTTTAGTGGCTTCCTCTAAAATAAATAAATTTGTAAACAACGAACAATTAGATATCTCACCAGGCGATCAGGTTGATTTGCTTATTTTTGAAACCACCCCACTTGGCTTTAATGCCATTATCAATCAAAAATATAAAGGTCTGATATACCATGATGAAACCTTTCAGGAGGTTAAAGTGGGGACCAAAATGAAAGGTTTTATAAAAAGTATTAGAGAAGACAATACCATCGATGTGAGTTTACACCCCAAAGGTATCAAACGACTGGAAGAAGGGGCAGAAACGATATTAAGTTATCTAAAAAAGCATCAAGGCATACTCCATCTAACAGACAACAGTAAACCCGAAGAAATTGTATCCTTGTTGAAAATGAGTAAAAAGAACTTCAAAAAATCAATTGGCATTCTTTACAAACAAAAATTAATTGCTTTGAATGAAAAGAATATCAGCCTACTTTGATGTGCCAATACTCTGTAAGCCTTGCTGTATATGCCCTTTGTAAAATTTATGAATGCATAATCAAGCCCAAATTATCGTTGGGTGATAAATGGATTATTCATTTTTTCAAACCCTATCGTTGTTTCGGGGCCATGTCCACTATAAACCTTCGTATCACCTGGCAACATCATCAGTTGTGAATGAATACTTTGCATCAAGGTATCATAGTTTCCGCCCGGAAAGTCTGACCGGCCGATACTCATTTGAAACAATACATCACCACTGATTACAAATTGTTGGGCTTCATGATAAAAACAAACAGACCCTGGCGAATGGCCTGGCGTCAATAAAATCTTCAATAAATGATTACCAAGCTGAACGTTTTCGTGTTCTTTTAAGTAATAAGTAGGCTCTGGTGATTTTTCAAAAGACATTCCATACATGGCACCCGCTGAAGAAGCAGCATCAAACACAGGTTTGTCGGCCAGATGAAAACCATAGGGAATGTCAAATTTTTTCAAAACGGCTGCATTGCCAAATACATGGTCTAAATGGGTATGTGTATTGAGTAATAATTCAGGAATCAGTTTATGTTGATCAATAAAATTAAAAAAAACATCAAACTCATCAGGACTATACATACCTGGATCGATGATGATGGTTTTGTTATTTTCATCTATTATCAGATAGGTATTTTCTTGGAAAGGATTGAAAGTAAAAGAATGAATTCTAAGCATATAAAAAATTGGATGGCAAATTTACTTTAAAAGTCAGAATAAGCGCTCATTGTATTAAACTATCACACATAAATTGATTCAAAAGCGCTTGTGGAATACTTTGTGACGATAATTGCTTAATATTTCGTAATTTTAACTTTAAATAATACGAATTTTCTTCAATGAATAAAAAATTTCATTTCTTCCTATTATCTGTTATGCTTCTCATTACTTGCAAGTTGTTTTCGCAGGCATCGTGGGAACCATTTGGACAAAACAGAGTGCAATACCGCACTTTTAACTGGAAGTATTACGATAGTACCCATTTTAGAACCTTTTACTACGACAAAGGCAACGCCCATGCTTTATATGCACTCAATGTAGCGGAACAAGAACTTTCACATATCGTGTATACGATGGGGGGCAGGCTGAATAAAAAACTGAATATTATTATTTACAATTCATTCAGCGAATACAAACAAACCAATATTGGACGAAAAAACGAGGCCCTTAATTTAGCCAACGGGGGTAAAATTGATGTGGTAGGTGATAATATTCCTGTGTATTTTAATGGTGATCACAATCAATTAAAAAAACAAATCACTAAAGGCATCGCCTCAGTAATCAAAGACAATATGTTGTTTGGCGATAATATCAAAGATGCGGTTAAAAATGCAGTCAAAATGAACCTCCCCGATTGGTATACACTCGGTTATGTTGCTTATATTGCCGATGACTGGAGTGCAGAAAAGTCAGCAGAATTAAAATCGTTGATGCTCACAACCAAAAATAACAAAATCACTGATATTGGCATTAATTATCCACTCATTACGGGTCATTCATTTTGGAATTATATTTCAAAAAAATATGGTGAAAATTATATTTCTAATTTACTCTATCTTACCCGTTATCGTAAAAGTGTAAATAATGCATTAGAAATGGTTTTGAAAAAACCGTATAAAGAAATTATCAACGACTGGACTAACTTTTATAAAAATACAGATTCAACAACTGTACCAGCAATTGAAAATGCTAAGATAGTTACAAGCATCAAAACGAAGTCGAATGCCACCTATGGACAAATTGCCATATCGCCACAAGGAAGAGATATCGCATATGTTGAAAAATTAGATGGAGAATTTAAAGTTTTTGTAAGAGATATCAAATACAATAAAACAACTGAAATTATTGCAGGAGGTATTAAAGCAAGTATTGAATTGGCCGACCCTGATTACCCTCTTTTGTCATGGAGTCCCAGTGGAAGAAAAATGGCTATTTTGTATCAGAAAAAAAATCAAATCAACTTACGCATTTTTACTGCTGGTAAATCAAAAATGGAAAACCGGGTAATCAGTAGCAATAAAATTGATCGTATCACCGGGATGTGTTTTATGAGCGATGAAAATACCTTAGCAGTAACCGCCATAAAAAAAGGACAAAGCGATTTATATAAACTAACCATTCGCAACAACCGATTTGAACCCATCACCAATGATCTTTTTGATGATAAGCAACCTGTATTTGTTCAAAATGGCATATTTACAGGGATATTATTTTTATCAAACAGAACCAGCCCTTATATAGGTGAAGACGCTAAAAGCGACCATTTTACTCCACATTTTAATATGTATTTATACGATCCTTCAAAAGGCAATAACCTTGTGCCATTAAGCGAATCAAATACCGCTTTGAAACATCCTATGCAATGGGGGCTGGACGAATATGCCTATTTAACCGAAGAAAATGGTAAACAAATTAGACAAATTGTAAGTATTGAAAAAAGACAAACTTTACCAGATACTATTTCAACCCATCCATTTTTACCATTACCAAATACACTGGTAAAACAAGAATATATTCATCAAACTGCTACAGTGATTGAAGTTTTCAAAAATGGCAATGAATTTATCGTGCAAAGTACCCCCTTTGATAATTTAAAACAAGCCCAACAAAAATACTCGGAGTCGCCTGAATATCAATCAATAGAAAGTAAAACTGCCGAAGAAAAACCCAATACTGAATTGGTGAAGTACCAAACACCTTTTGATGAAGATACAAACAGCGTATCTTTTTTAGAAAATATTTTTTTATCCAGAAAAAACAATGCCAATTCATATCAATTGTTTGAAGGTTCACAAGCCATCATCAAACCCAAAATATACCAAACCACTTTCTATACCGATTTTTTACAATCAAGTTTAGATAATACTTTATTGTTTACCCGCTATCAGCCTTTTGACTATACAGGTGGAGCTTATCAAAACCCTCCCATCTCAGGGTTTATCACATCGACTTTAACGGATGTAATGGAAGATTATAAAATTAGGGTTGGAGCAAGGTTAGGTATTGATTTAAGGGGATTAGATTATTTTTTTCAATTCAACAATTATCGAAAAAGAACCGATTGGGGTATGCTCTACTTCCATCATGCTACAACCAATCAATACGACTTACGTAACAACCAACCTCCTTTTTATTCACCCTTTCCTGTTAGTGGTCGCGTGGGTTTAGATTATTTGCAAAGCAATGTCAATTACCCCTTAGATATGCTTAAAAGCATACGTCTTAACCTTGGTATTCGTTATGATAGAATTAGGGTGCAGGCAAAAGACAAATACAGCATTGAAGTACCCGATGACAAGCAATTTTGGGTTGTTAGCCGGGCTGAATATGTATATGACAATACCATTACTCCTTTGTTGAATATCTGGAAAGGCACAAGAGCAAAAATCTATGCTGAATACCAATATAAATTTAATGCACAAACCAAGGGATTTTATAACCTGGGTTATGATGCCAGAAACTACTTGACTATTTATAAAAACGTAATATTAGCCTCCCGATTAGCAGGTGCATTTAGTGGTGGCAATGCAAAAGTTTTATATTTAATGGGAGGGGTAGATAATGATTTAAACCCTAAATCAGATGAAAACACTTCAATAGATTATTCGCAAAATTATGCTTTTCAAAGTTTGACAACCAATATGAGAGGTTACAGACAGGGGTTCAGAAATGGCAATAGTTACATGCTCTTAAATGAAGAAATAAGGTTTCCGATTGCCAATACCCTCTTTAAAAGACCTGTCAAATCTGGATTTTTGCGTAATCTGCAATTAGTGGCATTTACTGATATTGGTTCAGCATGGAGGGGTTTACTGCCAAATGCAGAAAATATTAAAATGAATAATGTAGTAACAAGTCCCAATTCGCCAGTAACAGTCTTTATTAATGATGCCACCAACGATTTTGGCTGGGGATATGGATTTGGATTAAGAACAAAATTTTTAGGTTATTTTATACGTACCGATTGTGCATGGAATATAGATGGAGGCAAAAAACCCATATTACATATTTCGTTAGCCACTGACTTTTAATATTTTTGCATGTTAAAAAATACAACGATTAGCGGTACTCAAGTCTATTTATTAGCTTTAAGTAAATCATACTTTTTTTTCTTATGCTTGTTTGTTTTTGGCATTTTTACCAATCCATTATTTGCTCAGGTACATATCGATACCACCTTTCAAACCATGAAAGATTCGGTAATACAAGTGCATGATTCAGTCACTGTTGACACCTTAGTACCAAACAAGTTAAATACCCCAAAAGCAAAAAAATCAACCATTATTGAAGGTACCATTTTAGATTATACAACGGCTGAACCTCTTTCATTTGCTACCATTTATTTTTCAGGTACTGCGCTCGGTATGCGTGCTGATATTGATGGGAAATTTAAATTTAATGTGGAAACCATTCCATCTGATACATTAATCATTTCGGTGATAGGTTATGCAAAAAAAGCAATTCCTATTAATCCTCATTTACCCTATCAAAAGTTAAATATTGTATTAGAAAGAGGAGCAGTACAAATTAAAAATGTGGTGTTTAAATATGATAGAAACCCTGCCCTTACTTTGGTGAAAAAAGTGATTAAAAACAAACCTTTCAACAATTATGACAAAGCCAATAATTACAGTTATGAGGTGTATAATAAACTAGAAATGGATATTAATAAAATCCCCAAAAAATCATTTAAGCAATCTCCAATCCTAAAGAAATTTGATTTTATTCAAAATTATATTGATTCTACAAGTGAAGAAAAACCCTTTTTACCCTTATTTCTAACAGAAACAATTTCAGATTATTATTATCAGAAAAAACCAAAAAAAACAAAAGAATTTATCAAAGGGTCAAGAATATCGGGTTATAAAAACCAAAGTGTTTCACAAATGCTAGGTTCTATGTATCAAAATATCAATTTCTATGACAATAGCATTCCCATATTTAATGTTGGTTTTGTAAGCCCTATTGCCAATGATGCCCCACTCTTTTATAAATATGAACTTACAGACACGCAGTGGGTCGGCAATAAACTTTGTTATCAAGTCGTATTTATGCCCAAAAGAAGTGGCGAGCATACTTTTAATGGGGACTTTTGGGTTCATGATTCTGATTTTGCTATTCAAAAAATGAATATGATTGTCACAAAAGAACAAAACATCAATTGGGTAAACAAAGTAACCATGATGCAAGAGTTTACTTGTCTTGAAGATACCCTTTGGTTTTTGACAAAAGATAAATTTTATGTAGACTTTTTGCCACCTCATGGTGATAAAATTGCCGGATTTTTAGGTCGAAAAACCACGACTTACAAAAACATTGTAGTGAATCATCAAAACATAGAAGCAATCATTGAAAGTAAAAAAAATAAAGCGGATACTGAATTAGATGAAGAAGCATTAAATAGAAATGAAACATATTGGAATGGTGTAAGGCATGATTCACTTAGTAAAAACGAAAAGGCGATTTATCAAATGATCGATACCATACAAAGTTTGCCTATTTACAAAAAATACTATTCAATTTTTTATTTACTCGGTACGGGAATTAAAGAAGTAGGCCCATTAGAAATTGGCCCAATTTATAATTTATACAGTAGTAATTCTATTGAAGGCCCTCGTTTTAGATTGTCACTTGGTACCACACCCAAATTATTTAAAAACATTTACTTAAAAGGTTATGTAGCGTATGGCACCTTAGACCAAAAAATAAAATATAATGTAAGTGGTTTATGGATTTTACGCCGACACCCACGTAGATTTATCTATGCTGAATACAAACATGATCTGGATAACTCAGTAAGCCAATATGACGAAGCAGGTTCACTTGATAATATTTTTAGTACCATCGGACGCAAATCAAATGTACCCTGGAAGCTGGCATTTGTAGACAAAAAACGAATTGAATATTTCAATAGTTATTTTAATGGATTCAGCACTTTGTTCTCATTTGAACAAAAACAATTTTCACCTTATTCACCCTTGCCCTACTTAGGCATTTTTTACAATAATGATGGGGCCCCTTCGTCTGTCATCAACACCAGTGAATTGGGCCTTGAATGCCGATTTGCTTATCGGGAACAATTTGTAGAAGGCAATTATTACCGAACAAGTTTAGGCACCAAATATCCCATCATCAAATTATATGCAGGTGTTGGTATTCGAAATTTGTTGGGAAGTGATTATTCTTATACAAAATTTCGTCTTACCCTATCAGACAATTTAAAAATAAAACATGCCGGGTCAGTTTATTACAATTTGTTTGCAGGCAAAGTATTTGGCACCTTGCCTTATCCGATATTAGAAGTGCATCCGGGAAATGAATTTTATTATTACAATTCACATGCATTTAGTATGATGTACCGATATGAATATATAAGTGATGCATATGTAGGTGCCATCGTAGAGCATTCATTAGGGAGCTTATTTTTCAAATACATACCATTGGTCAAAAAAATGAAATTGCGTACTTTTTGGAATGCAAAAGGTGTTTATGGCAATTTGTCAACTGCTAATCAAGCTTTAAATTTAAATAAAGGATATTATTTTCAATCACTTGCCAAAAGTCCTTATCTGGAAGTGGGAACTGGTATAGAAAATATTTTTAAAGTTTTGAGGGTCGATTTTGTTTGGCGATTACTCCCTTACCGCACACCTACCAATGACGCCTATTTTAGAAGATTTGGCATTTTTGGAAGTTTAAAATTTGCATTTTAACGAACTAAAACAATTTATTTCAGGAGCATCCTTTGTACATTTGTCTTTTATGAAAGAAATCTCCAATCGATCTGCTACATTTCATTTTGCTATTGAGCAAAAATATACCGCAGGTATGGTGCTGCTTGGCACTGAAATAAAATCACTTCGACAAGGTAAAGCCAATTTTAACGACAGCTTTTGTATTTTAAGTCATGGTGAATTGTTTATCCGTAGTTTACATATCGCCGAATATTATTATGGTACTGCAAATAATCATAATCCTATTCGGGAAAGAAAATTGTTGTTGACAAAACGAGAATTGAAAAAAATTGAATCCAAAACCAAGGAAAAAGGATATACCATTATTCCACTTAAAATTTTTATGAGCGACAATGGTTATGCTAAAATTGAAATTGCCTTGGCAAAAGGTAAAAAAACACACGATAAACGTGACAGCATCAAAGAAAAAGACGCTCAAAGGGATTTGAGACGTACTTTGAAAATGTAAATCATAAAAATATTGCTTATTGGCTAACATTTGAGATGGCGTAATCGTCTTTACAGCACTCAGTCAAATAAGAATAGATTATGATCAAAAAAAAATATTTTAAGTTAATCGGTATAACCACTTTGGCAACAATGCTTGTATTTGGCATGGTGGCTTGTATGAAGAAAAACAATACAGAAATATTGAGTTATGCCCCTGTTTATGGTTCATTAACTGAACTGACCAATATTCAAAGCGAATCACCTAAACCCTTTATCAATGCAGGTAAAATATATAAATACCTCAATTACACATTTCAAATTGATAATGGTGAAGGTATACATGTCATTAATAGCACTGATCCTTTAAATCCCCAAAAAATTAGTTTTATCAAAGTCAAAGGATGCAGCGAAATTTCTATCAAAAATAATATTCTTTATACCGATAATCATGTTGATTTGGTTGGTATCGATATTTCAAATATTAATACCATACAAGTTGTTTCACGACTTGAAAAAGTATTTCCAGGTGTCAATCAAGAATACCCACCAATTGAAGGTATATTTTTTGAATGTGCCGACCCAGCTAAAGGTGTTGTAATCGGATGGACACAAAAAATGTTAACGAACCCCAAATGTAAAAGATAATGAAAAAAATACTTTCTTTATTCGCAGTGATTATCCTATTTATGACAGCTTGTGATAAAAACACCTCTGTCAGCAATGGCAACAATACAACTGGTCAAGGTGGTTCATTGGCGCGCTTTACTATTGTAAACAATTATTTATACACTGTTGATGACAATTACTTGAGTGTATTTGATATCAGCAATAACAATTCCCCTGTTTATAAAAACAAGATACAAGTCGGTTTTAATATTGAAGCTGTTTTCCCATTTGAAAACAAACTTTTTATTGCTTCCAACACTGCTATGTATATTTATAGTATTACAAACCCCCAAAGTCCACAATTTGAGTCACAAGTGCAACATTTAACGGGGTGCGACCCAATTGTTGCCAACGATTCTGTAGCTTACCTCACCATTCATGGAGGTAACAGATGCGGGTCACAACTAAATCAACTACAAGTGTATAATGTTACAAATATCGAAAACCCCATTTTTAAAAAATCGATTGAATTAACCAATCCTATGGGTTTGGGTATGAAAGGTGATTATTTATTTGTTTGTGACAATGGTACTGGATTACGTGTTTTTGATATCACCAATAAGTATAATCCCATCCCACTCAATATCATTACTGGTGAATCATTTGTGGATGTCATCATCTCAGATAATTTAATGATTTGTATGTTAACCAACGGAGTCGCTTATTTCGATATTAGCAATCCAAGTAATATTATTAAACTGAGTACTGTAAAAAATTAATGAAGCACTTATTTCTAATCATTTTATGTGCTTGCTACAGTACAATGGCATTCGCACAATTAAAGAATACAAGTACAGACCATCCTTTATGGAGTATAAAACTATCTCCTCTTGGATTGATAGAACCTGATCAGGCACTTTCACTAGCAACTGAAGTTAGAATTAAATCTCATTTTGGATTTCAATTAGAAGGGAGTTACCTATTCAACACATGGTATCTTGCCACCAATACCCGAACTGTGACCAATACCCAGGGATTTAGAATAGTACCTGAATTTAGGTATTATGATGTAAATTTCAAAAACACTTTGCATCGCTATGTTGGTTTACAATTGAGCTATAAACAACTGGAAAAAGATGTAGAAGAATGGACAGCGAAACCAAACTTTATACAATTAGAAACCACACACCTAAAAAAAAACAATATGTCGGCAACTGTACTGGTTGGATTGCAAAACCATGCGAAATTGATAGGCTTTGATTTTAATCTCGGTCTTGGTTTTAAGTATAAAACATTGTTTAACAATGAGGCGATTTCGAATAACAATCTTATCAATACTCATTTAGGTGAATCCTTTGGAGGTTATTATCCGCAACTTAGTGCAACGTTTAAGCTATGTGTCAAAATAATATAGCTAATTCCAAAGGCTAATATTCAAAGAATACTCCCTTTTTAATGAAAGAAAAATTACTATGCATCAAGGCATATTTTCATCCATTTTCATAACATAGCTCCTGATTTTTGATTATTTTTGCGAGTCATTCAAATATTATTCTATTTTGAATTGTATTTTATTGTACTCACCCCTATTTTATAAAACGATATGTACCAACCCAAAAATAAAATCAGAATTGTAACAGCCGCTTCCTTATTTGATGGACATGATGCGAGTATTAATGTGATGCGTCGAGTGATGCAGGCCAGTGGTGTAGAAGTCATACATCTTGGACATGACAGAAGTGTGCAAGAGGTGGTGGATACAGCCATTCAAGAAGATGCAAATGCCATTGCCATGACCAGCTACCAGGGGGGACATGTGGAGTATTTACAATACATGTTTGACCTTCTTAAAGAAAAAAACAGTAGCCATATCAAAATATTTGCAGGTGGTGGTGGTGTGATATTACCCAGCGAAATCGCCACCCTGGAATCCTATGGTATCACCAAAATATACAGCCCCGACGATGGCCGTTCCATGGGATTACAAGGCATGATTGACGATTTGATTCAAAAAAGTGATTTCCCAACAGGTAAAAACGTCAATGGGGAAGTGAATCATTTACAAGCAGGTGATTTTAAAAGCATTGCACGATGTATCAGTGCTGCAGAAAATTTTGCAGAAACCATCGAAACACAGGCTATGTTACAAAAAGTAAGAGAAACGATAGCAACAAAACAAACCCCAACCCCTGTTTTAGGCATTACAGGTACTGGTGGTGCTGGCAAAAGTAGTTTAGTGGATGAACTTGTACGTCGCTTTGTTCTTGACTTTAAAGATAAAAAAATAGGAATTATATCTGTGGATCCCAGTAAACGGAAAACAGGTGGCGCCTTGCTGGGCGATCGAATCAGAATGAATGCAATAAAGAATGAAAGAGTGTATATGCGTTCAATGGCTACACGTCAAAGCAATTTAGCATTGAGTAAACATGTGCAAGACGCTGTAGATATTTTAAAAGCAAGTGGGTTTGATTTAATAATATTAGAAACCAGCGGCATTGGTCAAAGCGACACTGAAATTACCGAACACAGTGATGTTTGTTTGTATGTAATGACCCCAGAGTATGGGGCCGCTACCCAACTTGAGAAAATAGATATGTTAGATTTTGCAGATATCATTGCGATCAACAAATTCGACAAAAGAGGCAGTATGGATGCTTTGAGAGATGTGAAAAAACAATACCAGCGCAACCATAAATTATTTGAACAAGATGTGGAAACCATGCCTGTGTATGGAAGCATCGCTTCACAGTTTAACGACCCGGGCGCAAATAGTTTGTACAAGGCATTGATGCAAAAAATTGTTGAAAAAACAGGTAATCAAACATTGTCTTCTCAATTTATTGCACATGATGAAATGAGTGAGAAAATTTTTATCATTCCTCCAGCTCGTACTCGTTATTTAAGTGAAATCACCGAAAACAATAGGAGTTATGACAAGTGGGCAAAAAGTCAAAGTCATATTGCCCAGCAATTATTTGGTTTACATAAAACCATCGAAACCATTCAATCACAAGCTATTGCAGATGGCGATCGGTTAATCAAAAATTTGCAAGAAGTAGAGGCTAAACTATTGCTTGATTTTGACCCTAAAAACAAAGTACTTTTAGACCAATGGAGTGCAAACAAACAAAATTATCAAAATGAATATTTTATTTTCAAAGTACGTGACAAAGAGATTAAAATAAAAACCCATTCTGAAAGTTTGTCTCATTCACAAATTCCAAAAATCGCTGTACCAAAATTTGAAGCTTGGGGCGAAATTTTACAATGGGCTTTACAGGAAAATTACCCAGGTTCATTTCCATACACCGCTGGTATTTACCCTTTCAAACGAGAAGGTGAAGATCCAACACGAATGTTTGCTGGTGAAGGTGCACCTGAGCGTACCAACAAGCGTTTTCATTATGTAAGCAAAGGCTTGCCTGCAGCTCGTTTGAGTACCGCATTTGACAGTGTTACTTTATATGGCAACGACCCCAATCACCGACCCGATATCTATGGCAAAATAGGCAATAGTGGCGTGAGCGTTTGCTGTCTTGATGATGCTAAGAAATTGTACTCAGGATTTAATTTAGCTGACCCTAAAACGTCGGTGAGTATGACGATTAACGGACCTGCCAGTATTATTGCGGCATTCTTTATGAATGCTGCCATCGATCAACAATGCGAATTATACATCAAAGCCAATGGGTTAAGTGAAGAAGTTGAAACTAAAATCGCTGAAATCTATAAAGGAAAAGAACAACTTCGCCCAACCTATAATGATCATAGTGCCAACAATGGTGGTGAATTACCTGAAGGAAATGACGGATTAGGTTTAATGTTGTTAGGTGTTCGTGGAGATGATGTATTGCCATTAGAGGTTTATCAAAAAATAAAAGCAGATACTCTCAAACAAGTGCGTGGCACTGTGCAAGCCGATATTTTGAAAGAAGATCAAGCCCAAAATACTTGTATTTTTTCTACCGAATTTTCCTTGCGTTTGATGGGTGATGTACAACAATACTTTATCAATGAAGGCATTCGAAATTTTTATAGTGTTAGTATCAGTGGTTATCATATTGCCGAGGCGGGTGCCAATCCTATTTCACAATTGGCATTTACTTTAAGCAATGGATTTACTTTTGTTGAATATTATTTAAGTCGTGGTATGCATATCGATGATTTTGCACCCAATCTTTCATTCTTTTTTAGCAATGGTATCGACCCTGAATATGCCGTTATAGGAAGGGTAGCTCGTAGAATTTGGGCTAAAGCCATCAAAATAAAATATGGAGGTAATGAACGCAGTCAAATGCTCAAATACCATATACAAACGAGTGGTAGAAGTTTACATGCACAAGAAATTGATTTCAACGATATACGCACTACATTACAAGCTTTATATGCGATATATGACAATTGCAACTCACTACATACCAACGCTTATGACGAAGCGATAACAACACCTACAGAAGAAAGTGTTCGACGTGCTATGGCCATTCAATTAATTATTAACCGCGAATTGGGCTTAGCTAAAAATGAAAATCCTTTGCAGGGAAGCTTTATCATTGAAGAATTAACAGACTTAGTTGAGGAGGCGGTATTAAGTGAATTTGATAAAATCAGCGATCGTGGAGGAGTGCTGGGTGCTATGGAAACCATGTATCAACGAAGTAAAATACAAGAAGAAAGTTTGTATTACGAAACCCTAAAACATACAGGTGAATTTCCTATTATTGGGGTGAATACATTTTTGAGCAGTAAAGGCTCCCCTACTGTTTTACCCCAGGAAGTGATTAGAAGTACTACCGAAGAAAAAGAAGCCCAAATCAACACTGTACAAAACCTTTGGGAACGCAGTGGAGAAAAGGGTCCACAAATATTAAAAGAGTTACAACAGAAAGCAATTCGAAATGAAAATCTTTTTGAAGGACTTATGGAAGCCGTGAAGTATTGTAGCCTTGGTCAAATCACACATGCCTTGTTTGAAGTGGGTGGTCAGTACAGAAGAAGTATGTAATGATCATGTAAATTTGAGAGAATCGTATCAACAGGAACCATTGAATTGATTCTAAATGATTCTATTAAACGATAATTGCGAAGTTGTTCTATGCGAAGGCTGTGCCTTCGCATTTATTATGTTCTTGATAGCCTGTGGCTATGCTATCCACTAATCATTCCAAAGGGTCGATTTAAATATAAACATTGCAAATTTATACCCATACTATGCGAAGGCTGCGCCTTCGCATTTATTATGTTCTTAATAGACTTTGGCTATACTACCAACTCATCATTACAACTTGCCAGTTTAATAAATGCATTCTATGCGAAGGCTGTGCCTTCGCATTTATTATGTTCTTAATAGCCTTTGGCTATACTACCAACTCATCATTACAACTTGCCAATTTAATAAATGCATTCTATGCGAAGGCTGCGCCTTCGCATTTATTATGTTCTTAATAG
>OEIV010001014.1_pt1 | contig 13742 bp, 11 predicted proteins | sample 1539231 | NCBI WGS metagenome assembly OEIV01 (sample SAMN03794762, study PRJEB22550) | activated sludge metagenome | feature: wastewater treatment plant; material: activated sludge; isolation source: Wastewater treatment plant of a petroleum refinery complex | place: Argentina: Buenos Aires ...
GCCGGGGCCTCCTGAGGCGGTGCCGAGCACGCCGGCGGCGCGCACGGGGGCGATGCAGCACAGGCCGATGGGCTTCCTGGCGGCCTGGGACCCCCGGAGGGTGCGCGCGACATCGGTCTGAACGGAGCAATCGGGGCCATTGGAGGCGAAGTCGCAGAGGTTTTTGGCGGCGCCGAAGCCGCCGGGGAAGACGACGGCGTCGAAGTCGGAGGCCTTGAGCGAGGCGAGGGGGGCGATCTTGCCGCGGGCGATGCGTGCGGACTCTTCGAGGACGTTTCGCGTGCCCACGCCTGGCTTGTGCGTGGCGTGGTTGACGATGGAGGTCTGCGGCATGTCGGGCGCGAAGCAGGAGAAGGAAAGGCCGCGGCGATCGAGATGGATGAGGACGCTGACGGCCTCGGTGATCTCGGCGCCGTCGAGGAAGCCGCAACCGGAGAGGACAACGGCGACGCGTTTCATGGGAGCTCCCTTCGAAGAGATCGGGTCAGGCGAGGACTTCCTTCACGAGCTTGCCTGCGACGTCGGTGAGTCGGAAGTCGCGCCCCTGGAAACGGTACGTCAGCCGCTCGTGGTCGATCCCGAGGAGGTGGAGCATGGTGGCGTGAAGGTCGTGGACGTGGACGGGGCTTTCCTCGATGTTGTAGCCGAAGTCGTCGGTGCGGCCGAGGGTGGTGCCGGGCTTGACGCCGCCGCCGGCCATCCAGATGGAGAAGCAGCGCGGGTGGTGGTCGCGGCCGTAGTCATTGGGGGTCATGCGGCCTTGGCAATAGGCGGTGCGCCCGAACTCGCCGCCCCAGACGACGAGGGTGTCGTCGAGCAGGCCGCGACGCTTGAGATCGGTGACGAGGGCGGCGGAGGCCTGATCGGTCTGGGCGCACTGGTTGGTGATGCCGGAGGGGAGCGAGCCGTGCTGGTCCCAGCCCTGGTGGAAGAGTTGGACGAAGCGCACGCCGCGTTCGAGCAGGCGGCGGGCGAGGATGCAATTGGCGGCGTAGGTGCCGGGGGTTCGGGAGGAAGGGCCGTAGAGGTCGAAGGTTTCGGCGGATTCGCCGGACGTGTCGGTGGCCTCGGGGACGCTGGTCTGCATGCGGAAGGCCATCTCGGCCTGTTCCATGCGTGCGGCGACTTCGGGGTCGAGGGTTGATTTCGCTTGGTCGGCGTTGAGCTTTGCGAGCGCATCGAGCATGCCGCGGCGGGTGTGGGGCGAGACGCCCTCGGGGTTGGTGAGGTAGAGCACGGGCTCTTTGCCGGCGCGGAACTGAACGCCCTGGTGCTCGCTGGGGAGGAAGCCTGAGCCCCACAGGCGCGCGTAGAGGGGTTGATCGCGCGGCGCGTCCTTTGAGACGAGAACGATGAACGCGGGGAGGTTGGCGTTGGCACTGCCGAGGCCGTAGGAGAGCCACGCGCCCATCGACGGGCGGCCGGCGAGTTGATGCCCGGTGCAGAAGAACGTGATGGCGGGGTCGTGGTTGATCGCTTCGGTGTGCATGGAGCGGATGATGCAGAGGTCGTCGGCGATCTTGGCGGTGTGGGGGAGGAGATCGCTGATCCACGCGCGCGAGTTCCCGTGCTGCTGGAACTTGGTGAAGGAGCCGGCGAGGGGGAGGATCGATTGATTGCCGCTCATGCCGGTGAGGCGTTGCCCGCGTCGGACCGAATCGGGGAGCGGTTCGCCGTGGTGCTGATTGAGCGCGGGCTTGGGGTCGAAGGTTTCGAGGTGTGATGGGCCGCCGGACTGGAAGAGATAGACGACGCGCTTGGCCTTGGCGGGGAAGTTTGGGAAGGTCGCGGGCTGGATGAGGTTGGGTGAGGAGGCGCGGGCGTCGAGGCCGCCGGCGGCGAGCGCGATGCTGCCGAGGCCCAGCGCGCTCATGCCAAGGAAGTGGCGGCGCGAGAGGTTCATCAGGTGGTCGTTGCAGCAGGGGAGATTGGAGGTCATCGCGGTTCCTATCGCATCATCACGCTGGCGTCGGAGGCCATGATCGTCGAGGCCACGATCGAGAGAGCGGCGAGATGGGCCTGGGCCTTGGGGTCGGGCTTGTCAGCGGAATCAAGGTTGAGCCCGAGAACCGCCGCGGCGCCGGCGGGGTCGTTGGTATACGCGGTGACTTGCTCGCCGAGCAGGTCAACGAGAGCGGCCAGTTCGTCGGCGCGAGGCTCGCGGCCGGTGAATCGCTCGAAGAGCACGGCGCACTGGGCGGCGGGCGCGGCTTCGCGGTGCGCGAGCGCGGCGGCGGCGCGGGCGCACTCGAAGAAGACGGGGTCGTTCCAGATGACGAGGGGCTGGAGCGGGGTGGTGGTGGGCTGGCGGCGTGCGAGGCACTCTTCGCGGCTGCCGGCGTCGAAGACGAGCATGTTGGGAGGCGGCGCGGTGCGCTTGCGGAAGGTGTACATGCTGCGCCGGTGGGCGTTGTCGCCGGTGTCGGGGGTGTAGGCGGATTGCACATTGGCGCCGGCGTCTTCCCAGATGCCGGGCGGCTGCCAGGGTTTGACGGACGGGCCGCCGACCTTCTCGACGAGCAGGCCGGACGCGAGCAAGGCCTGGTCGCGGAGCATCTCGGCGGAGAGGCGAACGGATGGGCCGCGCGAGAGGAAGGCGTTGGCGCGATCGTCGATGCCCTCGCGATGGTCGCTTGATTGACGGAAGGTGGAAGAGAACACGATGCGACGGAGGAGCGATTTCACATTCCAGCCGGACGCGACGAGGTCGGCAGCGAGCGAGTCGAGCATTTCCTGATGCACAGGCGACTCGCCTTGAAGACCGAAGTTCTCTAGGGTTGGAACCAGGCCAGCACCAAAGCAGAGCGACCAGAGGCGATTGACGGCGACTCGGGCGGCGAGCGGATTGGCGGGGTCGGTGGTCCACGACGCGAGGCCGAGGCGGTTGTGCGGGCGATCGCCGAACTCCATGATGTCTTTGATGGCGCGATCGGCGCGGACGGGGCGCGCGTGATCGGGCGAGTCGTATCGGCCGCGGGAGAGGACGAAGTTCTGCCGCTCGAACGGGGCGGGCTCCATCACCATGATTTCGGGGATGGACTCGAGGAGGTCCTGCTCGGCGCGACGGGCGGCGCGGAGCGATTCGCGGGCGGCGTTGCACGCGGGATCGCGCGCGATAAACCAAGGAGCAAGCTCGCCCGGCGGGCGATCGGCCGGAACACCGGTGCCGAGGCGCAGCATGCTCTCGGGATACTGCTTGATCGTCCCGGGCTTAGAGATCTCGAGAGCGTCGAGCGGCGAAAGTTCGCTGGTGAAGAGTTGCAGGTCGGCGAGCGAGCCGTTCTTGAAGCCGACATCGCGATCGCGGAAGGCGATCTGGAGCGTGCGTCGCGGCGTCGGGCCGTCGAGGTGGTCGCGCGTGGATTGGATCGCGGCGGGCTGCCCGTCGAAATAGAGCTTGAGCCCGGCAGCGCGCGACGACCCGTCGTAGGTCGCGACGACGTGCACCCAGCGTCCGATCGGGAACTTCTCCGTGGATTGGATCGCGGCGGCGGAGCCGGGCCACATGTGGACGATTTCCCAGCAGAGACGGCCGTCGCGGATGAGGAGTTGATAGCCCTGCGGGTCGGTTTCGAGCGTGAAGTAGCTGGTATGGAGGATGACGGCGCGCGACTTCTCGTCGGGGCATTTGATCCAGAGGGAAAGCGAGATGGGGTCGCAGCGGCGGAAGTCGGGCGCGTCATTGAATGTCGCGCCAACGTCGCCGTCGAAGAGCGTGGCTTTGCCCGCGGGAGAGTCGATACTGCCTTCCAGCGGCCAGCGCTTGGCGGGCTCGGGGGCCGCGAGCTTGAACACTGGTTCCTGCAGTTGCTGTCGCTCGTTGTGATAGGCGGCGAGAACTTCCCGGAGTGCTCTCTTCTGCGCGTCGGCCTCGGCGTTGGCAAGGGCTGTTTCGGCGTCCGTGACCTTGGCGCGGAGTTCGGCGAGCAACGCGCTTTGCTCGGGCGTGCTGAGGCGCATCGCGGGGCGCGGCGTGGCGCCGGTCGCGTATGGATAGGTGCCGGCCTCGTCGATCGCGCTGAAGAACGAGCCGAGGCTGTAGTAGTCTTCCTGCGTGATGGGGTCGTACTTGTGGTCGTGGCAGCGCGAGCACTCGAGCGTCAGGCCGAGGAACGCGGTGCCGAAGGTGCGGACGCGATCGGCGACGTATTCCTGGCGGAACTCTTCGTCGATCGAGCCGCCCTCGTTGGTCTGTCGGTGCAGACGGTTGAACGTGGTCGCGAGTTTCTGCTGCTGCGTCGCGCCGGGCAGGAGGTCGCCGGCGAGTTGCTCGGTGATGAAGCGGTCGTAGGGCAAGTTGGAGTTGAAGGCGTTGATGAGCCAGTCACGCCACGGCCACACGCGGCATTCCCAGTCGGATTGATAGCCGAACGTGTCGGCGAAGCGTGCGGCGTCGAGCCAATCGGCGGCGAGTCGTTCGCCGAAGCGGGGCGAGGCGAGCATGGCGTCGACGCGCGCTTCGTAAGCGTCGGCGCTGGCGTCGGCGATGAACGCGCTGGTCTCGTCGGGCGTGGGAGGAAGGCCGGTGAGCACGAGCGAGGCGCGCCGGAGGAGCGTTGCCTTGTCGGCGTCCTTGCTCGGCGCCCAGCCCTTGGAATCGAGGGCCGCGAGCACGAAGCGATCGATCGAATCGCGGCACCAGGATTCATTCGATACGGCGGGAGGAGTGATGGCCTTGGGCGCGACGAAGGCCCAGTGCGGCTCGTACTTCGCGCCTTGCCTAATCCACTCGCGGAGCAGCTCGCGCTCGCTTGGCGAGAGCGAGAGCTTCGACTCGGGCGGCGGCATCACCTCGTCCGGATCGTTTGAGATGATGCGGGCGACGAGTTCGCTGCCGTCCGGATCGCCCGGGAGGAGCGCGCCGTAGCCGCCGCCGAGGTCCGTGGTCGCGCCATCGATGGAATCGAGGCGAAGGTCGGCCTTTCTCGCCGCGCTGTCCGGGCCGTGGCAGCGAAAGCAGCGGTCGGAGAGAATGGGCCTGATCTGCTTGTTGAAGCTGATGCGGTCGGCGGGCGCGGGGAAAGGGTTGGGGTTCGCGCTCGCGGGTGTCGGGTCCGTCGTTGCGGGAGCGAGGGGCACGCTCGCCGCGGAATCTGGGCGTGGAACGAGCGAGATCGCCGCGAAGAGGAGAGGAATCGCGAGGAACGGGAGCGCGGTGTGCCGCATGTCGGCAGTATAAGAGAAAGGACACCGGCCACAATGGAGAGTCGTCGTTGCTGTGGCGAGAGTGGAGTGATTGCGGGGTGCGCCGGGCGAACGGGCGTGCGAGTCGAAATGGGAGAACGCCGGGACCGACGCGGTCAGGTCCGGCGGGCCGGATTTGGTCAGGCCACCCAAGGCCTACTGCCCGAGGGCGCGGAGCACGATGGTCGCGTATGAGCCGGAGGGCAGTTCGAAGCGAGCGGTGCGTGCGAGGCGGCCCTTGGCGAATTCGTCGGGCGCGGGCTCGGAGAGCGAGAAGTTGGGCGCCGAAACAAAGAGCGGGCGCTCGCCGGGGTCGAAGCGGGGGCGGCGGAGCGTCGGGATGTCCAGTTGGTCCAGCGTGAGCGACTCTCGCGCGAGGACGAGCGCGACGGCGCGGGCCCAGTCGCCATCGAGCGGTGCTCCCTTGCGTGGAAGAGGCGCGATGAACTGTGAGAGAGCGCGCGGCACGGCATCGGCGAGCACGAAGATGAGCGGGCCGTGGTCGGTGACGACGTTGAGTGTCGCGTCGGGCGAGCGGGCGAGCGAGTCGCGTATCAGCTCGACCGCGGCGTGGTTCCAGAGCCACGATTGATACGCGTCGACGCACATGCGTTGGTCGATCATGGGAAGCGAGGCAAAGGCGTCGGCGAACGAGCCGCCGGAGACGAGCACCTCGACCGCGCGTCGGTGGGGCGAGGGCGGCGCGGCGGCGAGGAGATCATTCCATCGGCCCCAGTGCGTAGCGGCGGCACGCGTGAACGCACGGCGCGCGCCGGTATCTTTCCGCGCGGGCATCGCGATGAGCAGCTTCAGGGCGGATTCGAAATCACCTCGGACGAGGTGGGCGGCGGCGAATCCCTGGCCGTGGCGGGCCGAACCGAATCGTTGCTCGCCGAAGTAGTTGGTGATGAGCAGCGCGGATTGATCGGGGTAGCTCAAAGCGCGGGCGTGGCGGGCCATTCGGTCGCTTGCTTCGCGAGAGAGGCCGCGGACGATGATCTCGAAGTGATTGGATTCGATGATCGAGGCGTCGACGGGAGCAGACGACCAGCCGATGAGCGTTGCGTGCAGGCCCGGCGCGGTGATCTCGGGCGCGAAGCCGGTGGCGGCGGAGAGGTCGCGTGCCCTGGCGCTCACGTGCTGGGTTGTGTGCGCGTGCTTGTCCTTCAGGCCCGCGTGGGAGACATCGCCGGGCTTGATGTCGAGCGCCCTGGAGAGGCGGGCGGTTGCCTCGGGCGTTGAGAGCGCCGTCTTTTGCAGTCGGTAGACGGCGCAGAGCGCCCGCGCGTCCGCGGCGGGGCGCAGCGACTCGCGGAACGCGGCGGTCGCGATCTCGTCGACGCGGAAATCGGTTGGAATACGCCGGATCGTCACGGGCGACTGTAGCGGCGGGCTACTTCACGACTTTGTACCCGAGCAGGCCGCGTTCGTAGCGTGGGACGGAGGGGTCGGCGGCGAGGGACCAGGCGTCGATGCCGCCGGCGACGGACATGGCCTGCGGCTTGCCGAGGGCGCGGGCCATGAGCGCGGCCTTCATGGAGCGCACGCCGTGGTGGCACAGGAACGCGAGCGGGCCGTCGTGGTCGGCGAGCTCATCGATTCGCCTTTCGAGCTCGTTCAGGGGGATGTGCGTGGCGGTGGGAATGCGGGCGAGATCGAGCTCTTCGCTGGTTCGCACGTCGACAAGGAGCAGGCCGTGGGCGAGCGCGGCGCGTGCGTCGGCAGCGGTGATTTCGTAGTCGGGCTTGAAGGGATAGCCCGCGGGCAGGCCGCGCGAGTCGCATGGAGAGCCTGCGGCCATCAGCGCGAGCCTCCGTCTGGCTTTGCGGGAGTGGGGGCCGCGGGCGCGGCAGGAGCGCCGTCGTCGGACGCTGGCTGGGGCGTGGGTTGCTGGGCCGGCGCTGGCTCGCTTTGGATCGGCGCGTTTGTTGGCGGCGGACGATTGGAATTGTCGTCCTCGCTTGCGGGATCGCCGGGCACGAAGATCGCCTCATCTTCATACGCCGGGGTCATGCGGCGGGGGATGTTGACATCGCGCAGGTCGTCCATGGTCTCGGGTCGTTCGCCGCGGTTGCGGACGCGCTCGTAGCTTCCCGTCGGGCTCCAGGCCATGCGCCATGGCTGATGGATCGCCATGGCCACGGGCATGGCGACGAGTTCGAGCGACGCGTGGATGGGTTCGAGGATGCTCTCGAAGAAGCGATCGCCGGACCAGGTTGAGCCGGCGTCGAGTTCGAGCGCGCTGGCGGTGGTGGGATACTCGGCGCGTTGGCGTTTGAGCTTGTTCGGGCCGCTCTGGAAGTTCGTCCGGTAGTTGGGGCGGTGGTGGGTGGCGTCGACGGGGATTGAGTAGACGGTGGGTTCCCACGCGGAGCGATCGAGCGAGGTGAGCGAGGGCGGGTCGTCGGCGCGCTGCGTGTCCTCGCTGCTGAGCACCCGGGACGCGGGCTGGAAGGCCTGGATGGTGACGGAGTCGCCGAGGCGGTTGCGCGAGTTGGATTCAGCGCAGGCGGGGATGAGCGTGACGAGCGCGCCGAGCGAGATCACGCTCGCGATGCTGCTCGCGGCGGTGTTCCTCGTGGATGCGTTCGGCGAGTGGGATGAGCTGGTCGTCATGGGCCGTTCGTCCTTGGTTCGATCCGCACGGTGCTCAAGGGTATCACGTCAATCCGGGCGTGACTCGGTCGGCGGCCCGAGGGCGTCCATCGCCCGCTCGACCTCGTCCTCGTCAAAGCCGCGGCGTGCGAGGGCGGCCGCGATGCGACGCCACAGCTTGGCATCGAGCGTGGTCTCGGGCTGGGCACGCGGTCGCGGCTGCTTCCCGGGCGATTTTGATGGCGAGCCGGATTTGGCTGTGAGCTTCTCGAGAATCTGGCGTGCCGCGGCGAGGGCGTCGTCGGCGCCGCGGCGCCCGCGGATGGCGGCGTCGATGGCGCGAACTGCAAGGTCTTCGTCGATCATTCGGCGTGCGAGACGGTCTTCGAGGCGGAGGCGTCCGACCGGGCCAGACTCGAGTTCGCGCGCGATGGTGTGCTCCGCCAGGCGCGCGTCGCTCACGAGTCGGGCGCGCTCGAACTCCGCGACGACGCGCGACGCCAGGGCGCCGCTCGCGCCGCGCGCGATCAGGCGCTCGCGCAGCTCGTCGCTCGAACGATCACGCACGCGGAGCAGGTTGACCGCGGCGCGCCGAGCGGCGTCGAGGTCCAGGGGCGGGCGTGGCTTTGGGCTTCGGGCCATGGCGGTGCGTGTGGTTCGTCGCGTGCGGGCGCTCCTGGTTCCGCGGAGTTCAGACGAGCTGATCCAGCAACTCGCGCATCTCGGACATTGCGTGGGCGTCGCCGGCGGCCTTGGCGGCGTTGATTCCCCGGTTCAACGTCTCGATCGCGTCGCCGGTCTGCCCCGACTCGCTTTGCACACGAGCCTTATGAAAGTATGCGTAGCAATAGGCCGGGTCGGCGGCGATGCACCGGTCAAAGTAGGCAAAGGCCCTGTCTTTCTCGGCGAGTTTGGCGTGCTCCATCGCCAGGGCGTAGAGCACGAAGGCGTCGGCGGGGTCGAGGGAGAGGAGTTTTTCGAGCTGCGGGATGCTCGGCATGGGGCAAGTGTACCGGGCGAGAGCGCCGGGGTATGCTGTGGAAAACACCTCGCCCGCGCGCCGGCCGTCCGTCGCTTTGGGCGACTTCTCGGGAGGTCTTCCATGGGCACCACCACGATCGGCATCATCGGTTCGGGGCAGATGGGCGGCGGAATTGCGCTGGTCGCGGCCGTGGCCAAGCACAACGTCGTCGTATTTGACAAGGCCAACGAGGCGCTTACGAAGTGCAAGGCCGATCACGCCAAGCGATTGGCACGCGAGGTTGAGAAGGGGCGTATGAACCAGGGCGACGTCGACGCGGCGCTCGGGCGGCTGAAGTACGTGCACCACGTGGACGGCCTGAAAGACGCCGAGGTGGTGATCGAGGCGATCGTCGAGGACGCCAAAGTCAAGTGCGAGTTGTTCGCGCAGCTCGCCAAGATATTCCCGGGCAACCAGATCCTGGCGACGAACACGAGCTCGATCAGCATCACCGAGATCGCGGCCGCGGCCGACCACGCGCACAAGGGCGCGGGCGAGCGCGTGATCGGCATGCACTTCTTCAACCCGGTGCCGGTGATGAAGCTGGTCGAGGTGATCAAGGGCAACCAGACCAGCGCGACGACGACGGAGCGCGTGATCGCGCTGGCGCAGAGCATGGGCAAGACTCCGATCCCGGCCAACGACCGCGCGGGGTTCGTTTCCAACCGCGTGCTGATGCCCATGATCAACGAGGCGTTCTACGCGTGGATGGAGGGCGTGGCGGAGCCGGCCCACATCGACGAGATCATGAAGCTGGGGTGCAACTTCCCGATGGGCCCCTTGCGCCTGGCGGACTTCATCGGCCTGGACACGTGCGTTCACATCATGAACGTGCTGGCCGACGGGCTGAACAACGACCGGTATCGCGCGTGCCCGCTGCTGAAGCAGCTGGTGGCGGCGGGACGCCTGGGCGACAAGTCCGGGCGCGGGGTGTTTGATTACACGGCGACGAAGTAGGGCCGGGCCCGACTTTTTCAATCCGCCTCGCAACCCCGCCCTCGGTGCGAGGTACCATGCGGCATGCACGCGAACCGCCACGGGATTTCTACGCTCAAGGCCTTCCTCATCGTTGTTGCGCTGCTGTTGATCGGCTTCTGCGCCTGGTCGGGTTGGCTGGTGCGTTGGGCGCTCAACGCCACGCCGTCGATCACGGTCGACTACGGCGAGAAGCTGCACGCGTTGACGATGAGCGGGCAGGACGCCTCCGCGAAGAACGAGTACGACGCGCTGCAGCGGGTCGGCACGACGCTCAAGCAGGTCGACGACGAGTTTGGGCAGAAGTACGGCAAGGCCGGGGACGCGCCCGTGGACTGGGATTCCAGGTTCGCGTTTCCCGTGGATCTTTCGGCGCTCGAGGCTGCGGACGCGCCGGCAAAGGCCGTGGAGATCGCGCGGGAGTATGTCGAGCGGGTGAAGGCGTCGAGCGTGCCGGCGGACCTCAAGACGCTGCGTGAGGCGAGGTTCGTTGCGAGGCCCGCGCCGGCCGGGCCGCTGATCCAGTTGATCGTGCCCGAGCTTGGCGACAGCCGGAAGGCGGCGCGGTACTGCCGCGCCCGGGCGGTCATGGCGGCGGAGGCGGGGGAGTGGGAGACGTTCGTTGAGGCGCTGGCGGATGCACGCGGGCTTTCTCGCGCGGTGGGGCACGACCCGATCCTGATTGGCTCGCTGGTCAGCATCGCGATCGACGCGCTGGCGGCGGACGTGATGCGCGAGACGATTGTGGCACGCGACATTCCCGCGCCCGTGCTGGAGAAGCTGGCGGCGGTGTTTGCGGACGATGCCTCGCGCCGCCCGATGCGCGACTCGTTCGAGGCCGAGCGGCTGATGTTCATGGACATCGCTCAGCGCACGCACGACAAGTCCGGGCGGTTCATCCCGTCCGCGGCGGGCGGACTGACGGGCACCGGTGGGCCGACGGGTTCCTCGCCGCCGATCGCGAACGTGGTGGCGATCGCCATGCCCTCGCGGGCGCAGACCGAGGAATTGGCCGAGCGCGTGTATGCGAGGTTCAAGGAGCTCGGTGAACTCCCGCGGAAGGAGAGGCGGGGCAACGCGGATGACTACATCGGGATCGAGGTTCCGAAGCGGTACATCCTGCTCCAGCTCATGATCCCGGCGATCGGCAAGGCGATCAGCGCCCGGGATCAGTGGATGCAGCAGCAGCATGCGGCGCGGATCATGATCGCGCTGGAGCGGTACCGGGCGGCCAAGGGCGAGTATCCAGAGAAGCTCGATCAGCTCGTGCCGGCGTTCATCGAGGGCATGCCGGGCGATCCATACACGGATTCGGGCTTCGTCTACAAGCCCGGCCAGGACCGCAAGGCGCGGGCGTCGTACACGCTGTATTCCGTCGGCGACGACAACGAGGACAATGGCGGCAAGCGCGCGATGTCGGAGTTTGACGCGCTCCGCAAGGAAGGAAAGGGAACGGACCTGGTGTTTGTGCCGAAGAAGTAGCCCGACGGCATTCGGCAATCGGCATTCGGGAATACAGGTGCGTTTGGCGACGTGAATGGCGCATGAAAAACCCGCCCTGGGAGGCGGGTTGAGCGAATCAAACAAGATTGATTCGAGCGTTGATCACATGGTTTCAACGACCATCGCGACGGCGTTGCCGCCGCCGAGGCACAGCGCCGCCACGCCGCGCTTGCCGCCGGTGCGATGGAGCTGGTGGATGAGGGTGGTGAGCACGCGGGCGCCGGACGCGCCGATGGGGTGGCCGAGCGCCACGCCGCCACCGCAGATGTTGAGCTTGGATTCGGGGACGTTGAGCGCCTTGATGTTGCAGAGGACCTGGGCCGCGAAGGCCTCGTTGATCTCGAAGAGGTCGATGTCGTTGACGCCGAGCTTGGCCTTGGCCAGCGCGCCCTTGATGCCCTCGATGGGCGCCGCGAAGATGTCCTTGGGCGCGATACCAGAGGTGTGGTAGCTCACGATCCTGGCGACGGGCTTGATGCCGAGCGATTCGGCCTTGGCGAGGCTGGCGACAACGACGCCCGCGCCGCCGTCGGAGATCTGCGAGGCATTGGCTGCGGTCACCGTGCCGTCGGGCGTAAACGCGGGGCGGAGCTTGGCGACGCCCTCGATCGTGGTGTCGGCGCGGATGCCCTCGTCATTGGCGACGCCGGGGCTCTTCTTGTCGAGGCACTGCTCGCCGGTGAGCGCGACGATCTCGTTCTTGAAGTGTCCGGCCTTGGTCGCCTCGGCGGCGCGCTGGTGGCTCTGCACCGCGAAGCGATCCTGGTCGGCGCGGCTGATCTCGAACTTCTTGGCGATGTGATCGGCGGAGTTGCCCATGGCGCAGGCCTCGAAGGCGCAGGTCAGGCCGTCGTGGGCCATGTGGTCGACCAGCGTGCCGTTGCCATACTTCACGCCCTCGCGGACCTTGGTGAAGTGGGGGGCGGCGGTCATGTTCTCAAAGCCGCCGGCGAGGACGAGGCTGTTGTCGCCGGCCTTGATGGACTGGGCGGCGAGCATGACGGCCTGGAGCCCCGAGCCGCAAACCTTGTTGACGGTGACGGCGGAAATGGTGTCGGGCAGACCGGCCTTGAGGGCGGCCTGGCGGGCCGGGTTCTGGCCCAGCGAGGCCTGCAGCACGCAGCCCATGATGACCTCGTCGATCTGCCCGCCGAGCTTGTCGAAGCCGCCGATCGAGTCGACCGCGGCCTTGAGGGCGTAGGCGCCGAGCACGGGCGAGGGGACCTTGGACAACCCGCCGAAGAACTTGCCGATCGGGGTGCGCTTGGCGGCGAGGATCACGGGCTGGGCGGTCATGGGCAACTCCTGCGAAGGGCCGATCGGCCGGTGGAAAACAAAAAACCGCGGCGTGCGTGGGCACGCCTCGCGACGGAATGAGATGCTAGGGGAGCGGGCGGGCGGCGGTGGAATCGCCAGCGCCGCCGCGGGGAAACGAAGGGTTGTTTTGGAAGGGGATAGCGATGTACGAACTCTTCTGGGAGATCAGCCAGCAGCGCCGGATCTGGGAAGCGGAACGGAAGGCGGGAGATGCGCAGGCCGACGCGAGGTACGCGAACTCGCGCGCGATCGACTTGGAACGCGCGGTCGAGTCGCTTTTCATGATCAGCATGGCGATGGCCAAGCTGCTCGACGAGCGCGGCGTGTTCAGCGAGCAGGAACTCGAAACCAAGGTCCGCGAGGTCGATCTCTCCGACGGCAAGCTCGATGGCAAGGTGAGGCTTGAGCCCAAGCCATGCCCGAAATGCAAGCGTGTCGTCGCGGCACGCCGCCAGTTCTGCCTTTACTGCGGTGCGTCGATGTACGACGATCGCCCGTGAGACACGCCGGGACCCGCGGAGCGACGTCCGCGCGTGTCATGTGAAAATGGGGAACGCGTCGGATGCGATCCCACACGCGTCCACACGTTCCCACGTCCGATCGGTGTTTCTGGCCGATGCGGGGGCCGGTACGTCGCGCGTACGGGAGGCGATGAAACCCAAGATATCCACACTCGCCGCGTGTTTCCGAGTCTTTCCCTGAGCGACGCCCGATGGAACTTCTGCTATGCTTGCGGGTACTAACCTTGTGGCGGACGAGCGCCGTGTTGAGCGCCGCCCGCCCGAAAAGGGGATCTCCGATGTGTGCGCTCCGTTCCGCGTCGCGTCTGGCTCCGCTCGCCGTATCGCTCGTGGTTGCCTCGCTCGCCGGCGCCGCGCTGGCCGGCCCGGACGGGTGGAGCAATCGAGGACGGGGAAACTCGTGGAATTCGCGGTGTGACGATCGCGGCTGGAGCCGAAGTTCGGGGCACTGGGGCTCGTCGCGCTACGACAACCGCTCGTCGGTCTCCGTGTCCGTCGGCTTCGGCTGGGACAATGGATATGCGCGGATATCGACGTACAACCGGGGCTGGGATCGCTGCCATCCGCCCAGACCGCGCTATGTGCCGTGCCCGCCGCCGGTGGTGATCGCGCCATGTCCCCCGCCG
>OEIV010001015.1_pt1 | contig 13738 bp, 12 predicted proteins | sample 1539231 | NCBI WGS metagenome assembly OEIV01 (sample SAMN03794762, study PRJEB22550) | activated sludge metagenome | feature: wastewater treatment plant; material: activated sludge; isolation source: Wastewater treatment plant of a petroleum refinery complex | place: Argentina: Buenos Aires ...
TGGTGACGCTGCCCATGCGCGAAATCGCCCCCGTCTTGAACAGCAGCCGCTCGACCAGCGTTGTCTTGCCGGCGCCATTGTGGGAGACAAGGGCGATGTTGCGAATCTGTCCGGTTTGATATTCCTTCATGTCCGACTTAAACCTCTAGGGAAATGGGTTTGGTACGGTGGGCGCAGGCGAGGGATGAAAACCACTGCCGCTGTGGGGCTGACCGCTTGATCCGACGTCTCATCCACCGGGTTAGATTCGATGCAAAGTGCCTGATGCGACAGGGGGATTTTAGTCGAAACTGACCGACGCGGCAAACGTATAGAGAAGAGGGGCCAGGTTCCAGGTTCCAGGGGAAGAGCGCTTTTCCCCTGGAACCTGGCCCCTGGAACCTTCTTCAAACAATGGAGGCGACTGATGGCTGAAAAGAAGATGGCAGAAGCAGACGGTGCGCCGACGACGCCGGCCGCGAAGCGGGGCCGGTCGTTGTTCGCGCCACTGGCGATGATCATCATCGGCGTGTTGTTCCTACTGGACAATCTGAACGTGATCGGACCGCTCAACTGGTGGGCGGCGCTGCGCTTCTGGCCGCTGGCGCTGATCTTCGCCGGGCTGAACGTGCTGGCGGTGCAGTTTCGGCGGCCGCTGGGGACGGTGCTCAGCCTGCTGGTGACGGCGGCCGCCCTCGCCGTGTTCGGCTATCTGCTGTTGCGCGGCTCGCCGGACCAGGCGTTGTGGAGGCTGGGCCTGCCGATGGGCGCGCCAACGGAACTGCGCCAGGAGACGGTCGCCCTAGGCGCGGTGGAGGCCCCGGCAGTCAAGGCGACGCTGAACCTAAGCAACTACCCGACGACCATCGGCCCGTTGCGCGGCGACGGGCTAATGACCGCAAGCATCTGGACGCGGGGCGAGGTGCAACTGGAGCAGGAGCGCGAAGAAGACGGTCGTCTGACGCTGGAGTTCGGGGTGCGCGAAAACCCAATCGCGTGGCTCGACCCGCGTACCTGGGCCAACGACGCCGGCCGGACGTGGGCCATCGAACTCAGCCCGGACGTGCCGCTAGAGTTGCGCGTCAACGCCGGCAATGGGGCGACGACGGCGGTGCTGGCGGGGCTGACGCTGACGGGGCTGGCGCTGGACAGCGGCAACGGTAGCCTCCAGGCGACGCTGCCCGATGGCGACTATGACGTGCGCGCCGACAGCGGCAACGGGGCGATCACGCTGACGCTGCCGGGGGCGGGGCGACAGGCGCTGCGGGTCGATAGCGGCAACGGCAGCGTGCGGCTGCTGCTGCCGGCGGGGGTGGCGGCGCGGGTGGCGTATGAGATGGGCAACGGGCGCATGAACGTGGACGAGCGCTTCAGGCAGGTCAGCGGCGGCCGGGACGAGGGGGTGTATGAGACGGTGGGGTATGACGCGGCGGCCGGGGGGATCGAGATTCAGGTTGAGAGTGGGAATGGGAGTGTGACGGTGGCGATGCCGTAGGAAGAAGAGGCTCACACTAAGGACGCGAAGGGCGCTAAGCGCGCCAAGAGAGGGGTCTCTTGGCGCGCTTGGCGTTCTTGGCGTTCTTGGCGAGAGGTTCTTTTAGACCTGACAGGTCTAAGAAGACCTGTCAGGTCGGGCGGCGCGGACGAAGACGATGGCGCCGGCGACGATGAGGATGACGGGCCAGTAGCGCAGGATGCTGGGCGAGAGGCCGAAGACGCCGGCGAAAATGGCCCCCAGGACGAGACTGCCGAGCAGCATGACCAGGCCGACGCCGCGGGCGGGGCGCATCTCGCGGTCGAACAGGCTGCCCAGCACCATCGCCAGACCCACTAGGCCGGGCATGAGCGGCCACAGGTAGGACCAACTGGCCCAGTTGCCCGTACTCGTCTGGTAGAGCAGGATGCCGCCCACCCCCAACAGAACCAGGCCGGGGATCAACGTCCCGCCGGTGCGCGTCAACAGCGACATGACCACAAAGATACCGCCCACGGCGAGCAGTAGCCACGACCAGCTTAACCCGGCGAAAACGTCGGGAAAGAGTTGATAGACCAGAAAGCCCGCGCCGAGCAGGATGAGAATCAAACCCCAGGCGATACGACTGCGTTTCATTTTGACCTCCCGTGCAAATGCCAGGCAAAGTTGGCCGAACTAACCGGGCTATTTTCTGGACAGGTTCCACATACGCCCAAACATGAGCAGCGCGCTGCCCAAAACAGTCAGCGCAGCCAGACCGAGTTTGGTCACGTCGACGACCGGCTCCACGCGCACACCGTTCGGCTCGATAATGATGACGGCAACCGGGCGAGCCTGGGCCGCGCCGCCGCCGCCGGCGCCGACGCCAAAGGCTTCACCCTCAACCGGGCGATCCGGTTCGGCCGTTGGGCGACTGCCACCACCACCGCCGCCCACGCCCATGGCCAGGAGCACTTCGGCCGCGCCGATGATGGTGCGGCCGTCGACCGTCACCGGCGCGGCGAAGACGTTGTCGGGGCGCGCGGCGTCGAACACTCTATCCACGCGGTTCAACACGGCATCGACTGTGTCGCCGGCGTCGCCGCGCAACTCATCCAATTCGGGCATCTGATCGATAGACATCACTCTCTTACCTCACTCGCCCATCGCCCGGCCAACAGGGCGGCGATGAGACCCAGGAAACCGACGCTGATGATCGTCAACTGCGCATACCGCGTCACGTCACGGATGGGCAGCCGCGCGTGGCCGGCTGTCCCCTCGACGAGAACGGCCGTGGGGCGTCGCCACTCGGCAACGCCGAAGGGCAGCCGCCACCGCCAAACCCGCGACTCCAGGGTTACGCGATGGTTATGATGGACGTGCGGCGCGCTGACAACAGTGAAACGACCCGCTTGCCCGCTCATGCAACTTCCTCGGTTGCGATTGGCGTGACAGCGGGCGGTAGGGGTTTAAGGGCGCGGCCACGATCCATAAAGTAGACCACCACCGCCCCCAGCGCCAGCGTGCCGACGAAGAAGGCGACGATGAAGCCCAGCACCGGCACGAGCCGCAACGCCTGTAACAGCAGCACGCCGATGAGGACGTAGAGAAACTGCGCGACGCGACTTCCCGGGCGGTTGGCCCAGTTGCCCAACACGCGGCCCACCAGATGCCCGACGATGAGCCAGGCGACGACGTAGGTGAAGAACAGAAAGCCGAACAGGGCGAACAGGAAGAGGCCGACCAGCAGCCCCAGCACGGCCGCGGTGAGTTGCCCAAACGTCACCATGGCGAACAGCAGCGTCAGCCCGACGACGAGGATGACGCCGGCGATGATGCCGGCCGGGAAGAGCAGAATGTAGATGAGCAGGCCCCAGCCTAGGCTGGGCAGCGGCCGGCGCTGCAGCGCACCACTGAGGGCGGGCAGAAAGCGCGGCCACAGGGCGATGGTGAAGACGGCGACGAGCAGCAGGCCGATGACCGTACCCAGCCGGTCGCTCAGCCAGAGCGGCAGGCCGAAGACGCCGACCTCCGGCGGGGGCGTGGCGCTGACCTGACGGACGAGCGTCTGCCCGCCGATCTGCGCCGCGGGGCCAACCACCAGACCGGAGGGCAGGGTCACGACTGTGGCGGGCATGTTGGGCAGCGGCACCTGCGGCGGCGCGGCGCTGCCGGCGGCGCTGACTTCGCCGGTAACGTCACCGCCGACCGCGCCGTTGAGTTGCAGCGCCGCGGTCGAGACGTTCAGGTCGCCGCCGATGAGGCCCTCGTGGCGCATCTGATAGCCGGCGGCGTGAAAGTCGCGGCCGACCTCGCTGCCGACCTGGGTGGCAGCGCTGAAGCCGCCGAAGAGGACGTTGCGAGCGACCGCCGCCCCTTCCCCCAACAGTAGCGAGTAGGCCCCGGCGTAGAGGCTGCCGTCGATCATCCCGCGCACTTCGACGGACTGCGCGGCCACGATGGCGCTGCCACCGACGCGGCCGTTGATCGCGATAACGGTGCCCGTGGCGACAAGGTCGCCGGTAACTGTGCCGTTCACCTCGACGAACTGGGCGCTGACGATGAGATCGTCGTCAATGATCTCATCGGCGGCGATGACCACGCGCTCACCGGTGCGGATGTCGGCGGCGTGGGCCGGGCGGACCACAAGCCCAAGCACGGCCAGGGTCAAGCCAATGAATAGAATGAACGATTTGCTGCGCATCTCTAACCTCCTGGGAGTTCGATGACACCCTATTCTCCCAGTCAGTACTGTATGTCAAAAGTGGGATTGAGACACTTTATTAAGTGGCGACGTGTCGAAAATCGACCAGCGCCACGCCAAAGGGGCATGGTACGATGGGCCTGGCAAGCCACTATACGAAGAGGAGGTACTATGTCTAACCATCCCCGTTGCCAACAGGTGACCCGCCGCGGCCGCCCCTGCCGCAATCCGGCCCTGCCCGATAGCGACCCACTCCGCTGCGCCCGTCACCGCGCCCAACCGGAAAGAGACGACGCCCAAGCGACTCAGCTACCGCTGTTCGATCTTCCGCCCGCCGAATCGGTCGAGTCGCGGCCCAACAAGCCCGCGCCCCGCCCCAGGCAACCTACCGCTGATGAGCCGGCGGCCATCCAGCCCTACCTGCGCGGCCTCTCGCCCACGGAGCTGGATGAATTAGAACTGGACGGTCTGTCGCCCAACCTGCACCGCGAGGTGCAGGTGGTGCGCATTGTACTGCTGCGGCTGTTGCGCCTCTGGAACGACCCAAGGCAGCCCGTCGACGCAGAGGAGGCGCGGCGGCTGGCGGCGCTCATTTTCAGCGGCGCGCGCACCGTGGCCCATCTGTTGAGCCGCCCGACGAAGGACGCCGACACAATCGACTGGCTGGCCCAGGCGCTGGCGGCGATGGGTGACAAGCATGGCCTTGACCTCTAAGGACGATGCGCTCTCCCCTGACCCCTCCCATAGGGAAAGCGGGGGCGTTCCCTCGCCCCTTGGGAGAGGGTTAGGGAGAGGGTCTTCAACGACCCCAGACGCCCGCGCCCAACTGGCCACCTACCTCCTTAGCGACATCGGCCTCTTCTCCCGCCACATCATCCGCCTGCCGCTCTACGACTACCAGGTTCAACCGCTGCGGGCCATCGTCGATGCCGTACTTAGCCGGCAGGGGCGGGAGTTCCTGCTCGTCTTCCCCCGCCAATCGGGCAAGAACGAAGCCGTGGCCCAACTGCTGGTCTACCTGCTGGCCCTCTTGCAGCGCCACGGCGGGCAGATAGTCTATGGGGCGATCGGCGACGGGCTGGGGCGGGGCATGCGCCGGCTGGAGCAACGGCTCGACACCCCCTGGACACGCGGCCGGTGGCGGCGCGGCGGCCGGCCCACGCGCTATACGCTCGGCCAGGCAGCCGTCGTCTTCCTGAGCAGCCACCCCCAGGCGGCCAGCCGCGGCGAGACGGCCGATCATCTGCTCATCATCGACGAGGCGCAAGACCAGGACGCGGCCCACATCGAGGCCGTCTTCACCCCCATGCGCGCCGCCCACAACGCCACGGCCGTCTATCTGGGCACGGTGCGCCGGACGGGCGACTTCCTGTGGGTGAAGAAGGGGGAGTTGGAAAGCGCCACGGCCGTCGACGGGTTGCAGCGTGTCTTCCTAGTCGCGCCGGACGCGGTGGCCGCCGAGAACCCCGCCTACGGCGCCTTCCTGGAGGAGCAGGTGCGGCGCTACGGCCGCCGCCACCCCATCGTGGCCGCCGAGTACTTTCTGGAGCCGGTCGATGGGCGGGGCGGCCTCTTCCCGCCGTGGCGCGCGGCCTTCATGCGCGGCGCGCACCCCCGGCTGGCCGGGCCGCGGCCCGACGAACTCTACGTGGCCGCTGTCGACCTGGCTGGGCAAGACGAGGGCGCGGCCGAGGCGGGCGGGCGGCTGCGCAATCCGGGCCGCGACTACACCGCGGCCACCATCTTTCGCGTCGCCGAGCCGATTGAGGTGGACGGCGGCCCGGTCTACGAGGCGGTGGACGTCTTTGTCGACCACGGCTCGCGCCACTTCCAGGCCGCGCCGGGCCAGCCGCGGCTGGCCGACACGCTGCTGACCTATCTGCGTCGTTGGAACGTGGCCCATACGATTATCGATGCGGCCGGTGTGGGGCAAGGGCTGGCCGACTGGCTGGCCGCCGCGCTGGGGCGCGAGCGCGTCACGGCCCACCAACTTGGCGGCGCAAGCGCCAAGGCGCGGCTAGGCAGCGATCTACTGGCCCTGATCGACACCGGACGCTTCCGCTACTGGACGGGTGACGAAGACGAACCGCTGTCCGACGGCTGGTGGTTCTGGCAGCAGGTGGTCGCCTGCGGCTACAGTCTGCCCGGCGCGGGCCGCTTCGACCACGACTTGCGCTGGGGCGTGCCGACCGGGGCGCGCATCACCACGCCGCGCGGCGCGGAGCTGATCCACGACGACCGGCTGCTGTCGGGCGCGCTGGTGGCCGAACTGGAGCGGCGGCGACAGGCAGGCGCGCTCTTTCTCGGCGCGTCCCTCAGCCGCGTCGTCCCTGCCCCCGATCCCCTCGCCCCCTAGACCTGACAGGTCTTCTGAGACCTGTCAGGTCTACCCCCCCCGCCCCTGTTACGCCAAATGTAACGCAACCCATCTACCCTAGACCTGACAGGTTTGCGGCAAACCTGTCAGGTCTGGCCTTCGATGAACGCACGTACCCTGACCCGCCTCATCACCCGCCTCGCTCCGCTGCTGGTCATCACCCTGATGACCCTCGCCGCCACACCCGACAGGTCTACCGCCAACCCGTCAGGTCTGGCCCGCTACCTCTCCCCCAACGGCCGCGACGCCGCCAACACCTGTCTCGACGCAACCGCCCCCTGCGCCACGCTGGCCTACGCCCTTGCCCTCACCCTCCCCGGCGACACCCTTCACCTCGCCCCCGGCGACTATGGGGAAGCGGGGCTGCTCATCGACAAAGCCGTGACCATCCGCGGCGGCGGCGCGGCCACGACCCGACTTGACGGCCAGGGGCGCGACACGCTGCTGCGCGTCAGCGAAAGGGGCGCGCTGACGCTGGAAGACGTCACCTTGCGCGGCGGGGCGGGGCAGCGCGGCGGGGCGGTGGCCGTGGCTGCGGGCGGGCAACTGGTCGCCCGGCGGGCAGTGTTCCTGGGCAACAGGGGCGATTGGGGCGGCGCGGTCTACGTGGCCGGGGGGACAGCGCGAATTGAGGACAGTCGTCTGGTGGAAAACACGGCCCAGGGCGGTGGCGCGGTCTTTATTGCCGCCGGCACGCTCGATCTCATTCGGAGCGAGATCAGCGCCAACGAAGCGGGCGTCGGCGGCGGGCTGTTCGTCGGCCCGGCGGCCGAGGCGCAGACCGACCGCACGACTATCACCGGCAACACCGCGCGCCAGGGCGGCGGGGCATACGTGCAGGGTGCTTTCCACAGCCTCAATACAATATGGCACGACAATGTTGCCGGCGGGCGCGGCGGCGGCCTGTTGGCCGACGGCGGCGCGGTGCTGCTGGAACACACCGCCTGGCTGGGCAACGGCGCGGCGTTGGGCGGAGGCATCGCGGGGCTGGGCGCGATCCGGCTACATAACAGCCTCATCAGCGGCAGCCGCGGCGGCGACTGCGCGGCCACGCTGACCGGCAGCGGCAACCTGCTCGACGACACCACCTGCGGCCTGCCCGCCCGGCCGGTCACGGCGCTGGCCGCCGATGGCCGCCCCATGTTCAATAGCAACGCCCTCGACGCCCTGTCGCCCGACCAGTGCCACAGCGAAGCCGGCGGCCTGCCTGTGGCCGTCGATTGGCGCGGGCAGCCGCGCCCGGCCGACGGCGACGGCGACGGCGCGGCCCGCTGCGACATCGGCCCCTACGAGTTCCAGCCACGGGTCGTTATCGTCCACAATCCATCGCCGGGCGACAGTACCCAGTTCGACTTCGGCAGCGATCTCGGCCCGTTTACCCTGTCGGCCGCCCGACCCCGGCAAGCGTTCGAGGTCGCCCCCGGCAGCTACCGGCTGACGCAGGCCCGCGAGGCAAACTGGAAGGTAACGGCCATCGCCTGCGGTGGCGATGCCGACGGCGGCAGCGCCATCGACCTCAAGGCGCGGGCGGTAACCATCGACCTCGACGGCGGCGAGGCGATCACCTGCACCTTCAGCGAGCGGGCGACGCGCGGCAGCATCGGCGTGACCGTCGTCTCGGCCGCCGGGCCGATCGTCGTACCCTTCGACGGCGATCTGGGCGCGTTCGAGTTACGCGCCCCTGCCGCGGCCGATTGGCGCAGCAGCAAGCTGGCCCCCGGCGTCTATGCCGTCCGGGCCGTGGTTCCCCCCGACTGGCGCGTCGCCGCCATCGACTGCCTGGGCGAGCGCGACGCCGGCAGCGCCTATGACCTGGCCGCCGCCACGGCCCACATCGACCTCGACACGCGCGAGACGCTCGGCTGCACCTTCACCCTGGCCCCCGCCGCGCCCGGTGCAACGCTCACCATCCGCCACGAAGCGACGCCGGCCGACGACCAGGCCTTCGCCTACACCGGCGACTTCGGCCCGTTTCTGTTGCGCGCGCCCTCGGCCGCCCAAGTGACCTTCAGCCCGCCGCCCGGCAGCTACCGCGTTCATGAGTTGCGCCACCCGCTGTGGACGCTGGGCAGCCTCGACTGCCAGGGGGACGCCGACGGCGGCACGACCGTGGCGCGTGAAGAGGGTACGGCGGTCGTCGACCTTGACGCCGGGGAAAACGTGGTCTGTGTCTTTCGCCACGTGAGGGCCGCGGCGGGCATGGGCAGCATCACCCTCGTGCAGACGGCCGCGCCGGCCGAACCCGTCCCGTTCGCCTATGACGGCGCGCTGGGGGCGTTCGCCCTGACCCTGCCCGACGCCGCCACGCGCACCTGGGCCGCCCTGCCCCCCGGCAGCTACGCCGTGCAACAGGCGCCACCGGCCGGCTGGCAACTGGACGCCATCACCTGCGACGGCGACAGCGACGGCGGCAGCCGCCTGTCGCCGGGCGAGCGCTCGGCCGTGCTCGATCTGGACGCCGGCGAGGCCATCGTCTGCACCTTCGCCGATTCGCGGCCGACCGGCAGCGGCGCGATCACCATCGTCCACGCGCCAACACCGGCTGACGACACCGACTTCCGCTATCGCGGGACGCTGGGCGGCTTCACGCTGCGCGCGCCGTCGCGGCCGACGCAGTTCTTCAGTGGGCTGGCCGCCGGGAGCTACGACGTTAACGTCCTGTTGCCGGACGGCTGGCGGCTAGGCACGCTCACATGTGACGGTGATACTGACTCCGGCAGCTCACCTGACACGGCCGCCGCCTTGGTCACCATCGATCTGGATGTGGGCGAAGCGATCACCTGCCGCTTTGCCCCAATGCGCGCCAGTGTGCCCCCGCCGCCCACCTGGCGCATCTACCTTCCCTTCTCTCGCCGCTCGTAGACCAGCGCTTCGGCGCGCTCCTGACCACAGCGCTGGAGCGCCTGACGGCAAAGTTCGTAGTCCTGCGCTTCAGCGCGCTCTTCCGGCCGCGGCGCTGAAGCGCCTACTACAAACAAACCCGGCCGCAACGAGCGTCACGGCCGGGTTCATTAGGCTTCCCCCAGAAGCGGCGAGCGATCAACCAATCTTGCGCGCCAGATAGGCCTGCGTCAACGGCAACTGCGGATTGTTGAAGAAAGTCTCCGCCGGGCCGTGCTCCATCAGTTCGCCCAGCCACATGAACATGACGTAGTCGGCCAGGCGGCGCGCCTGGGCGATGTTGTGGGTGACGATGACCAGCGTATATTGGCCGCGCAACGCCAACAGCAGCGATTCGATCCCCTGGGCCGAGATGGGGTCGAGCGAGGCGGTCGACTCATCGCACAGCAGAATCGCCGGCTTGACGGCGATAGCTCGAGCCAGGCACAGCCGCTGCTGCTGCCCGCCCGACAGACCGGTAGCCGGGCTTTTCAACCGCCCCGCCACCTCTTCCCACAGCCCCACAGAGGTCAATGCCTCCTGGACGCCATGCTCCACCGAGCCGTTCTTGATACCGTGGATGCGCATGCCATAGGCGACGTTGTCATAGATCGACATTGGCAGCGGGAAGGGCTTCTGGGCCAGCAGGCCGATGCGGGTGCGGATGTCCGTAACATCCACACTCGGGTCATAGATATTTTGGCCCTCGACCATCACTTTGCCTTCGATGCGGACGCTTTCGTTCAGCTCCAGCAACCGGTTGAGCGTCTTCAGGAAGGTGGACTTGCCGCAACCGGAGGGGCCGATGATGGCCGTGATCTGCCGCACGGGCAGGTCGATGTTGATGTCCTTGAGAGCGTGTTGCTGGCCGTACCAGACGTTGAGATTCTTGACAGAGAGTGAGTGTTGCATGGTTCGTACTCCAACCCACCTGACAGGTTTCGGAAAACCTGTCAGGTGTGGTGTAGTCTATTAACGGATCACGTGGCGGCCGAGGCGACGCGAGATGACCTGGGCCACCAGGCTGATGCCCAGGATGATGACCGTCAGGATGAGCGCCGAGGCGTAGGCCCGGGTCTGTACTTCCTTGAACGGCGCGCTGAGCTGGAAGAAGATGGCAATGGGCAGCGACGCCACGGGCTGGAACAGCGATTCAGGGATGCGGTCGGTATAGCCGGCGGTGAAGAGCACCGACGCCCCGTCACCGATGGCCCGGCCGAAGGCCAGCAGCAGTGCCGTCACCAATCCGGGCAGCGTCTGCCGCAGCAGCATGCCCAGCATTTCGAAGCGCGTCGTCCCCAGCGACAACGTGGATTCGCGCAACTCCTTGGGAACCAGCATCAGGACTTCATCAAAGGTGCGCGCCAGAATGGGCAACACGACGAAGGCCAGCGTGACGATGCCCGCCAGCAGCGACGCCCCTAGCCCGATGAGCACCATCAGCGCGAAGCCGAACGCGCCATAGACGATGCTGGGGATGCCCCACATCACGTCGAGCGTCAGGCGCAGCCAGTTCGCCAACCGGCTCTTGCCGGCGTAGGTGTGGATGTAGAGAACGACCGGCACGGCCAGCAGCGCGGCCAGCACCGTGCCGCCCAATGCCAGGTAGAGCGAGCCGAGGATGGCGTTCAGCACGCCGCCGCCGCCGCCCAAGTAGAAGCTGCCTTCCGGCGGCGTGGAGATTAGTTCCCAGCTGAGACCGGGCAGACCGCGCCAGACGATGATGCCCAGGATGAGCACCAGAACGGCCGCCGACCCAGCGATCGACAGGCGCATGAACCACGCCATCGTCTTGTCCAGTAGTTTCCTGCGTTTTGCGCGTTCCATGACCCTTACCCCTTGTTGCTCAGACGCACGATGATCAGGCGCGCCGCAATGTTGAAAATGAGCACGATGACCATCAGCACCAGCGCCGCCAGCATCAGCGCCGACTGATAGAGCGGGATGGACATCATTTCGCTGTAGGCGTTGGCGATGAGCGCCGGCAGCGGATAGGCCGCGTCGAACAGCGACCGCGGAATCTGCACCGTATTGCCAATGACCATGACGATGGCCAGCGTCTCGCCGAAGGCGCGCGAGAAGGCCAGCACCACCGCAGCCAGGATACCGGGCAGGCCGGCATGGCGCACCACGCACCAGGTCGTCTCCCAGCGCGTCGCGCCCAGCGCCAGGGTCGACTCGCGCATCTGCTTGGGGATGTTGCGCAGCACCTCGTCGGTGACGGCGACCATGAGCGGGAAGACCATGATCGCCAGCACAATGCCGCCCGCCAGCAGGCTATAGCCGCTGGGGTTGTTGACGGCCAAGAGTGGGATCGACTGCCCCAGCGTTCTGCCCAGCCACGGCGCGATCACCTCGCGCACAAGCGGCACAACGAACAGCACACCCCACAGACCATAGACGACCGACGGGATGCCGGCCAGCAGGTCGAGGATGGGCTTGAGCATTGTCCGCCGCTTCGAGGAGGTGTACTCGGCCAGATAGATGCCACTGAATATGGCCGGCACGACGGCCAGGGCCATCGCCACCAACGTCACGGCAAAGCTGCCGGTGATAAACGGCGCCAGGCCGAACTCGCCGTGCGTCGGCCGCCATTTGACCGAAGTCAGCAGTTGCACGAGAGGGTAATCCTGGAGAATGGGCAGCGCGCGCACAAACAGTAGGCCACCGATGAAGAACAGCAGCACGATCAACAGGATCGCCGCCGCCAGAAGCCCCCGGCGGGCCAGGGCGTCCTTCACGATGCGTCGATTATCGACACGACGATTGGGTTTGAGTATCCGGTCCGCTGCAACCGGCAGTGCTTCGCGAGTCGAGATTTCCATGAGTCACTCCTCAGCCCAGACCTGACAGGTGGGCGGCCCGCCTGTCAGGTCTCCAATTACTTTACTCGCCTAGCAGCCCCTGGGCCTCGGTCAGGCGCTCGGCGCTCAGGGCCACGTAGCCCGCGTCGCCGACAAACGCCTGCCCCTCGGTCAGAATCCACCGATACAGGTCAGCAATGACCGGCGTCGGTTCCCCTTTGGTCACCAAATACAGCTCGCGCGCCGGTGGGAACGGATAGACGCGGGCGGCAATGGCCGCGGCGATGTCGTCCTTGGTGGCGTAGACATCCTCATCGGCGCTAATCTGCCCGTCGCCGTTCAGGTCGAGCGGCACGACGCGCAGGCCTTCGAGTTGTTCCCCCGTGGACAGATCGTAGGCGAAGCCGATGTTGTTGTAGCCGATGCCCAGCGCGTCCTGGCGCACCGCCTCGGCCACGCCCGGGTCGCCGTTGACGGCCGTGCCGATCAGGTCTTCCTGGACGGAGCCGCCCATGTACTTGGCCCACACCTCGGCCGCGCCGGCCGCGTCGGAGCGGGTGTAGACGGTGATGGCCTCGGTTGCGTCGATGCCCAGGAATTCGCCCCAGGTCGTGATCTCCTGGCTCATCCAGATGGCTGCGGCCGCTTCGGGCGTTAGGCCCCTGGCCAGAATCTCGTCGATGTAGGGGTTATCGGCGTTGACCGTCGCCACTACGGCGTCGATCGTGACCGGCACGCCGAACGCGCCCTGGTCGATCTCTTCCTGCTTCAGCTCGCGCGACACCATGGCGATGTCGGCCACACCGGAGAGCATATCGGTGATACCCTTGCCCGCGCCGCCGCCGGTGATGTCGAAGCGGACGCTCGGGTTGGTCAGCGCGTACTGCTCGCCCCAGACGGTCATCATGGGAAAGAGGGCGAACGCGCCGGAGACGGTTAGCGTTTGGGCTTCGACTTCTTCAGCCTCAGCCGCCTGATCGGCCGCCGGCGCTTCCGTGGTCTCGCCCGCGCCGCCACAGGCGGCCAAGGCCATCACGAGCACCAAAGACAGGACAACAACGGCCAACAGTTTAGAAAACCGCAACATTATTCTCACTCCTTCGAGGTTACTCAGTTGTTTCTACGGGATTGACCGGCGGCTTGATGATGAGGATTGGATGTCCGGGCCACACCTCCGCCCGCTCGATGCGCGACAGCACCGGCCACACGAAGTCGCCTTCCGCCTCGGCGGCGATGACCAGCAAGCCATAGGGGCCGCCTTGCGACAGCTCCATGATGACCTGTGACGCGGGGTCGCCCTGGCGCAAGCGCACGGCAACGTTCACGTCGGCCTGGTCGAGATCGCGCAGGAAGGCCTGCAAGTGCTGCCGGATGGGCGAATCGCCGGCCAGCATGTCATTAAGGGACGCCGACGCCGAACGCGCCAGCGGCAAGACGGTCACATCGGCCGCTTCGTGGGCCAGCAACGGCAGCACCCGACCCAGCGTTTCGTGGTCGGAGCCGTAGCCGCGCAGGGCGACCAACAGGTTATCGATCGGGGC
>OEIV010001016.1_pt1 | contig 13722 bp, 9 predicted proteins | sample 1539231 | NCBI WGS metagenome assembly OEIV01 (sample SAMN03794762, study PRJEB22550) | activated sludge metagenome | feature: wastewater treatment plant; material: activated sludge; isolation source: Wastewater treatment plant of a petroleum refinery complex | place: Argentina: Buenos Aires ...
GGCGTTTACAAGCGACCCATCGCCCGACGCCTATGAGCGTCTGGTCGATCCCCTGCTCGGCTCCCCGCGATTCGGAGAGCACTTCGCGACCGCGTGGCTCGACGCGGCACGATACGCCGACTCGAACGGGTTTCAGATCGACCCGGACCGGACGGCCTGGCCGTGGCGCGATTGGGTCATCGAGGCATTCAACAGCAACATGCCCTACAACCGCTTTGTTTTCGATCAGATCGCCGGCGACCTCGTGCCCGGCGCGAGCGCCGCGCAGATTCTCGCGACCGCGTTCAACCGCAACCACCCGATCAACGGCGAGGGCGGGCGCGACGTCGAGGAATCGCGGATCGACTACGTCCACGATCGCGTCGATGCGACCAGCACGGTGTTTCTTGGGATCACCATGTCGTGCGCCCAGTGCCACGACCATAAGTACGACCCATTCACCCAGGAGGATTACTACCGGTTCTTCGGCTTCTTCAACAGCGTCGACGAGACCGGCGGCGGCGAACAGGGTGATATGCCGCCACTCCTGGACTGGAAGGACGTCGCGGGGCGCGACCTGAAGATCATGGTCATGCGGGACCGGAGCGAGCCAAGGAAGACGAACGTGCTCGTCCGTGGGGCGTGGGATCGGCCCGGAGAGGAAGTTGAGCCCGGCACGCCCCTCGCGATCACCACCGGCGCCGGAGCGTCGCCCGGAATAGCGGGCGCCGCGCCCAACCGCCTCACGCTGGCGGCGTGGCTCACCTCACGCGACAACCCCCTGACCGCGCGCGTCGCGGTCAACCGCCTCTGGCAACAGCTCCTGGGCCAAGGGCTGGTCCGCACCCCTGACAACTTCGGCGTGCAAGGAGAACGGCCCACGCACCCGGAACTGCTCGACTGGCTGGCGTGGCGCTTCATGGAAAGCGGCTGGGATGTCAAGGCCATGTTGAAGCTGGTCGCGACGAGCGCGACCTACCGCCAGGCTTCCGTATGTTCGAAGAAGCTCTTGGAACTCGACCCCGAGAACCGACTGCTGGCTCGTTCTCCTCGCTATCGCCTCGCCGCCGGGGTCCTGCGAGATCAGGCGCTCCTTGCCTCGGGACTCCTCGTGGAAAAGTTCGGCGGCCCGCCGGTCAGGCCGTATCACCCCTCCGGCGTTTGGGCAGACGGCAGTTTCGGTCGCATCAAGTACGAGCCCGGCAAGGGCGAGGATCTGTACCGGCGCAGCGTCTACACGTTCTGGCGACGCACCGCGCCGCCGGCCAACCTTTTCGATGTGCCGCAGAGGCAAAGGTGCTCGGTCCGCGTCATCCGCACCAACACACCGCTGCAGTCGCTGGTGCTGCTGAACGACGAGACCTTCGCCGAGGCCGCCGCCGCGCTGGGCGAGCGCGCCCTGCGCCAGTGCGAGGGCGGAGACCGAGAGCGGATCGGCTGGGCGTTCGAGACCGTGCTCTCACGCCGCGCAAGCGATCGCGAGCTTGAGGTGCTGCTCGCGCGCCTCGGCCGACTGCGCGAGTATTACGCCTCGCATCCAGAGGACGCCCGAGACGCCGCGTGCGCCGGCGAACGCCCGGACCCCGCGCCGGATCGTTTCGCGGAAGTCGCGGCACACGCCGGCGTGATGAGCATCATCTTCAACCTCGACGAGGCCCTGAGCAGGGAGTAGCCATGCCAACATTCGGCAGTCCATTCGGAGAAACGCTACCGAGCGGGGCGGCCGGGCCCCTGGAGATGACGCGTCGGCAGTTTCTGGGACGATCGGGCGCCGGCATCGGTTCGGCCGCGCTCGCGATGATGCTCGCCGGCGGAGCCGGAGCCCGGCCCGCGGGGCTTCCGAGCGGCGTGCGTGCGATCGCGCCCAAGGCCAAGCGCGTCATCATGCTGACGCAGGCGGGCGCACCGTCTCAGATCGACCTCTTCGATCACAAGCCCGGGCTCGTCCCGCTGCGAGGTCAGCTCATCCCCGACTCGGTGCGCATGGGCCAGCGCGTGACAACCATGACCTCCGGCCAACCGCAGAGGCTGCTACCCAGCCAGTTCGCGTTCGCGCAGCACGGCCGCAGCGGAGCGTGGCTCTCCGAACTGGTGCCGCACACCGCGAACATCGCCGATGAGATCGCGATCGTGAAAACCGTCTTCACCGAGCAGATCAACCATGCGCCGGCGATGACATTCTTCCAGACCGGCCACCAAATCCCGGGGCGTCCCTGCCTCGGGGCGTGGACCGTCTACGGCCTGGGCAGCGACAACCACGATTTGCCGGGCTTTGTCGTTATGGTCTCCAAGGATGTCGAGCGCACCTGCGACCAGCCTCTCTACGAGCACCTCTGGAGCGCCGGGTTTCTCCCCGCGGAGCACCAGGGCGTCAAGTTGCGGGCCGGACGCGATCCGGTGCTCTTCCTGCCCAACCCGCCGGGCGTGACGAGGGAGGTCCGGCGCGGGCAGCTCGACGACCTCACCGCGCTCAACACCGCACACCACGACGTGACGGGCGATCCCGAGATCGCCGCGAGAATCGCCCAGTACGAACTCGCCTTCCGCATGCAGGTCTCGGTGCCCGACCTCGTCGCGATCCAGAGTGAGCCCGACGAGACCTTTGATCTCTACGGCCAGGCCGCTCGCAGGCCGGGCTCGTACGGCGCGAACTGCATCCTCGCGCGAAGACTCGCCGAGCGTGGCGTCCGGTTCATACAGCTCTATCACGTCGGGTGGGACCAGCACCGCCATCTGCCGGAGCAGCTGCGCATCCAATGCGAGCACACCGACCAGGCATCGGCCGCCCTCGTGCTCGATCTGAAGCGGCGCGGCCTGCTCGACGAAACGCTCGTTGTGTGGGGCGGCGAGTTCGGCCGCTCGCCCGTCGGCCAGGGCGACATCGACTCGCCCGATCACGGGCGTGACCATCACCCCCGCTGCTTCACGATGTGGATGGCCGGCGGCGGCATACGGCCCGGCATCTCCTTCGGACAGACCGATGAGTTCGGCTTCAACATCGCCAGCGACCCCGTCCACATCCACGATCTCCACGCCACCATCCTGCACCTGCTCGGCATCGACCACGAGCGCCTCACCTTCATGTCGCAGGGCCGACGCTTCCGCCTCACCGACGTGAGCGGCGCCGTGGTGCCCGGGCTCCTGGCGTAGCGTCGCCTCCCGGCCCTGGTCCGATCACGTCAACGCCACGCGGCGGCGCCGATGGCCCGCTTGACAAGACGGCCCGCGCGGTCAATACTTGCATAATGACGCAAATAAACAAACGATCCGGGGCGGACTCGAAACCCGCGGGCCGGCACGGGGCACGGGACGCCAGGCACCCCGCAGGCGCCGGTCGCACCACGAAGACCTCGCGCCCCGCGACTCCCAAGCACGCCGCCGCCCGCCGCGCCCCGATCGATTCTTTGCTCAATCCCGACCTCTTCCGCGCGTTGTGCGATCCGACCCGGGCCGCCCTGGTCGCGTGCATCGCCAAGTGCGGACGTGGCTGCTCGGTCAGCGAGGTCGCCGAATGCTGCTCGGTCGATCTCTCGGTCGTGTCTCGTCACCTCGGCGTGCTCGCCAGGGCCGGCGTGCTGGAGTCTCGCAAGGAAGGGCGAACCGTTTACTACGCCGTGCGCTACACGGCACTTGTCACGCTGCTCCGCTCGCTCGCCAACGCTTTTCACGAGTGCTGCCCCGAGGGGTGCGGCCAAGGTGGAGGGTGCTGTGGCTCGCCCTAGCCCCATCCGCGTGCTCTTCCTCTGCACGGGCAACTCGTGCCGAAGTCAGATGGCCGAGGGTTGGGCCCGCGCGTTGCTCGGTGATCGCGTCGAGGCCCATTCCGCCGGCACCAGGTCGCAGGGTCTGAATCGGCTGGCGGTGATCGCGATGAGCGAGGTGGGCGTCGACATCTCGCGCCACGAGTCAAAGGCGATCGCATCGCTGGGCGACATCGAGTTCGACTGCGTCATCACCGTGTGCGACTCGGCCCGCGAGGCGTGCCCGGTGTTCCCCGGCGCCGCGCGGGTCATCCATCAGAGTTTCGACGATCCGCCGCGCCTGGCGCTCGGCGCCAAAGACGACGACGAAGCGCTCCCCCACTACCGGCGCGTCCGCGACGAGATCAAGGAGTTTGTTCAGCGTCTTCCTCACATCATGGAAGGAGATTTGCCATGACAAGCCAGGCCCACGCGAAGACCGAAGCCGCCAAGCGATCGTGCGGCTGCGCCGACAGCTGCTGCACCGAGACCTCCTCAGTGCCCGCGAACTCTCGCTCACCATCCGCGGCGGCGGCACCCCTCGACACCGCCGCTCATCACGAAGTCCGCGAGAAAGTCCGTGAGGGATACGCCGAGATCGCGCGCACGGGTTGCTGCGGGGGGCCATCGGGGTCCGCCGGCGGCGGGTGCTGCGGCGCAACCGCGTTCACGCCCGAGCAGCTCGCCCAGGCGATCGGCTACGCGTCGGGCGAACTCTCCGCCGTACCCGACGGCGCGAACATGGGCCTCTCGTGCGGGAATCCCACCGCGATCGCATCGCTCCGCCCGGGCGAGGTGGTGCTCGATCTCGGCGCCGGCGGGGGGTTCGATTGCTTTGTCGCCGGGCCCAAGGTCGGCGCGTCCGGGCGCGTCATCGGCGTGGACATGACGCCCGACATGCTGAGCAAGGCCCGCCGAAACATCGCGTCGTACCGCGAGCATTCCGGGCTCGAAAACGTCGAGTTCCGGCTGGGCGAGATCGAGGCGCTTCCGGTCGCGGACGCGAGCGTGGACGTCGTGATCTCCAACTGCGTGCTGAACCTCTCGCCCGACAAGCCGCGCGTGTGGCGCGAGATCGCCCGCGTTCTGAAGCACGGCGGGCGTGTGGCGGTGTCGGACCTGGCGCTGCTCAGGCCGCTCCCCGCGTCGGTGCTCGCGGACGTGGAGGCTCTTATTGGCTGCGTTGCCGGCGCGGTGCTGGTGGAAGAGACGCGCGCCATGGCTCGGGCCGCGGGCCTGGTCGACATCGTGCTCACGCCCAAAGGCCACTACATCGACGCGATGACCAACTGGGAGGACCCGCTCTATCGCAAAATCGTCAACAGCCTGCCCGCGGGAAGCAGGCCGAGCGACTTCGTCACGAGCCTCGACGTGACGGCACGCAAGGCGTGATGCCGATCGGGCGCGGACCGCGCCCGAGGAGCATTGACCCGGACCTTCGATCGAATGATCGCTCTGGCCCGGCGCCTGTTCGCGTTGATCTTTCCCCGGCGACGGCCGCGGACTCCTGCGTCACGCACGATCGCGGGCCTTCTCGGGCTTGGGACGCCTCGATTCACGCGTTGATTCGCGCAACGACTCGCGGACGGCTTGCCTCGCTGGCTCATCGGCCTGCTCATGCAACTCGCCGTTGCTCGCGTCGCGTGGCGCGGCGCCTTCGCGCTCCATCGCACGGGCCGCACGCCGCTCCGCCGCTCGGCGCAGCGCCGACGACGACTTGAAGTTCGTGACCTGCCGCGCCGGGTTGTGGGCCGCCAGTGGATGCTCCGGCGTGCAGACCTTTGCGCCCAGCACCAGCCCGATGTAGAGCTCGTGGTCCGCCTCGATGTCGAAGTGACGCACGACCTCGCAATCGATCGCGATGATCGATCGGCACAGTATCGGCGACGTCGAGACGATCCGCTCGGTCGCCACGGAATCAAACTGATCGCCGTGCTCGGAGAGATGTCCCGTGAAGCGCCGGGCCAGCACGCGATCGCTCGGGTCGATCATTGACACGCCGAAGAAGTGACTGTCGCGGATGATGGGCTCCAGACCGTGCCCCTTCCACGCGGCGACCGCGAGCAGCAGCGGCTCCTCCGCGACGGGCATGACGGACTTCACGATCACCCCGCCCCGCTTACCCTCGAAGCTCGACGTCATGACAAAGAGCCCGCCTGGAATGCGGGTGAGCACGTCCTTGGTCCGTGCGGCCTTGTCTTGCACGCGCCAGCCTCTCCGCGGCCACGAGCCGCTGCGTCTCGGGGATTCGGCGTTCAATGCCGCCCAATCCAGCCGGATTTCCCGCCCTCGCATGAAAAGGGTCCGATCATGCCGATCAGTGGGGCAGAACGCCCCGAGACAGATGTCTTTGCGCTGCCTTCGCTTGCCGGGTTTCACCAGTTTTCCACAGGTCAGGAGGGCAACGGAAACTGAACACAGACAGGTTCTGCACGAGTTATGCACAAGTGTGCGAAGTTTCGCATTCTGTGTTGAAGCGTGGGGCAAAGTGGGGCATAATCCACCGCCGATCTAGGAGTGAGGCGGTGCTGATTGCTGTACGTGGGGTATTCGGAGCTGGTGATCGACGCCAAGGCGCGGTTGGCCGTGCCGGCGCGGTATCGCGCTCAGTGGGACCCCACGGCCGACGGGAAGCACTGGGTACTGGTTCCGTGGGAGCGCGGCCTTCTGCGCCTCTATACGGAAGTAGGGTTCTCACAATTGGTTGCGCAAATGAGGAGTTCCCTGACGCCGAGCCCGGAGCGGGCACGGCTCCAGGCCGCTTTGTTCGGGTTCGCGGAGGCCGTCGAGATGGACGGCGCTGGGCGCATCGTGATCCCGAAGCACCAGTTGGAACGGACCGGGCTTTCGGGCGAGGTGGTGATGATCGGGTCGGGCGACCGTTTCGAGATCAGAGCCAAGGGAGCCTGGAAGAGCGGCGAGGACGAGTTGTTCGCAAGCCTGCCGTCGCTGGCTCAGGACGTGGAAAGGTCCGAGGGTCCGGCAGGGCGGGAGAAGTAGTTGTGTGAGGGAGCCCACCCCGGGCTTTCGCGGGCTTGGGGTGGGATTGACAGCTCGATTCGTGATCTTTGAGCCGGCGCGGGCCTTCGAACGGACTCGGCGCCACGGCAGCCACGGGACTTCCTCCAGGATTTGGGGGCTCCCGCGGTTCTGGCAAGGCCACACCCGCGCAGGGACGCTCGGGAAACTGGCCTCGGACGACCCCGCGAGGGGTGCCACGGAATCTCCTGACCAGAGGTTCACGGCCTGATCCGGCTCTCGTGCCCGGGCGACCCACCAACGTCCGGGCGCATTGTCTGGCGGCGGGGTCTCCACCCACCACTCGCCCGCCGCCGATTTCACTTCCCCGCCCGTGAGCCCACCCTCGCGGGCGGGGTTGTTTTGGAGGAGGCGGAGGGCAAGAGATCTCGAGCGAAGGCGGCCAAGGGGCGCAGAACTGCGTCACAGATGGCCACGTTGCTCAAGAGCGCATGGCATAAGAGGGCGGGCCGTGCTTGCCGCGACGAGCACGAGGCGCGAGCAACTGATAACCGGTGCATTCCCGCACCGCGAGAGAGTCTGCGTGAGTCACGCTCGACGTCGTCGCTTCCATCTCAGGCGCGATCGATCTCGTGATCGTCGATGCCGTCAAACGACGAATCATGCGGAGAGGATTCAGCCATGAGCACACCCCGATGGATCACCAGCCTGTCCCTCGGCATCTTCGGCGCTGCGCTCGGAGCGCTGGCGGGCTGTTGGCTGCTCGGTGCGGGGTCCGGCGGAGTCGCAGGAGGGATGGCGGGCGGATTGATCGCTGGACTGGGCCTCGCGCGCAAGGAATGACGCCAAGCACCGCGTGCGAGTCCCACGGGTATTCGTAAACGGGTATTTACAAGCTGAGCACGCCCGTGCTGTCCGCAAACTGGTCGCGCGGGCAGCCGGCCTTTTCCAGCATCGACAGGTACAGGTTGCAGAGCGGCGTTTCACGCTGCGATTTGATGAGGCGCCCGGTCTCGATCGTGCCCCCGCCGCGCCCCGCCAGCACGATCGGCAGGTCCTCGTGGTTGTGCTTGTTGCCGTCGCTGATCCCGCCGCCCAGCATGACGAGGCAGTTGTCCAGGAGCGAGCCCTCGCCCTCGCGCGTCTCGGCGAGCTTCTTGATGAAGCGTGAGAAGCCCTCGACGTGGAAGCGATCGATGCGCCGGATCTTTTCGATCATCTCGTGGTTGTTCTGATGATGCGAGAGCTGGTGGTGCCCCTCGTTGATGCCGAGCTCCGGGAAGGTGCGGTTGCTCCCGTCGACCGCGAGCATCAGCGTCGCGACGCGCGTCGAGTCGGTCTGGAACGCCAGCAGCAGCATGTCGTACATGAGCTCGAAGTGTTCGCTCAGTTTGTCCGGGATCCCCGCCGGCGCGCTCATCGCGGGAAGCTTGCGGGGCTCGGTCTCGTTCCGCGCCCGCTCGATGCGCTGCTCGATCTCGCGCACCGCGCTCTGGAACTGATCGAGCTTCCGCCGGTCGCCCGTTCCGAGCTGGTTTGACAGAGCGCGGGAGTCCTCCAGCACGAAATCGAGGATGCTCTTGCGCCGGCTCAGTCGCTCGCTGGCGGCGGCTGCCTGGGTCGCATCGCCGAAGAGGCGCTCGAACGCCGCGGCCGGATCGACGACCTTGGCCATCGGCGTGGACTCGTCGCGCCACGAGATGTTCGACGAGTAGGCGCACGAGTACCCCGAATCGCAATTGCCCGACGAAGGCGCCATCTCGCAGCCGAGTTCCAGCGAGGGCAGGCGCGTCTCGTTGCCGATCGCCTGCGCCGCGACCTGGTCGATGCTCACACCGTTCTTGATGTCGTTGCCCGCGGTCTTGCGGGCCTGCATGCCGGTGAGGAAAGAGGCGGAGGATCGCGCGTGATCGCCCGGGCCGTCACCGTTGGCGCGGGCCTTCTGGAGCGTGAGCCCGGTGAGGATGTTGATGTCGTTGCGGACGGGCGCGAGCGATTCGAGCGTGGGCGAGAGGGCGAAGTCGGTCGCGGTCGTGCCGGGCTTGGGCATCCACGCGTCGTAATTCACGCCGTTGGGCATGAAGACATACGCGAGGCGCACGGGCGCGGCGCCGGCCCCGCGAGCACCGCCCGCCAGCGTGCGCGCGACACCCGCGCCGGCGCTCCCGGCGCCGCGAGCGCTTCCCGCCATGCACTCGAGCATCGGCAGGGCCATCGAAACGCCCAGGCCGCGCAGCATTGTTCGGCGTGAAAGCCCGCTACTCATGTGTCTGGCTCCTTCCGCGGCAGGTTCTGAACGTCTCGCTCAGCACCACCGACTCGATCAGCGTGTTCATGCGATCTCCCGCCGCGCGGGTTCGGCGCGCGATCGCCCGCACCGCCGGGCGATCGAAGGGCTCCATGCCGCGCCCGATGGCGTATGTCAGCACTTTGCCCGCGAGCGCCTCGACGAACTGATCGCTCCGCGCCAAGATGGTTTTCTTGACATCGCCCGCGCCGTTCAGCGACACGCCGCCTGGGAGCGATCCGCTCGCATCGATTGGTCGACCTTGCTCGGAATCTCGCCACTTGCCCACGGCGTCGAAGTGCTCGAACGACAGCCCCAGCGGATCGAGGCGGTTGTGGCACGCGGCGCAGCTCGCGACTGTCAGATGGGCCGCCAGCCTTTCGCGCGTCGTCGCGCTGGGGCCGACGTTCGCCGCCTGCTCGAGCGGAGGGATATCGGCTGGCGGCGGGGGCGGCGGCGCGCCGAGCACCTGATCGAGCACGAAGAGCCCGCGCTTCACGGGGCTCGTCCGCGTCGGATAGCTCGTGAGCGTGAGCACCGCGCCCATGGTCAGCACGCCGCCGCGGGGCGACTCGGGTGGGAGCAAAACCTTGCGAAGCTCATCGCCGGACACACCAGGCACGCCGTAGTGGGCCGCGAGCCGCGCATTGAGGAACGTGTCGCGGGAATCGACGAGGTCGAGCACGCTCCGATCCGACGCGATGATGTCGGCAAAGAACAGCCTCGCCTCTCGCACCATGTCGTCACGCAGCTGCTCATCACACTCCGGGAAGCGGGCGGCATCGACGTTGTGATCCTCCAGCGCCCGGAGCTGCAGCCATTGCCCGCTGAAGTTTTCGACGAACGCCGCCGCCTTCGCGTCCTTCAACATGCGGGCGGTCTGCGCGGCGAGCACCACGTCCGACACAAGCGATCCGTCCGCGGCCTTGGCGAGCAGCTCGTCGTCGGGCGCACTGCTCCACAGGAAGTAAGACAGGCGGCTCGCAAGCTCGTAGCCGTCGAGCGTGTGGCGAGCGTCGGGGTTGCCGGCGTCCGGGTGCGCCACGATTCGGAACAGGAAGCTCGGCGACACCAGCGTCGCGGACAGGGCGGTGCGGGTCGATTCCTCGAAGGACCGCCCCGAGCTTCGCTCGCCGGCGAACACCCGCGCGAGCGCCTCGACCTGCGCCTCGCCGGCGGGGCGGCGGTACGCGCGCCCCGCGAACTCACGAAGCACAAGCCGCGCCCGCTCGGCGTCGGTTCCAGGGCCTTGCGCCGGCGCGAAGATCCGCGACCACGCCGCGGACCTTTCTGTGGTCGCATCATCGAGCGGCCCGGCGATGCTGATGGACTCGATCGCGAGGTTGCGATCGGCCCTGTCCTTCTCGTAGAAATCGTTGGTGAAGTGGGCCGCGATCTTGTGCGCGCCGCGCGAGAGGCGAGCCCGGACGGAGAACTCCTGCGGCGAGGCCTGCGTCGCGTTCACGTCGAACTCGCCGACGGACTTCCCATCGAGACGAACACTCATGTGCGATCGATCCGGGCCGCCCGGCGTCTCCCACGCCTTGACGCGGATCGTGTAATCGCCCGTCGCGGGTGCTTCGAATCGCGAGCCCGCCGGGCCGTTGGAGTAGAGGAAGAAGCCGCCGCGCGGGAGCGGCTGGCCGTTGTTCCCTTCGAGGGGACGGAGCGTGCGCGGCGTGTCTCCGATCTCGATCACCGGCCCGAGCGCGAGCTCGATCGCCTGCTCCGCCGCCGCGAGGTACTGCTCGACCGCGACCGGAGACGTCGACAGCACGTCCGCGATGTTGTCAAAGCCATAGCCCATGTCGTCGACGGGCAACTTGGCGGCCAAGTCGAGCTTGGCGGGATCGATCCCGAGCAGATCGCGCATCGTGTTGCGGTACTCGACGCGATTCAGGCGATGGATCGTGAACCAGCCGGGGTCGATCGGCGCATCGGTGGGAACATACGTCAGCGCCGCATCGATCCACTGCGACAGAATGAGCCGCTCGTGTTCGCTCGGTTGTTTCTCCTTCTTGGGCGGCATGTCGCCGGAAGAGATCATGTCGCGCAAGATGCGGAGGTCAAGATCTCCCGTGAGCGCGGTGCGAACGCCCGTGAGCTCGTCGAGACGCACATCCGACTCGGCGTCATCGCCCGCGTGGCACGCCAGGCAATACGACACGAGCAGCGGACGGACATCGCCGCGGAGCCGACGATCAAGCTCCGACGCCAGTTCGTCGGAAGGTTCGTTCGATGGCGAGCGCGTTCCCGGCGTCGGGGGCTGTAATGGCGGGTCCGCGTTCGTGGCGCTCGCCGGCGGTCGGGCTGCCCACGCAACCGACGCCGACACCACGCCGACAGCCGCCAGCACACACCATCCGCCGCAATGTCGCCACGCCCTCCACATCAGCGGCCAAGTCTACCACAATCACCCGCATCCGCGAATACGATCCGCACGCCCAGGGCTCATCGGCGGGCGCGCCGACCACGCGATCCGGCCGTCACTCCACCTTGACGCGCGTGCCCACCAGAATCTTTACCGGCCCGAGCAAGCCAGATTCCGGGAGCGCCGAGTCCTTGTGCCAGTGCTTCCAGGTCGTGAACGTGAAGCGCCCCTTCTCGGGTCTTTCCCTCAGCGGCGCGGCACTGCCGGCCTTGAACCAGTCCGGCCAACTCTTGATCGTAATGCCGTTCCACTCGCAGTCGTCGGGAAGCTGTTCATCGCCCACGAGTCGGTTGACCCAGGTGTTGGTGACACGCACCCGGAGCGTGTTGCTCCCATCCTTTACGAGCGAAGAAACATCGCCCTCGAACGGGTCGCGCCACCACACGCCGAGGCTCTTGCCGTTGACCCAGACTTCCGCGATGTCGCGCACGCCGCCCAGCGACAAGCGCACCGCGTGGTCGCGCCCCGCCGTGCCAGCGGGGAGCGTGAATGTCGCTTCATAGTCCGCGGCGCCCGAGAAGTACCTCACGCCGTCGACATTGGACTCTGAAAGCGACGCGAGCTTGCCCATCGAAATCGAGCCGGGCGCGCCGCGATCCTTCTGGAACTTCACGCTCCACGGACCAACGACTTCGATCGGCGTCGGCACGCTCTTCACCTCGACCCTGGCGGCCTGGCCATCGGCCCGGGTGACGCCGTACACGCCGGCGCGGAACGCCTGCAACTCCACGCCCGATCGCCTTGCCATCGCGCGATGCGTGAACGGCATGCCCGGCCCGCCCGAATCAAAGATCACGAGCGTGGCGTTCTCGTCGGCGGACTTGTTCATCTCCTTGCCGTCGATCGTGTACTCCACGCGCAATCGCTTGCGGTGGTTGTAGGTCGGATCGCCGAAGAGCCCGTTATTCGCGGGAATCTCGCCCTCGCCGCTGTCGACCATCGACGCGACGATCTTCGTCACGTCCACGCCGCCCGCTCCGTCGATCGCCTCGTACATCGCCTTGTTGACGACGACCTTTGGCGCTCCGGGCGCCCCCTGCGCCCCGGGCGGCGTGATGCTCGCGACGTGTGCGCCGCCCGACTCTTCGCGGAACACCACGAACGCCGATCCCCATGATTCCAGGCGCAGCGACACGCTCGTCCGCCCGTCCGTACCCAGGCTCCACACGGGCGCCGCTTCGGTCTCTCCCGTCTCCGCGTGCCACAACTCCGGCGTGCGATCGCTCACGCGGAATGTGAGCTTTACCTCCTCGGCGCGGGCCCTTTGATTGCTGACGAAGTACACATCCGCGCCGTCGATGTTCCGGTGGATCCATGCGATCTTGGGCTTCAGGCCTCCTTCACGGGCGGCGGCGCACGACACGTCGGGCGCGACGCTCATCGCGGCCAGCACCTCCATCGGCGACTGGCCGGAGTAGACCACGCCTCGGCCATACGCGTGCCGCTTCACGCCCGCGCCATCGCAGTCACCCCACACATCGGAGCCGATCGCGGCGACCTCGAGGCTCGCGCCATCGTCGCCCGCGTTGCTGGGCGACGCCAAGGGCCGAGGCCCGATCACATTCGCGCCGGCTTTCACAAGGTCGCGCACCTTCGCCGCGAGCTTGGGCGTCATGAACGGCGTGTCGGGGAGCACGAGCAGTCGATAGCTCATGCCGCTCGGGAGCACCAGCCGCCCGTTCTTCACGCCCATCCGATCGATCAGCACGTCCGTGCCGCACATGTCGTAGTCGAAGCCGGCGTGCTTCAGTTCGTCGTGCATCGCGTAGCCGTTGGGAGAGCTCTCGCCGATGAAGTACACGACATCGCCGACAAACGTCCCCTGCTGGAGCAGCGACTGGCAGCGTGAGAGATACATGATCCATGCCGCCCCCGGCTCCCACCACGTCGTCGTGCGCTCAAAGTGCGTCCCCCACTGGCCCATCGTCATGCCCGGGTTCACGTCGGCCCACGGCTGGTGCGCGTAGCGGTGCATGATGTACCGGTTGATGCCCGAGGTGTACATCAGATCGCCGATGCCCTTGAGCGATCGCGGGGTATTGAGCCATTTGCCCAGCGTCGGAAACGCCGTGAACGCCTCCGCGCCGATGAACTTCTTGCCGTATACATGCCCCACGCTCGACGCCAGTTTGCACGAACCCGGCATCCCGCCGCCCACCCAGAACTCGCCCATCACGATGTCCGCGTCGCGCCCGACCTGCTGACACTCGAACGGGCCGTCGTAAGGCTCGACCGACATCATGATCCCCGCGCCCTTGCAGAGCTCCGAGAAGCGCGTGTAGTAGTTGTCGGAGCTCTGCAAGGGC
>OEIV010001017.1_pt1 | contig 13691 bp, 9 predicted proteins | sample 1539231 | NCBI WGS metagenome assembly OEIV01 (sample SAMN03794762, study PRJEB22550) | activated sludge metagenome | feature: wastewater treatment plant; material: activated sludge; isolation source: Wastewater treatment plant of a petroleum refinery complex | place: Argentina: Buenos Aires ...
CCCAGCGCATGATCGGCGAAGCGCGCCGCCACGGCGTCGCCGTCCGCCCCCGGAAGTCCCCGGATCTCGTAGGTAAAGCGGCACGAGCGCGCCAGGATGTTCTGCGCCGTCCCGCCGCTGATCGTGTTGGCGATGACCGTCGAGAAGGGCGGGTCGAACCGTCCGGTCGCGTCGCCCGCCGCGCGCAGATCGGCGGCGATCTCGGTCAGCTTGCCGATCAGTTCGGCCGCCACCATCACCGCCGAGACGCCCTTGTGGACGTTCGACGAGTGCGCCTCGTGCCCGGTCACCGTCACGCTGTAGGATCGGATCGATTTGTGGGCATCGACCACGCGCATCATGGTCGGCTCGCCGATCACCGCCAGGCGCGGCTTCACGCCCAGTTCGCCGATCCGCTTCACCAGGCCGTGCACGCCGATGCAGCCGACCTCCTCGTCATACGAGAGCGCCAGGTGGATAGGGGCTTTGAGGCCCGCCGCCAGGAACTCCGGCACCAGCGCCAGCGCCACTGCGCTGAAGGCCTTCATGTCGCAGGTGCCTCGGCCGTAGAGCCGCCCGTCGCCCTTGTCGGTCAGCGCCCAGGGGTCGGAGGTCCAGGGCTGGCCGTCGACCGGCACCACGTCGGTATGCCCCGACAGCACCACCCCGCCATCAGTATCCGGCCCGATCGTCGCCCACAGATTGGCCTTCGCCCCCGTCTCGTCATGCACCAGCTCGCTGGCGATCCCGTGATCGGCAAGATAGCCGGCGACGAAGTGGATCAGCTCCAGATTGGAGTTGCGGCTCGTCGTGTCGAAGGCGACGAGCCTGGCCAGCATGTCGACGGAGGAAGGGCGCGTGGTGGTCATGCGCCGAAGCCTACAGCCTCTCCCGGCGGGGCGGGAGAGCCGTCATCAGCCCTCGAAGCTGCTGCTCGGATTGCTGATCAGCGACAGGAACTCGCGCCGGGTCAGCGGATTGCGGCGGAACTCGCCCAGCATGGTCGAGGTCACCATGCTCACCCCGGCCTTGTGCACGCCGCGCGTCGTCATGCACTGATGCGCCGCCTCGATCACCACCGCAACGCCCTTGGGCTGCAGCACGGTCTGGATCGAATTGGCGATCTGTGCCGTCATTTTCTCCTGCACCTGCAAGCGCTTGGCGTAGGTATCGACGACCCGGGCGAGCTTGGAGATGCCCACCACCTTGTTGGTCGGCAGATAGGCGACATGCGCCTTGCCGATGATCGGCGCGAGATGGTGCTCGCAATGCGACTCGAAGCGGATGTCGCGCAACGTGATCATCTCGTCATAGCCCTCGACCTCCTCGAAGGTCCGGGCGAGATAGACTTCCGGGTCCTCGGCATAGCCGCCGAACCATTCCTCGAACGCCTTGGCGACCCGCTTCGGGGTGTCGATAAGGCCTTCGCGGCCCGGATCGTCGCCGGCCCAGGCGAGCAGGGTCCTGACCGCGTCCTCCGCCTGCTCGCGGCTCGGCTTGGTGTCGTTCGCGGGCAGGACCTTGGGTCCGGCCTTTCCTCTGGCTGCCATGTTACTGGTTCCCCGCAGCGTTGTCGGCGCGTGGATTCGCGCCGGGGCGTCATCCCGAAAACACCTACGCGCGCCGGGCGCGCATGGATGCGGGCGCGCGGGGATGATCTGACCGCAGGCCGTCCGTCTAATATGGGAAGAGATTGTGCCCTGCGCCAGCGCCGATCGCGCGGCCCCGTCTCCGGCGGGCCCGGATCAGTGCATCCGCTTGATGTCGTGCGGGCTGTCCAGCGAGAACAGCGGGATCTCGACTTCGAACAGGTCGCCGTCCGTCGTCTGCACCTGATAATTGCCGCCCATCATGCCCGAGGGGGCCTGCAGCGGCGTGCCGCTCGTGTACTCGAACTTTTCGCCGGGGCGGATCACCGGCTGCTCGCCGACGACGCCGAGCCCGCGGGTCTCCTGGGTCCGCCCGAAGCTGTCGGTGATGCGCCAGAAGCGCGAGCGGATCTGCACCGTCTCGACGCCCTTGTTCTCGATTTCGACCTTGTAGGCCCAGACGTAGTAGTCGTCCTCGGGCGCGCTCTGGTCCGACAGATAGATCGGCTCCACCGACACGATGATGTTCCTGGTCGTGCTGATGTAGTTCGACATGGCCCGGGCCCCGATCCGCTATGGTAAGCGCGCGATTCACGATCTGCGGGCTTGTTGTAGGGCGCGTCTCGCAAGCCCCGCAAGAGCCGTCGCGTCTTCACCATGAAGGGGTGCGGTTAACCGGCGGCTTTGAGCGCCCGGCCGATGTCGTCCATCAGGTCCTCGGGGTCTTCAAGGCCCACCGACAGGCGGAACATGCCCTCGGTGATTCCCAGCATCCGCCGTTCTGCCTCGGGAAGCCGGGCGTGGGTCGTGGTATCGGGATGGGTCAGCAGCGACTTGGCGTCGCCGAGATTGTTCGAGATGTCGATCAGCGCCAGCGCATCGGCGAAGCGGAACGCCCTTTCGCGCCCGCCGTCGATGTCGAAGGTGACGATCGTGCCGCCGCCGCTCATCTGGCTCCTCGCCAGCGCGGCTTGCGGATGGCTGGCGTCGAAGGGGTAGCGGACGTTCGAGACGCCCTTTTGTCCCTTGAGGAAGCCGATCAGCGCCTCGGCCCCTGCCGCCTGCGCCCTCACGCGCAGATCGATGGTCTCCAGCCCCTTCAGCAGCACCCAGGCGTTGAAGGGGCTGAGCGTCGGTCCGGTATTGCGCAGGAAGACGCCCAGTCTGTCGGCGAAGAGGTCCTTGTGCGCGAGGATCGCTCCGCCCAGCACGCGGCCCTGTCCGTCCATGTGCTTGGTCGCCGAATAGACGACGATGTCGGCGCCGAGCGCGAAGGGCTTCTGGAAGACCGGGCTGGCGAAGACGTTGTCGACGATCAGCAGCGCGCCGATGCTGCGGGCGAGCGCCGCGATGGCCCTCAGATCGCAGATCTCCAGCGTCGGGTTGGACGGCGTCTCCAGGAAGAAGGCCTTGGTGTTGGGGCGGATCGCCGCCTCCCAAGCCTTGAGGTTGCGCCCGTCGATCAGCGTCGAGGCGATGCCGAGCCGCGGCGCCAGCTCCTCCACGATGTAGCGGCAGCCGCCGAACAGCGCCCGCGCCGAGACGACATGATCGCCCGCCGACAAATGCCCGATGATCGAGGCGTTGATGGCGGCGAGGCCGGTCGCCGTCGCTCGGCACTCCACGCCCTCGGGCGCGTCCTCCAGCAGGCGCAGGCGTTCCTCGAACATCGCGACGGTCGGGTTCGAGAAGCGGCTGTAGATATAGCCCGGCTCCTCGTTCTTGAAGCGCCGCTCGGCCGATCCGGCGTCGGGATAGGCGAACCCGGAGGTGACGAACATCGCCTCGCTGGTCTCGCCGTTGGACGAGCGCCAGGTGCCGCCGCGCACGGCCCGTGTGCGCGGGCGCCAGGACTTCGGATTGCTCTCGTCGCTCATCGGCGGACCCCGCAAGGAAAAACCCCGCGACCGCTGTCAGGGTCCGGGGCTGGGTCAGGCGCACGCGGCGCTTCCATTCTCCCGGCCATTTTAGCGGTCGCTCATTCCGCATGCGACCCGCAAGCCGGCCGGCTCAAATCCTCGCATGCAGCGTGTCGGATAAGCGCCCCCCTTGCTTCCGTCAAGCCGCATGTGGGCTATAAGAGTCCAGATTCTCAAGGACTGCGTGGGGCGCATGACGCCGGACGACGATACGCTATTCGGCGGCCTCGACGCCGCCGCACCCGAAGCGGGGCCGAAGTTCTCCACTGGCCTCCTGCCGGGGCAGAGCCTGCGCGCGATGATCCACGCGCACGAGATCCCCGCCGCGGCCTACATCCGCGAGGAGCAGATCCAGCCCGCCAGTCTCGACCTCCGGCTCGGCCAGGTCGCCTACCGCATCCGCGCCAGCTTCCTTCCCGGCGAGGGCGCGACCGTGCGCGACAAGCTGGAGCAGGTCGTGATGCACGAGATCGACCTGACCAAGGGCGCGGTGCTGGAGACCGGCTGCGTCTATCTCTGCCCGCTGATGGAGCACCTCAATCCCGGCTACCGGGTTTCGGGTTCGGCCAACGCGAAAAGCTCGACCGGCCGGCTCGATGTCTTCACCCGGCTCGTCACCGACGGCGCGCGCGCCTTCGACACCATCCCCTCGCAGTATTCCGGTCCGCTCTGGGCCGAGATTTCGCCGCGCACCTTTTCGATCCTCGCGCGTACCGGCTCGCGCCTCAACCAGCTCCGCCTGCGCCGCGGGTCGCCGACCGTCACCGACGCCCAGCTGAAGAAGCTCCAGGCCGAGATCGGCATCGTTTCCGGCGTCGAGGACGCCCAGATCGACAAGGGCGTCGGCTTTTCGATCGACCTCGACGGCGATCCCCTGACCGGCCTCGTCGGCTACCGCGCCAAGCGCCATGCCGGCGTCATCGATATCGACAAGGTCGCGGCCGCCGACCCCCAGGATTTCTGGGAGCCGGTCCACATCCGCAAGCACCGCTCGATCATCCTCGACCCCGGCGAGTTCTACATTCTCGCCTCGCGCGAGGCGGTTTCCATTCCCCCCGAATGGGCGGCCGAAATGGTGCCGTTCGATCCGCTGGTCGGCGAGTTCCGCGTCCACTACGCGGGCTTTTTCGACCCCGGCTTCGGCTATTCGGGGGCGGGCGGGGCGGGCAGCCGCGCGGTGCTCGAAGTGCGCAGCCACGAAGTGCCCTTCGTGCTGGAGCATGGCCAGACGGTCGGCCGGCTGATGTTCGAGCGGCTGATCGAACCGCCCCAGCGCCTCTACGGGCAGGGGATCGGGTCCAACTACCAGCGCCAGGGTCTGGCGCTCTCCAAGCACTTCAAGCGGTCCTGATCCTCAGGGCGCGTGCGCCTTCAGGAAGCTCTCGACGCAGTAGCTCACGCGCCGCTCGATGTCGGCATCGTTCAGCGGCGTATCCACGCCGAACAGACGCCTCATGTGCAGCGGGCCGATGGTGAACGATACGAAGTGTTCGGCCGCCAGGATCGGGTCGGGAATGCGCAGCCGTCCGGTCGCGTCCTGTGCCGCCAGCCAAGTAGCGAACACACGGGTGAACCTGGAGGGTCCTTCGGAATAGAGGTTGCGCAGGATGTTTGTCGCGCTTGGCGCGGCGATGACCGCCCGCAGGAGCTTCACGTTGTCGGGGCCGATGACTTTGCGGTGATAGGCCCGGCCGATCTCCGTGAGCACCCCATGCGGATCGGCATCGGCGGCGGCCTCGACGACAGGCGCGAGCATCTCTTCGACGCGCGCATCGACCATCGCGAGGAACAATTGTTCCTTGGAGCCGAACTGGTTGTAGATCGTCTGCTTGGAGACCTCCGCTTCGAAGGCGATCTCCTCCATCGATGCATTGTAGCCCTTCTCGGTGAAGACCCGCCGGGCAGCGTCCAATACGGCCTGGCGCTTGCGAGGCACGCGCGCCTGCTTGCCTTCGCCATCGTCGACATACAGATCGGCGGCCATCAGTGCATCTCCTCCGCCAGCCTGTTCACCGGCTTCCCGAGGGCGGCGATCAGCAGCATTGTTGCTGCAAACCCGACGGCTAGCATCAGGAACAGGTCGTTGAAGGCTAGGACGCTTGCCTGCTGGAATGTCAGTTGGCCGAGAATCCTCAAGGCCGCCATGTCGGGATCGCCTCCGGGGACCAACTGCGCGTAGCGCGCTGCAAATCCCTCCAGGAAGGCGGTGGCTGTGGGGTCGCCCGGCTGCAGCGTTTCGCGCAGCCGTGCCCAGTGGTGATTGGTGCGGTCGATCAATCCGGTGTTGAGCAGCGCCAGACCGAATGCGCCGCCGGTGTTGCGCATGAGGTTGAACAGGCCTGACGCTCCCTTCACCTGGACCGGACTCAGCGACTGAATTGCGATGTTCTGGATACCCATCATGGATGTCATGAGTCCCATGCCGCGGAGCGCCTGCGGCAGGAACATGTCCCAGTATGAACTCTCGGAGGTCAGGCCTGTGAGAAGCCAGGTAGAGGCGCCAAGGAAGATGAACCCCGCTACAGCCAGATAGCGTAGGTCTATCCTGTTCCCCAGCAGGCCCATCGTCGGGGCCGTCATGAACATGAACAGACCCGTTACCCAAAGCGTCTCTCCGATCTGCATGCTGGAGTAGCCTTGGATGCGTCCGAGATAGAGCGGCAGGAGATAGGTTACGCCGAATAGGCCGACACCGACCATAAACGCCAGCAGAGTCGCCATTGCGAAGGTCCGGTTGGCGAAGGGCGAGAGGTCGACAATCGGCGTTTCCCTGCTCAGTGTCCGCCAGAAGAAGCCAACGCCGGCGATGATCGAGATTGCGGTCAGCTGCCTGATCTCCGAGTCGCGGAACCATTCGTTCTTGGCGCCTTCCTCGAGCACATACTGGAATGTGCCAAGGAAGACGGCGAGGAAGACCAGACCTGCAACGTCCAGGTTCTTCCAAAGCCGCCAGTCCGGCCGGTCGATGTCCATCACCAGCCAGACGACGGTGGTGACAATGATGCCGGGTATGACATTGATGAAGAACAGCCAGTGCCAGCCGACGGCATCAGTAATGTAGCCCCCGAGCGCAGGGCCGATCGTCGGAGCCAGCGTCACGGTCAGACCCACAAAGGAGGACGCCAGGGCGCGTCGCTTTGTGCCGAACACCAGATAGGACGTGGCGAAGGTCGTCGGGATCATCGCGCCGCCAATGAACCCTTGCATCGCACGATAGATGATCATTTCCTCAATTGTCGTCGCCGTACCGCACAGAAAGCTGGTCGCCGTGAATCCGGCTGACGAAAGAGTGAAGAGCACGCGTGTCGACATCATCCGGCTTAGGTAGCCGGACAGTGGAATCATCACGACCTCTGCTATGAGGTAGCTGGTCTGGACCCAGCTAACCTCGGACGCGGATGCTGACAGCCCTGCCTGGATCTGGGACAGGCTGGAAGCCACGATCTGGATGTCCAGAACCGACATGAACATGCCAAGCACCATGGCAAAGAAGCCGATGACAACGATCGGCCCGCGCTCTTCCAGCAGCGGCTTGGCGAACATGGCATTGGCATTTTCGGCGGCCTGGCTCATGGCGGCGCCTCAGGGGCCGGCCGCCTCGACGGGTCTCGGCGCGGGCGCAAGTGTGGCGGCGAGACCTTCTCCCTCGCCGCGCGTATCGACCGAAACCAACACAGACATCCCCGGCCGAAGCAGTGCGCGCAGGCTGGCGTCACCTTCCAGCACTACTTTGACGGGCAGGCGCTGGACGATCTTGGTGAAGTTGCCCGTGGCGTTTTCCGGCGGCAGAAGCGAGAACTCCGATCCGGTGGACGGGGAGAAACTGTCTATCCGGCCCGTCAGTTTGATATCTGGAAATGCATCGACCTTGATCGAGACTTCCTGGCCGCGCCGCATTTCGCCCGCTTGGGTCTCCTTGAAATTCGCGATCACATAGACGTCGGGCAGACGAACGACGGCCAGCATCTGAGCCCCGGCTCGGACATACTGGCCATCCTGAACCGTTTTCGCGCCGACGACACCGTCGAAGGGTGCGCGAACCAGCGTATAGCTGAGATTGAGGTCAGCCTGCTTGAGCGCAGCGTTCGCGGCATCGAGTTCAGCCTGCGCCTGCGCCCGGGCACTCTCAAGCACCATCAGCCGCTCTCGCTCGGCGGCCAGGTCTGCAATCGCGCTCTGTACCGCTGCGTCGGCTTGAGCCGCGGCCGCCACGGCGGCGTCGAGCGCTTGGCTAGAGCCTGAGCCGTTGGCACGCAGCTCGCGTGCCCGCTCCAGATCGGCCGCCGCCAGCTTTTGCAGCGCCACTGCGCTATCGACGGCGGCGACCTTCGCTTCGATCAGCTTTTGCTCCAGTTTGACATTCGCTTCGACGCCGGTCAGGCCCGCTGCCTTTGATGCGACAGCGGCGCGCGCTTGCTCCTGCGCAGCACGGTAATCTGCATCATCGATGCTGACGAGGACATCGCCGGCTCGAACGCTTTGGTTGTCGGCGACCAGGACCTTCGCAACATGTCCGCTGATTCGCGGTGCAATCGCTGCCGTATCCGCCTTGATATAGGCGTCATCGGTGGTCTCGATGTACTGTCCATGGGTCACGTAACTGATGCCAAAATAGGCGGCCATGCAGAACGCGATCGCGGCTGCGGCTAGAAGCGCGTAACGACGCATGGACAAGCCTTCTAGACTGGACTTTAAAGTCCAATTTATCGAATTGGACGCGTAAATCAAGTTTATGTGTAGCGTCAGCAGCAGACCCCGTGCACCCGCTTTCTTTCGCCTCAACGGGCATGCTAACCAAGCGGTACGCGGGTGTAGCTCAATGGTAGAGCAGAAGCTTCCCAAGCTTACGACGAGGGTTCGATTCCCTTCACCCGCTCCAATCCGGTGACTGTCATCACAGGATCGGGAGTACGACGAAATCCTCGGCCTTTCCCCTGAAAATCCTGTTAACCTGGAAGCTGGGCTCGAACTCAGGCTTGGGGATGACCATGAAGGCATGGTTTGCTGTACCGGCGGCCGCAGTTGCAATGACTGCGGCTCTGGTGATGTCACCCAGTGAGCTGTCCGCCACTCCCGATGCAGCAAGCGGACAGGCGCAGAGTGTTGCCATGGTGGTCCGGGTCGCGGTTGCAGAGCCCGCGACAACCATGTCGGATGCTTGTGTATTTTCTGCTGAGGCCATGGCGGCTGGCTCAGCTTCGCAATGTGGGGACGCTAGGTTCATCCATGTCATGCTTGCGACCGATGAGACACCAAGTGTTTCGGCCGACATGCCGCTGGAGTGGCCAGGAGACTTTTTCGCCCTAACACTCGGCGCCGCAATCGATGCGTGGGATGCGACAATGTGCTTCGTCGGATCACTCTTCCACTATGCCGGGGTGGCTGGGGGCTTGGACATTTAGCGCAGGAAGCGTTCCGTGTCCTCCTCCATTGTTTGGCCACAGATGTCCGCCGCAACGCTTGCCCAGATCTGCTGAGATCTACTCTTGTAGTGCCGAAGTCTGCGGTATTGTCGATCGCGCGACTGAGCCATCTGAGATCATTGTTGGTTGTCCGCTTGCTGCCGGTGCGACCCCTGGCGGCGCGAACTGCACAGTTCCGCTTGTAGGTCTAGCTACCGGCGGTGCTTCCATTGGGAGGGCATTCCGCGCTTGGGGAAGTCGGCATCGGAAGGTGCTTGGGCAACTGAGAGATTTCGATCCGCATCGCCGGCAACGGCATAAACATGAACGCCTTCCGGCACGAGGATCGACGCCGTGACTTTGCAGTGCGCGTCGCCGATTCTCCGCAGAGCGCTGCGCTGCATAACCTCCGACTTCGTCGGAGGTGATCAGAGCCAAATTGGCGCTCCGACTAGGGAATTCGCGCTGGGGAGCTCTATGGTCACCCAACATTTGAGCGAAATGGCTGCTTGGGAAGTGATGTCCTTAACGGCATCTTAAGGAAGTTCTCGCCGTTGCCGAAGACCCGCGCTAGGCTTTGTGTGGGAGCAAGAGTGGGTCAACCTGACATGTCTGCTGACGATTTTTTTGTGCGCGCGGCTTTGCGCGACGACGCGGCAGCTATCGCTAGGATCTTCGTCGAGTCCTGGCGGGAATCCTATGCAGGCATGCTGCCGGCAAACTACCTCGTGCGGCTATCGGAGGTTCGCCAGCGCCTATTGTGGACACGGGAAATAACGCGCGGCGGTCCCCATGACGGCGTTCTTGTTGCCGAACACGACTATTTTGGCGTCTTTGGGTTCGCCAGCTTCGGACCCGCACGCGATCGGGCGGTCGGCTATGACGGCGAAGTCTACACGATCTATGTGGATCCAAACCATCTCGGAAGCGGCATCGGTCATGCCCTAATCCAAGGCGCCTTTTCGCGCCTTTGGGCGGAAGGATTCAAGTCTGCCGTCGTCTGGGCTCTTAAGGGAAACCCTTCGCGTTACTTCTACGAAAACGAGGGCGGGCGCTTGGTAGCGGAACGACCCGGCACAATTGCAGGCAAGCCCGTTCAAGAGATAGCGTTTGGGTTTGCTGACATCGCTTCGGCATCCGGTGCGCGCGTTGGCTGACGTCGGGGATCGAACGGGAGCCTCTTCCGAGCTGCCCCGAAATGTTATCTTTCTTCTGTTCGACAGCCTGAATCGTCACATGCTTGGCGCCTATGGCGGCCGCGAGTTCGCGACTCCGAACTTCGACCGCTTTGCAGCGCGATCTGTCAGGTTCGACAAGCACTATGTTGGCTCGCTGCCATGCATGCCTGCGCGTCACGACATTTTGTGCGGAGCATGGGATTTCCTATGGAAGGCATGGGGATCGCTAGAGCTTTGGGAAGACGGCATTGCCGGCCCGCTTTCACGCGAAGGCGTTGTGAGCCAGCTTGTGACGGACCATCCGCATCTCTTTGAAACGGGCGGCGAGAACTACCATGTCGACTTTTCGGCATGGGACTATCAGCGTGGTCACGAAGGTGATCCATGGAAGACGGCGCATGACCCAAGCTGGACCGGCGCGCCCCTTATGGGCCGGCGGTCCATGCCCTACGATAGGTCTCGAGGCTGGTTCCGCGGTGAGGCAGACTTTCCAGGGCCGCGCACTATGTCATCGGCATCGAAGTGGATCGATGACAATGCCGGTCGGCACAGCCGGTTCTTCTTGTTTGTTGATGAGTTCGATCCCCACGAACCGTTTGATACGCCTGATCACTATGCGCGCCTCTATGATCCCGACTGGAAGGGTCCGCCGTTGATCTGGCCGCCTTATGGTAGGGGCTGCGTTCGTCGGGGTGTGATTACAGCACGGGAGGGCCAGCAGATCCGTGCACGATACGGTGCGAAACTGACGATGATCGACCACTGGTTCGGCAAGATCCTGGATGCGATCGACAGGAACGGCCTCTGGGATGATACGATAGTCATCGTTACGACTGACCATGGGCACTATTTTGGTGAAAAGGACATCTGGGGCAAACCCGGCGTTCCGCTGTTTCAGACGATTGCCCACATTCCTTTAATGATATCGGGGGCGGGGCTGCAAAGAGGAGTGTGCGACGCATTGACGACAAGCGTCGATCTGTTCGCCACAGTTGTGGACGTCTTTGGTGCCGCTCAGCATGTTCGCCAACGAACACATGGGCATTCACTTCTGCCGCTCTTGACACGAAGTGCGACCGCCATCAGAGACCACGTACTCGCCGGCGTTTGGGGACGGGAGGTGCACTTCATCGACGGCTTCCACAAGCTCGTCAAGGCGCCTGCCGGCGACAACGCGCCATTGTCGATGCTGTCCAACCGCTGGTCGACAATGCCTACCCATCAACTGTCGCGGGAACAGGAATTGCCGCTGCCTGACGCGCGTGCTCGTCTGTCACGTATGCCTGGATCCAGCGTTCCCGCTATTCAGCAAACTTGGGAAAGAGGTGACCGAGTACCCTATTGGGCATGGACGAAGTTCTCGGGCGATCATCTCTACAACCTTTCGGATGATCCGGCCGAGGAGAACAACCTGATCGATTCACCAGCAGCGGCAGATGTTAATAAGAGATTGAAGTCGGCACTCTCAGCAATTGATGCTCCAATCGAGCAGTTCGCAAGGCTTGGCTACACCTAGGGGGGTGAACCAGAAAGTCTTCCAGTTAAGCAAGCCGAAAGCCTGCTGTGGATAGTATTGTACTGCTGCTCCAGTTCCTCGCTTGCACACGAAGAAATGCCGAATTCGCCGCCGCAGGGCATGGATGCCCTCGCTATTCTCAATGGGTCGCCGGCGATCACATATGTGGCCGCCGTAGACGGCGAGCCGTCTATTGTCTTCGTGTCGGCTTCCGTCTCGACCGTGCTGGGATACGAAGCGCAGCGCTTCTACGAGCAACCGGGCTTCTTGACGACGATCATCCACCCTGACGACGCCTCCAGCGTGCGCACCGCCGTCGATATTGCACGAGAAGTGGGTGCAGCAACCTTAGATCGGCGGTTGAGGGTGGCGGGGGGGGGGTGGCGGTGGTTCCGGGACCATTTCCGTTTGATTCAAGGGGATACGGGCGGACGCCAGTACGGTATCGGGACGATCCACGACGTTACAGAGGAGAAACGGGCGCAAGCCAGGCTCGAAATGCGCTCGCAGGAGTACCGCGTCCTCGCCGAGCACAGCTTCGACCTGATCTCGCGGGTCTCGCTCGACGGCCAGATCCTCTACCAGTCGCCGTCGACCATGCAGGTGATGGGTTTCGGCCCCGGCGGCCGCGTCGGCCAGCCGGCGCTTGGCCGCATCCATCCCGACGACCTGCCGGCCGTCCAGGAGGCCTGGCGCCTCTGCCTGGAGACCCGCAGGACCGAAATCCGCCAGTATCGGGCGCAGCGCGCCGACGGCCAGTGGATCACGCTGGAAGCCGCCCTGAACCCGGTCATCGACCCGGCGACCGGCGAGGTCACCGAGTTCGTCGTCATCTCGCGCGACATAACCGACCGGGCCGCCCGCGAGGCCCAGCTCGCCGCCGCGCGGCAGGAGCTTGAGCTCAGCCGCGCGCAACTCCAGCTCGTCACCGACAATATCGCCGACATCGTCACGCTGGTGAAGCCGGACGGCGTGCCGGCCTATATCTCGCCCTCGGTGAGGCACATCATCGGCTACGAGCCGGGCGAGGTCGGAGGCGACGCGCTGGGCCCCTACGTCCATCCCGACGACAAGGCGCTCTTCCTCGCCGAGCGCGAGCGCAATCGGGCCGGGATCGTGACCCCGGTGTTCCGGCTCAGGGTGCGCCACAAGAGCGGGCACTGGGTGTGGCTGGAGCGCCGCGCGAGCGCGATCCGCGGGCACGATTTCGGCGAAGGCGTCGCGGTCCTGTCGATCATCCGCGACATCACGCGGGCGGTCGAGGCGGAGGAGTCGCTGGCCAGAACCCAGCTGCTGCTCAAGGAGCAGAACGAGCTCTACGATCTCTTCGCCCGCCAGGGGTCGGAAATCTTCCTGCGCTTCACGGCCGACGGCAGGGTCATCCACGTCTCGCCCTCGCATGAGAGGATCCTGGGCAAGCAGACCCTGGTGCGCGACGGTCAGGTCGTACATCTGGTCCATCCGGACGACCGGGCGGTCGCCGAAGCGGCATTCCTGGAGGCCCACCGGACACGGACGACCCAGACCTATCGCCATCGCTACCGGCACGAGAACGGCAGCTGGGTCTGGCTTGAAGTCTCGCTGACGCCGCTCGTGCCGCCGGGCTCCGACGAGGTCGGCGAATACATCGCCGTCGCCCGCGACATCGGCGAACAGGTCAGGCGCATCGAGCAGCTGGAAGCCGCCCGGCGCGAACTCCACGAGAGCCGCAGCCAGCTTCAGCTCGTCACCGATCACATCGGCGACGTCGTCTCGCTCTTCCGTCCCGACGGCAGCACGGCCTATCTGTCGCCGTCCGCGGCCAATCTCGTCGGCTACACGCCCGACGACCTGGCCAAGATGCCGCTCGGCACGATGGCCCATCCGGCCGACCGCCAGACCCTGTTCGAGGAGTCGGCGCGCAACCGCAAGGGCATCGTTACGCCATCGCTGCGCTATCGCCTGCGCCACCGGGACGGCCGCTGGATCTGGGTCGAGCGCCGCGCACGGGCGGTTCACGAGCACGATTTCGGCGAGGGCACGGCGGTCCTGTCGATCATCTCCGACATCACGGAGCGCGTCGAACACGAGCGCGACCCTGCGGCCGCCACGACTGCCCAGCTCGAGGC
>OEIV010001018.1_pt1 | contig 13647 bp, 10 predicted proteins | sample 1539231 | NCBI WGS metagenome assembly OEIV01 (sample SAMN03794762, study PRJEB22550) | activated sludge metagenome | feature: wastewater treatment plant; material: activated sludge; isolation source: Wastewater treatment plant of a petroleum refinery complex | place: Argentina: Buenos Aires ...
ACTAGTACCGATTATTTTTTGCCGCTTGTACGAAACGGCCTGGCCTCTGCTCTACGATTACTTGCGTTTCACGCTGGAGCTAAAGAGCCGCATTGTTGAGGTACTAGTACCGATTATTTTTTGCCGCTTGTACGAAACGGCCTGGCCTCTGCTCTACTTGTTCTAGTATGCTTCTTCGAAGCAAATTGATAATCGGCATAGATTATCATATCTGATAATGAACCATTTTTCAACCTATTACTTGGTGAACTTTTTGACAGTGTCGACAATATCGGTTGGTAATATGAAAACTGTCTTCTGGCTCGGTTCTACAGAAATCTTTTCTAGAGTTTGAAGCGTACGAATAGTGATACCTCCAGGCATTCTTGAAAGCATCTCGGCAGCCTCTGCAACTTGCTGAGCAGCGGCTTTTTCACCTTCGGCGTTAATCAAAACTGCACGTCGTTCACGCTCTGCCTCAGCTTGCTTAGCCATAGCTCGTTTCATGTCTTGAGGAAGCTCAATATTTTGTACTTTTACATTTTCGACATCAATACCCCATTTGTCGGTCTCGGCATCTACAATTTGCTTGATCTGCAGGCTAACTTCTTCACGACCGCTCAGGAGTTGGTCCATTTCTACGTTACCAACTACGTCACGAAGAGCTGCTTGAGCGAACTGGGCAGTCGCATAGGTATAGTTGGTAGTTTCTAGAACTGCTTTTGCAGTATCTATCACCCTGAAATAAACAACCGCATCTACACCAACAGTAACGTTGTCTTTTGTAATTGCTTCTTGTTTGGGAATATCAACTGGAGTAGAGCGAACATCCACTTTTCGCATAGTCTGAATAATAGGAATAATGATGTTAAGCCCCGGGTTTCTTGTGCCAGTGTACTTACCGAGCGTTAATATTACCCCCCGCTCATACTGCTTCACAATACGAATTCCGGAAAGAAGAATCGGAAAAATTACAAATAAAAAAATGAAAAACATAACTCCAAATAAACCTGCCAGTGCTTCCATGTATTCTCCTTTGGTTAACTATTGTCTACAGTATATCAAATAAAAAATCCTACAGGTGTAGGATTTTCAATTTGGTGGGTGAAGAGGGACTCGAACCCCCGACCCTCTCGGTGTAAACGAGATGCTCTAGCCAACTGAGCTATTCACCCAAGGATTGTTTTGTAGTTATGTAATGTACTGGTGCTGTTTGTTCTGTTGGCGAGCATCTCGTTACGAGATGTAATTTCTCTTTTGGGCCAACTGAGCTATTCACCCTCGTCGTAGCTTACGTATCTTTCTTGTTTTGATTTTCATCAAAAGCTACGAATCAATACTATGCTACTCCTCTCAAATTTGCAAACAGCTTCGCTTGGTTTACAAATTTGGCAGAAAACTGTTTGGTGCGCGAGAGAGGACTTGAACCTCCAAGCTTTTTAGGGCACCAGCCCCTCAAGCTGGCGTGTTTACCAATTTCACCACTCGCGCGTCTGGGGCGAATGATGGGGATTGAACCCACGACCTTCGGAACCACAACCCGACGCTCTAACCAACTGAGCTACATTCGCCACGACAGGTGTTATTTTACCATGTATAACAGATATAAACAACGCTTATTTTAGCTTCGTGGAAGGTGGTGACCTAATTTGTCCATATTGTATTCATGGCGCAAATATTTCATTTGGTCAGCTTTGGTAACTCCAATTTTTACACCAGGGTTGAGTGTATTGAAAGGGTCAAATACTCGCTTAACCGCAGTGAATAATTTGTACATTTCTTCACCGTAAAGTGCGGTCAGATACGGTGCACGTAAGCGACCATCATTATGTTCCCCGGCAGTTGAACCACCCATTTGCATTACCATCTGATAATATTCATCCATAATTTTGAACATTTTTTGACGATCACCAACCGTTGCTAAATCTAGGAACGGTTGAAGATGCAAGTTGGCATTGCCAGCGTGACCCCAGACAGCAGCATCAAGATTATATTTTTTGAAGAGTGCGTATATTTGGTGTATAAACTTATCAAAATGTTCCACCGGCACTACACCATCTTCAATAATTGGCAGCGCCTTTTTAGTTCCTTCGGTGTGCGCTATAACCGCTGCGGCAGAATGACGAATTTTCCAGAGTTCATCGCGCTCGTCATAATCTGTAGTCATTTGGTAGTCGTTTGTAACTTTGTTAAGAATCTTGTTAAGCTTCTTAACCTTCTTTGATTGAATACCCCTACCGATATCATCAAACTCAATCAGAAGAAGTACTTCTGGGAACGGTGGTTCAAGTAGGCCCTTCAGTTGATTAGGATAGTGTTCTTCTATGAACTCGAGTAAATGCTTGTCGACCATTTCAATTGTCGCAGGAGCTAACTTCAGAATATCTTCAACTACTCCACTGGCATCTTCAATTTTGCTAAAACCAGCAACTACAAGCGTTCGGCTCATATTGTTTGGCACTATAGCAATATCAATTTCTGAAACAATGCCAAGGGTTCCCTGCGAACCGACTATAAGTGGCGTGAGATCAAAGCTACCATCTTTTCGTTTTACATCTAGTAGATTGTAGCCAGCCGAGTTCTTGCTTACATTTTTACGTGAAGACTGAATAAGGTCCCAGTTGTCGTTAATAAGCCCGTCAAGCTGCCTGTAGATTTCGCCTTCAAATGTTGAAAGTCCTTTTTTATGGTTCAACTCTCGCTTAGTCAAGCGACCAGTTTGAATCAGCTCGCCGTTAGCTAGTACAACTTGAAGGCTTTGCACGAAGTCTCCGGTTACGCCGTATTTAACGGTTCGCTCGCCAGCAGCGTTGTTAGCAACGGCGCCACCAATTGTCGAATAGTCGATTGAGCTTGGATACGGTGGTAAAAAGCGATTATGCGTTTTAATGGTGTCTTGAAAATTACGGTAGTTAATACCGGGCTGTACTTTGGCGAAGTTCTTTTTGGTGTCAAGCTCTAACATTTTGTTCAAATGAGCAGGGAAAACAAGCATAATTCCATCACCAAGAGCAGCTCCAGACTGATCACTTCCTGCACCACGAGCTGTGATTGGAACAATCTTACCCTTTTCCGCCAACTGCCAAGAAAAGCGTGCTATTTTACGAATATCGTCAGTAGTCCGAGGATACACCACTACTTGCGGTGTAATCGCAAAAACACTGCCGTCCGTACTAAAAAACTTTCGCGCTGATGTAGCCGTAGATACTTCTCCAACAACATGCTCACGTAAATAATCCGCAACTTTACTCATGTAATCCTCCCAGGATGATAACCATATGCATTAATCATAGCATAACGGATATAATTCTGGCACAAAAATGAGCCGTTCTCTAAACATATTATTTGAATAATCTTACAAATAAAAAATCGCTTCGAAGTTTCATCTTGGCCGTGCCACGAGATGAGTAAAGCGAATTTTTCGTGGTACCGCGGAGAGGACTATCACTACGCTTTTCCGCTCAACCATGCTCGAAACAAGCTTCTGCGCGTGCTTTCACTTCACGACCTCTCGTTCGCTACGCTCACTAAATGAGGTTCTGCGTCCTCGCAAGTATAATCAAATTAAAATACCCTAGATGTACTAGAGTATTTTAATTTGGTACCGCGGAGAGGACTTGAACCTCCACGCCCGTGAGGGCACTAACACCTGAAGCTAGCGTGTCTACCAGTTCCACCACCGCGGCTCGTCATAAAAGTTTTGTGAGCAGTTTACTGTCGTGCTTGGACTGATAGTTTACGACACGCTGGTGTCTACTAATAATTTGCGTTCGACGCAGACCACCACCGCGGCTCGTCGGAACTTACGCATCTATTTCGTCCACCAGCTGGCGGAGCTTCGTCTAATGCTATGTTCCTCCTCTCAAATTGAAATGGTCGCACAGCTTTGCATTTCAATTTGGTATGGAGCATGTCGAACAGGTAGATTATAGCAAATTATGGGGTTTGCTGGGTAGGTGCTATGCCGACTGTCCAGTCTTCGACGTTGGTTAAGCGGGCAGAGGCGTTGTTGGCTGCAACGGGGATGATTCCTTGGGCGTTTTGGTGATGTACGTAAGTTACTCTAGGCTGATAGAGTGCAACGGCTGGTGAAGACTTCTTCCATTCGTCTAAGAAGGTTTTGTAGCGAGCTTCTCGCAGAATTTTTTCTAGTCGTGTACGGGCTACTTCAAGACTTACATCTGCTCGGGTCGACTTCCATTCTGAAAAGTTCAGACCACTAGAACGAGCCTGAGAAGAATGCCAATAGGCGTAAACATCGGGATCATAGCCAATTGAAATACCGTAGAGCAAAATATCATAAGAATGAGCTGCTAAACCGTTTTGTTGTAGTTGCTCGAGTGTAAGTAACTGCGACTTCACATCTACACCAATAGCTGCCCATTGCCTTTGCAGTTCGCCAGCTAGGGCGCTGTACTGTGCACTATTAACTGTAATGAGATTCAGCTGTAATGGTGCACCGTCTTTTGCACGCATGCCGTTAGCTTGCTTCACCCAACCAGCAGCGTCAAGCAAACGTTGTGCCTCGGTAAGATTTGTTACTTGGTTATACTGAGGGTCGTAGCCGATTTGAGAAGGTAATAGTGGCGATTTAAGTGGCGTATACCGAGCATCAAAAAGTTCCAAAACAGCCTTTTCACGGTCTATGCCCAGAGCCATAGCACTGCGCACATTGGCATCGGCAAGTAGTGGTGAAGTGTTCTTCATAAAGGCAAACACCCCACTATTAAGCGGTATATCTACTAAACGAATGCTTTTGTCTGAGGCTAGTGTTGCTGCTGTATCAGGCTTTAGGTCAACGGCAGCAGTTATTTCTCTCGCCTCCAGCGCACTTGCTAAAGCTTCGTCATCTTCATAAAGGCGCATGATAAAGCGGTCTAATTGAGGTTCTCCACGAAAATACCGCGGGTTCCGAGCGAACTCTACTTGTTGCTGTTTTGCTTGATCTTTCCTGAGTGCTTTAAAAACAAATGGGCCAGTCCCGACCGGACCATTATTAAATGCCGCGGTGCGAATTTTTTCTGCTGGAATATCCTTCAATAAATGACTTGGTAGAATTGAAGCAGTCAATGCGCCTGGGAACGGTGCAAACGGAGCAGGTAGTTCAAAGCGAACAGTACGAGCATCAACGGCTGAAACTTTAATTCCCTGCCAACTCGCAAACGCAGTTGAGCGCGTAGCGGGATTTTGAATTGTTGCAAAAGTGAAAGTTACATCTTCCGCATCAAAAGGCTGATCGTCATGCCACAATACATCGTCTTTTAAGGTTAGTGTGTAAATCTTTTTCGATTCATCAACTTGTAGCTGCGTGGCTAGATCTGGTACCAAATTACCTTCTTCGTCGTAGCGCATTAGTCCGTTGAACACCATCCGTCCAACACTGTCGTCTACCATTCCACTACTGAACATTGGGTTTAGGTTATTGACCGTACCAATAAGGCCTTCGGTATACACGCCCCCTGCTACTGCCTTTGGCGCTTGCGAGGCAACGCGCACTTGTCGTAATGAACCAAGCGTACCAACCGTAAGCAACACAACTAAAAGCAACCATCCGAAGGCGAAACGCTTAATGCCACCGATTCGACCGGTTCGACGAGTCAAATATCTACTAAAATGCTTCTTGGAAGTTCCCTGTAAATCAACGGCTCTATTGCCCAGTTTTTCAACTATCTTTGCTGTCTTCTTACGATGTTTAGAAATATCCATCATTTGCATTAGTTCATGTGCGGCGAAGCCACCTGATTATCCGCGAATAATACCAAGCACTAGGGAAGCAACAAATAAAACTGCAAGCACAATTGTGACCTGGTACATAGACTTGTCTACGCCGCGACGAGCGGTAAACAGTTCGCCTGATCCACCAAACCCAGCCCCGAGACTTGCTCCGCGTGTTTGTAGCAAAATCAAGATAGTCATCAAGATGGCACTGGCAATGGTTATGATTTGAAAAATATTACTCATTTATTACTCCTGAACGAATATATCGAATACCCGCGTTACTATATAGTTTAGCAAGCCAATGACTAAACCGGCAAGTACGGCCGCAGTGAAGGATTCAACTTCAAAGGGTGAATATACAAGGTGTGCCAGAAAAACCATCAGACCATTAATAATGACGCTGAAGATTCCGAGTGTAAATAACAGAGCGGGAAGCGCCAATATTACTACAAACGGCTTTACCAGTGCATTCGCAACAGAAAGCGTTAAGGCCGCAAGTACAAGCACCTCTAAGCGGTTCTGGTAACTTATACCGCTTATCATCTGAGCGGCTGTAAATAGACCTGCTATATTAAGCCCCCAGCGCACCAGGAACTGTAAAAATTGTTGTTTCATCTTGTGTTTATTCTACCACACCGGCTTTATACATGAAGAGTTGGGCTTTTAGTATTGGATATCTTTTGAAAGATTAATAGCACCAGTTTTAGTTATTAAAACATCATCTTCTATACGTACGCCAATGCCTTCTTCTGGAATATATATTCCCGGTTCAACTGTAATGACCATGTTTTCTTGCAATGTAACTTCGTGATAATTAAAAACGTCGTGGGTATCGAGACCGAGACTATGAGATACCAGATGTGGAAAATAACGACGGATCGCCTTTTTATCACTAGCAGTTTTGCTAAGCCCCAGCTGAACTAATTCTTGACCAACTTGCTGCTGAGCCCAGCGTGCGTAATCTAAAAACTTGAGACCAGGTCTTAGCTCATTGATACAAGCATGCAGCACCCGCTCTACGGCTTCGTAAACGTCACGTTGCCGAGGCGGTACTTTACCCAGCGGCAACATACGGGTTATATCAGCACTGTAACAAGCATACTCGGCACCCGCATCAACTAACGCCCAACTACCTTCTTGTAACCGGCTATTTGTCGAACCAATATTGTGCACGATGACAGCCTGCTCGTCGTAAGCAACAATTGGTTCGTAAGCATGCGGTACCCCTTGTTTACTAAATTCATAATCGAATTCAGCGCGTAAGGCCTGTTCGCTCATGTCTGATACCATAGCTTTACGCGCTCTACTAAAACCACTATTAGTAATTGCAATAGCCTTCTTAATGGCAGCTATCTCTTCAGGCTGTTTTATCTGCCGAAGCACAGTGAGATCGGTGCGAACATCTTGTATTGAAACAGACGAGTTCAAGCGTTTGAGTTTTTGAACAAGAAATCTTCGTGCAGGATTAGTATAAAATGCATCTGTGTGGGTAACTTTTGCCGGTGGAACACCAAGTGTGTACAACTTGTTGCGACTCTTTTGCAATTTTTTATACCGATTCCAGCCTTCTTTGTAGCCCAATATGGTTGTGATGCCAGATATTTTTGCGACTTTATCGCAATCTATCACTCCGCCAAAAATATTCTCTGCCTCACTTCGTTTTGGCAAAATAAGAAACTCTTCACTTCCTGCCATAACTAAAACAACCTCTGAGATCTCAGCCAGACCCGTTAGGTAGTAGAAGTTACTTTCTTGCCGGAACGGGAACGTTGTATCCCCACTCCGCTGTACCGACCCGTTGGCGCACATTACCACCAAAGAATCGTCCGGAAGACGTTTCTGCAGTGCGCGGCGATTATTAGCAAAAAATGTAGGTGGCAACATGATCTCAATATTTTACTCTATTTTAGGTGTGATTTGATTGTTTTTGCTTTAATCAGCCCGGTAACCTGTGCAATTTCTGAAACCTGGGCTGACTTTATAACATCTACCGAACCAAATGTTTTGAGTAGTTTTTTTCGGGTTGTCGGGCCAACACCCGGAATGTCGTCGAGCACGCTTCTTGTCTGCCCCGTCCGTTTAAGGTGCGTGTGGTAGCTCACGGCAAAACGATGTGATTCATCTCGGATTCGTTGCAGTAACTTTGTAATATGATGATCTTTTGTAAGGTGTATGGCCAGAAAATCTTCGGTATCTGCGGAAATGTGCGGTTGGTTTGCTTCGTTCGTGCGAGCGACTTTAGACTTGCTATCGGTAACTTGTTGTTCACCGCTAGAAGTAAGTTGGGGGTCTATCTTAACTAGAGATTCCTGCCTTCGCAGGGATGACGGTTCGAATGTCACATTTGAGCGTGTTTTATGGACTATAATTTCTTCTTCACGTTTTGCTAGCCCAATAATTGGAATGTGTACACCAAGCGCTTCGAGTGCGGTAATTGCTGAAGAAAGCTGACCCTTACCACCATCTATCAAAATCAAATCTGGTAAAGCCCAGTTGTGCCGACCTGAAAAACGCCGTGTCATTGTTTCGCGCATATGCGCAAAGTCGTCATTACCTGGCACCCGCATTTTAAATTTTCTGTACTGAGCCTTGTCGGCCAAGCCGTTTGTTGCCACCACCATGCTTGCCACGTTATTCGTGCCCTGCATGTGGCTGATGTCATAACCTTCAATCCTCCGCGGTGGTGTTGGTAACCCGAGCAGTTCTTTTAGACCAGTTAATGCTTGATCTTTTGAAAGATCCATAAACTCTTTATCTGAAAAAATGATTTGTTGCTGCAATGCCCGTAAATTATTGAGTTGATCGCGAGCGTGTGCAGCCTTTTCGAACTGCGATGCTTTAGCAAACTGCTGCATTTCTTTCTCGAGCTCTACAACCAACTGCTGGCGGTTACCCTTAAGGTATGTCATAAGCTTTTTGATATCAACTTTATATTCTTTTGGGGTAGATTTACCAGATTCAATACCTGGCGTCAGTCCTAGGTGAAAATCCAGTTCCGATTTACCAGAAAATGGCTTTGTGTAATATGGGAACACTTTTCGAAGTAGGCGCAGAGCTTTTTTGATTATAAATCCGTTGTAATACGGGCCAAAATACTGCGCACCGTCATCTAGCGGCTGACGGGTTGTGCTAACGTAAGGCACTTCTTCCTTCATATTTATACGGATGAACGTCTGACTTTTATCGTCACGAAGTAAAATATTATAGCGCGGTTTATACCTCTTAATCATTTCACTTTCTAAAAAGAGTGCATCTAGCTCAGATTCAACAGTGATCCAATCAGTATCATAAATTTCTGCAACCAAAGCCTCAGTTTTTGGATCAAACGGCCGTGATGACTGAAAATACTGCCTGACCCGATTCTTCAAAACCGCTGCTTTGCCAACATAAAGCACCTCACCTGTTTTTGACTTATGAAAATAAACCCCGGCATCCCGTGGCAACGTTTTCAACTTGGCTTCAAGTGCTTTATTCACTAATACAGTTTAACAGATACTACCGGACAATTTCGGCGGTGACGACTAGGCGCTTGTCGTAGTTTTGAGCCTGCCACTTTCCGGAACAAGTGATGATTTCTAAACGAGATTCGTTAGAAGGTTTGAATAATTCCGCCATTGGGACTTTGTCTTTTTCATATTCAACCTTCTTTGTGACTTTGTAAGTGAAGTTTTCACCTTTGCCGTTTGTCATAGTAATCAGATCACCGTCTTTCACGTCTGTGAGCTTATCGAACACACCGCCGTAACCACCAGTGAAGTGACCGGCAAGAACTGCTGGCCCTTTGTCGCCCGGCATAGCACCCTTGTTGTACCAACCGACTACACCGTATGATTGTGGAACTTCCATCAAACCAGCTGCCGTGGTTCCAACACCCTCGACTGGTGCGTTCACTCCTATACCACCCATCACAATACGTACCGGATGATTGGGGTTAACGGCAACTCGCGAGTGCACTTGAGCGGCAGGTGTGGCCTGTGGGGTTTGCCGAACCGGAGGAGCTTCCACCTCAATAACCGGTGAGCCGACGGGCTGAGCTATAACTGGTTGAGATCCGGCCTGGCCAAAAAAGCTAAACAAACTTACGGCAATAATACCGCAGGCAAAGGCACTGGCTACAATTGTGCGCATATGTGAAAGTGAAGCACTTGATTGGTTGTTCATTAAAGCAGCGGTAAGCGAATCTTCATCGGCATAGAGTGCGCGCAAATTGACGGCAATACGCTCATCTGCACCGGAACGATCTACTTGAGGTTGTCTTGCAGTCACAACATTTTCAACCACAGGAGCTGATGCCTGGAATTGTACAGCTGTTTGTTGCTGAGCCGCTGGTGCGGGTTGTACATAATTCTGCTGTTGTTGTGGCGCAGGAGCGTAGGTCTGCATTAGCTGAGGGCTGTGGGTAACAGGAGCCTGTTGAACCATCTGCTGGGGTACAGGTTGTTGCACGGGCACGGTGGTTTGTTGCTGAGGAACAGTTTGGGTAACTAGTTGTGAAACCGTATGAGTAACAACAGGTGCAGCTACCACCTGCTCTTGAACGTTCGTCAAAGAAACCGCTGGATTATACATAGGCATTACAGCTACTGGCTCGGCAACTTGAGTCGCCTCTACAGTAAGAACCTGCTCTTGCTCGGCAGGTTTGTCAGAAAGTCCAGCACGACGGCGAGCATAGGTGTCTAGGTACACTCTTCTGTGTGCGCTAACATCTCGTGACTTGCCAGTGTTTTGGCCTGAAGTGGTGGTAGAAATTAAATCCATTTGTGTATTGGTTTTGTTGTTTTGGTTTTGAAATTACAAAAAGACTGACCTATTGGCCAATCTCGCAGTTCCAAATTATTAACGGAGCGCTTTTTTAAATTGTTTTGATTTTTTGCGTCCTTACCAACAGATTGTACTTATGCTTGTAACATCTGTCAAGAATTTTCTAAAATATATACCGGGAATCACGGGTCGTCATTCCCGCGAAAGCGGGAATCCAGTTCATTAATAGATTCTCTGGTCCACGGCATGTCGCCATGGCATGCAAGCCAGAGAATGACAATGCGCGCTTACACCGCTAAAATTATTTTGCAATATTTAAGGGTTGGTGCTTTTCGCAGTAGGTTTTTGAATCGCATGCTTCACACACTAATGAAAGCTTATTACATGAAACATCTGCACAATTTATGAACCGACTCGTTTTATTGCTGCAGTGAACACACTTACCAATATCTTTCGCTTTTGCTGAGAATGTGTGGTTCATCCGGCCGTCGAATATATATAAATTACCTTCCCAAAAGCCTTCATCTCCATATTTTTCACCATACTTCACGATGCCGCCATCAATTTGGTAAACCTCTTTGAACCCACGGTTCTTCATTAAAACCGAAAGTATTTCACAGCGAATTCCACCGGTGCAGTATGTAATAATCGGCCGCTGCTTAATTGCATCGTACTTTGGATCTTCCAGTTCTTTCAAAAAATCTGGCGTGGTTTCAACTGCAGGGATAATTGCGTTTTTGAACTTACCTACTTGTGCTTCGTAAGCGTTGCGGCCATCAAAGAATATTACTTCGTCGCCACGTTCTTGAATGAGTTTATGAATCTGCTCAGGCTTCAAGTGAACCCCGCCATTTTCAACACCCTTTTCTGTTACCACAAGCTCATCCGATGCCCTAAAAGCAACCAACTCATCCCTAACCTTCACCGAAAGCTTAGGAAACTCTTCGCCGTTCCCATCGGACCACTTGTACATTATGCCCTTAAACAAAACCGAACGGTTCATTTCTCGCTTATATTCACGCAGATCTTCAATGTCGCCGCCAAGCGTACCGTTAATGCCGTGCTTAGAAACAATGATTCTACCCTTTAGGTTTAACCGGCTACATAACTCACGCTGCCAAAGCATTGTAATTCTTGGGTCATGAACCGGCACAAATTTGTAGTATAAAATCACTTTTTGCATATCTGTTAATTATACTATATAATTTACAAAAATATGATTCACTAAAGAATCCTCTGTGCGAAATAACGTTCGGACGTACCGAACCTCTAGCGTAAAATCAAAAGTAAAGTAGATTATAGGAGTAGGATATGAGTAGAGTGGCTCGAGATTTAAGCGTCGCGAAAGATACTGTTAGAATTTTTTGGAATATTAGCAAAGAAAACAAACGGGATCTATACACAGCAATGGTACTTATACCTATTTATGCCCTTTGTGCTAGTGTTTTAGTACCGCTTTCTATTTCTAATATTGTGGCTCAAATATCGTCCGGTGACAGCCTGTCCGAGACATCTCGCAATCTTATTTTTCTTTTTATTGTTATGATACTTGCCGTCATCTTTAATTTTTTAGGTTATAGAGCGCTCTTCAATCATCAGGTTGATACGTTTCGTAAATTAAACAAACTAACTATGTCGGCACTACTTAACCAAAGTATGCGATTTTTCAGCAATAATTTCAGTGGCGCACTTACAACACATGGAGCAGAGTTTCCTAGATCTTTTTCACAGCTACAAAACACTGTGTTCTTAGATGCACTGGGGTTCATAACCGCCTTCGGCGCCGGGTTAATTGTGATCTTTTCACAGTCGCTTATTGCTGGCGCCATAATGCTAATCAGTCTTGTTGTAGTTGTTGGCATGGTCTACAACGATGCTAGGAACAGACGAGACTTAAGAAACGAGCGAAGAACTTTACAAACGAGATTAAGTTCATATCTAGCTGATGTAATCACAAATAGTGCAACAGTAAGTATGTCCGGGAACGAGGAGTACGAAAAAACTCAGAATAAACAAATCGTAGACAAATGGGCCAGTACTATGCGCAGAGAAATCCATATGTTCAACAGAATGGCAAATAAGCTACATAGAACAAATTATTCTCTGCAGTTAATCTTTATAACAGCTATGATTTACCTTGTTAATAACGAACAGCTCACAATTAGCTTGGCAGTTTTTTCGGTCCTATATCTAACCCGTCTTAGCACACAGTTATTTTCGGTAGGACCCATGATCTTTCAGGCAGAACAAGCCCTTACCGACGCAGCTCCTATGACACGTATACTACTTGAAACACCTGAAATCGTAGATGTCAAAAATGCTAAAAAAATTCAAGTATCCAAAGGTCAGGTTGAATTTAATGAAGTTGGGTTTTCGTATAGTGACAACGAGGGCCGAGAAGTAATAAAAGATCTTAATATTAAAATCGACGCTGGTACAAAGATTGGTCTTGTTGGCCCGAGCGGTGGCGGTAAGACTACTATTACCAAATTGCTACTACGATTCATGGATATTCAAAAAGGTGAAATAAACATCGATTCACAAAATATTGCCGAAGTTACACAAAAAAGTCTCAGAAACGCTATCTCCTATGTTCCGCAAGAACCTATGTTGTTTCACCGTACACTAAGTGAAAATATTCGTTACGGTAAATTAAACGCTACCGACGATGAAGTGATCGAGGCCGCGAAGAAAGCCCATGCACATGAGTTCATCAAAGATTTACCGAATGGTTATGACACGCTTGTGGGTGAACGAGGCGTGAAGCTTTCCGGGGGTCAGAGACAACGTGTAGCGATTGCTCGAGCGATTCTTAAAGATGCACCGATTCTGGTGCTCGACGAGGCTACTTCGGCACTCGATTCTGAAAGCGAGAAACTAATTCAAGATGCACTTGGCAAGCTGATGAAGAACAGGACCTCAATCGTAATCGCACACCGACTTTCTACCATTCAGAAAATGGACCGCATTATTGTTTTGGACAAAGGCCAGATAACCGAAGAGGGTTCACACACCGAACTACTCGCGCTTAAAGGAACCTATGCAAAACTCTGGGCTCACCAATCCGGCGGATTCCTAGAAGATTGAGGTGATTCGTAATCTACGAATATACATTCCCGCCCATTCATAAAATCCCGAGCAACAGAGGTGCCATTTGTCCGAATCGAGCCAGGACTTGCCTGAACAAAC
>OEIV010001020.1_pt1 | contig 13642 bp, 13 predicted proteins | sample 1539231 | NCBI WGS metagenome assembly OEIV01 (sample SAMN03794762, study PRJEB22550) | activated sludge metagenome | feature: wastewater treatment plant; material: activated sludge; isolation source: Wastewater treatment plant of a petroleum refinery complex | place: Argentina: Buenos Aires ...
CTCTATGCTTCTGCTATGGCCGCATGTAAATCTTCGTGGCCAACAATTGTTTTCGACTTTGCTGAGCCTGGGCCTCTTGTTTCTGCACAGGCTTGTTATTCATCAGCAGCTGGTGGATCCTTGGGGATTGTGTATCGCACGCTCACATGTCCCGCCGACTCTACAACACAACCCGATGGCTCTTGCAAGTGGCCGAAGTGTCGCGCAGGGCAGACCCGTAAATTTACGGTTCCTCTTGGGTGGACTAATAATGAAGACGCTACCTCGGATGCAGCTATGGACGTGATGTTTAGTGGCCGTCTTGTTTGTCATGATGGTTGCGAATCGGCGGTAGAGAAGAAGATCCTCGATTTGTTCACTCGTCCATCTGAACCATCCGGCCCTAATGGGAAGATTGTTTATGGCGAATTTATGGGTACGCTTAACGGTAATGAATGCGTTGGGAATACTACTTTCCCTCCTCCTCCTGCGCCGCCGCCGCGTGATGATGAGCCACCAGAAGAAGACGACAAAGATAAAGAGCCTCCAGGCAAAGATTGCAAAGGCGAAAACTGCGAAACAACGCCCGGATTTGATAAACCCGGCGATCCTGGCCCAGGAACTAATCCGGGTGATACGCCGCCCGGTGGCGGCAAAACTGGCCCTGGTGGTGGCGGTGGGATAGGCGACCCCGACGTACCGAACGACAACGATACTGAGGCTAATTGTGGGTTCGGCGACAAGCCTCCATGCAATACGAAAATCGACGAATCCGGCACGCCGCGTGACGGTGGCGACAGGATGGGCACGGATCGTCTCAATCACGATTTCACAAAGCTTGATAACGTCTTGTCGAATATTTACGACCGTTCGGACAAGGATACGACTTGGGGCGTCGTTCCATCCTGGTTCGGTAGTGGTAGCTGTACGCCCTTTACGTTCGGAGATATTCACGGCGTTCCATTCACGATAAATCACTGCGTTGCTGTGCCTTACGCGCAAGGCGCCGCGACTTTCATGTGGGTTGTCGGGACCTTCTTCGCTGTCCTTGCGCTTGTTTTTCGCTCTATCGGTGGGGGTGCGTAATGCCGCTGCTTGGTGGGCTTCTGGTCAACCTGTTCGGGGGTGTCGTCGCGTGGTTCAGTCAGTGGGTCACTCGTAAAGTGGCATTTGGGCTCGCGGCGGTGTCCATGTCGAGCGGGCTCACTTTGAGCCTGTTCATGACGATGCGGTTTTTGCTTTCCATGGTTTCGCAATCCATGGGCGGCGTTCCTGCCATCTTTCTAGAGGCTGTTGCGGTCGTTATGCCTCCTGTCGCGGTGTTTTGCGTTTCCACCTATATCACGGCTTGGACGGCTTGCACGGCCTACAAGTGGCAGCGTGATTTGATCCACCTTGCTATGAAAGCGTGATTCCATGGCCGTTTACATCGTTCAAGGCAAGCTCGGCACCGGCAAAACTAAGTACTGCGTTGGCAAGATGCGCGAGGCGCTGCTTGATGGTCGCCGGGTGGCTACGAATCTTGACGTGACCATTGAGAACCTCGTACCTTCATCGAACCGTGGCAGCATCATTCGCGTTCCCGACAAGCCTACAGCTGAGGATTTGGCCGTGATGGGCCATGGCAACCCGGAAAGCTATGACGAGGAGCGTAACGGCGTTTTGGTGCTGGATGAGCTGGGCTCCTGGCTGAACAGTCGGCATTTCATGGATGCAGGACGCAAAGCTCTTGTCGATTGGCTGATTCACGCGCGCAAACATGGATGGGATGCGTACTTGATCGTCCAGCATCTGAACATGCTAGATAAGCAAGTGCGTGAAGCTCTTGCGGAATACGTGGTCCGCACGATTCGAGCGGACAAAATGCGGATCCCGATCGTCGGCAATTTGCTCGGTGACAAGCTCGGGCGCATGCCTCGTTTCCATATTGCGCGCATTGGCCTGAGCGATGCGCCAGGATTGACAATCGACCGCGATTTTTTTCGGGGCGACGATCTTCATGATGCCTACGACACGCGCCAGATATTCAAGGATGACCCGGACGCGCGTTGCTACAGCTATTTGAGCGCGTGGCATCTTGTAGGGCGTCACGGTGCGCCTGTGGCGCGTGCGCCCTGGTGGCGTCGGGTGTGGGCTGGCGAGCCACCTAAGCGCGTGCTTCGTCCCAAAGGGTGGATGGCTGAAAAGCTGATGCGTCTTGAACCCGATCAGCGCGTCCTTGTGCTGCGTCGCATGCAGCAAAGGGGGCTTGCATGATCTGGTGGCTTCTGGCTTTTGCCGCGCTCGTCTGGTGGGTCGGTGTTCGCATCGGCGCAGCGATTGACGGCCTCGAAGGCCATTTCACTGACAAACAGGGGGCCCCGCGTGCGGGGTCGGGGTATGGGGTGACACCCCATGTCAAGCGTTGATCAATACGTGCCCGTCGCGTAGGCGTGCTGCGATCTTGCTTAACACAATGTGTATTATGTAAATAAATATCCACATGGGTCATGAAGCAAGGTGCGTCTGCTCAAGACTGCGTCGAATCACCAAAGAGCGAACGCGTGGCCGCAGCGCCAGGCGGTGCGGTTCTGGCGGCTGTCACGTCGAACGCCACGGTCGCAGCGCTGAAGTCGCTGAACGGTGCCCCCAGCGCGATTTCACCGGTCGCGTGCAGGATGCATTGGTTGCGGCGCAGCAGGATTTCCGATCCCGGGTTGTCCGTGAACCGAACCCAGGAGCCGAAGCTGCTGACATCGCTCAGCACGAACGCACCGTTGATGAACTCAATGCGGGCGTGCGTACGCGAGACCCGTTGATCGCTGACAACGAAACCGCTGTCGGGAATCCGGCCGATGGTGATTGGCAATTCTCTCGCCGCGTAGACGCGTGAGGTGCCCAGCCAAGCCAGTGCAATGCTTCCGCCCGTAGACAGCGCATCGCGCGTCAGGTCCTGCAAGGCGCCGCGCACGGTCATGAGGTCGGACGACGCGTCCTCGCTCCACTCGATCTGGAACACCGACTGCGGCTGTGACAGGCCGCGCACGCGAATCAGGCCGAGCGAGCGGTAGCGCACTTTGTCGACCACCGGCATGCCGGCGTGCCGATCTGGTGACTGCTGTCCTCTTGGGAAGCTCTGACGCAACTGGGCAATAACCGCATCATCGGCCCAGATCGTGCGTGCGCCGGCCATGTCCGAAAGTCGGGCCGCCAGATTCACCGGGTCGCCATAGGTGTCGCCCTCCTTGTGCACGACGGAACCGTGGGCCATGCCGATCTTCAGGCCCATGCGCAGCGGTGGCGGCCATTTCTGCAGGCGTTCGGTATGGCTTTGCTGCATGAAAACCGTTGCCTCGACCGCGTCCTGCGCGGCGGCAAACTGGGCCAGAACACCATCTCCCAAGTATTTGATGATGCGCCCATGGTGGGCCTCGCACACCCGCCCAATCCATTGCGTTACCTTGGAAACCACGTCGGCGACCTGCGCGTTGCCCAGCTCGGCATAGGCAGCCGTGCTGTCCGCAAGATCGATGAAGACCATGGTGACCGGAGAACTCATTGCAGTGTGTGCGCTGCGCCGTTCATCGATCGTCAGAATCCCCTCGAATACCCTGATCAATGTGCGCTAGATCAATGTAAAAAATACTAGCATGCGAGCCATGTCCCCGTATGCCTGCAGTGAGGCTGGGCACTTCAACGTTGTATTTTTTCCAATGCGTCACGCGGGCGACAGCGCACTTGGCACCGGTGTACCATTCAGCGTATTATGGTTACCAATCGTTATCAGACACACCGACCGGTAACAACCCGATGAGATGGTTCAAACACGGGGGGCTTTCTGCTCTGTACGGACGCTTGTCGGGCCCGACGCCCGATCCTGAGCGCATGGCCCATCGGGTGGAAGACATCCGGGTGGCCATGCTGGACATGCTGGGCGAAATCGGCGAGCAGACCTATCCCCAGGTGGCGCGTCGCATTCGCTACGGCGGCGACGCCCTGGCCCTGTGGTATGCGCGCGCCGACCTGATGGCCGCGCTGGCCGGACTGCACGGTGAGCAGTTGGCCCGCACCCGCATGGTCAGCCTGTTGGTGCTGTTCGAAGGTACGCTGCCCAAAGGCATGGCGTCGCGGCCGTCAACGCTGTCGCGTTTCTGATCCGCTGCCCGCCACATCATTTCATCCGAGCATCCCGAATCTCTTTGAGCCCGCTGTCTTCGGCGCTCAGTGAAGGTGTCCCCACAGCAACAGCGCATCCCTGCCCTCCACCAGTGCCTGCACCGGCTGGCCGACAGGAAGCAACACCTTGGTCGGCACATGGCCGAACGGCAGCCCGGTCAGCACCGGGACCTTGAGTTGCGCACGCAGCCAGTCCACCACCTTGGCCAGCGAGTAGCCGCGGTCGTGCGGTGTGAGGCTGTAGTCGGTGAACCGGCCCAGCACGATCAGTTTTTGGCGCGCCAGCACGCCGGCGTGGAGCAACTGGGCCAGCATGCGCTCGATGCGATAGGGGTGCTCGCCCACGTCCTCCAGAAACAGTACGCCACCCTTGATCTCGGGCCACCAGGGCGTGCCCAGCAGCGAGGTCACCATGGCCAGGTTGCCGCCCCACAGCACGCCGTGGTCGGCCAGCACGCCGTGGTCGGCCAGCACGCCGTGGCGGCCTTGCAGCGCTTTCAGGTCGGCCGCCGGCAGGCGCCAGCCGGTGCCTTCACCCGAGCCGCTGGTCAAGTCCTCGAAACACGCCAGCATGATCTCGTCCGGCCCGCTGGTGGTGGCGTCGCCGCCATGGCCCTCCCCGGCGTCCGTGCCATCGGCGGCGCCAAAGCCCTCACACAGCGCTGGTCCGGCCCAGGTGGTCGCGGGGTGCCGCGCCAGCAGGCCGAGTTGCAGCGCGGTGAAGTCGCTGAAGCCCACCCAGTGGGTGCCGCGCTCCGCCGCGCGCGCAATCGCGCGCCAGGGCAAGTCGGGCAGCAGGCGGCTCAGGCCATAGCCGCCGCGGCTGATCAGCGTCACGTCGGCGCCGCTGGCGGCCGCGCGGCCGATGGCCGCCAGACGCGTGGCGTCGTCGCCGGCAAAGCGCTGCCAGCTGAGCAGCGCCGCCGTGTCCACTTCGACGTCGTGGCCGAGCGCCTGCAGCCGTCGAACACCGCGGCGGAAGGCCGCGCGGTCGCGCACGGCGCCGGAAGGAGAATAGACGTAGACATGGGCCATAAGTGGGACTAAAAAACTGCCGTTGGCGATTGTCTGGCGTGCGCCAGCAGCTATCAAAATTATAGATTCCTGACGACCTCTGGATCATCAGGGTTGAAAGTGATGCAGCGCGCGCTGTGCAATCTCGCGCCCGTGCTCCGGCACGAAATGTCCCGCCTGAGGAAGAACCCAGGGTGGCGGACAGTCACGGATCAGCGCGGCGAGGTCAGTCATCACGGCCTCCCCCAGTACCGGGTCGCGCGCGCCGACCACCAGCATGCTGCGGCCGTGCCAATGATGGCGCCAGAAGTCACGCGCCGCGCGCGCGATGCCGGCGCCATCATCATCGGCCTGCTTCGGCACCAGGCGTGGAAACGCCCGCGTCGCCGCCCGGTGCCCGGCGTCGGGAAACGGAGCTGCATAGGCGGCGCATTCGTCCTTGGCGAGTGAGGGCTCGGCACGCCCCAACAGGCGCGCGATGTCGTAGGCCGGGTGGTCGGCGCACCACTGGCGCCAGTCGACAAAACCCGCGGGCAGTGGCGCATCGCCGGTTGCCAGCAGCGTGTTCATGGCCAGCAGGCCCTGGTAACGCGTCGGCGCGGCCATCGGCAGCGTCAGCCCCAGCAGGCCGCCCCAATCCTGCACCACCAGCACGATGCGCTGCAAGTCCAGCCGCTCCACCAGCTCCAGCAGCACCTGCCGGTGCCAGCCGAAGCGGTGGGCGCCCTCCTTCTTGGGCTTGTCGCTGCGGCCAAAGCCGATCAGGTCGGGCGCCACCACGCGGTGGCCGGCGGCGCCGAAGGCGGCGATCATGTGGCGGTACAAATAGCTCCAGCCGGGGTTGCCGTGCAGGCACAGCCAGGTGATGGGGGCATCCGGCGGACCTTCGTCCACGTAATGCAGGCGCAGCCCAGCCAGCGCCGGCAGCTCGCTCAGGTAGCGCGGCGGCCAGGGGTAGCCGGGCAAATGCTCGAACGCGATGTCCGGCGTGCGCAGCGCATCGTCACGCAAGGGGGCGCGGTTGACGCGGCGGGGCCGGAAGAACTCGCGCAGCAGTGCCCCGCACTCGTCGGCCAGCACGCCGGCGCTGACCTGCGTCCGGTGGTTCAGGCGCGGCTGGGCAAACAGATCGAGCACCGATCCAGCCGCGCCGCCCTTCGGGTCGGCCGCGCCGTAGACGACGCGGTCCAGCCGCGCGTGCAGGATGGCGCCGGCGCACATGGCACAGGGCTCCAGCGTGGCGACCAGCGTGCAGCCATCCAGTCGGTAGTTGCCCAGGGCCTGCGCCGCCGCGCGCAGGGCGAGCACTTCGGCGTGGGCCGTCGGGTCGTGGGCGCCGACCGGGGCGTTGTGGCCGGTGGCGATCACACGGCCATCCTTGAGCACGACCGCGCCCACCGGCACCTCGCCCAGGGCGGCGGCGGCTTGTGCCTGTTGCAGCGCCAGGCGCATGGCCTGTTCATCGCTCAGAGGGCCTTCGGTCACCGCAATTGCTCCCGAAAAAATAGCTGCTCGCGCTTTTCAGGAGCGCGCCAGAAGCGGATTTGACCGAGAAATCGGCTCACCGTGCATCCACCGGCAACTCGCGCGTGGGTGACTGCAACGCGCTTTCCAGGGCTTGCTGGTACTGCTGCTGAAGCGCCTGGCTTGGCTGGCGTGCCGACGCCCCGGCGGCGGCCGCGGCAGGCGCCGGCGCGCGGTGCGCCGCCAGCTGGCGCCGGGCCAGCCAGCCGACGACCGCCAGCGCCAGCACGAGGCTCAGCAAGCCAACCACACGCATGCCTCAAGCCCCTGGTCGCCCGGACGCACCGCGCGCCAGGCCCAGGCGCTCCATCCAGCCGGCCAGTGCCTGCTGCGGCGCGCCGCCTTGGGCGTACGTCGCGTGCAGCGCCGCGTGAGACTCCGGTCGGTGCTGGTTGAGCTTGAGCTTGCACTGCCAGTCGTCCACCCGCAGCTCGAACGCCACGATGCCGGCCAGCAGCTGACGCGCCAGGCCCGGCGCCATGGCCTGCCACTGAGGCGCGTAGCCCGGCTCGTGGTCGGCAATCAGCTGCTTGAGCAGCGCGTCCTTGGTGGCGGCATCGTCATGGTCGATCAAACGCGCCGTCACGGTGCAGTGCACGGCGACGTAGTTCCAGGTTGGCACGCGCGCCAGGTCAGGATAGACGCGCGGCGACATGTAGGCGTGCGGCCCCAGGAAGCTCACCACCGCCCGCGGCCGCTGCTGCAGGTGCCGCCATTGGGGGTTTGGCCGCGCCACATGCCCCAGCAGCACGAAGTGCCCGCCCTCCTCCTTCCGCAGATGCAGCGGCAGATGGGTCACAAACGGCAAGCCCTCGTCATCCAGGGTGATCAGGCTGGCAAACGGGTTTTCGCGCATCAGCTGGGCGGCCAGGCGCGGGTCCTGGCTGGCGAACTGCGGTGGCAGGTACATGGCGGGCGGTTCCGGGCAGGGGGCTTGCTGAGTCGGCATCCTAACGCATCCACCATAACGCTATAACTTACATAGCTGCTTGCGTTGATCAGTCGTGCGCAGGAGCCCAGTTTGATGCTGGATTCAGTCGGTCATCACGGAATCACCGTCCGTGAAGCCGATGCCGGCAACACGCCCCGTGCGCCGCCGGCGGCCCAGACACCGGCGCGCACAGTCGATGTCCTGGCGTTGCGGCAAAGCGGTCTTTACCGGAGCAAATCCGTGCGTTCGAAGTGACGAAAAAGCACACGCAGCGCCAAAAAACAACGGTCAAGGTCGCTCACGCGCGATAAAGCGTGTGGGATTCGGCGCTCCAGCCCCTGTTGACGCCGGATGGCCTGCCAAATACGGTCATAATCAGCGCGCTCCAAGTAAGTCGATGTTATGCGTGCTACACGGGTCAGGAGGAGACGGCCTGTTCACGCGACGGGGATCAAGGTCAGGCAATTCATGGCAAAAAGCGTCTTTCGGCGACCACATAAGCGACGCGCCATTTCATGGCCATTGCTGGAGGCTTTGGTTTGCCTGGTGTCATTGTCCGGCGTCTCCAGCGCCCATGCCCTGGCATTCGGCCCGGTGCGGGTGCTGAGTGCCACGGGTCAACCGCTTCGACTCGAGGTTGATCTGCTGGACGTGCGGGAGACCCCCGTCTCGGCACGCGCGTTGCCCACCAGCGAAGAGCGTGATCGCTTTTTCGACAAGCCGCTGGGCTATGACGTCAAGACCGAGATCAAGCGCCAACCTGACGGGCGCTACATCCTGCGCCTCACATCCAGCCAACCAATTGCCCAGCCGGCACTGAAATTCGCCCTCGAGGTCGATGACGGCGAAGGCGTGCTGGCGCGTGATTTCTCCGTGCGGCTGGGGGCCGCCGAAACTGCGACGCGCGCCCCGGCGCCAGCGCCGGAGCCAGCCCAGACTCGGGCAGCCCCCCCCATGCCGGCACCGCCAGCCGCTTCGGCATCGCCGGCAGCACCCGCGACGACGGCACCGTCGCCCGCTGCCCCAGCGCCTTCACCCACACCCTCGGCGGCCCCCGTGGCCCCGACCACGGCAGGGGCGGGACTGGCACCGGCGGCTCCCGCACAGCCATCGTCCCCCGCCGCCCGGGCGTCTTCCCCTTCCCGACCGGCAGCGGGCGCCAGTGCGCCGCCGGTCGCCGTACGCGAACCCGTGCGCCCGTCCGCGAGCTCGGTGGCTGCCGGCGAATTTTCCGGCGGTGCACCGGACGACGCCGCCGCGCGAGGACGTGGCCGCTCCCGGTCGGCCAACGAGCGCGCCGAGTTCGAAGCGCTGCTGAAACCGCCCCAGTTGGAGCTCGGCACGGAGCCCGCGCCGCCCGGCAGTGCACCGACGCGGGCCAAGCCAGGCCCCGTCTTGCGGGAACCTCGCGTCGCAGCGGCCAGCCCTCGCCTGCCGTCCTCGACGTCGAGCTATTCCTACGGCGACACCGAAAGCGCCGATACCGGTGCCCGAACCCCCACGATCGCACGCGCCGCGCCCGGCACCCCGCCAGTGTCAGCCCGACAGGCGGCCCCAGCCTCACCAAAGCGGGTGGACAGCGGCGTGCGGCGCGCCACCGGTGATGCGGTCAAGCCCAAAAAGGCCCCCAAACACCGCACGCGACCGCAGAAGGTCGCACCAGCGCCCACCGCACCCACCACCCCTCGCCCATCCACGCGCAAACCCACCACCGTGGTTCAGGGGCCGGAGAAGAGCCCATCCAAAGCCGCGGCAGAAGCACCGAGCCAGGCGCTGGTGCCGCCGCAAGACAGGCCAGCCAAGGAGTCTGCGACGCGGGCTGCGCCAACACCTCCATCGGCCGGCGTCGACGCCACAGCCGCCAGGCCCAGCGCCACCACGGCTTCGCCATCGGCGTCGCGGCCGTCGGTGGGCGCGGCAAGCCAGCCCGAGCGCGGGGCATCGGCCGCACCACCCGAAAAGACCGCCGACGCAGCGCAAGCTGCAGCAGTAGCCGGTGTCGCAGCGTCCACCGTCACCCCGGCTTCGGCGCCAGCGGTGGCAGCGTCTGCAGCAGTCGCCGCACCCAGTGGGCCGGCCAGCGAGGCGGCGTCTGTCCCAGCTTCGGTGGCCAGCCAGGCGACCGCCGCTCCCACGCCGAAAGCGCCCGTCCCTACCACCGCATCCAGCGAGTCCGAACAGGACAGCCTGTCGGGCTACTGGGTCGGCCTGGGCGGGGCGGCCCTTGTGGTGGGCGCCTTGCTGGCCTGGCGTCGGCGCCAGCGGCAGCAGCGCAACGACTACATCGATCTGGCGTCGCTGCGCGCACTCCAGCCTGCCGGCGACGGCGTCCGCGACGACATCGCCGTCTGGCCGAAGCCGCCAGAGTCCGCCCAAGCGCCTGAGGCGGGCGCCTTGTCGCGCTTTCCGGCGCAGGACGAGCACACGTTCGGCGATTCCCTGGCACAAGCCCGCGAGGCGCAGCAGCCCCCGGGAGGTGTGGCGGAGGAAGCGGCTCAAGCGTTCGAGGGCTCGGCGCACGCGTCCGTGGAACACGGATCCTCGGCCCCGCACGCGGAGGCTGGCGCAGCGACCCAGGCCGGCGAGTTCGAGGCCCTGTCGGCGCGGCTGTCGGAGGCCCGGGCGCTGCTGGAGCAGGGACGCCATGAAGAAGCCGGTGCGTCGGCGCGGGACATCGTCGACCTGTGCGAGGCACTGGAGGCTGAACTGGCCGATCTGAACAAGAAGCTGCGAGGCTGAACATGCAGAATCGCTGCCTTGACTCGACCCTTGTATTTTGTGGAGACCACGAATGTTTCACCGACCCAGCATGAAGCCGCTCGGCCTCGGCCTCGCGTGCTTTGTCATCGGCCTGCTGACGACCACCGGGGTGCACGCCCAGCAGGTATCCAGCCGCAATGCGCTGGGCATTGCCATGGTGACGCTACCTGCTGGCAGCTTCCGCATGGGCTCCTGCCTGGTTCGCCCTGAGCGCGATGTGTTCCTCGGCCGTGCCTGCGAGAACCCCGATCACGATGCGAAGATCAACGAGACCCCGCAGCACGTCGTGAACGTGCCGACGTTTCAGCTGGCCAAGACCGAGGTGACGCTGCGACAGTTCAAGCAGTTCATCGTGGCCACCGGCCGGGAAAGCCTGGTCGACGCTCAGTTCATGCAGCATAACAACCAGGGCGACAGCTCGCCCGTGGTCCGGGTGAGCTGGAACGATGCGCAGGAGTTTGTCCGCTGGCTGAACCAGGTCGATGGGGGCGGCTGGCGCTTGCCCAGCGAAGCCGAGTGGGAGTACGCCTGCCGCACTGGCGGCGCTGCCCGGTTCTGCTCCGTGTCGGCCAACGAAAGCGTGAGCGCCTGGACGGCCGACAACAGCGGCGGGCACCAGCACCCGGTCGGCCTGATGCTGCCCAACGCCTGGGGCTTGCACGACATGTCCGGCAACGCCTGGGAATGGGTACAGGACTGCTGGTCGGACAACTATGCTGGGGCTCCGACGGACGGATCGGCCGTCCAAAGCACGTGCAACACTCGCGTGCTGCGCGGCGGTGCAGCCAACAGCGCGGTCTGGGAAACCCGATCCGCCACGCGCACGAACAACGCAGCAGACTATCGCGGCAACCTGTACGGCTTCAGGTTGGCTCGCAGCGTGCGGTGATGGAAGCACTCCTGCCCTCGCGGGAGCTTGCACATCGGCAGAACGTGGCTTCAGGGAGATGGTCGATATGAAAAAAAAGCGAAAGTCGACTGACAGGTTTGCGCGTCACCACAGCCGTCTGGCGCTGGCCAGCGGAGTGCTGGTTTCTGTCGCGTTGGGGGGTGCAGCCCACGCGGTTGTGCTGGGCGGTGTTCAGGTTCATTCCAACCTTGGCCAGCCTCTGGTGGCCGAGGTTGAGGTGCTCAACGTCGATCAGGACAGCCTCAAGGCCAGACTCGCACCGCCCAACGTTCATCAGGCGCACAGTTTTGAGGTGCCGCACCAACTTGGTAACGTCAACGTTAGGCTGGTGAACAAGCGGGATGGACGCCATGTGCTGCGCGTCACCAGTGACCGCGCAGTGACCGAACCCACTCTGGAATTGCTGCTGCAGGCCGAAGACAACACGGGCAGCATCGTCCGCTATGTTCCGCTGCTGATTGATCCTGCGCCCACGGGAGGCAGGCCAACGCCGGTCATGGTGCAGGATCAGCCTGCGACCCGCACGGTTTCCACCCCATCGACATCAGCACCGTTCCAGGTGTCCCGCGCTCCGAGCGCCGGCGGGGCCGAGCCAGCGCGCTCGTCGCCTGCGCGCAAGGCGACCCGGGTGGCTGACGCCGCGAAAAAACGTCATCAGAACGCGCCCAAGTCTGCCAAGGTCCAGGCCGGGCAATCGCTGGATGTCGGGCGCAGCGTGTCCGACCAAGCGGCAGATGCTCCGAAGCCGCGTGTTGCCAGTGTCGCTCCTGGTCGGAGCGATGCGGTCAGCAAAGCCGACCTGGCACCGGTAGCCACTGCGTTGGTTCCCAAGACGACCGACGCCGGATCGTCGAAGTCCGAATCAACACCCCAGACCGTGGCCGGTGCGGGGACCCCTGGAACGGCTGGAAACGCTGAAGGCGTGGCACGCCCAGGCACCCCCAGCCCCAAGGGCAACCAGGAAACGGGAGCGATTGCTGCCTCGACACCGACTGCGGGAGCTGAAGCGGCCGGGCTCGCTTCGCCCTCTGTCCGATCCAGTGGCGGCGCAGAGGTGGCCAGCAACACCCCGGTGATTGCCAAGACGGCCACGCCAGCCGCAGTGGAAGGCAACGGTCGACCGGGGAATTCGGACGAGGAAGGTTTGCTTGGCAACCCGCTGCTGGTTGGCGCCGGCGCGTTACTGGCGGGAGGGTTGCTGGCCTTCGGATGGCGCCGACGTCGTCGCGACGATAGGCCGTTTGGCGCTGCAATCGCACCGCCAGCGGCCGAAGCGACACCCACGCTCGGTGGAGACAGCCGAGCGGCTGCCACGGGGTTTTCGCTGAAATCCGGGTATCCCGGCTCCAAGCGCCTGCCCCCGCGCGGGCCCAGCGTGTTCAGCACCAGCGCATTTGAAATGATGGACGACGTCGACCCGGTGGCCGAGGCGGATGTGTACATCGCGTACGGACGCACGGACCATGCGCGTGCCATTCTTGAGGACGCGATTCGCGTACAGCCGAACCGGGCTGCCCTGCACTTGAAGTTGCTGGCGATCCATCTCGAGCGCCGAGATGCGCGGGCTTTCGCGGACCAGGCGCGCGTCCTGGCCCAGCTCACGGATGCCCAGGGGCCCGAGTGGCAACAGGCCGTGGCCATGGGTTTGCGGCTCGATCCGGAAAACCCCTTGTACGCCGCATCGTCGGACAATGGCCCACACGGCCGTCTGGTCGATTTCGATCTTTCATCCGACGTTCAGGCACTGGCGCGGGACGAAGAGCAGCGTGCGAAAACCCCGGTCCGTACCAAGGAACCACCGTCCACGCTCCACATGGAGGCGGCATCCACCTCCGGGTCGCGGACACCTTCAGCCGAGGGCTGGCGCAGCGGCGGCCCAGATCAGGGTGGCAGCCGGTTCAATCAGGCCCCGTCGGATGAAGGGGTTGCACTCAGTCCGAGTCGCGATGACCACCTGATCGATTTCGATCTGACGGAACATCCGCCGGAAGTTCGCCGAGGGGTCGCTTCTCCACACGCTAGCCCGACCGCCGGGCGGACAGCCAGCGCTGTGCCAACCTCGTCGATCGAATCCATGCCTGAGCGGACAGGCGCCACTGTACAACCTGTTCAGGGTGCAGTTTCGGAGGCGGCAAACCTCAGCCGCTTCGACACCTTGCCGGCCAAGCTGGCCCTCATCAAAAACCTGCTGGACGGCGATGACCGCTACGGCGCCGCAGAGGCCGTTGAAGACGCAGCGCAAATGGTGGCCGAGTTGCGCAGCGAAGCATTTCACATCATGGCCGCCGCCTTGCGGCGCGCCTGAGGCCGTCAGTCACGACGATACCGAGCCACGCGCCGTTGGCAGGAGTAGCCTGCCTGCCCTGAAA